>Ga0105238_10004161_pt1 | contig 14359 bp, 13 predicted proteins | sample KBSC34metaG_FD_81526 | JGI IMG/M metagenome (GOLD analysis project Ga0105238, IMG submission 81526) | Corn rhizosphere microbial communities from Kellogg Biological Station, Michigan, USA - KBS C3-4 metaG | ecosystem: Host-associated > Plants > Roots > Rhizosphere > Soil | place: Michigan, USA... | reverse complement strand
GTTTCACCGCCTCCTCAGCGCCCAAGAGCGCCTTCTCGAAGCGCCCGCTGGGGTCGCGGCCACCCTCGGCGTGCGGGTAGTCGGAGGAGAAGAGGTAGAGCTCGGGCCCGCTCTCGCGCACGAACGCCGCGACGTCTTCGAACGGATAAGGCGTGAAGCGCAGCTGCTCACGGATCTGCTCCGAGGGCCGGCGGCTCATCTCCGACAGGTGCGGTTCCGAGCGCGCCCAGATCGACGCGGCGTGGTCCAGGCGGCGGATCATATCCGGGACCCAGCCGGCGCCCAGCTCGATCACCGCGCCGCGCAGGGTGGGATGGCGCTCCAGAACCCCGTCCAGCACCAGGGTCGAGATGAACCGCACGGCCGCATGGTGGATCACCGTCAGGTCCTTGGACCCGATCACCTCGGCCCCGCCGCGCGCCGTGCGGCGGTCCGGCCGCCCGTCGTTCATCCAGTCCGGCTCGATGGAGAGCGGCGCGGAGCCCACGTGCAGGATGAAGGGCAGGCCCCGCTCGGCCAGCATCGCCCAGATCGGCTCGTTGTCGACGTGGCCCGGCGAGCGCCCGCCGGCCGCGGCCGCGGCCACCCAGATCGCGCCCAGGCCCAGGTGCTGGGCGTGTTCGATCTCGGCCATCGCCAGCGCCACGTCGTCCAGCGGCACGATCGCCACGCCGATCAGCCGCGGGTCGGCGTTGCAGAACGCCGCCATGGCCCGGTTGTGGGCGCGCGCGGCGGGATAGCGGGCCTCGAGCGCCGCCTCGAAGATCGGCCGCGAGCAGAAGGACGAGAACACCACCTGCCGGCGGAATCCCAGGAGGTCCAGCGCCCGCCCGCGTTCGGCGCCCGAGAACGACCCCAGCGCGTCGTGCCACTTGGGCCCGTGGGTCAGCTGATCGCCCAGCGACAGCAGCCTCTCCAGCGTCTCCGGGTCGTGCCCCGCCTTGCCGACGTGCGCCGCCGGGTTGAACTGGCCGGTCGCCAGCGAGCCCATCGGCGGCATCAGGTCGCGCTCGCCGGGGTCCGCATGGGCCGTCAGGAAGTCCGGCAGCTCCATCAGGTGGCTGTCGGCGTCGAAGATCACCCGCTCGCCGGCGTAGGTCATGGCGCAGGCCCTCGCCCGAAGTTCCGCCGCATTTGACCACGAAATGCCGCAGCACGAACACCGTCACCGCGGCGGCCGAGCCAATTCCATCCGGCCGCGAGCCGCTCTAGGGTCGCCGCCGGCCCAAGCCTTGAAGGATCCTGCCGCTTGAACCGCTGGAAGATCGGCGTCGCCGTGGGCCTGGCGCTCGGGGTCGTGCTCACCGTGGCGGTGGTGCTCCACGTGGGCTGGGCCGGCCTCTGGACGGCGATCCAGAGGATCGGCGTCACGGGCTTTGCGGTCTTCACCCTCTACAGCCTCGCCGGCTTCCTGCCGCTGGGCTGGGCCTGGCAGGCGGTGGCGCCGGGCGCCCGCGGCTGGCTCACCTTCCCGTGGGGGCGGCTGGTGCGCGAGTCGGCCTCAGACGTGCTGCCGTTCTCGCAGGTGGGCGGCCTGGTCGTGGGCCTGCGCGCCGTACAGAACCGCGGCGTCCCCGAGCCGCTGGCGGTCGGCTCGCAGATCGTCGACCTGACCACCGAGATGGCCGCGCAGCTGTTCTACACGCTGTTCGGGCTGGCCATGCTGGTCGCCGTCCTGCGCCACGCCACCGGCGCCGAGCAGCTCGTCTGGACGACGGCTGCGGCCATCGCGCTGGGCGCCGCGGGCCTGGCGGCCTTCGTCGCCCTGCAGGGCCGCGGGCTCGACCTCATCGGCGCGATCGCCGCGCGCTGGATCAAGGACACCCGCGAGCGCGCCGCGGCCATCCGCGCCGAGCTCACGGTGATCTACGCCCGGCCGCTGCGGCTGGCCGCCGGCGTCGGCTGGCACGCCCTGGGCTGGGTCTGGAGCGGCGCCGGGGCCTGGCTCTGCCTGGCCTTCATGGGCGTGCACGTCGCGCTCTGGAAGGTGCTGGCGCTGGAGAGCCTGATCGCGGCGGTCAAGAGCGTCGCCTTCCTCACCCCCGGCGCGCTCGGCTTCCAGGAAGGCGCCTACGCCCTGATCGCGCCCCTGTTCGGCGTGCCGGCCGAGTCCGCGCTCGCCGTCTCGCTGCTGCGCCGCGCCAAGGACCTGGTGCTGGGCGTCCCGGCCATGCTGGCCTGGCAAGCGTCAGAGCTTTCGGCGAGGCCGGCCGTCCGCGACGCGCCCTAGACCCGGAACTTGTATTCCTTGCCCGGCTCGCGCTCGACATCGGGGGGGAAGTTGGCGCGCTTCTCGGCGAAGTAGCGGGCGCGGTGGTCGCCGTCGGAGGCGCGATTGTAGGTGACGTAGAGCGCGCGGCGCTGCCGGTCGGTCAGGTTCGGCTTGCTGGCATGCGGCACATAGCTGTCGAAGAACACCACGTCGCCCGGCGCGCCCGGCAGCGGGTGCAGCGCGAAGCTCGCCATCTCCGCGTCCGTCAGCGGCTTCCACTCCTGCCCGATCAGGCCGGCGAACCGCGGCGCGTCGGCCATCTCCAGGCAGCCGTTCTCGATGGTCGCGGGGTCGATGCAGACCAGGGCGGTGACGAACAGCGGTGCGAAAACGCTCCAGCCGGCTTGCTGGTCCTGGTGCGGCTCGAAGCCCGCCCCGCCGGCCATCTTGAAGTTGATCTTCTCCTTGAACAGCACTGCGGGCTCGCCCAGCAGCTGTTCCACCGCCTTCGCCAGGCGCCCGGTGCGCATCTCGGCGTCGAAGCCGGCGTGGAACGGGCAGAAGTCCTCGATCCGCTGCACCAGGCTGGGATCGCCGTCGATCAGGCTCCTCTCGTGGTAGACCGCGTGGGCGCCCGGGACTTCCGGCAGCGCGGTCACCTCCTCGGTCCAGATGGTCAGCCGTGCGGTCTCGGCCGGCGAATAGAAGCCGGGGACCGAGCACCAGCCGGTGCGAGCGTAGTCGGCCAGCGCCTGCGGCGACAGCGGGCCGACCTCGGGCGTCACTGCGTTCACGCCATGGCCTCCAGCTGCGGCAGCACCACCTCGCGGGCCTTCACCACGTCCTCCTCGAAATCGATCTCGGTCCAGGCCAGGTCGGTCACGTCCTCCGCCCCGAAGCGGTGCGGCTCGGCCAGCATCAGGTCCCGGATCGCCTCCTCGTACTCCGTCCCCGGCGCAGCGGCCACATAGGCGTCGCAGCGGTCGGCCAGGGCCCGCGCCGTCGCCGGCGAGAAGCGAAAGAAGCCCACCGATTCGCCGCGCCACGCGCCGGGGTTCTCCGGCCGCTTGCGGAAATCGACGATGGTCCCAGCCGCGTCGAAGCACAGCTTCACCGGCTCGTCGCCCGGCTCCAGCTCGCGATCGACCAACAGCGCGTTCTCGGCCTTCGAGCCCAGCATCCGCGGCAGCATCGCCGGGTCGTAGAGCACGTCGCCGTCCATCAGCACGACCGGCCGTCCGGACCGCAGCACCGGCGCGGCGGCCGCCAGCGAGACCACGCTGCCCTCGGTGAACCGCGGGTTGGTCAGGAAGCGAATGGCCGGCGGCGCCGGCAGCTTCGCCGCCACCGCCTCGATCTGGCCCTGCTCGAACCCGCCCACGATCACCAGCTCCTCGACGCCCGCCCGGGCCAGCGCCTCGGCGTGCCGCGCCAGCAGGGACCGGCCCCCGAACTCCAGCAGCACCTTCGGCGACGGATCGGCCCGCCCCAACCGGCGGCCTACGCCGGCGGCCAGCAGGATGGCTGTGGCTTTGTGTATCGGTGATGACATTTGTGCGACGCGCCGGGGTGAAAACGGCCTATATCAGGGGAGAGGCCGGCTTGGTCCAAGTCGTTTTGATCCGTTGGGACGCGTGAGGGGGCAGTGAAGGACCTGGAGTATTCGGCCGCGGACACGCCGTCCGGGGCGAACGCGGGCGCCGCCGGGGCCGCCCAGCCCCGCTCGCGGTTCGCCCGTCTGCGCGAGGCGCTGACCGGCCCGCGCCTCAGCTTCCTGATGGAGGCCCATAACGGCCTCTCGGCCAAGATCGTCGAAGAGGCGGGGTTCGAGGCCATCTGGGCGTCGGGCCTGACCATGTCGGCCAGCCTGGGCCTGCGCGACTCCAACGAGGCGTCCTGGACCCAGGTGCTGGACATCCTGGAGTACATGGCCGACGCCACGTCGCTGCCGATCCTGGTCGACGGCGACACCGGCTACGGCAACTTCAACAACGTGCGCCGCCTGGTGCGCAAGCTCGGCGAGCGCGGCGTCGCCGGGGTCTGCATCGAGGACAAGCTGTTCCCGAAAACCAACTCGTTCCTGGGCGAAGGCCAGCCGCTGGCCGACATCGAGGAATTCAGCGGCCGCCTGCGCGCCGCCAAGGACAGCCAGTCCGACGACGACTTCACCGTCGTCGCCCGCATCGAGGCACTGATCAGCGGCCGCGGCATGGACGAGGCGCTGAAGCGGGCGGAGGCCTATCACGCCGCCGGCGCCGACGCCCTGCTGATCCACTCCAAGCTCGCCACCGCCACCGAGATCCTGGAGTTCACCGAGCGCTGGGGCCGCCGCTCGCCCGTGGTGATCGTGCCCACCATGTACTACGCCACGCCCACCGAGGCGTTCCGGCGCGCCGGGATCAACGCGGTGATCTGGGCCAACCACCTGCTGCGCAGCTCGATCTCGGCCATGCGCGCCACCGCCGCCCAGATCCACGAGGACCAGGGCCTGCTGGAAGTCGAGGGCCGCGTCGCCAGCGTGAAGGACATCTTCGCGCTCACCGCCAACGCCGAGCTGGAGGCGGCCGAGAAGCGCTACCTGCCCGCCGCGTCGAAGACCCGCGCGGTCATCCTGGCCGCCGCCGGCCAGGTGGGGCCGGAGAACCAGCCCAAGTGTCTGGTCGACATCCGCGGCAAGTCGCTGCTGCGGCGCCAGATCGACGCGTTCGCCGCCGCCGGCGTGAAGGACGTGGCCGTCGTCCGCGGCTTCGGAAAAGCCGCCGTCACTCCCGTCGGCGCCGAGGTGTTCGACAACGACCGCTACGCCGAGACCAGCGAAGTCTATTCGCTGGCCGCCGCCGAGGCCCGCCTCACCGGCGAGGTGCTGGTGGCCTACGGCGACATCCTGTTCCGCAACTACATCCTCACCGGCCTCATCTCGACCCCCGGCGACATCGTCGTGGCCGTCGATGCCCTGGGCCGGGTCAACGAGAGCCCCAAGCGCAACCGCGACCTGGTCGCCGGCGACAAGCCGCCGTCCCCCGACTACATCGACGAGCCGCCGCCGGACCTGGCCCAGATGGGCCCCGACGTCGACGCCGAGCGCCTGGCCGGCGAGTGGATCGGCCTGGTCCGCTTCACCGCCCAGGGCTCCCAATGGCTGCGCGAGGAGCTCGACGCGCTGCGCGCCGAGGGCCTCATCGAAACCGCCGACATGCCGCTGCTGCTGACCCGGCTCGCGGCCCGGCACCCGGTGAAGCTCTACCTCTTCTCCGGCCACTGGATCGGCGTCGACACCCTCCCCGACCTCGCCGAGGCGCGGAACTTCACCTAGAGCCGCGCGCCCAGGTCTGCTAGCGCAGCGGCGATGATCACAGCCGACGCCTTCCTGAGCGAGGCCCGCGCCGCGGGGTTCGATTTCTATGCCGGCGTGCCGTGCAGCTTCCTGACGCCGCTGATCAACGGCGTGCTCTCCGACCGCAGCGCCAACTACGTGGGCGCCGCCAGCGAGGGCGAGGCCGTGGCGATCGCCGCCGGCGCCTGGCTGGGCGGGCGGCAGACCGTGGTCATGTGCCAGAACTCGGGGCTGGGCAACGCGGTCAACCCGCTGACCTCGCTGAACGCGCCCTTCAAGATCCCGACGCTGTTCATCACCACCTGGCGCGGCGAGCCGGGCCTGAAGGACGAGCCGCAGCACGAGCTGATGGGCCAGATCACCCACGACCTCCTGGCGCTGATCGGCAGCCCGCCGGCGAGCTTCCCCGCCGAGCCGCAGCAGCTCGCGCCCGCGTTCGCCGCCGCCCGCCGGGCGATGGACGAGACCGGCCTTCCGGCCGCCTGGGTGATGCGCAAGGGCGACGTCGAGGACAGTCCGCTGGACCAGGCGGCGTTCGCCGCGCGCCCGCAGGGCCGCCGCCAGCGCTTCGAGGAAGACGGCGAACGTCCCACCCGCGCCGGCGCGCTGGAGGCGTTCCTCGACGCCGCCGACCCGCAGGCCGCCGTCATCGCCACCACGGGCAAGGCCGGCCGCGAGCTCTTCACCCTCGATGACCGCGAGCAGCACCTCTACCAGGTGGGCTCGATGGGCGGGGCGGCCGGCATGGGCCTGGGCCTGGCGCTGAACACGCCCCGGCCGGTCGTGGTCCTGGATGGCGACGGCGCAGCGCTGATGAAGCTGGGCACGATGGCCACCATCGGCGCCTACTCGCCCCTGAACCTGACCCACATCCTGCTCGACAACGGCGTCCACGACTCCACCGGCGGCCAGGCGACGGTCAGCCCCGGCGTCGACTTCGCCACCGTCGCCATCGCCTGCGGCTATCGCTACGCCGCCAGCGCCGACAGCCTGGCCGGCTTCACCCGGGCCCTGTCTGCGGCCAAGGCCGCCGGCGGCCCGGCGCTGGTCCACCTGCGCATCGCTCCCGGCTCGATGGAGAAGCTCGGCCGCCCGACCGTCAGCCCGGCCGAGGTCGCGCGGCGCCTCAAGGCCTTCGTCGCCCGGCCTTACGCCGGACCTGCCCGCCAAAGCTCCGCAGGAGCGTAGGCGGGTGCGGCAGCGGCTCTTCACGCCCGGCCCGCTCAACACCGACGAGCGCGTGCGCCGGGCCATGGACCGCGACTGGGGCAGCCGCGACGCCGATTTCATCGCGCTGACAGCCGAGCTGCGCGACCGCCTGCTGGCGGTCGCGAACGGCGCGGCGACCCACGCGGCCGTCCCTCTGCAGGGCAGCGGCACCTTCATGCTGGAAGCCGCGGTCGGCACCCTGGTGGGCAAGGCCGACAAGCTGCTGGTGGTCGTCAACGGCGCCTACGGGCGGCGCGTGGCCGCCATCGGCCGCCGCCTCGGCCTCGCCGTCGAGACGCTGGATCACGCCGACGACGAACCCTGCGACCTGACCCGCCTGGCCGCCGCCCTGGACGCCGACCCGGCCATCACCCACGTCAGCCTCGTCCACGTCGAGACCACCACGGGCCTTCTGAATCCGCTGGAGACCGCCGCCCGCCTTTGCGCGAGCCATGGCCGCGCGCTCATCGTCGACGCCATGGCGAGCTTCGGCGCGCTGCCCCTCGACCTCGCCACAACGCCGGTCGCCGCGGTCCTGGCCTCCAGCAACAAGTGCCTCGAAGGCCCGCCGGGCATCGGCTTCGCACTGATCGAGCGCGCCGCGCTGGACCCCGCCGAAGGCCGCAACCCGTCCATGAGCCTGGACCTGCACGCCCAGTGGAAGGGCTTCGAGACGGACGGCCAGTGGCGCTTCACCCCGCCGGTGCAGATCGTCGCCGGCCTCGTCGAGGCTCTGCGCCTGCTGGAGGCGGAAGGCGGCCCGCCGGCGCGCCTGGCCCGCTACAGCCGCCGCTTCGAGCGCCTCGTCGGCGCGCTGGAGCAGCTGGGCTACCGCCTCTACCTCGACCGGGCCAACCAGGCGCCGATCATCGCCACCTTCCGCCCGCGGCCGGAAACGCCCCTTGGCCGGCCTTTCGACTTCCAGGCGCTGTACAGCCGCCTCGCCGCTCAGGGCCTGGTGATCTACCCCGGCAAGCTCACCAGCGACGTGACCTTCCGAATCGGCGTGATCGGCGCCCTGCAGGACTCCGACTTCGACGACCTCATCGCCGCCATCGCCGAAGCCTGACACCTCCGCCGTCATCCTCGGCCTTGTGCCGAGGATCCCTCTCTCCGCCTCGCAGGAGGCAGGCCGTGGCCACCGAACATCGGACTCCGAGCAAGCGGACGCAGGGATCCCAGGCACAAGGCCTGGGATGACGGCGCAACGAGGGAGGCTGCCGACCCTAGGCCTGCCGGCGGCGCAGCGCCGCCAACCTGCGCAGGAACAGGATCAGGAAGAAGCTGGTCGCCGCCGCGGCCAGGCCGGCGGCCACCTCGCGCACCACCGGCGGGAACCACAGCAGGGGACCCAGCAGGTAGAGGGCGTCGTCGGCGTCGAAGCCCCACTTGCTGGCCAGGATCTTCTCCCCCTCGGCGCTCGAATCGAACGCCTCGGCCACGTGGTTCAGGGTGAACTGGTTGATCGCCGCGATCACGCCGGCGCCCACCGCCCAGCTCCCGAGCGGCGCATGCCGCAGGCCGATGCCCAGGCCCAGGAAGAACAGCGCGCCCAGCAGATTGTCGACGAAGAAGTCGAACTTGTGCCCCCAGGGGCTGGAGAGGTTGCCGATGCGGGCCACTTCGCCGTCCAGCCGGTCCAGCAGGCAGGCGACCAGCCAGGCGACCCCGGCCCACAGGTTGGCCTGCGGCGTGCCCCAGGCGATGGCGGCCACGATGCCCAGGCCCATCACCAGGTGGAAGGCGGTGATCTGGTTCGGCGTCACGCCCAGCGCGATCAACGGCCGCGCGAGCGGGCGCACCAGGAGGTGGCTCCACGACTTGCCCAAGAGATCAGACCTTCCCTACGCGCCCTGACATCGGCGCCGCGTCCACGCTATACGGCGAAACGCGCCGCCATGGGATAGGTCCGTTCGGCGCAGCTTGGCGCGGAGGGGGTGATGGGACGTTCGTTCTGGCTGGGCGGGACCATCGCCCTGGCGCTGGCCGCGGGCGCGACCGCCGCGCCGCAGGTGTTGGCCCCGCCGGCGTCCGCAGGTCCCGCCGTGCAGCCGTACGTCAGCGTCGCGGGACCGGCGGTCGTGCTGCGCCACGTCCGCGTCATCGACGGAACCGGCGCGCCGCCGCAGGACGACCGCACGCTGGTCGTCCTGGGTGGCCGCATCGCCGCGATCGGAGGCCCGGAAACAGCGACGCCCGCTGGCGCGCGGGTGCTGGACCTGCAGGGCCGCACGGTCCTGCCCGGCCTCGTGGGCCTGCACGACCACATGTACTACATCGCCCGGCCGAACATGGACGCGGCGGGCCATTCCGAGCCGCCGCTGATCGTGCCGCAGATGACGTTCTCCTCGCCGCGGCTCTACCTGGCCGCCGGCGTGACGACGATGCGCACCACCGGGTCCGTCGAGCCCTACGTCGACCTCAACGTGAAGGCCGAGATCGACGCCGGGCGCATGGTCGGCCCGCACATGGATGTGACCGGCCCCTACCTCGAGGGTCAGAACAGCCCCTTCATCCAGATGCATCCGCTGAAGGACGCCGACGATGCGCGCCGCATGGTGGCCTACTGGGCCGACATGGGGGCCACCTCGTTCAAGGCCTACATGAACATCACCCGCGCCGAGCTGGGCGCGGCCATCCAGGAGGCCCACAAGCGCGGCCTGAAGCTGACCGGCCACCTCTGCTCGGTGACCTATCCCGAGGCCGCCGAGCTCGGCATCGACGACCTGGAGCACGGCTTCTTCGTCAACACCGAGCTGGACCCCGCCAAGACGCCGGACAAGTGCTCGGACAGCACCGGCAATGCGACGCTGCTGAGGATGACGCCAGACAGTCCCGAGGCGGACGCGCTGATCAAGCTCCTGGTCGGCAAGCATGTCGCGGTCACCTCGACGCTGCCGGTGTTCGAACAGCGCGTGCCGATGCATGCGCCGCTGAACCCCAAGGCCATGGCGGTGCTGACGCCCGAGGCGCGCGAGGCCTATCTTTACGCCCGCAACCTCGTGAACCAGGCGCCGCGCGAGCGCTACGCCGACACCCTGCGCATCTGGCAGAACGACCTCGGCCTCGAGCGCAAGTTCGTCGCCGCCGGCGGCCTGCTGCTGGCGGGCCCCGACCCGACCGGCAACGGCGGCGTCATTCCCGGCTTCGGCGACCAGCGCGAGGTGGAGCTGCTGGTCGAGGCCGGCTTCTCGCCCGTCGAGGCCATCAGGATCGCCACCCTGAACGGCGCGACCTACCTGGGCCTCGCCGATCGCATCGGCTCCATCGCGCCCGGCAAGGCCGCCGACCTCGTCGTCGTCGCCGGCGACCCGTCGAAGAAGATCACCGACATCGAGAACGTCGAGACCGTCTTCAAGGACGGCGTCGGCTATGACGCCGCCAAGCTGCTGGACTCGGTGAAGGGCCGCTACGGGCAGTACTAGGCCGGCGTCGCGCCCGGCAAATACACCCGCCAGTCGGTTGACCCTGGCGGCTCGGCGACTACCGTCCAGCCAACGTCGGACGGGGACGCAAACATCATGACCGCAACCGCGCTCAGCCGCGGGGCGCCGCGGGCCGCATCCGGCCAGCCGTTCCCCAAGGACCACCCCTGGGACCGCAACTTCTTCCTGCTCTGGGTCGGCCTCATCTGGTTCGGCATCGCCATCGGCTTCGGGCCGGAGGTCTGGAAGCATTTCGCCACCCACGAGAAGCCCTTCCCGCTGATCACCCACGTCCACGGCGCGGCCTTCGGCGGCTGGCTGGTCCTGCTCACCACCCAGGTGCTGCTGATCCGCACCCGGCGCACCGCCATCCACCGCAAGCTGGGTTGGCTGATGACCGGCTGGGGCGCCGCGATGCTGGCCCTGGGTCCGGCGGTCGCCTGGAACGCGCAGGTGCGCGACCTCGGCACGCCCGCGGGCGACCCCGGCTTCTGGTCGATCCAGGTGATCGACATGATCTCGTTCGGCGTCCTCTGCGGCGCCGGCGTGCTGCTGCGCAAGGACCCCTCGGCCCACAAGCGCCTGATGCTTCTCGGCACCCTCTGCATCGCCGACGCCGGCTACGCCCGCTTCACGGGGCTGCCGATGGAGCAGGCGTTCGGCAAGGGGTTCGTGCCGGAGCATATCGGCCTCTATGGCGCGACGGCGCTGATGATCGTGGGGATCGGCGTCTACGACCTGATCACGCGCCGGCGCCTGCAGCCGGCCTATGTGGCGGGCGCGGCGTGGGGCTTGTCCGGTCAGGCGCTTGCCACGTTCCTTTGGCACAACGCTGCGTGGGTCGCCTGGACCACGAAGCTCTTCCACCCCTAGCCGGGCGCGGCTGCAGCGGGCATGAAGGCCGAGCCTTGGCCGAGGGGAGCCCGCATGCGCATGAACCGCCTGAAGGAGCTGTGGACTGCGGGCAAGCCGGTGATCAACGGCTGGTGCAACCTGCCGGGCGCCTTCTCGGCCGAGATCATGGCCGGCATGGGCTGGGACGCGGTGACCATCGACACCCAGCACGGCCTGATCGGCTACTCCGAGATGGCGGCCATGCTGCACGCCGTCTCGGCGACGAGTGCGGTGCCGCTGGTCCGCGTCTCCTGGAACCAGCCGGGCGAGCTGATGAAGGCGCTGGACGCCGGCGCCTACGGCGTCATCTGCCCGATGATCAACGACGCCACCCAGGCCGCTGAGTTCGTGAAGGCCTGCCGCTATCCGCCGGACGGCCACCGCTCGTTCGGCCCGATCCGCGCCGGCGTCGTGGCCGGCGGCGACTACTTCGCCCACGCCAACGCCGAGATCCTGACCTTCGCCATGATCGAGACCGGGGCGGGCCTGGCCAACGCCGAGGCGATCTGCGCCACCCCGGGTCTCTCCGGCGTCTACATCGGCCCGTCCGACCTCTCGCTGGGGATCGGCGGTTCGCCGGGCCAGGACCAGCAGACCCCGGAGCTGCTGGCGGCCTTCGACACGATCATCGCTGCCTGCCGCAAGGCCGGCATCAAGGTCGGCGTGCACACCTCCAGCCTCGCCTACGCCAAGCAGATGATCGAGAAGGGCTTCGACCTCGTCACGTCCGGCGGCGACATGCGATACCTGATGAGCGGCCGGCGCGAGGCGGCCGACATGCGCGCTTGGCTGGACGCTCGCTGACAAAGGTTCCCACTGCCAAGCTTAGTTACTGAAATTACTCAACTAACGCCATTTTGTGTTTGGAAGCCGACTTAGCATCCGCTAGGGTCCCGCCGCATGAGCCGCGTGCCCCCCGAACCCGCCTCCTGGGACGAGCCCGAGGACCCCGAAACCGCGGCGAAGCAGCTGCGCGAACAACTGGCGCGCGCCAAGGCGCGGATGCAGGAGCACCGCGACCAGATGCACGCCGCGGGCCTGACCACGCACGAAGACCACGACGAGCCCAAGGGCGCCTGAGCCCCGCGGCTACTTCGCCGCCGGCTTCGAGTTGAATTCGGTCTCGATAGCGATATCGACGTCGTCGCTCACGCCCATGTTCGAGCCCGGCGCGGGGATGCCCTGGGCGATGCCGAACGCCGAGCGCTTCAGCACGCCGTGGGCCGAGAAGCCGATGCGCGCGCCGCCGGGATCGAAGCTCGAGGGCGGGTAGCCGCCGTTGTAGGTCACCTGCAGGACGACCGGCTTGGTGACGCCGTGCAGGGACAGCTCGCCCGTCACCTTGGCGGCGTGCGGCCCGGTCAGCTCCACCTTGGTGGACCTGAAGGTGATCTGTGGGAACCGCGCCGCCTCGAACCAGCCCTTGCCCATCAGCTGGTCGTGGAAGCCGGCCGGCGGCGTGTTCAGCGCCAGCGAGGTCGGGTCGATGGTCGCCTCCACGCGCATGGCGGTCGGGTGCGCCGGATCGAACTGCAGCTTGCCGTCCACCCGGGCGAAGCGGGCCGTGTAGTTCGAGAAGCCCATGTGGCTCACCCGGAAGGTCACCGAGGTGTGGGCCTTGTCCAGGTAGTATTGCCCGGCGGGCGGCTGCGGGGCCGGACCAGCGGCGTTGGCGGCGACGGCGGGCCCGGCGGCCAGCGCGATCGAGAAGGCCGCTTTCGCGGCGGCGAGGGTGCGGACGGCGTGCATCGGAACTCTCCAGACTGTCGTTCGCGCCTAGGACGCACGGGCCCCGCCCAAACCGACATCGAGGCCGGAATGTCCCTGTCCGGACAGGAATTCGCTCGCCCACCCGCCACAAATCGGCTTCCTTCCCCGGCCAAGCTGGGAATCCGCCCGGAGGAAGCCGATGTCCGCGCCGCGCAGGCTGAAGAAGAGCGAGTCGCTCGAGATCCGCATCCCGTTCCCGACCAAGCAGGCCTTCATGGCCCGCTGCCAGGCCGACGGCGTCTCGGCCAGCGAGGCCCTGCGCGGCTTCATCGACGGCCACCTGGCGCCCGCCGCGCCCTCTCGCCGGAAGGCCCCGCGCCTGGTGATCGGCGCCTTGATCGCCGCTGCGGTCGGCGCGATCGCCGCGCCCACACTCGCCGGCCCCGCGGTCGCCGCCGGCCTCGCCCGCGACCTGGTCAGCCGCGTGGCGTTCGAGCGCATCGACGCCAACCACGACGGTGTCATCAGCTACGCCGAATACCGCAAGGCGCGGGATCGCGCCGGGCGCTAGACCAGCGCCTCGAACTCGTCCACCAGCCGCTCCAGCTGCTTCATGCCCGCGGCCCAGAACGCCTTTTCGCGCGGGTTCAGGCCGAAGGGGGCCAGCGCCTCGACGTAGGTGCGCGTGCCACCGGCGGCCAGGAGGTCCTCGTAGAGCGGGGCGAACGCCTTCGGGTCCTCGCGGCGCGTCTCCATCAGGCCCCGCACCAGGAGGTCGCCGAACGCGTAGGCGTAGACATAGAACGGCGCATGCACGAAGTGGCTGACGTAGCCCCAGTAGTGCTCGTAGCCTTTGTTGAGCCGCACCGCCGGCCCGAGGCTCTCGCCCATCACCTGCAGCCACAGCGTCCCGATGTCGTCGGCCGACAGCTCGCCCGCCGCCCGCGCGGCGTGGAACTGGGTCTCGAAGCGGTGGAAGGCGATCTGGCGCACCACCGTATTCAGCCCGTCCTCGATCTTGCCGGCCAGCAACCCGCGGCGCTCGGCCTTCGTCGCCTCGGCCAGCAGCTTCTCGAACACCAGCCCCTCGCCGAAGATCGAGGCGGTCTCGGCTAGCGTCAGCGGCGTGTCGGCGAGCAGCGTGCCCAGCGGCGCGCACAGCGTCTGGTGCACGGCGTGCCCCAGCTCGTGCGCGAGCGTCAGCACGTCGCGCCGCTCGCCCATGTAGTTCAGGAAGACGTACGGGTGCCGCTCGGCCGTCACCGGATGCGAATAGGCGCCCGACTGCTTGCCGACCCGCGGCCGCGCGTCGATCCAGGGCTGGTTGAAGAACGTCTGCGCGGTGTCGGCGAACTTCGGCGCCAGCGCGGCGAAGCTCTCCAGCACCATCCCCTTGGCCTCGTCCCAGGCGTAGGTGCGCGGCGCCGTGGTCTCCAGGGGCGCGTTGCGATCCCAGAAGTTCAGCGCCTCCATCCCCATGATCTTGGCTTTCAGGCGATAGTAGCGATGGCTGACCGAGGCGTAGCCCTCGACGACCGCCGCCTGCAGCGCCTCCACCGCCTCGGCGTCGACCTC
>Ga0105238_10004160_pt1 | contig 14360 bp, 17 predicted proteins | sample KBSC34metaG_FD_81526 | JGI IMG/M metagenome (GOLD analysis project Ga0105238, IMG submission 81526) | Corn rhizosphere microbial communities from Kellogg Biological Station, Michigan, USA - KBS C3-4 metaG | ecosystem: Host-associated > Plants > Roots > Rhizosphere > Soil | place: Michigan, USA... | reverse complement strand
TGGTAGATGCGTTCGGTCTCGCCGCCCGCCACGGCCATGGCCTCGGGTCCCGGCGTCGGATCGGCGACGTCGAGGGCCGTATCGATGTTGGCAGACGGACTGCGCCGCGCCCGGATGCGATCAATCGCATGGTTGCGCGCAACGGCCACCAGCCAGGAAATCGGGCTAAGATCGGAAACCGCGAAACGATCGGCCTTCGTCCAAATCTTGACGAAGACCTCCTGCAGCGCTTCTTCCGCATCTCCCCTGTCCCTCAAGACACGAAGGCAGACGCCGAAAAGTTTCGCGCTGGTCTGCCTGTAGAGCAGATCGAACGCAGCCCGGTCCTTCATCGAAGTCCGGACGATCAACTTGCTGATGTCCTGCGGCGCCATAGCGGCAAATTAGAAGATTGCGATTTATTTGCAACGGGGTGCCGGAAGCGTTGTTCACCAGCGACCGCAGGCCGGTCCGGCGGGCTTCGGCATGGGCCGTTGCCAAGCAAATCGGGCGCCGCTGGAACTCGTCGACGCGGCGATCGCGCGCGCCAAGACGACGCGGCCCGGCATCAATGCCATTGCCACGCCGCTTTGCGACACCAACATAGCCGGCCCGGTCAAAATCCCTGTGCCGGGGAATTAGCAGATTTCATCATTGTGACAGCAAAGCCGTTTGCGGCCTGCGGCAATACCCGCTAAGACGCCGCCGTCCTTTCCTAGAAGCCGGGAACCCCATCGATGACGGACATCGCCGCCACCGCCGAAATGCAGGCCGCGCTGCTCTCGCGAGCGCTGCCCTACATGCAGCGCTACGAGAACAAGACCGTGGTGGTGAAATATGGCGGCCACGCCATGGGCGACACCGAGCTTGGCAAGGCGTTTGCCCGCGACATCGCCCTGCTGAAGCAATCCGGCGTCAACCCGATCGTCGTGCATGGCGGCGGGCCGCAGATCGGCGCGATGCTGACCAAGATGGGCATCGAATCCAAGTTCGAGGGCGGCTTGCGCGTCACCGACCAGAAGACGGTCGAGATCGTCGAGATGGTGCTGGCCGGCTCGATCAACAAGGAGATCGTGGCGCTGATCAACGCCGAGGGCGAATGGGCGATCGGGCTCTGCGGCAAGGACGGCAACATGGTGTTCGCCGAAAAGGCGCGCAAGACCATGATCGACCCGGATTCCAACATCGAGCGGGTGCTCGATCTTGGCTTCGTCGGCGAGCCGGTCGAGGTTGACCGCACGCTGCTCGACCTTCTGGCGCGCTCAGAGATGATCCCGGTGCTGGCGCCGGTGGCGCCAGGCCGCGACGGCCACACCTACAACATCAATGCCGACACGTTCGCTGGCGCCATCGCCGGCGCCTGCAAGGCCTCGCGCCTGCTCTTCCTCACCGACGTGCCGGGCGTGCTCGACAAGAACAAGAAGCTGATCGACGAGCTGACCGTCGCCGAAGCCAGGGCGCTGATCAAGGACGGCACGGTGTCGGGCGGCATGATCCCGAAGGTCGAGACCTGCATCGAGGCGATCGAGCGCGGCGTCGAGGGCGTCGTCATCCTCAACGGCAAGACGCCGCATTCGGTGCTGCTGGAGCTGTTCACCGAGCACGGTGCCGGCACGCTGATCGTACCGTAGCAAGGCAAGTTCGCCGTTTCCATGAAACGGTGACTGCCATAATCAGCCGGCTAATCTTCTTGCCGGACGATCTTCGACGACGGGCATGGCCGGCTTTCGGGCGGGCCGCCGGACAACCATCGATTCCTCCTCGGCATCCTGCGGCGCGCCCCAGAATTCGGCGAGCGTCGGGCCGTCCTTCACGCGACCGTCGCGGGCCAGAAATCCCCAGACTTCGCGGAACCAGACGCGGCGCCCCATCTTCGTGTACCAGCGCATCGAATGCCGCTGCTCGGGATCGGGATGGAACAGGATGCGCGCCAAAGCCCTCGGCCGCGACTGCACGGCAAGCTCGATCAGCTTGATGGCGAAGAACAGCATCCAGGGCCTCAGCCGCGTCATGTGCAGCACCTGGTGCTTGTAATCCCAGAGACGCACGTCCTTCTGGATCACCTTGCGGTCGCGCGCGATGCGGAAGAACGGCGTCCAGCGATGCGGCGTGACATAGAGCGCCTGGATCTGGTCGGGATCATAGGCGATGAGCTGGCGAAAGCCGCGCCACAGATCGCGAAAGCCTTCGTCCTCGAAGCCGGCAACCCAGGTCGCCATCGACAGGATGCCGTGCTGGCGAAGCAACCGGATCGCCTCGCGATCGGACCTAGTGCTGCCGCCCTTGCGGATCAGCGACAGCGTCTCTTCGTCGGTGTTTTCCATGCCGAGCAGCCAGCGGATTACGCCGGCCTTGCGGTAGAGATGCAGGATGTCGGCGTCGCGCACGATGTCGTCGGCGCGCGTCGAGCCGACGATCAGCACAGGCACGTTCTGCGCGATCATGGCGTCGAGAAAGGCGCGCCAGGCCTTCTTCGATGAGGTCGGGTTCTCGTCTGCCAGGTTGATCAGGTCGACGCCGTGCTCGCGATGCAGCCAGGCGATTTCCTTGGCGAACTTTACTGGATCACGATGACGCCAGCGGGTCCAAAAACCGCGCTGGCCGCAATAGTTGCACAGATGCGGGCAGCCGCGCGAGAACTGCATGACGACGGCCCGCTTGCCGCCCCAGTAGCTGTAGCGGCGATGATCGATCAGCTCCCAGCCGACGCGCCAGGCGTCGAGATCGGCAATGGTCATGGCCGGTTGCGTGGCGACAGGGCTGCCGAGATCGTCGCGATAGGCGATGCCGGCAACGCTCGCCACCGGCTGGCGCATCTCGATCGCCTCGACCAAGGCGGTCGCGGTCGCTTCGCCCTCGCCGCGCACGATGAAGTCGAAGACATCCGTCGCGACGAGGATGTCGCGCCAATGATAGGTCGGGAAGACGCCGCCATAGATGACGATGACGCCCGGCGCGCGTGCCTTGATCATTTGAGCGATGAGCAAGGCGGTCGGATGCGCCGAGGTCGAGCCGGAGTGACCGATCAGGATGAAATCCGGATCGCCGCCCAAGGCCTCATCGACCAGCGTCGCAAGCGGCATCGGGCCGAACTCGGCGTCGACCAGTCGCACCTGATGACCGGAATCGATCAGCGGACCGCCGATCGCCAACAGGCCGAGCGGCGGCAGGTGGTCGTCGGGCACGCGGCTGCCGATGGCGGTGTGCGGCGGATTGATCAGCACGATGTTCAAGGCGGACCTCCATTGCTTTTGGTCCGCTTGTGCTAGTTGCCGATGTCGAAGCCGCCTTGTCGCGGTTCAGCAGTTTCCAAGCAGCTTTTCCGGAGAAATCCGCCCGACAAGCAGCTAGCGCCGCAGATGCGCGAGCGGTACGTGGCCGGGCCCCTTGATGTTTTGCAGCACAAGTTGGGTGTGGACGTCACGTACACCGGGCAACCGCATCAGCCGGTGCATGACGAAGGCGTTGAGGTCGTCGACGGACGGCACCATGACATGCAGCAGGAAATCGTGGTCGCCGGTCATCGTCCAGCAGGACGACACCTCGTCCATGCGCTGCACGGCGGCGATGAAGCTTTCGGGCGAGCCGTCGCTGTGGCTCACCAGCCGCACCTGGACGAACACCTCGACCGTCAGGCCGACGGCACGGCGGCTGAGCACGGCGGCAAAGCCCTTGATGATGCCTGTCTCCTGCAAGGCCTCGAAGCGGCGCGCGCAAGGCGTTGTCGACAGGCCGATCTCCTGCGCCAGCTCCGAGACGGGCTTGCGCCCATCGCGCTGCAGGATGTCGAGCATCTTTATCTCGAAATCGTCGAACTGAGGCATCTTTTCTCGATCTTTCGTTGAACTGGGTGATTTTACCTCAGAATCAGCCCGCCAGCCATGAACAAGGCTGATTTGCCTCATCGGCAGCCACTAAACTGTCTTTGACGATCCGCCGATCACGATCTCGAGGAGGATATGATGACGATCAGCGTTGCCGATTATGCCGCCGACTGCGCGGCGCAGGGCCTTCGCGGTGACTATTCGGTCTGCCGCGCCGATTTCACCGTTGAGCAAGGCTACGACTATTCCGCCGAGGAGCAGGCGGTATGGCGCACGCTGTGCGACCGCCAGACGAAGCTGACGCAAAAGCTCGCGCACCGCTCTTATCTGAATGGCGTCGCCGCGCTCGGGCTGCTCGACAGGATTCCGGATTTCGACGACGTAAGCGAGAAGCTCAACAAGCTGACGGGCTGGGAGATCGTCGCCGTGCCTGGCCTGATTCCTGCCGGCCCCTTCTTCGATCATCTCGCCAACCGGCGCTTCCCGGTCACCAACTGGCTGCGGACCAAGCAAGAGCTCGACTACATCGTCGAGCCAGACATGTTCCACGATTTCTTCGGCCATGTGCCGATCCTGACCCAGCCGGTGTTCGCCGATTTCATGCAGATGTATGGCGAGAAGGCCGAGGACGTGATTGCGCTCGGCGGCGACGAGATGATCACAAGGCTTTACTGGTACAGTGCCGAATACGGCCTCATCCAGGAAGCCGGCCAGCCAGTCAAGGCGTTCGGCGCCGGGCTGATGTCGTCCTTCACCGAGCTGCAATTCGCGATCGAAAGCAAAGACGCCCATCATGTGCCGTTCGACCTCGAGACGGTGATGCGCACCGGCTACGAGATCGACAAGTTCCAGCGCGCCTATTTCGTGCTGCCGTCCTTCGACGTGCTGCGCGATGCCTTCGGCAGCGCCGACCTTGCCGGCATCGTGGCGCGGTTCAAGGGCCAGCCGGCGCTCGACCCGGCGACGGTCTGAGAGCTGGTAACGCAATTCCGGACGGAAAACCGCGACACACTTTTCCTGGAATTGCTCTGAGGTCGGTTTTCGCCCAACCGACCTTCAGGGCGGTTCAGTTGCCACCAGGCGGCTGAGCCGCTTTGAGCTTTTGCGGATCAATCCACTTTGTCGGGCTCGGCCTTGATCCGTGCAAGCTGCTCGCTCTGCAGGTCGAGGGCGGCGTTGATGAAGCGCAGCACGGTCGCCAGCTCGGCATCGCTGAAGCTCGCCACCACCTTCTCGCCCTCCCGCGCGATCGCGCCATAGTAGCGTTCCGAAAGCTCCCTGGTCATCTCGGTCGCCTCGATCACCACCTTGCGCCTGTCCTCCAGGCTGCGGGTCCGGGTGACGTAGCCGCGCGCCTCCAGCCTATCGACCAGGGCCGTCACCGCCGCCGGCGTCAGCCCCGTTGCCGTCGCCACGGCGCCCGCCGATTGCGGCCCGGCATAGAGCAGGCCAAGGCAATGCCGCTCGGCCGCGATCAACCCCAGCCGCGCGCCGACCGCCTCGTCATAGGCCTGGGTGGCATCCTGCCAGCGCATGACGGCGAGACCGACGGCCTTGGTCATCTCATCGCGCTTCGCGCTTGACGAATTTATTTCGATCATCTAATTATCAATCTGTCTAACATTAAGACGAGAGTAGCAATATGCAGCCGCGACTCCCGCAACGCAAGAGCCAGAAGCGGCCGCCAACACGGAGACATGCAATGTTCGAGACCTCAACCCGCGCCCCGATGACGCCTGCCGAAGAGTACAAATACGCCAAGCTGGCGATGGAATGGTATGGCTGGGGTTCGCCCATCGGCCTCGGTATCCTGCTGGTGGCGCTGGCCGCCGCGGCCGTTCTGGCGCGCATCGCCATCTACGGGCTGTAGCAAGCCGCGATTACCCCAAAAGGCGCGCCAGGGCGGCGCCGGTTGCCATCCAGGCGTCGGCGCCGTCTGCCTTTTCGCAAGTTGTCAGACGGCGATGACCTTGCCGAGATGCTCGCCCAGCCGGCAGGCGAGCGCGGTGATGGTGGTGGTCGGATTGCACTGGCCCGAGGTGCAGAACACCGAGGAGCCGCCGACATAGAGATTGTCCATGCCATGCACCTTGCAGTTGGCGTCGACCACGCTCTTCAGGACATCGGTGCCCATGCGGGTGCCGCCCATATGGTGATGGCCGGCCGTTTCCTCGGTGGTCGGATAGTCGCTGCCATTGCTGATCCAGTCGTCGATACGGACGCGGCCGAGATTCTTCTGCGCCATGGTCGCGCCGAAAAGCCTCAGGCCCTCGAGCAGGGTCCGCCGTTCGAGCGGCGACTTCTTCCAGTGCAGTTCGATGCGCGGCACACCGGCGTGGTCGACATCGACCTTCGACAGCTCGATCTGGTTGGAGGCAAGCGGCGCCTGCTCCCAGGCGACGTAAAGCTGGGCCGCGCAATGCAGCCTCTGGTCCAACTGCGAGGACATCCACTCCGCCATGCTCGGCGCGGTACAGGCAAGGTCGGCGATCAGCTTCTTGACACTGGGATAGGGCGACTCGATCAGGCGGATGCCGAAATTCAGGATCTGCAGCCGCTCCATGGCCGCCAGCGTCGGCGAGAAGAAGGCTTCGTTCGAGTTATCGACCTCGAACTCCGAGTAATTGGCGAGGATCGCGTTGCCGCCCTCGAAGGTCGGATGCTCCATCCAGTAGCGGCCGAGCGCCACCGCGTTCGGCACCACGCCGCCATTCGAGCGCTGGTTCGACCACAAGAGCAGTCGCGAGTTTTCCAGCCCGCCGGTGCAGGTGACGAAATAGTCCGCGCTGAAGATGCCGGCGTCCTGCCCGTTCGACCAGAGTTTCGCGCCGGTGACGCGCTTGCCGTCGCCGGCGAGCTCGGTTGCGTAGGTGTTGAGCACCACGGCGATATTCTTGCTCTTGTCGAGCTCGTCGGCGAATTTCTCGCCGAAGCGCACCGCGGGGCTCTTGATCAATTGCACCCAGCGGATGTCGTCGGAAACCGGCACGTCGGGGCGGAAGTCGCGAAGCTCGAGGATATCGTGGACTTCGCCAAGATAGGGCTCGATGTCGGCGCGGGTGATCGGCCAGCCGGTATCCGGCGCCCAGGCCTTGGGCTCGAAGTCCTGCTTGTCGAGCACGCGACACCAGCCGGCCCAGTGGTTGGACGAGCCGCCCATGAAACGCAGCCTGGTGATGTCGAGGTCGAAATAGTAGTCGCCGACCGTCTTGCCGCGGTAGAAATCCTGCGACTCGTCGCTGAATTCGCGCGAACCCGCCTCCAGGACGACGACTGGAATGCCGGCGGCGCCGAGCTTCCTGGCAATCGTCGTGCCAGCCGGGCCGGAACCGAGAATGCAGGCCTTGGGCTTGAAGCCGGCCTGCTTGTAGGCTTCGTAGCTGTCGAAGATCATGCGAGATCGCTCCGCCGCAGGATCCAGCCATTGATCTCGACGATTTCATCGGGCTCGGCCACGATCGGCTGGTTACGGAACAGCGACAGCGCGGGCAGCGCGATCAGCGCCTGCACGATCGCGCGGCGCGATATTTTTCTCATGAAATTGCTCATGACACGTCTCTCGACAGGGGCCTCGATCCACGCATGCCGTTCCTGAACGGCACACATGCCGCCGAGGAGGCCAATTTCATGCCAAACCTAGGTGAAAACGGCGTTACACGGGGAAGTTTAGCGCGGTTGAATATGGACATGGTTAGGGTTTTCCTAACCCCCGCGGCGAGGCGTCATGCCGCTTCCGGAAGTTCGCGGTCGAGGATCGAAAGATTGCGGCCGCGGTTCTTCGCCTCGTAAAGCCTGCGATCGGCGGCGCGCATCAAATCGGAAACGGTTGCGCTCTCGCGGCAGCTTATGCCTCCGATCGAGACCGTGAGCGGCACGGTGCGCTCATCGACGGGGCGGAACCGGATCAATTCGACCTCGCGGCGGATGCGCTCGGCGATATGCTTGGCTTCCGGTTCGCTGGCGCCAATCAGGAAAGCCGCGAATTCCTCGCCGCCGATACGGCCGAGCACGTCACCTCTGCGAACGCCGCGCTCGATGGCGCCGGCGATCAGAAGCAGCGCCTCGTCTCCCGTCAAATGACCGTAGCTGTCATTGATCCTCTTGAAGTGGTCGGCGTCGATGATGAGCAGCGCGCCGCGGTCGCTCTTGCGCCGCGACCCGTCGAGCGAGGCAAAGAAGGTTTCGCGGTTGAGCATGCCGGTCATGTCGTCGCGGCTTGCCTTTTCCGAGAGGCGCCGGTGCGCGGCGGCGAGCTGCGCGTGGGCTCGGGCAAGCTCGCGATGCGCATTCTGCAACCGGTCGCTCTGCCAGAAGCTGCCGGCGCTGGCGGCCCAGGCAAGCACGAGCGGGCAAACCGTCGACGCCAGCCAGACAGTGCGGCTCATCGGAAAGCCCATTGCCGGGACCACAATCAGCGTCAACAACAGTGAGACGGCAACCGAAGCGAACGCCACGGCAGCGGCCCTCAGAAATATGCGACTCATCATTTGCTCCCAACGGAGAGCTTCTGTGCCAGCAAGCGTTAAAGGCGACCTTTCCAGGACTTTTAAAATTTGAAGTGAGACGGCATTTTCACACTTCGTGACGCGTATAAGTTGTGGATAAATTCGGCGTCGGCATGCCATAAGAAACTTATGACAACGACACCCGATCCCGCCCGCTTCGCCCATGTCACGGACTGGGTGTTCGACCTCGACAACACGCTCTATCCGCATCACTCGAATCTGTTCGCGCAGATCGACGTGAAGATGACCGCCTATGTCGGCGAGTTGCTGACGCTTTCGCGTGACGACGCGCGCAAGCTGCAGAAGGAACTCTACCTGGAATACGGTACGACGCTGAACGGGCTGATGAAGCGGCACGGCATCGATCCCGATGATTTTCTCGAGAAGGTGCACGACATCGATTATTCGAGGCTGGTGCCGGATCCGGTGCTGGGCGCGGCGATCCGCCAGCTTCCGGGACGCAAATTCATCTTCACCAATGGCGACCGCAGGCATGCCGAGCGCACCGCGCGCCAGCTTGGCATATTGGAGCATTTCGACGACATCTTCGACATCGTCGCGGCGGGGCTCAATCCCAAGCCGGAGCGCCAGACCTATGAGCGCTTTGCCGAATTGCATTCGGTGACCGGACACAATGCAGTGATGTTCGAGGATCTGGCGCGCAATCTGGCCGTGCCGAAAACGCTCGGCATGACCACGGTGCTGGTGGTGCCGCGCAATTTCGAACCGACCTTTTCGGAGATCTGGGAACGCGATCCGGCAAACGAGGACGACGTCGATTTCGTCACCGACGATCTTGCCGGGTTCCTGACCGCGATCGTCGACGTCATGGCCTGAACCAACTCCAGATTGCCGCCGCTCCACCCGGGCGCAACGAGTTCGGTTGGCGCGGACGGCATGTTCGCCGCAGCCACCCGGAATTTGAAAAACAAACACGTAGAGCGGTGCGGCGCTCCGTGCGAACGCCGAACCGCTCTAATCGAAATCCGGAATCGTGCCGGGCGGCAGTCCCAGCCGGCCATTCAGGTCCTTCAGAAACCGGCACCAGTCCGGAGTGCCGCCGGCTCCCTTGCCGTTACCATTGCCGTCGGACGAATAGCCATTGCCGAAGCCGTTGCCGCAGTTGGCGTTGCCGTTGAAGTTGCCGCCATTGAAGTTGCCGCTGAAGCTCCCGGAATTGCCGTTGCCGTTGAAATTGCCGCGATTGCCATTGCCGTTGAAATTGCCGGAATTCCCATTGCCGTTGAAATTTCCAGTGTTGCCAAGGCCGTTGAAATTTCCAGTGTTGCCAAGGCCGTTGAAATTTCCGGTGTTGCCAAGGCCGTTGGCGACACCGGCGCCGATTGGAAGATCGGCAATCCTGACCAGGGTCGAGGCGTCTGCAACGATCATCGCGGCAAGCAGGGTGCCGATCGCGAGGCTGTTTCCATCAAACAGCCTCGCCGCCACCAGGCGCTTGCGGGGCCGAGCCGACCCGGATGATTTCAAGCCGGTCATCGGCGGTTTCCCCGGCCATTGGAGTTGCCGTTGAAGGAGCCGACATTGCCGTTGCCGTTGAACGACCCGCCGTTGAAGTTGCCGTTGCCGGCGCCGATGTTGCCGTTGCCGTTATATTGGCCGGTGTTGCCGTTGCCGTTGAAGGCGCCAATGTTGCTGTTGCCACTCGTCGGCGAGGTGTTGCTGTTCCCGTTGAACGCGCCGACATTGCCGGTACCGCTGTTGAAGGCGCCGACATTGCCGGTGCCGCTGTTCTTGTAGCCGACATTGCCGCCGAAGCTGCCGAGCGGGTTCATGCTCCTGACGTTCGAACCGATAGACTGGCCGTATTTGCCGACCGCCGCCTGGACAGCCGACATGCCGAAGGCCTGGCTACCCGTCGTGTTGTCAGCCTTGGCCGTGGTTGCACTCAACAACCCCAGGCATAGGGCCGATATGACGTAGCGTTTCATCTGCGGGCTCCTTCCATGGCTTTGCTTCTGAAATTGGGACTTCGGAAAAACTGGGCTTCGAAAAGGACTGGGACCGCCGGCGACATGTCGCGATAGCCTTGCGCGGGGGACGGGCGCGTGGCTCGGCGATCCCAGAGACGTCAGCGTCACAAGTTAAAGCTTGGCGACGCTGCGGTTGGCGGCGCTAGTGATTGCCGTTGCCGTTGCCGTTGCCGTTGCCGGCGCCCGCGTTGCCGTTGCCGTTGGCATTGCCATTGCTGATGCCGAAGTTGCCGTTGCCGTTGATGTTGCCGTTGCCAAGGCCGAAGTTGCCGTTGCCGTTTCCGTTGCCGTTGGCGATGCCGGCATTCAGGTTGCCGTTATAGTTGCCGTTGAAGGCGCCCATGTTGGCATTGCCGTTGCCGTTGCCGTTGCCAATGCCGAAATTGCCGTTGCCGTTGAAATTGCCGTTGAAGGCTCCGGTGTTGGCATTGCCGTTCCCGTTTCCATTCCCGACGCCGACGTTGCCGTTGCCGTTGCCGTTACCGCTACCGACCGAAAATGCGGATGCCGAACCAGTCAGAGCCGACAGGACAGCCGCGGCCAGGATGATCTTTCTCATGACGTTCTCCTTGGTTTGCGTTGAGCTTCCCGGCCAATTCGGATGACCGGGAGGACGCTAGAAGGATGCACGCAGAAATAGCGCCGATACATTCGGGCTGATCAGCAGGTGGTGTCGGTTTTTCTGCTGATCCCTGTGTCAGGAAAAGTTGAAGCAATCGGGAAAAAACTGACAGGCATAGAGGCATATGCTGGGTGTATACTGCGCGAAGCAATGACACTTCATGCCTTTTCTCGCCGGCTTGCATTTCGCGGCATGGGCGAGAAAGGAAGTCGGTGGAGGGTGGCATCGACATCGGCAAAGACGATAGAGCAAAGGTCCGGCGCCCGGGCCTGGCGCGGCATCTGGTTGCAGTGCAAGAAGAGCAGCGCTTGCGCCTGTCGCGCGAGCTGCATGACGATCTGGGCCAGATGCTCGCCAGCGTCGCGCTCGAATTGCACATCGTTCGCGCCGGCTCGCGGGAGATGGACAACCGTCTCGAGCGCGCCGCGAAGCTTATCGACCAGCTGAGCGCCAGGGTGCATGACGTCGCCTGGGGCCTGCGACCCGCGGACCTCGATCGCCACGGCCTGCGAACTTCGGTCGAGGATCTGGCTACCGTGCTTTGCAGTCAGCTTGGCATTGCATGCGAGATGGACCTCGAAGCCCTTTCGACCCGGCTGCCCGCCGAAATCGCGCTGACGCTCTACCGCATTGCACAGGAGGCTCTCACCAATATCGGCAAGCATGCCGCGCCGAGCCGCGTGAGCGTGACGGCGCATATCCAGGACGATCGGTTGCGCCTGACGATCGAGGACGACGGCCGGGGCTTTGACGGCAACGCCGAACCTGGTGCGGGCCATCTGGGACTTGCCGGGATGAGAGAGCGCCTTGCGCTGGTGGGTGGCGAATTGTCGGTTGAAACAGACAGGGGCAAGGGGACCACCATTTACGCCGATGTGCCACTAGAACCGGATGATTTCAGGTCGAATCGACCTGAAATCTGAATCAGTCTCTACGCTAAAGAGATAGAGCGTGATGTCGCCCGAAAGCCGCTTCACACTTTTCGGCATCATGCTCTGGCTGGCTGATGGATGGTTAGCCAACGACAGTTTGACCGGTCGGACATGGCATCTTCGGCGTCACGTGGGGCTACGTGAAGCGCTGCACATCCCCGACATTAGCTACGGCTTACAATCCGGCCCCATGGGTTAGGCGGGGGATTGCTTTACCCGCTTCGGCCGCCTCACGGCTTGCCGAGACAGACGGGCGTCCCGCGCCATGCGGGGCAGTTGCCTAGACCATCAAGGACAAGAGGACCCTCTTCCAGAGGATGGGGGTCTTTCATCGACTGATGGAGGTCAAAAGTGTGCTGCAGGCGGATATTTCTAGTCGACGACCACCCGATCATGCTGTCGGGGGTCGGCGCGATGATCAACAGCCAGGACGATCTGACGGTCGTCGGACTGGCCGGGAATGCCGATGACGCCCTTGAAGGAATCGGCCAGACGCTGCCCGATGTCGCGGTGGTCGACATATCGCTTCCAGGTGTCAACGGAATCACGCTGATCGAACGGCTGGGCGAGCGCTTCCCCGAAGTCAGCTGCATAGCGCTGACGGCGCATGAGGACCCCGGCTGCCTGCGCCAGGTGCTTGCCGCGGGTGGGCGCGGCTTCGTGGTCAAGCGGTCAGCCGCAACCGATCTGCTGCAGGCCATCCGATGCGTGTTGGCCGGCGACAACTATGTCGATCCCGCACTTGCGGCGCGCATCCTGAGCCCACGCAGCGTCACGCAATGCGATCCGGGCAATCTCAGCGAGCGGGAGCGGTCGGTCATCCAGCTGGTGGCGCTCGGCTACAGCAACAAGGAAATCTCGTCCCGGCTCAGCCTCAGCATAAAGACGATCGAGACCTATCGCACCAGGGCAACCGAGAAGCTCGAGCTGCGCTCACGGGCGGCCATCGTGCGCTTCGCGCACTCGAATGGCTGGCTGGCCGAATTGCCGGTGTAGGCAAGCCGGGCCGTGTCCCCCTCCAAGAGGATGATGCCGAAAAGTGTGAAGCGGCTTTCGGCCGGCATCATGCTCTATCTTCTTGATCCAGAGCCGCGTTTTCACAGCTTGTAGAAGCGGCGGATGATGTCCCAGGCTTCGTCGGCCGTGTCGACGAAATCGATGATGTCCTGGTCGCCGGGCGAAATCGTGCCCTGCTCGGCGAGGAAATCGAGGTCGATCGCCCTTTGCCAGAACGCCTTGCCGAACAGGATTACCGGCACGCGCTCCATGCGCCCCGTCTGAATGAGCGTCAGCGTTTCGAAGAACTCGTCCATCGTGCCGAAGCCGCCCGGGAACACCGCAACCGCCTTGGCGCGCATGACGAAGTGCATCTTGCGGATGGCAAAGTAGTGGAAGTTGAAGCAGAGCTCCGGCGTGACATAGGCGTTGGGCGCCTGCTCGTGCGGCAGCACGATGTTCAGGCCGATCGACGGCGCGCCGACGTCGTCGGCGCCGCGGTTGCCTGCCTCCATGACGCCAGGCCCGCCGCCGGTGACAACGACGTATTCGCGGTAATAGGAGGTGGCCGATTGCTGCGAGCAGAGGCGGGCGAATTTGCGCGCTTCCTCGTAATATTTGCTGTTCGCCTCGAGGTTCTTCTTCTGCGTCTCGTTCTTGGCCGCCCAGGCCTCGCCGCCTGGTTCGGGCAGGCGGGCGCCGCCGAACAGGATCACGGTCGAGCGAATGCCGCGTTCGGCCAGGATCATTTCCGGCTTCAAGAGTTCGAGCTGCAGCCGCACGGCGCGCAATTCGCGCCGCGTCATGAAATCGGGATCGTTCCAGGCCAGCCGGTAGGTTTCGGCACGTGTCTGCGGGGTATCCGGCACGCTTTTCGAGCGCTCCAGGTCCTCGTCCGAATGCGGCAGTGGCGTCCACCCTGCCTTTTCCATGGGAGTCATCGAATCCACCCGTCCAAAATCCTTACTTGCGCCGTCCCGTGACGCAGGCGCGATTGACCCCCATTAAGCCTTAACATAGGGTCCGCGCGACTTTTAAACAGGTTAAGGCGCAGCCCCTTAACAGCTTGGTAATGGAGCGAAATCATGTCGAAGGCAGATCTGGCGAGCCTCGAAAAGACCATCGAGAAGGCCTTCGAGGAGCGCGACACGATTTCGACCGCGACGCGCGGCGAGGCGCGAGACGCCATCCAGGCCGCGCTCGACCTGCTCGATCATGGCGTTGCCCGCGTCGCCGAGCGCCAGGTTGACGGCAAGTGGCACGTAAACCAGTGGCTGAAGAAGGCGGTGCTGCTCTCCTTCCGGCTGAACCCGATGGAGATCATCAAGGGCGGTCCCGGCCAGGCCGTGTGGTGGGACAAGGTGCCGTCGAAATTCGACGGCTGGAGCGCCGTCGATTTCGAGAAGGCCGGCTTCCGCGCGGTGCCGTCCTCGATCGTGCGCCGCTCGGCCTATGTCGCGCCGGGCGCGGTGCTGATGCCGTCCTTCGTCAATGTCGGCGCCTATGTCGAT
>Ga0105238_10004157_pt1 | contig 14368 bp, 10 predicted proteins | sample KBSC34metaG_FD_81526 | JGI IMG/M metagenome (GOLD analysis project Ga0105238, IMG submission 81526) | Corn rhizosphere microbial communities from Kellogg Biological Station, Michigan, USA - KBS C3-4 metaG | ecosystem: Host-associated > Plants > Roots > Rhizosphere > Soil | place: Michigan, USA... | reverse complement strand
TTTTGAACGCCAGTCGGAGATGCCTCTGAACCTGACGCTGGCCATCGATACGAGTTCCAGCACGTACAAGGATCGAGGGATTGAGCAACAGGCTGCGAAGAAGTTCGTGCATGCGCTGATGCGACCCCAGGATCGGATGAGTGTCATTCAGTTCAATACGTACGTCGAGGAACTTGCGGGCTTTACGAGCAATGTCGCCCAGCTCGATCGTGGCCTTGATCATATGCGTGGCGCCGGCGGTACGGCGCTGTACGACGCCATTTACGTCGGTTCCAAAGGGCTTGGCAAACGCGAAGGGCGCAAGGTTCTCGTTCTCGTGTCTGATGGAGGGGATACGGTGAAAGGCTCCACGTACGACGATGCGCAGGAGCAGGCGTTGCGCAATGAAGTGATGATTTACTCGATTATCGACGTGCCGATTGAGGCCAGTGCTGGACGCGACATCGGAGGTGAGCACGCAATGATGACTCTTGCAGAACAGACCGGAGGCAAGAGCTTCTATGCTTACGAGGGTGGCCTGGAAAAGGCATTCCAGCGCGTGAGCGATGATCTTCGGACACAGTACATGATCGGGTACTATCCGCGGAACCAGGAACCCGGTCGCGAGTTTCATCGCATTGAGGTGACGATTCCTCGAGCCGCTCCGGATGCCTTCGATATCCGGCACAAGACCGGCTACTATGGCGATTCATCAAGGAGCAGGGGCGATTGACACTCGCCTCTACATCGCCTGTAGGTGTCGTAGCGTGAGTTGTACTACTTCGGAACTCAACAGGTGACGGCGCTTAGACAGCCCGGCGGCCTGAGAAGAGCTGGATGCACAGCACGATGAGTGCAAGAACCAGCACGATGTGGATGTAGGCGCCGAGAGCATGGAAGCCTATCCAACCCAGCAGCCAGAGCACGAGCAGAATCACAAAGATTGTCCAGAGCATTGCTGAATCTCCAATCGGGAACAAACGTTCAATTGTCGGTGTGATGTGGCGGCAATAGCGGAGGTTGCATGGACCCGGTCCGCGCATGGAGACAACTTCGGCTTGCTAGGCTCGCATCAACAGGGAAACGCGGGCGACAGAGTCGGCCGCTGAGGTGTCCATCCATGAATCAAAATCGGTATTTTCTATCGACATGCGCTTTGAGCGCTGTTGCGCTGCTGTGTCCACTGGGTTTTTCTCAAAATACGACGACCGCAAGCGCGTCGGATAAGAAGTTCGTTCATTCTGCTTTGGAAGGTGGGAATGCGGAAGTGAAGCTCGGGCAACTTGCAATGCAGAAGGGCAACAGCGAAGACGTGAAGCAGTTCGGCCAGAAGATGGTGGATGACCACACCAAGATGGGCGAGCAAATGAAGCAGGTCGCTCAGCAGGAGGGAATCAACGTACCGGATGGGATTCCAGCGAAAGATAAGGCCTTGGAGACTAAGCTGAACAGCCTGTCCGGCGATGCATTCGACAAGGCGTACATCAAGGCGATGGTGCAGGATCACAGGAAGGATCTTTCGGAGTTCAAGAAAGAAGCGAGTTCCGGCAACGACACGAGCATTAAGGATGCCGCGAACCAGGGATCGCAGATCATCAGCCAGCACTTGCAAATGGCTGAACAGATCGCGCAGAAGCACAATATCCAGACAGGTGGTTCGAGCGGAAGCGCTAGTGGAACGGTGGGGCAGGCTGTTGGGCAGCCCGGTAAGCCGGAGTAAGCTGGCGCTCGGGATAACGAATGGGCACACCTGCGAGGTGTGCCCAAATTTTTAGCGGGGCTTGCGTCAGGATTGCGCGTCGCGAATCGCCTTAGCGGAGAGACGCTGTTTCATCTTGGGCATTTCGGCCCAGGGATCAGTCGCGAGACGTTCTTTCCAGCTTTCGAAATCCATGACGTGGAAGACAGGCCGCGATTTGGCGTTCAGCTCTTTCCAATGCAGCGGAAGGGCAACAGGTGCACCGGAGCGCGCGCGGCTGGAATACGGTGCAATAGCGGTCGAGCCTCGGTCATTGCGAAGATAGTCGAGGTAGATGCGGTTTTTGCGGAGAGCCTTCGTCATTTTGGTGACGTAGAGGCCTGGGTTCTTGCGCTCCATTCCAAGCACAACGTTATGCGCGAAGTCTTTTATCATCGGCCACTCGTTCTCGGGCTTGATGGGGGCGACAACGTGGAGGCCTTTGCCTCCGGTGGTCTTGAGAAAACTCTGCAGACCAAGTTTTTCGAGTCGGGAGCGGAATTCTTTTGCAGTTGCGGCGAGTGTCTTCCAGTCGATGGCTTCGTCGGGGTCCATGTCGAAAATGAGTTGGTCGGGTTTTTCGAGCGAGCTGTTCCTTGAGCCCCATGGATGAATCTCGAGCACGCCCATTTGTGCCATGGCGACAAGACCTTCGACCGAGTTGAGCGTCAGATACTGTTCGACCGAGCCGTTCTTTTTGTTGGGGACGGGGACGTTGGTGATGCCTTTGGGAACTCCCATTCCGATGTGCTTCTGGAAAAAGCATGGCTTCCCGCTTCCCTCGGGGCAACGAACCACGCTGAGCGGTCGGTCTGCGATGTGCGGGAGCATGCGCTCGGAGACGGCGATGAGGTAGTTGGCGAGATCGCGTTTGGTCATCCCCGATTCGTTGTCGAGCACCTTCTCGGGATGAGTGATGGGCAGGTCAGTGTTTGCAGCGCCGGCTTTGGAGCCCGTTATGGAGCTCTTTGCAGTTGGCGTGGCAGTGTGTCCATGAGAAACGGCTTTTTCTGAAGAGCTAGAAGGCTCCGCTCTTTCCCGTACGACTTCTTTTGCGGGCTTGTCTTCGCGGAGCCCTTTGAAAGATGCCTGGCGGACGAGATTGTCGCGGGTCCAGGTTGCAAACGAGAGTTGGGCGACGAGTTCAGGCTTGACCCAATGAACTCCGCGCGAGACTCCTTTGGGCAATTCTGAGAAAGGAGTGGAGGACTGCACGAGCTTGTCGAGCTGTTTGCGGATCGTCTGCTGCGATTTCTGGGTGAAGCCAGTTCCGGAGCGGCCGGCGTAGCGGAGTTTGCCGTGATCGTAGTAGCCGATAATGAGGGCGCCGATGCCGTGCGTTCCGTTAGAGGGATCAGTGAAGCCGCCAATCACGAATTCCTGCTCAAGGAAACACTTTGCTTTCAGCCAGGTGTTGCCGCGGGTGGATACATATGGGGCTGAAGCGGATTTGGAGATGATGCCTTCGGCTCCGAGCCCGCAGGCCTTGATAAAAATCTGTGCGCCATCACCGTCGAAGTGCTCGCTGAGGTGGATCGGCGAGTCATCAGGGACGGCGGAGATGAGCTTCGCGAGGACTTCTTTGCGCTTCAGGAGGGGCAGGTCCCGGAGATTGTGCCCGTCAAGATGGAGCAGGTCGAAGGCGAAGTAGGTCAGGTCCACTTTTGCGCCTTCCTGGAAGGCTGCCTGCAGGTCGGAGAAGCTGGTCCCTCCTTTCTCGTCGATGACGACGACTTCACCGTCGAGGACCGCGCTTTCGACAGGAAGCTGTTCGGCGGCACTTGCCAGTTCTGGCATCCGGTGGGTCCAGTCGAGGCCCTTGCGCGTGAGCAGGGCGACGCGCTTTTTGCCTCCTGAGCCCGGCCGGATCTGCATCTGGATGCGGTAGCCATCGAGCTTGAGTTCATGGATCCAGTCATCGCCGGTGGGGGGACTGGTGCAGGATTTCGCAAGCTGCGGGGGGATGAAGTTAGGGAATTTCTCTGACGGAATGGATTTCAGTGCGGAGGCGAAGTTCGGCTTGGGCTTGCGTGACTTCGCCGCGGGCTTGGCGTGCGCCTTCGCAGGCTCAATTGGGTGCTTTTGATTCGGTTCCGCATCCTGAGCTCGATTGCTTTGCCATACACGGTCGTTGTCTCCGCCGATCTGCTCGATGCTACGCTTGGTCACCGCGCTGTCAGGCAGGCGTTCTGTGATGGGCTGGTCGTCTTCAGTGCGGGCGTATTCGTCCCGATCTTTGATCAGCAGCCAGTTCGGCTTGCCCGGCCGGGCATCTGTGGTGTGCATGCGAACGAGAGCCCAGCGGCCGTGGAGCTTCTGGCCATTGAGGTTGAATTTGAGATGACCCTTCTCAAGGCCTTTGTCAGCATCCTCAAGCGGTTCCCATGTGCCGAAGTCCCAGACCATGACGGAGCCGCCGCCGTACTGCCCCTTCGGGATTGTCCCTTCGAAGTTCCCGTATTCGACAGGATGGTCCTCAACCTGAACGGCGAGGCGTTTATCGGCGGGGAGGTCGCTTGGGCCTTTGGCCACGGCCCAGCTCTTAAGAACGCCGTTCCAGGCGAGGCGAAAGTCATAGTGCAGGTGCGAGGCCGCGTGCTTCTGAACGACGAAGGGAAGCTCACCGGCGTGGGTGACCTTGTCGATGGCAGTTGGGGAGCCCCGCGGTTCGGCGGTGACGTTGAAGTCCCGCATCTCGCGGTACTTTGTGAGCTGGTCTTCGAAGGTCTTCGCGGGGTCTTTGCGGCGCGTGGATGATCTTGCCATGTCTATGCGGCTCTACGGGAGCGCTTTCCTGTTTTTACCAGCCGCGGACCCTTGGTGGAAGCACGACTTGACGAAGGCTTCGATTTGGACTCGTCCACGCTGCGGCGGAGTGCGTCCATGAGGTTGACCACTTTCGCTTTGGGCTTCTCTTCGCTGACGGGTAGAGGCTTTTCTTTGCGCTTGGCATCGATGAGTTCGCGGAGAGCGGCTTCGTAGTCGTCCTTGTACTCTTCGAGGTGAAACGGCGCGGACTGCGTTTTGATGAGTTGATTGGCCAGCTCTAGTTGCTTCTTGTCGATGGTCTGCTCGGGGATGCTGCCAAAGTAGTCTTTCGCTTGGCGTAGTTCTTCGGCATAACGGAGGGTATAGGCCATGAGGCCGCGAAGCTTTTTGTCCGGGTGCGGCGCGATGGCTATGAGGTGTTCGCGGCCGGAGAATGCGGCTTCGCCAATGGCGATCTTGTCGGACTGAATCATGGCTTCGCGAACAACAGCGAATGCCTCGGCTGAGCCTTTCTGATCGGGCACTACGAAGTAGGGCTTCTCAAAGAGGTATGGGGGCAGATGCTTCGCGTCGATGAACTGAGCTACGCTGATGGTCTTCTGTGTTTCAAGGCGCAGATTCTTGATCTCATCGGGTTCAACGATGATGTATTTGCCTTTGCTGTACTCGTAGCCCTTGACGATGTCGTCGTTCGCGACGCGCTGGTCGCCGTTGATCACATTGAGATGGTGTACGCGCTGGTGAGTTTTGCGGTCGATCTGGTGGAAGGAGACTTCGGAGGTGGCGCTGGTGGCTGGAAAGAGTTGAATGCCGAATGCGACGAGGGAAATCCGGAGTTGTCCCGACCAGTACGGCCGACCAGCCATTAGCTATCTCCTAGGCTCATGAGTTGAAGTTCTCGGCGAGCCCAAGTCGTTCGATGTGAGTGCAATCGAGCAAGTTGTCTCTCGGCAGATACCGCATTCGAAATCGGGTCCACAACCCAATGAACTTCCATCTTGAGCGGCGCCGGAATGAGCAAACCGGCTCAGTGTGCGCGGCATCGTAGGGGCAACGTGGGAGGCCGGGCAGCGATCCCTCTCAGGGAGTTCGGCAACACCGCACGGGAAGAAATTTCACGACCGAAGATATGAGCTGTTCAAAAGCATCATGGAGTATGACGGAGAGATCGGTCGCCAGCAGCATGACTTTCCTAGGATTGAGAAGTTGCCTGGTTGAGCCCGGTCCAGATTTCAAGAGCGGAGGATGTGAGAGTGGGTGAGCAAAGGAATGCGCATGTTGCCAGCGGAATTGTCGCCGGGATCGCAGGTGGGCTCGTTGCGTCATGGATCATGAATGAATTTATGCAGAAAGTGGGTCCTTCGCTGCAAAAGGCTGTGCAGGGTGATGACTCCTCGGGCGGGAAGCAGGAACCAGTTGGGCCAAAGCCGGATGACGCGACGATGAAGACGGCTGACGCGGTGGTGTCAACGGTGACGGGCAGGCGGCACTTGTCGCATGAAGGCAAAGAGAAAGGCGGCCCGATTGTGCATTATGCGTTCGGCGCTTTGATGGGCGCGACGTACGGTGCCATCGCGGAAGGGATTCCGCAAGCCACGGTTGGATTTGGAACCGCGTTCGGGGCGGCGCTCTTTGCGGGCGCCGACCTGGTAGCGGTGCCGGCCCTGAATCTGTCCGGATCGCCCGGCGATACACCCGTCTCTTCGTTGACTACTCCATTCGCAGCGCACCTGGTCTACGGTGCGGTAACAGAGGCGGTGCGGCGGCTGGTGCGAGCCTTTCTGTGAACGCGCATTGAGGTGAAGCACCGCGTGTATGGGTTAGCATCCGCTTGTACGTGACCAGTGAAACACCATGGGCGAACGCTGTTGTTTTGAATGGGTCGGTTCTTGTGCTGATCCAGTTAGATGTGTGCGAGGAGCTGCGGCTCGATCGACTGCAGACGGTAAAGGAAGGCAGCGTACAGCACCAACCGAAAATGAAGCATGCCGCACCTGCCTAGGTGCGGCACAGGCGGACGCCCGTAGTTGAGCTTCAGGCGCTGCTGAACACGGCGAGAACTGAAGGCGGACTACCTGTTCGGCTACATGGTCAATCAGTCCAACCAGAGCCGTGCGTCTTTTCCGGAATTCACGGGTTGTTTTGATTCTGCTGATCGAGCTGTTCTACTTGTTCAAGGGGGAAGGGCCTTTGACGGCTGCCTCTGAAGATCTTTTGATTGCTGAAGGTTCGCTCGCACGATGACCTTATCTCTCTTTACTGGGCTTCTCTTTTTTGGCTCGCTTACGGCGGGCTTGCTGGGTGCGCTAACCGGACTCGGAGGGGGAGTGGTGCTGGTTCCCTTGCTGACGGTCTTCTTCCACGTGGACATCCGGTATGCGATTGGGGTGTCGCTGATTTCGGTGATCGCGACCTCGTCTGGGGCGGCGGCTGCGTATGTACGCGAGGGGTTCTCTAGTGTGCGGATCGGCATGTTTCTGGAGGTTGCCACCACGCTGGGAGCGATCCTGGGCGCCTACCTTGCAACCGTGGTCCACACACAGGCACTGGCAATCATCTTCGGACTGGTGCTGATCTACTCGGCCGTAGTGTCGTGGCAGCAGAGGAAGGAGGCGGCTCAACAGGTGAAGGGGCACAGCCGCTGGTCTGAAAAGCTGGAGCTGTCAGGTAGCTATCCAGATCGGGAAGGAAAACCCTGCAGATACGAGGTTGAGAACATTCCAGGCGGTTTCGGACTAATGTTTGTCGCAGGAACTTTGTCGGGATTGCTGGGGATTGGATCGGGCGCGGTGAAAGTGCTAGCCATGGATAAGGTAATGAAAGTGCCGTTCAAAGTATCGACGACGACGAGCAACTTCATGATCGGGGTGACTGCGGCGGCGAGCGCGGGTATCTATCTACACCGGGGGCTGGTTGCTCCGGGGCTGGCGTTTCCGGTGATGCTTGGAGTGCTTGCCGGGTCACTGATTGGAGCGCGTTATCTCGTCCGCGCGCGAACGGCGGTATTGCGAAGCGTGTTTACGCTGGTCGTGCTGGCGCTGGGTATCGAGATGATCGTGAACGGAGTGACGAAATGGTTCTAGAGAGCAGAACTGGACAGAACCCCGAACACGAGCACTTCGACGATCGTCGCATGGAAGTGATTATGGGGCGGCTACTGCAGGTTGGGGTGTTGCTGGCTTCGTTCGTGATGATTGCAGGCGGCCTTCTCTACATGCATGCGCATTCCGGCGAAACTCCCAATTACCGCGTATTCTCAAGCGAGCCGCAAAGGCTACGGCATTTCAGTGGAGTGTTCGAAGGCATCCAAACGGGCGACCCGGCGGCACTGATTCAACTCGCGGTGTTGCTGCTGATTGCGACTCCCGTCGCGCGAGTGGCATTCGCTCTGATTGCGTTCCTCATCGAAAGAGACAAGCTGTTCGTGGTGATCAGCTCGATTGTGCTGGCGGTGCTGCTGTACGGCTTTCTGCGGCCGCAGTGATTGCAATCGCGGAATGACGGAACGCGAAGCCAGATCCAAACGTCTCACTCAGCCGGTCAAAACAGGCATGTTCGCGAGAGGCCGGGAGCATTTTGAGCACCACCGCTGAGCCCTGCGCGCATCCAACCGGACAGGTATGGGCGCCTTGCGCTCGTCGAGGAGAGGTATGCATCGTTTTCAAGGGAAAGTTGCCATCGTCACAGGTGCGGGCTCTGGCATAGGGCAGGGCATCGCGAAGCGCCTCGGCTGCGAAGGCGCGAAGGTCATTGTGGACTACGTTGGCAGCCCCGACGGAGCGAAAGATACAGAAGAGGCGATTGAGAAGGCTGGCGGAGAGGGCAAGATCGTCCAAGCAGATGTGACTCGCATCAATGATGTGCAGTGCCTGGTGGATTCGGCATGGGAGCAGTTCGGGTCCGCAGACATCCTGGTGAACAATGCAGGCGTGGAGAAGAAGTCTGAGTTCTGGGATACGACGGAAGCTGATTATGACCTCGTGATGAACGTCAACTTGCGCGGGCCGTTCTTTTTGACGCAGGCGTTTGTCCGCAGGCTGCGGGATGCCAAGAAGCCGGGGCGGATCGTGAACATCAGTTCTGTGCATGAAGACATGGTGTTTCCGGGCTTCGCTTCGTATTGCTGCAGCAAGGGCGGCTTGCGGATGCTGATGCGCGACCTGGCAGTGGAGCTTGGCCCGCTGGGCATCACGGTCAACAACATCGCGCCGGGAGCGATTGCGACGCCGATCAACAAGTCGTTACTTGAAAATAAGCCAATGCTGAACGCGCTGCTGAAGAACATTCCGCTGGGCCGGATGGGCACTCCGGAAGATGTGGCAGGAATGGTGGCCTATCTGGCGTCGGATGAAGCGTCGTACGTGACGGGATCGACGTTTGTGATTGACGGTGGATTGATGCGGAACTACAAGGAGCAATAACGGGTGGCCACATCTGCGCGCATCGAGGATTACGCACTGATTGGAGACTGCGAGACTGCTGCACTGGTTGATCGAAATGGATCGATCGACTGGCTGTGCTGGCCGGCGTTCTCGTCGGAGGCGTGCTTCGCCAAACTTCTTGGAACAGAAGACAACGGATACTGGCGCATTGCTCCAACAGACGGCGAGTGGAAGACGACACGCAAATACCGGGAGCATACGCTGATCGTGGAGACCGTCTTTGAGGGAAAGGACTGGGCGGTTCGTCTCACCGATTTCATGCCGGTGCGCGGAAACAACTCCGATGTGGTGCGATTCGTGGAAGGTATTCGGGGAGAGACGCGGGTTCGGATGGAGCTCTGTCTGCGCTTCGACTACGGACGATCTGTCCCGTGGGTGAATCGGATCGAGAAAGGCGTTCGTGCGATTGCAGGGCCAAATCTCTGCGTGCTTCGGGCGTCCGTTTCGACGCACGGAGAGAACATGAAGACGGTAGCCGAGTTTCCTGTGAAGGCGGGGAAGCGAGTCTGGTTCACGCTGACTTACGGGCCTTCGCACAAGGATGATCCGGCGGAGATCGATGTCGAACTGGCGTTCAAGGATACAGTCGGATTCTGGGAAGAGTGGACTAGCAAGCTGAAGTTTGACGGAGAGCACCGGGAGATCGTGGAGCGATCTCTAATGACTCTGAAAGCCATGACGTACCTACCTACCGGCGGAGTCGTGGCTGCGATCACAACGTCATTACCGGAATCGCTTGGCGGCGTACGGAACTGGGACTACCGCTACTGCTGGTTGCGAGACACGACTTTTACGCTGCTGGCGCTGGCGAACGGCGGATACTTCGATGAAGCCGCGGCATGGCAGGATTGGCTGCTGCGCGCGCTCGGAGGAAGTCCCGATCAGGTGCAGATTATGTACGGGTTGCGCGGTGAGCGCCAGTTGCAGGAATGGACGGTGGATTGGCTGTCCGGGTACGAGAATTCGAAGCCGGTGCGGATCGGGAATGCTGCGGCGATGCAGACTCAGCTCGATATCTACGGGGAGATGCTGGACTCGTTCTATCACGCGCAGCACAAGATGGGACGGCATTCGGAACAGGATTTCCGATTGCTTGTTCAGCTCTTGAAGCACCTCGAGGAGATTTGGCAGAAGCCGGATCAGGGCATTTGGGAGACGCGTGGAGGTCCGCAGCAATTCACCTACTCGAAGCTGATGGCCTGGGTTGCATTTGATCGTGCTGTGCTGATTGCAGAACAGCTTAACTACGAGGCGCCGCTTGATCGGTGGAAGCAACTGCGAGAGGAGGTCCATCAGCAAATCTGCGATCAAGGATTCAACAAGACGAAGAACAGCTTCGTGCAGGTGTATGGCGGGGATCAACTCGATGCTTCGCTGCTGCTGATGCCGCTGGTTGGATTTCTGCCCGGTGCGGATGAGCGGATCAAGGGGACGGTTGAGGCAATTCGGCGGGACCTGATGCAGGATGGGTTGGTTCTGCGCTACAACACCTCGCGAGTGCAGGATGGACTGCCGCCGGGCGAAGGTGTGTTTCTCGCGTGCAGCTTCTGGATGGTGAGCAGCCTGAAGGCTGTGGGCAGGGAAGATGAGGCGCGTGAACTCTTCAAGAAGCTGCTTGAGCTACCCAACGATCTCGGATTGCTCTCTGAGGAGTATGATCCCAAGGCAAAGCGGATGGTGGGCAATTTTCCGCAGGCGTTCTCGCATATTGCGCTGGTGAACGCGGCATTCGACCTGGAGGATGGGGAAGGCGTGCGGGAGCGCGCGCGGCGTCAAGAGCAGCGTTTAGGTAAGGATCACAGATGAAGAAAACGCCAGAGATGATCCGGCGTTTTCTGTTGGTCGTCAGAACGGTCCAGAGTTAGACGTGCGCGTGTCGGAGCGCGGGTGCGACCGGCTGTTTAGCGGCCAGAAAGCGATCGACGGCTGCTGCTGCTTTGCGACCTTCTGAGATGGCCCAGACGACGAGCGATTGTCCACGGCGCATATCGCCGGCGGCGAAGATGCCATCGACTGATGTCATGTACTCGCCATTGGTAGAGACGTTTCCGCGCTGATCGAGCGCCACTCCTAGCTGCTCGATCATCCCATTCTTCACCGGCCCGACGAAGCCCATGGCGAGCAGGACGAGGTCTACGTCGAGCGTGAATTCGGAGTCACAGATTGGCTCGAACTTGGGCGGCGGACCCACGCGACACGCATGCACCTGTTTTACATTGCCGTTCTCGTCGGCAGTGAACTTCAGACTGTTGACCGCCCAATCACGGATGCCGCCTTCTTCGTGGGCACTTTCAGTCCGAAGCTGGAGGGGCCACAGGGGCCATGGAGTGGATGCCGCGCGGGTCTCCGGGGGCATGGGCATGATCTCGATCTGATGCACGCTTTTTGCGCCCTGGCGATGGCTGGTGCCCAGGCAGTCGGCTCCGGTGTCGCCCCCACCGATGATGAGGACACGTTTTCCAGTGGCCGTGATGGAGATCGAAGGATCGACGGAGTCGCCTTCATTGCGGCGGTTCTGCTGCGGCAGGAACTCCATCGCGAAATGGATGCCCTTGAGTTCGCGCCCTGGAATCTTTAGGTCGCGCGGCTGTTCGGCGCCCCCAGCGAGGAGAACTGCATCATAGTGGCCGGTGAGGGTATCAACAGGGATGTTGCCGCCCACATGTGCGTTGGTGAGGAAGGTAACGCCTTCGGCGCGCATTTGCTGGAGACGGCGGTCGAGAACATGCTTTTCTAATTTGAAATTCGGAATGCCGTAGCGGAGGAGGCCACCGATGCGGTCGTTCTTCTCGTAGACGGTAACGGAGTGGCCCGCACGACGGAGTTGTTGTGCGGCAGCGAGGCCCGCGGGACCGCTGCCTACAACTGCGACGCGCTTGCCGGTGTTCTGCTCGGGCGGCTCGGGATGAACCCAGCCTTCGTCCCACGCGCGCTCAACGATGCTACGCTCGATCAGCTTGATGGAAACTGCCGGCGCGTTGATGCCGAGAACGCAGGAAGCTTCGCATGGTGCAGGACAAATGCGCCCGGTGAATTCGGGGAAGTTGTTGGTCGCATGCAGGCGCCGAATCGCGCTCTGCCAGCGGCCGTTGTATGCAAGGTCGTTCCAGTCAGGGATGAGGTTGTTGACCGGGCAGCCAGTGTGACAGAAAGGAACGCCGCAGTCCATGCAGCGGGCACTCTGCTCGCGTTGCTTTTCTTCCGGGAATGGCTCGTAGATCTCGAACCAGTCCTTAATGCGTTCTTCTTTATTGCGGCGCGCTGGCTGCTCGCGATCGATTTCGAGGAATCCTGTGACCTTACCCATGCTGCACCTCGGCTGCTGCCTCGACCTGAGGCGCGGTAGTGATTGGAGGAGAGTAGACGGTCTCAACGCGGTCGACGCCTAGTACGCGCTTGTACTCGTGGGGGAAGACCTTGATGAACTTTGGTTGCGCTTCCGCCCAGTGTTCGAGGACCCATGCGGCGCGGGGGCTGCCGGTGTAGTCACGATGGCGTTCGAGGAGGCTGCGAACTTCGGCGATATCTGCCTCGTTGACGAGCGGCTCAAGATCGACACTGGACTTATTGCAGCGACGCGAAGAGAAGTCACCCTGATCGTCGAAGACGAAAGCGCGACCTCCGCTCATGCCCGCGGCAAAATTGCGGCCGGTAGTTCCAAGAACGATCACAGTGCCGTTCGTCATATATTCGCAGCCGTGGTCGCCTACGCCTTCGACCACTGCAATTGCACCAGAGTTGCGGACGGCGAAGCGTTCGCCGGCGATGCCATTGAGAAAGGCTTCGCCACTGGTGGCGCCGTAAAGCACGACGTTGCCGACGAGGATGCTTTCTTCGGGAAGGAAAGACGAGGTCTTGGGCGGGTAGGCAATGATGCGTCCGCCGGAAAGGCCCTTGCCGACGTAATCGTTGCTGTCGCCTTCGAGCTCTAGTGTGACGCCGGTGGGCACGAATGCACCGAAGCTCTGGCCGGCAGAGCCCTGGAATTTGAAGTGAATGGTGTTGTCCGGCAGACCAGCGGAACCGTGGTGGCGTGCGATGTCTCCACCTAACATGGCGCCGACAGTGCGGTGGACGTTACGGATCGCGAAGCTGCCGGTGACTGGAGTTTTCGATTCGAGAGCCGGTTTGGCTTTGGCAATCAGCTGATGATCCAACGCCTGATCGAGGCCGTGATCCTGCGGCTGCATTTTGCGGCGAGCTACGCGAGAGGGGACCGTCGGAGCGTAGAGGATCGAGGAGAGGTCGATGCCCTTGGCTTTCCAATGAGCGTCCGCTATGGAGGCATCGATTTTGTCGACGCGACCGACCATCTCGTTGACAGTACGAAAGCCAAGTTTGGCCATGTGCTGGCGGATCTGTTCGGCGATAAAGAAGAAGAAGTTGATGACGTGCTCGGGCTGTCCCGTGAAACGGGCGCGGAGAACCGGATCTTGTGTGGCTATGCCGACAGAACAGGTGTTCAGGTGGCACTTGCGCAGCATGATGCACCCCATGGCAATGAGCGGCGTGGTGGCGAAGCCAAACTCTTCAGCGCCGAGAAGCGCTGCGATGACGACGTCGCGGCCGGTCTGTAGCTTGCCGTCGGTCTGGACCTTGATGCGTCCGCGGAGATCGTTGAGCAGGAGAACCTGCTGAGTTTCGGCCAGGCCGAGTTCCCAGGGCAGGCCGGCGTGCTTGATGGAACTGAGCGGAGATGCGCCGGTCCCGCCTGTGTCGCCCGAGATGAGGACGACATCGGCGTGTGCTTTCGAAACGCCTGCGGCGACCGTACCGACTCCAACCTCTGAAACGAGCTTGACTGCGATACGTGCTTGCGGATTGACGTTCTTGAGGTCGTAGATGAGTTGGGCAAGATCTTCGATCGAATAGATGTCGTGGTGGGGCGGCGGCGAGATGAGTCCGACACCCGGAATGGAGTGGCGTGTTCTGGCGATAACCTCGTCCACTTTGTGTCCCGGGAGCTGACCGCCCTCGCCCGGTTTTGCACCCTGCGCCATCTTGATCTGTAGCTCGTCGGCGTTGACCAGGTAATTTGTCGTGACGCCGAAGCGGCCACTGGCAACCTGCTTGACTGCGCTGCGGCGTAAATCGCCGTTTGGGTCGCGCGTGAAACGCTCTTCGTCTTCGCCGCCTTCACCAGTGTTGGACATGCCGCCAAGGCGGTTCATCGCAATCGCAAGCGTTTCGTGAGCTTCTTTGCTGATAGAGCCGTAGCTCATCGCGCCCGTAGTGAACCGCTTGACGATTTCCTTAGCAGGCTCGACTTCTTCGATGGGAATTGGAGTGTCGTTGTACTTGAGTTTCAGGAGACCGCGCAGGGTGCAGAGATTGCGGTTCTGCTCGTCGAGGAGGTCGGTGTATTCCTGGAACGTTGTGGCGTTATTGGCCCGAACGGAGTGCTGAAGCTTGGTAATAGTCTGCGGATTCAGCAGGTGGT
>Ga0105238_10004154_pt1 | contig 14369 bp, 7 predicted proteins | sample KBSC34metaG_FD_81526 | JGI IMG/M metagenome (GOLD analysis project Ga0105238, IMG submission 81526) | Corn rhizosphere microbial communities from Kellogg Biological Station, Michigan, USA - KBS C3-4 metaG | ecosystem: Host-associated > Plants > Roots > Rhizosphere > Soil | place: Michigan, USA... | reverse complement strand
CTTTACACCTCAAAGGGCAAACGGTTCCCCGGATTATTGACACTGGCGTCGAGATGGTTACCGACAAAACGCTCACCGAGCCAAAAATTCTCCGGTTGCTCGGTAACCAGGAATAACTTGTCAGCGGGATGCAATGCGATGAAAGGCGGTTTTAGCCAGTTACCCAAACCATTGGCCAGCTTGACCCGAAGCAGTTTTTGGTTTTTCTCATCCATAGCTTGTCCGGGAGAAATGTTTGCATCTCACAATTACGCTCCGTCTCAATTTTTCCCTGGTGATGTTTTCCGGCAGATCAATCACTTGCTGCTTTCGGCCTCCCTTCAGACTCGAGTCATGGATCGTCCGTTCGCCGCCAACTCAAGATCCAGTTTGATGGCGTTGGACAAATCGCGTGCAGGATCATGCGATCATCGCGGCTGGTAGCTGGAGTCTGCGGAGGATTTCGTCGGCGATTAAGCACCGATCCTGACATGCATTGGATTCCCACTCCATTCCGTTTGAATTGCGGTAGTGACAGCGTTGAAAGTAGTAATGTCAACTATTTGCATTATGGTCTAGTCAGCATTTGGGCTGCTGCCTGGACCGTGTTAAAAAAGAGTCAGACCCAATACCCATTCATGGCTCCTGCTATGATTATGTTTCGTCGGAAAGTTGCCGTGTGTGGGAAGCGTTGAAGAACCGTTACGAACAGTTCCAGACGGCCCTGCGAAGGGTGGAGCAGAAGACAATAGTCAAAATCCAAAAAAACCTGATATGAAAAAAACAAACAAACTGATGAACTGGGCGGGTTGCGCCATGGTGGCCTCCGGGTTCATGCTTGCTTCGGGATCGCACGCGGCGTTGTATTTCTGGGACAATGGTAGTAGTGACGGATTGTTTAGCACGGCTGCCAACTGGAGTCCGGATGGCAATCCCGGTTCGGCGGATTTGGCGGTGGCCAACAGCGGCGCACTGGCGCCCATCACCATCAATGGCAACTGGAGCGTGGATTCGTTGCGTATGAGCGATGGTGGTTCCGTGCTTCAAAGCAGCGGCACTTTATCCATCGCCGCCGGTGGCGACCAGGGTTTGTGGGTGGGAGAATTTGGCAATAATATTTGCAACTACACATTGAATGGCGGCGCAATCATTTTGAACGATAATCAAAACTCGTTTGATATCGGTCGTAACAACGGTGCCTATGCCGTGTTCAACATGAATGGCGGTTCTGTGACCAACTATGGCACGGGTGACGCTTTCTTTGTCGGGCGCTATGGTGGCTCATTTGGGACGGTCAATATGACGGCAGGTGTTCTTAACGGCCCGAACGCGGACACCCACATCGGTCTGGATGGCGCGGCGAATTGGTTTCAATCTGGCGGCACGTTCAATTGTGCCGGCCTCCAGATTGGCCGTTTTGCCAGTCCGTTTGCCGATGTTGAATTGAGTGGTTCTGCCAAATGGAATGCCGGACTAGTGCTGCTGGCGGACGGGCATGGCGTGTTTAATCCACCGAATTCAGGATCAGTTGACTTGAAGCTATTCGGCACGAATGTAACTTTTTATTCCTCGGGGTTGGTGGTTAGAACTTATGCCAATGTTACTTTTGACGCGCAGGGGGTTGGGGTCAGCCCGATGCACCTCGGCAACGGGATTTTGCTTCTACAAAGCGCCACGCTTTTGCTTAACAACCTGCCAAGCGCGACTGCCACCAATCAAACTATTGTTCTGATTGATCAGATTGGCTCCTATCCTGGCCCCGACACACAATTCGCCAATGCCCCCGATGGCACGGTTTACAGCGGCGGTTCGTTCAATTGGAGGCTTACTTACCAGGGAACAAATATCGTCCTGAAATCTACTTCGCTTTGCGTTGCTCCAAGCATCTCTATCCAACCACAATCACGCACCGTGGTCGTGAGTAACTCGATCACTTTCAGCGTGGGTGCGGGTGGCTCTGATTTGCTTTATCAATGGCAGACCAATGGTGTGGACATCGCAGGCGCGAACGCAAATTCATATTCAATCAGTGAGGTTCAATCTTCCGATGCGTTGACCTATCGCGTCAAAGTCAGTAACATGTGTAGTGGCATCACCGTGACGAGTTCTAATGCAGTGCTTACTGTGCTCCCACCTCACGAATTTATCACTTGGAATGATGCCGGCGGTAATAATCTCTATAGCAACTCCAACAACTGGGATCTGCTTCGTGTTCCTGACGCCGGAGACTTTGCGTTCGTCAATGGGAACACCAATGTTTTGGTCATCAATGGAGATTTTCAAGTGGACACGATGCGCACCGGGGGCGGAACCTCCGTCTTGCACACCAATGGCACACTGACTATTTTCAATGGCGATTGGACCGACAACGGGCTTTATGTCGGCGATAATGGGGATAATGGCGGCGTTTCTACCTATACCCTGAACGGCGGAAAAATCGTTGTTCAGGATCCCGACGGGTTCCAGGTTGGACGCAACGGTAGCGCGGTTTCGACATTTACCTTCCTTTCCGGTAGCGTCACCAACCTGAACGGAGACACGCATATCGGTCTTGATGGCGACGCAACGTGGAATCAGTCGAGCGGTGTCTTCAAAGCTGGCGGCGTGCAAATCGGACGGTTTGCCAGCCCGCACTCCATCGCCAAGTTGACCGGCAACACCGTTTGGGATGTCGGCCTGGTGCTGCTAGCGGACGGGCACGGAGTCTTCAGTCCGCGCAATACAAATGACGTGTTCCTCACGCTGGTCGGGCCCAATGTTTCCTACAAGTCAACCGGCCTCGTGTTGCAAAACGAAGGTAAAGTGACCTTTGATGGTGCTGGCGGTGGTCTGAGCACGATGGACTTTAGCGGTGGTCAGTTCCTGCTGAACTATGGTCAGCTCTTCCTGACGAACCTGCCCACGGTTCAGTCCAATGGCCAGCAAATCGTGCTGATGAAAAACATTGGTGCATATACCGGTGCCAACACGCAATTCACCAACGCTCCAGATGGAACCATCTATGCGGGCAGTTGGCAACTGAAGTATCAGGGCAGCCCGGCGACTAACATTGTGCTGGTGGCTTTGCCGGTCATCAACATTACCAGCACCACCGTCAGTGGCGGCAACGTAACGTTGAAATTCTCGGCGGGGACTTCGGATACGACAGCGTCGTTTGTCGTGCAAAGTTCAGCCGTGGTAAGTGGACCTTACGCGGACGTGTCACCGGCGGCCAACATTACCCAACTCTCACCCGGCAATTTCCAGGCCGTTACGCCGGTGAACGGTCCCACGCAGTTTTACCGCGTGCGACGCTAATGGTCCGAACTGAATCAAGCTGGCCTGCGGAGTTCATGCCGCAGGCCAGCTAAACAAAATTGAAAATCTAATCCTTGATGCGATTATGAAAAACAACTCCGCTCAAATGAAATCTGTGTTCCGCAGCGCATTCACGCTGATTGAATTGCTGGTCGTAATCGCAATCATCGCCATTCTTGCGGCCATGCTGCTGCCCGCCCTTGCGAAAGCGAAGGCCAAGGCGCAAAGCATTTCCTGCCTGAACAACCTGCGCCAAACTGGCCTGTTCATGCAGCTCTACACCGATGATAATTCGGATAAATTCCCCAGTTCCATCAAGGCCTATACCGCCAATGATAGTCTAAACAACTGGTGGGGCATGGCCATCCTAGGTTTTGCCAAGGGTAACGATGGCATGTTTCACTGCCCCTCTTACGGGCGCTCGGCGGTGGACAAATTTATTTGGCGCATGGATTTTGACGGCGTGGGCTACGGCTACAATGCCTTCTTTCTCGGCGGCGGACCCGAAGCCGGCAAGTCAGTTTCTGCTGGCGGCTTCACTTACACGACTCCGGCCAACTTGAAACGGGGCAGCATCAGAAACCCGGTTGACTTATTGATACTCGGCGACAAGGATCCCAAACCCATCATGGGGTTGGATGGCACCAACGGTGCCTCTTCCGGCGCTTTGTGGTGGCCTTCTGCCAGCACCAAAATTTCACCGGTTGCCGTGAATGAAGGCGTGAACATGACTCGTCATAGCGGGTCAGGAAACGTCAACTTTGCCGATGGTCATTCCGAGTCTCGGAAGGATAAGAACATCAATCCGCCGAACGATCTCTCCATGATCAACTCCCGCTATTGGGATCCGGCTCAACAGGCCGGTCAACAATAAATCGCCGTTCCTATTTTGTGGTCAATGAATTTTGTTAAACATCAGGGCTAATCGGGGTAAATAAACATTATGAAAATCCGCATCTTTTACTGGTCCATCACCTCGGCGCTCGCCGGCTTCCTGTTCGGCTTTGACACTGTCGTCATTTCGGGTGCCGAGCAGACGATTCAAAAGCTCTGGGGCTTGAGTGCGGGCATGCACGGGCTGGCGCTCGGTTCGGCGCTTTACGGAACGGTGCTGGGTTCGTTGCTCGGCGGCTGGCCCACGGACAAGTTCGGCCGGAAGTTCACGCTCCTGTTCATCGGTGTGCTCTACGTCATCTCGGCGCTGGGTTGTGGATTTGCCAATGGCGTGGAGATGTTCATTGCCGCCCGGTTCATCGGCGGCATCGGCATCGGCATCTCGACCGTGGCCGCGCCGCTCTACATCTCGGAAATCGCGCCGCCGGCGTATCGCGGACGGCTGGCGGGCATGTTCCAATTCAATATCGTCTTCGGCATCGTCATCGCCTTTCTCTCCAATGCGGTCATCGCGCACTTCGGCGGCGAAAATGCCTGGCGCTGGATGCTGGGCATCGCCGCCGTGCCGTCCGTGATTTATGCCGTGATGTGTTTCGGCCTGCCGGAAAGTCCCCGTTGGCTGTTAAGCCGCAAGGGCGACCGTGCCGCCGGGATCAAAGTATTGAAGCTGATTGAACCCGACCTGCCCCCGGCCCAACTCGAAGCTCATGCCGATGAATTGATGGCCGCCGCCAAATCCGAAAAGGCCTCGGCCTCGAAGTTCTGGACGTGGCGTTTGCGCGTGCCGATCTGCCTCGCGTTTTTCGTCGCGTTCTTCAACCAGCTTTCCGGCATCAACGCCGTGCTTTATTTCGCGCCGCGTATTTTTGAGATGACCGGTCTTGGCGAAAAAGCCGCGCTTTTGCAATCTGTCGGCATCGGGATCGCCAATCTGGTTTTCACGTTCGTCGGACTGTGGCTGATTGATCGTTTGGGCCGGCGCACGCTGCTCTACATCGGTTCGTTCGGCTATATCATTTCTCTGGGGCTGACGGCTTGGGCGTTTTTCACGCAGCATTACGCCATTGTGCCGGTGTGCATCTTCGCCTTCATCGGTGCGCACGCCGTGGGTCAGGGGGCGGTGATCTGGGTGCTGATTTCGGAAATTTTTCCGAACCGTCATCGCGCCGAAGGTCAGGCGCTAGGCAGCTTTACCCACTGGATTTTTGCGGCACTGCTCACCACGTTCTTCCCGAAGATGGTCACCGCGTTTGCGCCGGGCTATGTGTTTGCTTTTTTTGCCTTCATGATGGGGTTGCAATTGATCTGGGTGAAAACCTTTGTGCCCGAGACCAAGGGGATTTCGCTCGAAGAGATGCAACACAAGCTGGGAATTGACGTGGAGCCGGAACCGGTGGCGGAGCCGCTTGCCCGGATGCAAAAGGTTTGAGCAACCAAACATTTATGAGCTTTAAAATCGTTGGCATCGGCGAGGTGCTTTGGGATTTGCTTCCCGCCGGGCCACAGCTCGGCGGTGCGCCAGCCAATTTCGCCCATCACGCCCACGCACTGGGTGCCGCCGCCTGCGTGGCAACGCGGGTGAGTAACGACCATCTTGGCCGTTTGATTATTGCACGATTTGAGGAGCTGGGAATTGCCGATGGCACGATCCAAGTGGATGATACCGCGCCCACGGGAACGGTGGCCGTCGCGCTTTCAGATCAGGGAATCCCCAATTACATCATCCATGAAAACGTGGCGTGGGACCGGCTCGAGGTGACGCCAGCGGCCATCAAAGCCGTGCGCGAGGCGGATGCGATTTGTTTCGGCAGTCTGGCTCAACGCGGAGAGATTTCGCGGGCTTCCATCCAACGGCTGGTGGCCGCCGCCCCGGCGCGGGCACTGCGCGTGTTCGACATCAATCTCCGGCAAAAATATTTTTCCCGTGAAATCATCGAGCATTCTCTGCGGCTCGCCAACGTGCTCAAACTGAATGATGGCGAACTGCCATTCCTGGCAACCATGTTCGACTTGTCCGGTTCTACCAAGCAACAAATCGAAAGGTTGGTGGAGCAGTTTAGCTTGCGACTGGTCGCCCTGACGCGGGGTCCTGCGGGCAGCCTGCTTTATCAAAGCGGTCAATGGTCTGACTGCCCCTCGGTGCCAATTAAAATTGTGGATACCGTCGGCGCGGGCGATTCATTCACGGCAACCCTAGTCATGGGTCTGCTCCACAATATGGAACTCGACGAAATCAACACTCTGGCTGATGAGGTTGCCCGCCATGTCTGTTCCTGCGTGGGAGCCACGCCACCGTTGCCCAAAGCCATTTGCGATCGGTTTGCCGCGCGCCGTTCAAACCTGAAGCCGGTGTCCGAATTGGTCGGCGCGCAGCGAACCTGAAATAAAAAATGAAAGCCGAAACCACCATCAAACTGGCGGACCATTGTCTGGGCCGCGCCTTTTTACACCTGCAATGTCTGGTTCGCGGTGGCAAATGGTCGTGGCATCTGGCTGGCCTTTGCCGGGAATTGTTCAAGTGCGCCTCAATGATTCTTGGGGCGGCATTGGTTCTAGGGACGACGTTGGGCGGTGTGGCGGCGAACTCATCCGGCACTTATTCCGAGCCGTTCCGCCCACAGTATCATTTCGCGCCCGAAAAGAACTGGATGAATGACCCGAATGGCATGGTTTTTTACGAAGGCGAATATCACCTGTTCTATCAATACAATCCCTTCGGCGACAAGTGGGGGCACATGAGCTGGGGACACGCGGTCAGCCCAGACATGGTTCACTGGAAGCACCTGCCGCTGGCGCTGCCTGAAGAGGATGGTGTGATGATATTCTCCGGCAGCGCCGTGGTGGACTTGCACAACTCCAGCGGCTTCGGCAAGGACGGCAAGCCGCCGATGGTCGCCATCTACACCGGCTACAACATCACCAACAACCTGCAATACCAGTGCATCGCCTACAGCAACGACAAGGGGCGCACCTGGACGAAGTATGCCGGCAATCCGGTCATCAATCTCAACTCAAAAGATTTTCGCGATCCCAAGGTGCAATGGCACGAGCCGACGAAACGCTGGATCATGACCGTCTCGCTCTCGGCGGAACATAAAGTCTGCTTTTATGGTTCCACCAAGCTCAAAGAGTGGACGCTGTTAAGCCAGTTCGGGCCAGCGGGCGCAACGAGCGGCGTGTGGGAATGTCCCGACCTGTTCGAGTTGCCGGTCGAAGGCACGAACGAGAAACGCTGGGCGCTGGTGGTGAACATCGGCTCCGGCAGCGTGGCGGGCGGATCGGGCGGACAATATTTCATCGGCCAGTTTGACGGCACCAATTTCATCGCGGACAAAGATTCCGTGCTGAAACCGACGCCGGAGTTTGTGCCGGAAGGAAAAGTGCTCGCTGACTTTGAAGGCGAAACTTACGGCGATTGGAAAGCCACCGGTGAGGCTTTCGGTCCCGGCCCGGCCCGGGGGAAATTCTCCAATCAAAATCCGGTGGGTGGTTACCAAGGCGAGCGGCTCGTGAACAGTTATTTCAAAGACGACCGCACGACCGGCACGCTCACCTCGCCGGAGTTTGACGTCACGCAACCTTTTCTCAATTTCCTCATCGGCGGCGGCGCTCAGAAGGCAACCCGCATGGATCTACTGATGGATGGAAAAGTTGTCCGCACCGCCTCGGGTGCGGACAACGAACGGCTCGCGTGGGGTTCGTGGAACGTGCGTGAGTTTCAAGGCCGCAAAGCCGTGCTGCAAATCGTGGACGAGGCCGCCGGCGGCTGGGGCCATATCAATGTTGATCAAATAACGCTGGCCGATGCGCCCGCGCACCCGGCTTCCGAATCCGCGCTGTGGCTGGATTACGGCCCGGATTATTACGCAGCGGTTTCGTGGAGCGACGTGCCGGGGTCCGACGGTCGCCGACTTTGGCTCGGCTGGATGAGCAACTGGCAATACGGCCAAGAAGTGCCCACTGCACCGTGGCGCAGCGCGATGTCCATTCCGCGCGAAGTCGGTTTGCGAAAAACGGCGGAAGGAATTCGCCTCGTGCAAAAGCCCGTTCGCGAAATGGAAAAATTGCGCGGGCAACATTTTCAATTCAAATGTGGCGACATCGCCGAGGCCAACGCCTGGCTGAAGAAAAATACAATCGTCGGTAACCAACTTGAGCTCATCGTGGAGTTGGACGCCGCTGCGACCGGCACGACAGGTTTAAAAGTTTTGAAAGGCGCCAAGGAGGCGACAGTCATCGGGGTGGATCGCGAGCGCGACCATGTGTTCGTTGACCGGACGCAATCCGGTGACGTGAATTTTCACCCGAAATTTTCCGGCGTGCAGGACGCACCGCTCGCGGCTCGCGACGGAAAAGTGAAACTGCACGTTTTCGTGGATGCCTGTTCCGTGGAAGTTTTTGTGAATGACGGTGAAATCTTGTTCACTGATTTGGTTTTCCCGTCGGGGGACAGTCGGGGGGTCGAATTATTCGCCAGCGCTCCCAGTGTAAATATAGATTCCATCGAGGCCTGGCCATTAAAATCGAGCTGGAGATGATTTGCTTTCACTAGTGCGGTATATTTTTAAATCAATGATTAAAATGAATTCCTTTTTAAATCAGCGACACGGCTTTCGATCAGCACCGCAAAAGCTGCTGGTGCCATTGTTGGTGCTGGGACTATTTTTCGGAAATTTTGAGCCGGTATTTGGCCAGGATTTGCGGCCGATTTATCACGTCACTGCACCACAAGGCTGGCTTGGCGATCCGTGCGGGTTTGTTTACCACCAAGGGGAGTATCATATCTGCTACCAATGGACCCCCAATTCCACCACAGCGGATTTCGGTGGGATGTATTGGGGACATGCGGTGAGCACAGATTTGGTTCACTGGTCGAACTTGCAATATGAACTGGCTCCCGACGGCTTCGGTTCTTGTTGGGATGGTTCCACGGTCGTGGATTTTAACAACTCCGCGGGTTTTGGCGTCAACACGCTCATCACAATTTATACCGCAACTGGCTACGGGTTTGTTCAGAATATGGCCACCAGCACTGATTTGGGGCGGACTTGGGCCAAATACGGCGGTAATCCTGTTTTGCCAACCGTCGTCACGGGCAACCACGATCCCTGCGTCTTTTGGTATCCGCCCGGAAATAAATGGGTCATGGTGCTCTACCTGAGCAACAATGATTATGGAATTTTCTCCTCAACGGATTTGAAGCATTGGACGCAGACTTCGACCTTCACTTTTCCCGGCGTGATTGAAGTGCCGCAACTCTTCCAAATGCCACTCGACGGGAATAGCAATAACCTGAAATGGATTTTTTACGCGGGAGCCGGCAGTTACTACGTTGGGTCATTTGACGGAAATTCGTTTAGCGTCCAAAACGGGCCTTTCAGTATCCGAGGCGGTAACAGCTTCGCCGCCGCCCCGGTCTTTAACAACATGCCGACTTATGACGGGCGGAAAATCTTGATCGCCAACGGCACGCAAAATTATCCGAACCAGCCTTTTCAGAGCGCGATGGATTTCCCGGTGGAACTGATCTTGGCGACCGTCGGCGGCACTCCCAAGCTTTGCGTCAATCCGGTCCGCGAAATCGCCTTGCTCCATGGTGGCACCAAGACCTGGCCGGCCCAGCCGTTGACCAATGGTGTAGATCTCATGGCGGGAACGACGGCCGAAGCCTACGAATTGGACGTGAAATTCCAACCGGCGACTGCCGTCCGAATCACATTTACCCTCGCGGGCCAGCAAATCATTTACAACAACCTCACGCACCAGATCTCTTGCCTGGGCATCACGCAGACACTGAACCCCATTGGTGGCGTTGTGCATCTGCGCGTTCTGGTGGATCGCGGCACTCTGGAAATCTTTGGAAACGACGGAGTGCTTTACATGCCGATGACCATGGCACCGGTGGCCGGCGTCCAGCCGTTGAGTATGGTGACGAGCGTGCCCAATGGCGCTCAACTGCTTTCCATGAACTTGTTCTACCTAACGACGACACCGGTTCATGCCAGTTCGATTGCCCGCTGGAATATGAACCCGACCGGGATGAACAACCCGGCAGTCGCGGACGTGCTGTCTTCGGACCAGGCTCAAAATCTTTGGGCTTTCAACGGGCTGGGCGACATTTATCCCATCAGCACCAATACACCGCCGGCCAGCATGTTTGCGAATGGCAACTCGGGCGGGGGATATTCTTTTAATGCCGCCGCCTTCACCAATGTGGATGGCGCGCTGTTTTACCCGCAGAATGTTTATGGGAATTCGTTCTCGTTCACCGGCTCGTTCACGGTGGAGTTGTTTTTCAAATCCACCGGAAACCAAAGCGGCGCAGGCAGCATGGAATTGTTGATGCAAGGCGAGAACGTTTTTCGCTATGGCTTGGTCGTCAACGAAGCGGGGCCGGGAAGCGTGAGGTTTGCGCTAAATGACGGTCAGGGCAACTTTCCAACAGCCGATTTGACCGCGCGTAATTATGCCGACGGCAACTGGCATTATCTGCTGGCCACTTACAACCAGGCCGAAGGAACAAACGGCAATCTGGCATTAACCATCGTCAATCAGGACGGAACTTCTGATAAGACAAATGTCGCCATCGGCGTCTTTGCCGGCCTGCCAGCGGGCAACGACGGAAACCTTTTCATCGGAAGATACCGCTATCCCGTCACACAAGATCATCGCACGTTCCGCGGCCTGATAGATGAAGTGCAAATCACTTCGGGCATTACCTCTGGTTCCGCTCGACTCGGCGCATTGCCTCCAGACACAAATGGAATCACGCGATGGAGCATGAGTTCAGCGGGTGCGAACACCCCGGCGACCCTGGACAGCTTAAGGGAACAAGACCTTTGGACTTTCAATGGCTTAAATAATTCTTTTCCGGTCAGTTCCGACACGCCACCTCCGAGCATGTTTGCCAATGGCAATAGTGGTGGGAACTATTCGTTCAACGCCGCTGCCTTCAATGGCGTGGATGGCGCCTTATTTTATCCTCAAAATGTTTTCGGCAACACATTCGCATTCACTAACCAGTTTACTGTTGAACTGTTTTTCAAATCCACCGGAGATCAAAGCGGCGCCGGCAGCATGGAATTGTTGATGCAAGGCGAGAACGTTTTTCGTTACGGTTTGGTGGCCAACGAAGCGGGGCCGGGCAGCGTGCGCTTTGCGCTCAATGATGGCCAAGGCAACTTTCCATTGGCCGACTTGAATGCACGCAATTATGCCGACGGCGCGTGGCATTACCTGCTCGCTGCTTACGACCCCAATGGCGGCACGAATGGAACCATTCGGCTGACCATTCTGAATCAGGACGAGAGTTGCGACACCACAAACGTGTTCATTGGCACTTTTGCCGGCTTACCATCGGGCAATGATGGCAATCTTTTTGTCGGACGTTATCGCTATCCCATCGCGCAAGATCACCGGACTTTCCAAGGCCTCATTGACGAGGTGCAGATTTCAAACTCCTCACTGGTCGGCGGACAATGCCTCGGCGCTCTGCCGCCGATTCCTCAACCGCGGATTTCCGCGATGACCCGAACGAACGGTTCGTTTTCGTTTTCTTGGAACAGCGCCAATTGGTCGAATTACCAAGTCTTTTACGCCTCCAATCTCCTTGGGCCATGGAGCGTGATCTCCACGTTGCCGGCCACTGGCTCCATGACGAGATATCAGGACACAAATGCAGTTCGGCTCTTGGGGCCATCTGGCTTCTATCAAGTTCGCATTCAATGACCTCTCAAATTCCACCCGCCGTATTTGACATCACTTCCATTGGCAGGCGACAAGGTGGCAATAAGGTTGCGAGGATAGTTGTGATGGCTCTTCTGACGGTAACCAGCGCAAGGCTGGTGGCCCAAGATATTCTGATCAATGACTTCGAGGGCGCAACCTTCGCGCCGTGGACAACGACGGGCACGGCATTCGGAAGCGGGCCGGTGACAGGCGCAATTGGAGGCCAGGGGGCGGTGACCGGATTTGCTGGTTCGCGATTTGCCGATAGTTACAACGGCGGTGATGCCTCCACCGGCGCGCTCACGTCGCCATCATTCACCATTCAGCGAAACTACCTTCGCTTCCTGATCGGTGGCGGCAATCAGCGGGGACAAACCTGCATCAATTTAATTGTCAACGGTCAGGTGCTCCGCTCGGCCGTCGGCATGGGCGACCGTGAGGATTTGTCGGCGCTGCAATGGAACGTCAGCGACCTCGTCGGCAGCAACGTGACGATCCAGGTCTTAGACAGCTACACCGGCGGTTGGGGACACCTTAACGTGGATCAGATCGTGCAGTCGAACACATCGCTGACAAACGTCTTTACGGCATCACAGCACTATTTGAATCTGCCGGTGAGCTACGGTGGTGCGAGTCATCTGGTGGAACTGGTGCGCGATGGTTTGGTGGAGCATGAGTTCAACATCAATTTGGTCACGAGCGGGACGCCTGACTACTATGTCTTTCTGGATTTGACGACGTATCAAGGCAAGGAATTGCTGGTGCGCGTGGATTCGCAACTGGCCAGTGGCGGTCAGTTGGCGGCCCTAATTCAATCGAACAACATCATTGCCAGCACGCCGATTTATCAGGAGGCGCTCCGGCCCATTTACCATTATTCCGCGCGGCGGGGATTCGTCAATGACCCCAACGGCATGGTTTATTTCAATGGCGAATATCATTTCGCTTACCAGCATAATCCTTATGGCTTGGACGTGGGCAACCAGCATTGGGGCAACGCGGTCAGCACCGATCTGGTTCATTGGCAAGAGTTGCCCGAGGCCATCTATCCTGATTGGCGCGGACAGGCTTGGTCGGGTTCGTCAGTGGTGGACTCGAACAACACGGCTGGCTTTGGCGCGAATGCGATTGTGAGTTTTTACACGGCAGCTGGCGGTCACGGCAATAATCCTCGAATGTCACTCGGCCAATTATTTTCCCAATGCCTCGCTTACAGTGTGGATTCCAACCGGACGCTTATCAAAAACACGAATAACCCCGTGGTGCCGAATGTCGTCGGCGACAACCGCGATCCGCGCGTCATCTGGTATGCGCCGGGCAACAAGTGGGTCATGGTTTTCTGGCTGCAAGGCACCGACTTTGGTTTCTTTTCTTCCACGGATCTCAAACACTGGACGCAAACTTCGACGTTCACCTTTGGCAACGGCGTGATCGAAGTGCCCGAACTGTTTCAACTGCCGCTGGACGGCAACGCGAACAATCAGAAATGGATTTTCTATGCCGGGGCTGGCAATTACTACGTCGGCACTTTTGACGGCAACGCGTTCACCGCGCAAAACGGCATGTATATCATCCGGCGGGGTAACAGTTTTGCAGCCGCCCAGACCTTCAACAACATTCCCGCGTCGGACGGTCGTCGCATTCTGATCGCGAATGGCACGCAAAATTATCCCAACATGCCATTTCAATGCGCGATGGATTTTCCGGTGGAATTGACGCTGAACACCTTTGGCGGCGCGCCCGCAATGTATGTCAACCCGGTGCGCGAACTGGCCTTGCTCCGCACCAGCACGAACACATGGTCGGCGCAGGCAATGGCCAACGGCGTGAACGTCATGTCCGGCACCACCGGCGAGGCGTTCGATCTTGACGCGACGTTTCAGCCCGGCACCGCGACCAGCATCACGTTCACTCTTCGGGGCACGACTGTCACCTATGATCGAGTCGCGCAAACGGTCACCTGTGCCGGTAACACGCAATCCCTGGCGCCCATCGGCGGCCAGGTGCGGCTCCAGATGCTCGTGGATCGCGGCATCATCGAAATTTTTGGCAACAGCGGGTTGCTTTACATGCCAATGTCAGTGACGCCAACCTCCGGTGCGCAGGCGGTCAGCCTCACTGCGACCGGTAGCGGCGCGACGTTGAATTCCCTAGTGATGCACAATCTGGGTTCAGCCTGGAATTACGTCGCGGTCACCAATCCGCCTTCGACGAATCCCCCGGCAATCAGCGTGCAACCCGCTTCGGTCACGAACGCACCCGGTTCCTCGGTTTCATTCACGGTGAATGGCACGGGCGCATCGCCACTAGCCTATCGCTGGCGTTTCAACTCCCTGCCACTCGATCCGGCAATCAACATTGCCAGTGTCACGAACAGCACGCTGACGATTTCGCCAGTCAACCTCACCAACGCCGGCACTTACGATGTGGTCATCACCAACAATGCCGGTTCCGTCACGAGCAGCCCGGTG
>Ga0105238_10004148_pt1 | contig 14376 bp, 10 predicted proteins | sample KBSC34metaG_FD_81526 | JGI IMG/M metagenome (GOLD analysis project Ga0105238, IMG submission 81526) | Corn rhizosphere microbial communities from Kellogg Biological Station, Michigan, USA - KBS C3-4 metaG | ecosystem: Host-associated > Plants > Roots > Rhizosphere > Soil | place: Michigan, USA... | reverse complement strand
GTGTTTCGGTCCCTTGAACACTTTCAGCTTGGTCAGCAGGACGCGGCCCAGGCGGTTCTTCGGGATCATGCCCTTGACGGCATGCTCGATGAGAAATTCGGGGTTCTTGGTGCGGACCTGCTCGACGGTGGCGTACTTTTCGCCGCCCTTCCAGCCGGAATAGCTCATGTATTCCTTCGCTTTTTCTTTCTTGCCGCTGACCTTGACCTTCTCTGCATTGACGACGATGACAAAGTCACCAGCGTCCAGGTGGGCGGTGTACACGGGCTTGTTTTTCCCGCGCAAAATATTGGCCACCTGCACGGCCAGACGGCCAAGCACGGCGCCATCGGCATCGATGACGTGCCATTTACGCTGGTCCAGATTTACTTTCGGCAAATGCGTTTTCATTCAAATTCCAATCAAAGGGACGCGGAATTTATCAAATGGACATCCAAAGTCAACAGTCAATTCATCTTGTATTGGACAGGGTAGTCGGCTAAAAAACCGCGTGCCGGAACATCTCCGGTGGCAACTATCAACCCGCAGTCGATCCATGAAAACCTGTTCCAACACCTGTTCCAACAATATTATTTTGGCCGGCGCAGTTTTTGCCCTGCTCTTTTTGGGCCTTATCAACCTGCCGGCGGCCACGCTGACCGTCAGCCCCTCGGTCGTCAGCAACACCTACCCCGGCAACATCACCCTCAACATCGGCGGCCTGACCAATGGCGAATCCGTCACCGTCCAAAAATGGCTCGACCTCAACACCAACGGCGTGATTGATCCCGGCGAACCGATGATCGATGCCTTCGGCATCTCCGATGGCGGTGCCATGCTCATCAGCGGCATCACCAACATCAGCGTGCCGTACGACAGCAACTACGCCACCGGCGCCATCACCACCGCCTTGAACTTCGCCCCGCCCATGACCCTGGAAAATATCGTCGGCCAGCACATTTACCGGGTTGTGAGCCCCGGCGGAAATTTCGCGCCGGTCACGGCCACCCTTCTCGTGACCAATGCCGTGACGCCCCAATCCCTCACCGGCACGGTTTACGTCAGCGGCGTCACCCCGCTGCCATATGCGGTCGTCGTCGCCCTGCCGTCCAGCGGTTATGCGGGGGCGACGGTGGCGGATGCCAGCGGACATTATTCCCTCAACCTCGACCCGGGCACATATAACCTTGTCGCGGGAATGCCCGGTTATTATTACGACCAGTCACTCGCACCGCTGGTGACGCTGACCAACGGCCTTGTTTCCACCAACAACCTGTCTCTGACCAATGGCACCGTGACCATTACCGGCAGCTTCTATAATGCGGCGAACACCAACGGCGTCGGCGGCCTCGCCGTGCAGATGCAATCCGGCAACCTCTTTGCCATCGCCTTCACCGACACCAACGGGATTTTTTCCACCGCCGTCGCGCCCGGCTTCTGGAAGATCAAGCCCATCAAGGAACGTCTCGCGCGCCGCGCTTTTGTCACCGGCCAGAAAGGATTGCAGGTCGATGCCACCGCCGGCAACGTGACCAACGCCAACCTCGCCCTCTACAAGGGCACCGCGCTTTATTACGGGCGCATCACGGACAATAACGGCATACCCTTCGCCAACATCCGGATCGACTGCGGCGATGGCACCAACAACCTGTACTCGGCTCTCGGCTACAGTGACACCAATGGCTACTTCTCCGTCGTCGCTTTGGGCGGGGTCAGCAGCGACTGGTCTTGCCAGGCGAATGATTCCGACAACCCCGTCTTCGACTCGTTCATCGTCAACAGCCCGGGCAATACGAACATCACGGTCGGGCAGACCCTGTTGCAAAATTTTATAGCCCTGCCCGTCACCGCGCGCATCACCGGCCAGGTCCATGACAACCTGGGCAACATCGTTTCCGGCGTCGCCATGTATGCGTCCACGTTCATCGGCGGCAACAGCTACTCGTCGCAAAATGCGAACACCGACGGTTCGGGGAATTACTCGCTCGGCGTGGCGTCCGGCACCTGGGGTGTGAACTTCAGCGACGGCGGCGACAGCGGCTTGGACACGGCCGGCGATGTGGATTATTTCCAACCCCACCTCGTGACCATCCCGCCGACCAATGTCGTGCTCAACATCACCGTCTACCAGAACGGCACGCCCGTGATGTCCTACCCGCAGCGCTTTTCTTCCACCCAGTTCGGATTCAACATCAACGGCGCGATGAACGGCAGCTACGATGTCCAGCTCTCCACCAACCTGGCCGCCGGCTGGGGTCCGCTCGCTTCCCTCACGTTGACAAACGTGCCGTTCATCTTCGTGGACTCGCATGCGACCAACAGCCAGCGCTTCTACCGCATAAAGAAAAACTAGGCCGCCGCACCCCTCGCTTTTCGGAGCGCCGGCTTCCAGCCGGCGGGTTTGGCATTCCTCGGAGCGCGGACGGCTCGTCCGCGAGTTGCCCCGTTGTAGCGGCCGTCTGCACCCAGGCCGGACTCGTAAATCGTCCATCGCCCATCGCCAATGTGGAAGGTTTAATTTGGTTTAATTTTTGCGTTTTCATTGGCCTTTTGACAAACCCTCGTTTGCCCCCCTTTGCCTCCTTCGCGTGAGCATCCCCCCAATTCATGATCATTCGCGCCATTCGTGTCTCATTCGTGGTTAAAGTTCTATGGTCGGATATTGCCGGATATCGGCGGATATTGCCGGAGAACCACCCCGCAGAATTTTTTTAAATTCTATGGTCCAACAAAGCCCAACAAAGCCCAACGCCTTTTGAACCGCAACAACTTTCGCGGTGGCATTTCAGCGTTCGGAGTTCCGTCCCGCCTGACGCGGGACGGCCTCGGGCTGTCCCGATTGCCGAGAGGTCCGATTGCCCGTGCGGCTCGCACTTCTTGGGCCTAACGAAGGCTAACAAAGGCTAACGAACCTTGAATCTCAAGGCTTTGCATCGCAACCCCAACGCAGGTAGGGCGCGTCGCTCCGCGCGCGCCGTGGCTTGCTAACCGGCATATTCAAATTATCCGGGTGCCACGTATCCGTGCTTCACGTATTCCTTATTCAGATTGTCAAAGAACCCCGGGGCCGCGCCCGAAAACCCGGCCGCCCAACCCCGGACACCAGCCATCTGGCATCAGCCTCCACTCTCGCACAGCTTTGAAATCTGTCACTACCCAGAATGACAAAAATACTTTTTCCGGTGTTCTGGACGAACCGATAAAAAATTCTTGATGAAATCCGCCAAAGTCTTTAATAATTAATAAGTATTTTGGATGGGTTTGATTAGTGGATTGGTTTGATTAAACAAGGAAACATTGGAACTGGAAAAAACAGAAAGGGAACCATGAACAGTCGTTTGCATCAGGTTTTGGACAATCCTGACTGGGCACAGGAGGTCAACTGGCGGGCTGCCGCGTTGGCAAAAAAATGCAACGTTTCGTCGCGCACCTTGGAGAGATTTATACGAAAAGAGACTGGCAAGTCGCCGCATGCTTGGATTGCTGAGCACCGGCAGAAAAAGGCTATGGAACTGTTGCGGGATGGTTCGTCGGTGAAGGAGACTGCCGGGTGCCTTGGCTTTAAACATGCAACTCATTTCTCAAGGGAGTTTAAATTTTTTTGGGGCATTTGTCCCACCGCAGAGCCTTTGCAGAAAGCATCGTCGAAAAAGCTGAGTCGTATTTTGGTCTGAAATGGCGTATTTTGGTCTACAATTTGGCTTCCAGCCATGATGTTTTATGTGCAATGTCATAACACTGAATTTTAAAGATTGCATCTAAATAAAAAGCTATGAAAAAAAACCTGCCGAAGTTTATAGTCCTGAATATCTTGTACGTCGCTTTATCTTTTTCGGCACCAAATGCTATAGCTGACTGCTTTAAGGTGCCAGTTCCTCCTGGGAGTTGGGTGTCAGATGGCAATATTTTTGGTCTCTGCGATACTTTTAATAGAACTGCTCCCTATTGTGCTGACACGAGCGTATTTTACCATAGCTGCAAGACAAGTGGTGATACGCCTACAACAGAGCAGATTTGTCCTGGAGGGCTGTTTGGGTCAACTACTTATTATTCAAATTATGTCCCGAATGTTGTTTCGGACTACCCCAATTGCATTGGTGGATAAGTTGCAGGTCGCACCTTAATTGGAAAGTGGTATGTTTTGAGGAAATGAGCTAAGTTAGCAAGGCTAACTATAGGTGAGGCTTTCGTTGTGGGCTTGCGACCTTTTCTTTTTTGCCGCCGCCTTGCAAAGCTGGTCTTTTTGTCGAATTGGATCGAGACGCTGGGAGGATTATTATAAAAAAAATATTTATTTTTATTTTTTCCGTAGTCGTGCTCAATGTTCGCGGCGTTCCTGTTGCTGATGTCATTGCGGGGGTTAAAGGCGGGGCAAGGCAGGATTTTGATTCTCTGCTGGAGATGAAAATTGAACCTTCGGGTGACATGTCTATTCCAAGTGTAAAGATTACTTCTTTTAAATCAACGCTAACTCAAGAAAGAACATACTCGACAAATGGTGATTCAAATTTTCCCTACATTCGTATCACCGAGGAGTTTTCAACGAACTTGTTTTTAACCTTTCGTGAAGGTGGTACTACAAAATCGGGGGAACGTGTTGCCAATGAAGCTGTTTTTGAAACGCCCGACTACCCAGTTATTGGCATAGCGCTATTTGCGAGCAGGTATCAACAAGCTAGATTATTGTCATTATTGAATAACAGAATAGTGGAAGATGGTGAATATGCGGGAGGGCCAGCATATGTAATCTCCGGCTACGTTGAAAAGCCGGTTAACATGAAAATAACTCAGATTTATTCGAAAGCAGATTATTTATTGTTAGAGCAATCGATATCATCTGACAAGGCGCCGTTAAATGTATCAAAAATTATGGCTGTAAGATCGTCGAGGCAAGATGCGGTTTGGCCATATGAATCAATAATGTATGAATCATGGTCCCAAGTCGGCTTGGTAAGCAAAGTTGATTTAAATATTTCTGCGACGAGAAGGAATTCTGGATCAGATTCTGATTTCAAAAGAGTAATATTGCCCCAAGGGACTTTGGTCTCAGACAAGAGGTTTGGTTTTTCGGTATCGTATTTTTGGGGCATAGACCATTTGGCTGACAGTGAAATTGCAAAAATGGCGACCGATCCAGACTATAGAACTAATCGATATTACCTCAAATATCGTCATCTCACAGCTATAAATCAAAAATCCACTTTTCTGCCGAATTCTATAAGACGGGCTATTATTATATGTGCTTTAGCTTCTACTGCCTTGTTGCCTGTACTGTTGATTTTATGGCGTAAAAAAAATGCGTCAAAAATTTGAGATTGTATTTACACGCTATCTGCAGGCAATGGGCAATTTAGTCCGTTCTTTCATTTATTCTGCGGGATGTCTTCTTTTGGCAACTGCAATTGCCAAATTTATCAGCGCCAGCGGCAGCGCTTCAATATTGCATAGCCCTGATCCAATCCTGTCAATCAAGTCTAGATACGTTCTTTGCTTTTTAGGGGCAATCGAGTTTGCAATTGGGTTAATTTGTGCATTTAGCAAGCGACAGTGGTTGCAGGCCGGCCTAATAGCTTGGCTGGCAACCAACTTTTTGCTCTATCGCCTCGGTTTGGAGTGGATTGGTCATCGCAAGCCTTGTAGCTGCCTCGGCAATCTTACGGATGCATTGCACATATCGTCACAGACCGCTGATGTAGCCATGAAAATCATTTTGGCCTATCTTCTCATTGGCAGCTACACTAGCTTGCTCTGGCTCTGGTGCCAACGCAAATCAACGGCCGCACCGGCAACCATGTAAATTTTGCCATGTTAGAAACACGCTGTCGCGGCTTTACCTTGATCGAATTGCTGGTGGTCATTGCCATCATCGCTATTCTTGCGAGCCTGTTGTTACCAGCCTTGTCCAATGGCAAAATTAAGGCGCAGCAAATAAAATGTCTTTCCAATCTGAATCAGCTTTCATTGGCTGCCAAAATGTATGCTGATGATAGTCAAGGGATGTTGGTATCGAGTTGGCCCTTGGGCAATGGATCCAACGTTTTGGTGAATCCGTATTCATGGTGTCCAGGCTGGGCTTCGACAAAGCCGCAAGACCCGGCTTATGGGCCCGCCCCTCAATTCAGCGCCACCAACGAGTATGCTTTGCGACAGGGAAAGCTCTGGGATTATGCCAAAACGGCGTCCGTTTACCGGTGCCCGGCCGACAACCGTGACATTGGTGTCCTGCCGGTGGTCCGCAGTTATTCCATGAATTCGTGGATGAACGGAAAAAGCTATGGTGATCCTACTGGGAAATCTAATTTCACCACCCCAAGCGAGGATGCGACGCTGACCTACACCCTTTTCCGGAAAGAAAACCAAGTCGCCGAGCCGTCCAAAATCTGGTGCCTGATCGATGAGGATGAAAGCAGTATCAATGATTCCATGTTCATGGTGGACATGGGGGACCAAAACACGATTTACGACATGCCCTCCAACCGACATGGTCACACCTATGTCATCACCTTTGCCGACGGCCATGTGGAAGGTTACAAAATGCTGGCATCGCGGTTGAATTGGAACCAATCGGACGATCCAGATTGGAATCGACTAAAGGAAATGACGACGGTTCGCAAGCAGTGACGGAATGTTTTTGCAATGGAAAAACCGTCAAAAGAGCAAACCAAAGGACCAGGCTTGCGGTTTTTGATGCAAGCCTGCCGGGTAGTTGCTGTTTTGCTTGGTCTCATCGGTTTCATCATGATGCTGGCGGCCTTTGACAAGGACAGGTTTGAAAATGAGCGGCTGTTGAGCCTGCCCGACGGAATTTTGGGAGTATCCCGGCAAATGGTGATGTTATTGGCTTCAGTCATTTATTTTCTCGTTGGCGGAGGGTTGCTGTGGGTGCGGGATCCAATTGGCAAGGCTTTGCTTATTTTTTGGCTGGTCCTCACTTGCGTTACCTACTGGGCGGGCCTGGCCTGGCTCAAGCCGCACGGGCCATGTACATTGATAGTACTAGTGTCCCAGAAAGTGGGGTTGTCACCTAAAACCACAGGAATCGTCTGGGGAATTTTTCTCATGGGCAGCCTCGCCATTGGCATGGCCATGATGGTCATGGAATGGCATCGGCTGAAACAAATGCGGATGGCAATGTTCATGGAGCGTTACCGCCAATTCCGTGAGCGGGGAATTCCCTTCAACAAATGAAGCCCGGCCTCAAAATTTTTGTCGTACTAATGGTGTTGCTGGCCGCATTTTGGCTGGCTGCAACCGGTCGGCCGAAGCCGAAGTTTGTTTTGCCTCCTGATTACACGCAGGTATTGGATGAGGTGGCGGATGTGGATGTGTGGATTGGTTCACTGACAACAGATCCGTTGGGTGAAACCCTGGCGTTCAGCGGCGGAACCAAGGAAGGCCGCAAACTGACACTGATAGATTTAAAGACGCTAGAAAAAAAGGTGGTTCCAACCACGAACGAAGTTTCCTTTGTCTTTGGCTGGTCACCGGATGGCCGGTATCTGGCGTTTGACCAAGTCCCTTATCAGCCGGAAAAACTCCAAAAAACGACACCGGTCTACTTTGAATCCTGGCTGACATTATATGACCGGCAAACGGGAAAGCTACGGCGGCTTACGGAGGACACCAGCGTAATGGAAACACCGTTCTATTGGCTGCCTGACGGTGGATACTTAATCTGCCAGCGAAATTTGACCAATGAGGTTCCTGTAATTTATATGGGTGATCTGTCTGTAGACAAAAAAAAAGCTGTCAGCATATTTGTGCCTGACATGGCGATTATTTCAGATACAAAACTGGTTTATGCTCTGAAAAGCGATTTTTTCCTGATGGACATCAAACCTCTGTCCAAGACTGAAACCCGCCAGGATTTAAACAAGGCGACGATTCAAAAAATTAGTAACTTCAAAACCAATGGGTTTAATGGGGTGGTATGGGTTCGCTACAATCCCGCCAAGAGCAATTTTCTCTTTTGCGCGCGGCCAAAAGAATCGGAATGGCGCTATCTGTACCAATTCGACCCCACGCAGCAACGGCTTACACAGCTGAGCCATGAGGACACCTATAACGGCCAATGGCTGCTGGACGGAACCGGATTTGCCTATGTGGTCAACACCAACAATGCTTTCCAGCTTGCCATCCGGTCGGATGATTCAGCGCTCAATACCAATCTTTTTGACAAGGGGAATGTGGTTCTCTACAAGGCGTCGTCAAACGGAGACAAGGTGTATGCTTCCGCCGCCATCGGAGCCGAGCCACATGGAATCTGGGAATACACCATCACAAACCGCACTTTAAGGAAGTTGACGGAGGGAACGGACAAGCTGGTGGCAACCCGAATCGTGAATCCAAAGGAGTTTTGGCTTAAATCTTTTGATGGAGTGGAAATCCCCTGTTTCCTTTTCCCGCCCGGAGGTGAAAAGGGCGAAGTCAGCACAAATAAAAAATCGATTTTTAATATTTTATACTCGAAAAAAAAACACCCTTTGGTGCTTTATGTCCCCCCGACCACGTCACAGTTTCAGCGAACATTTGACGCGCAGTCCCAGATGTTCGCCAACAGTGGTTTTTACTACGCGACGGTTAATTATCGGGGATGCGACGGTTATGGTGCGGGTTACTCAAAGCTGTATGATCCAACTAACGCGGCCAAAGATGTTTTGGCCTTGTATGATGTAGTGATGGAGAGGTATCCAGACATCGATCCAAAAAATGTTTTTTTAGTCACCAGCAGTGCCGGTATGGACGTTGTTTCCGAATTACTTGCGTTGCGCCCCGGTTTGTGGAAGGCGGTTGGCATGGATAAATGTTTTCTACCAGACGAAAAACGGTTTGCTGCGGCAAGACTCCCGGCAATGATAACCATCATGGGCACACAGGATCCATCCTTTGAACAAATGCAATCATTTGTAGCGTGGGCACAAACAAATCACATTGACATAAAATCCGTTATCCACACCAATGCCGGACATATCACCTATAGTTTGTCCGACCGCAAGGACACGTTGGCGCAAATATTGGATTTCTTTGTGGGGCACATCGAATAATATCGGGAGGCGGGTCTCCCGAAGAAATTATCAAGCGCGACGATGGCTTCATTATTTACAACCTGCGCCATTTGTTTGGCTTTATTCGCGGCATTATTTGCAAGCGGTGCATCTTTACCTTCTAATTTCATCGGTTCAATTTCCGGTGAGATAGGCATGATTTGCAGGGATGAAGCCACACAGTGGATGCTGACGATTTGTCTCATAATTTATTTTTCCTTGTTTGCATTTTTGGAACGGCGGCGGCATTTCCTTTCTCAACCCCCCAATCTCTGGCTAGTGGTGGTCGTGGTGGTTTGTCTCGCAGGCTATGCGATGGATTATTCTGCAGCGGCGAAATCGTTGGAAGTGCCGGTGTTGCTAGCCGGAATTGTCTTTAGCAAAGTGGTTTCAACTTGGACGCAATGGCTCCAAGGCTGGACGGAGCGGCGGGCTGGCGGCCTTATCCTTTGGCTGGTGTGTCTGTTGGCAGGGACAGCGCTGTATCAACCGGGAACGGGGGCAACCTATGTCTATCACGGTGCGCTTCGTTGGAACGGGGTTTGGGATAACCCCAATACATACGGTTTGCTGATGGGTGTGGGGCTAGTGTTGGTGGTGGGAATGCAGCCGCGAAGAGGGAAGAGGGAAGGGGGAGGGAGGCAAAGAACTGCGTGCTACATGTTGCGTTTCGCTGCGGCGGGATTATGCGGCTTTGGTCTGTTCAAAAGTTACAGCCGGGGTGCGTGGCTGGCAGTTTTTGTCGGATTGATTTATCCGGCGGTTCAGGCAGTGAAAGCCTCGCAGTTTTCCATCCGGTTTCGTCGGAACTGGCTTTCGTTGATGGTGGTTGGGGTGTCGTTGCTGGTGCTGATTTTTTGGCAGTTCCATTCTGTGGAAACTCGTCCGGCACAACGCATATTTTCCGTGACCAACGTCAATGATTTTTCATGGCGTAATCGCGTGGCGGCATGGGAAGGCGCGGCGTGGATGATGGTTGACCGGCCATGGGCCGGCTTCGGCTGGGGGCAGGCTGAAGAAGCATATGGCAAGAAATACTGCCCATCGGGCCCAGATGGGGCCGCGGCCATTGAGATGAACGATTATTTGATGATCGGGATTTCGGCGGGCGTACCGGCCATGATTTGCTTTTTGGTTTATATCGGGCTCGTCCTAAAACCAAAACCTGAAATTGGAAATCTGAAACCGGACATGACGGAGGCGGGCTGGGTGAATGCCACCTGTCGGGCCGGGGCTGTGGTGTTGCTGGTCGGTTTTTGGTTTGATGGGGGACTTTTCAAGCTGCCGACGGCAGTGGTGTTTTGGATGCTCTTGGAGTTGTCGCGAGTGGAATTGGGGGCGATGGGTCAATCCGTGTCCGCAAGCGGATTGGTGGAAGCTCCGGTCAAAACATCACCTGGCTTGTTTTGGCGGAAATTTGGGCGGCGCAGCAGCGTCACACAAACTTGGAGGCCACTCAAGCGCGGTGAACGGATATTGCGCTGGGTGGCTGTCATTCTAGCGATTTCGGCTGCAACTGAAACGGCCTTTCATTTGCTTCCCCCTCATTTTTCGGTCAGCGAAAGGACGCTGGCCATTGCGCGGAAGATTTTGGTGCAGCCAAAGGAGAAGGCGGATTTTGAGGCGCTGGCGGTCCAACCAATTTGGCAGGGGCAGAAATTGAAGACGCTTTTGGAGCATGTCGAGCTGGCCGGCTACAACCGGGAACTGATCAACTGGAAATTGGATAACGGCATTTACCGCGATTTCGTCCTGTCCCCGGTCATCCACCCAGACCCCAGACCCCAGACCCCAGATCCTAATCTGAACTGGCGTCGCCCCTTGTGGGAGGAGTTTTATCCGCGGATACGGCATGAGTCGTCGCCGGAGGAGGCGGCGAGGATTGTGGTGCGGCATTTGCGGGCGCGGGTGACGGTCGCCAATCTGCCCAATCCGCCGCGCATGGTGCCGGAGATTTGGTTGAGGCAGGTGACGGATGAGGCTGGATTTCAGGTCATCTACATCGCTGCCCTCCGTTCGGTGGGTGTCCCTGCGCGGTTGAATGCCCAAGGCCAAGCCGAGTTTCATGACGGCACCAAATGGCTTCCCGCGCCCAGCCCATCAGTCGGCAGCTTGTAGGCGTAACCCGCAATTCCCTCCACCTTCAATCCTCGCAGATCCTCCCACTGTGCGTCTGGCCGCACACCCCCGTTTACTTTGAACAAAATCGCCCGGCCCCCGTCCATTCTCCTGAAAACCCGATCATGTTTACCGCACCCAACCGACAAACCGCCGATTAACCGCTGGCAATTTGTTGCTGGATGCATAGACTTACAGAACCTTAGATGCGTCAGTTCATCACCATCGCGCTCAACGCTTTCATGGAACTGGTCCGGCAGCCGGTCTTTTTGCTGCTGATGACCGGCTCCGTCATGTTCGAGATTTTCCTCGCCGTGCCGTATTACTTTGCGTTCGGTGACGAGCCCAAGCTCGTGGAAAATTCCGTGCTGGCCGTGATGCTGCTGGCCGGGCTGTTTGGCGCGGTCTTGAGCGCCTCCTCGTCCCTGGCGCGGGAAATCCGCAGCGGCACCGCGCTCGCCGTGTTGTCCAAACCGGTCGGACGTTCGCAATTCCTGCTGGCCAAATTCGCCGGCCTGGCCGGTGCCCTCACCGTTTTGACCTATGTCAACATGGTCGGCGTACTCATCGCCAGCCGCATGGCGTTCGATGCCTATGGCAAGACCGACATGGCAGCCCTCACCTGTTTCGGCATCGGCATCGGGCTGGCCTACGGACTGGCCGGCTTCAGCAATTTCTTCCTGCGCCGTCCGTTCGTGAGCGATGCGGTTTTCGGCATGGTCTTTTTCACGACCATCGCCGCCTTTGTCATCTTCAACTTTACCCGCCAGCAGCAAAGCCTGGGCACGGCGGCGGCGGTGAATTGGAACCTGCTGCCCGCCGGCATCCTGGTTCTGTTCGCGCTCTGGGTCCTTGCGGCCATCGCGCTCGGCTGCTCCACGCGCTTTGACACCATCGCCACGCTTTCCATCTGCTCGGCCATCTTCCTGGTCGGCCTCATGTCCGATTATTTCTTCGGCCAGCGGGCGGAGCACGGTGTGTGGTGGGCTTCAACTCTTTACAGCCTCATCCCAAACTGGCAGCTTTTCTGGCTCGCCGACGCCATTGAAACGGGCAAAAGCACGTTTCACTGGGATTACGTCGGCAAGGCGCTCGGCTATGCCGTGTGCTATGTCGGCGCGGCGCTGGCCATCGGCGCGATGCTGTTTGAAGAACGTGAATTAAGCTAAAATGGAACGAAGCATTCAAAAAAACGGGCTCGTGAACCTCGCGGTCGCGCTGTTGATCTTCCTCGCGGGCCTCGGTGTCGCCGTATTCTCCGGCTCGCTGGCGGGCACGGCGGCGGCGATTTTTCTCGGCCTCGGCGTCGTCGTGACGTTCGTGAGCTGGTTCCAGATGCGGCTCGAGGAAAACGAGCGCGCGGAAAAACTGGAGCTGGATGAACTGGCCCGCAGCCGGGGCGCCTCCCTGTTTGATGCGAAGGATTCCGGCAGCTTTCCCGCGCAGAACGCCCGGGAACAGTTTGAAAAATATTTCGTGCCCGGCTTTGCGATCCTGCTGCTGCTGCTCGAGGCCGGCGGCGCCTGGCTGATGTGGCACGTTAGCGGGAAATCCGCGGAAACCCTCAAGGCGGCCAACGCCACCGCGTCCCTCTCGCTGTTCGGGATCTTTGCGCTGCTGCTGTTCCTGTTCGGCCGTTTTTCCGTCACCATCGCCCGGCTGGAAAACCACCGGCTGCTCCGTCCCGGCGCCGGTTTTCTGCTGGCCGGCGCCTATATCTGCGCCGTTGCCGCGCTCGGCATCGCGGGCGTCGCGGCCAAATTCCCGCTCGCCGATTATTGGGTGGCGCGCTGCCTGTGCCTCTTGCTCGGCATCATGGCGGTGGAAGGTCTTTTGACCATCCTGCTGGAGATTTACCGCCCGCGTGTGAAGGGCAAGGTCGCCCGTCCGCTCTACGAAAGCCGCGTCGCCGGCATCCTCGCGCAGCCGGAAAGCCTGTTCACCACGGCGGCGCAGACCATCGATTATCAATTCGGCTTCAAGGTTTCCGAAACCTGGTTCTTCCAGGCCCTGCTGAAAAATTTCTGGCTGTTGCTGTCCATCCAGTTTGCCGCGCTGCTGATCTCCACCATGGTCGTTTTCATCGACGCCGGCGAGCAGGGGGTGGTGGAGCACTTCGGCAGACCCGCCGGCGCCTTCGGTCCGGGCGCGCACTTCAAACTGCCGTGGCCCATCGACAAGGTTTACCGCTATCGCACCGAGCAGATCCAGTCCTTCGCCGTCGGCTATACGCCGGATCCGCAGAGCGAGGCCATGAACACCATCCTCTGGACCGTTGCCCACAAGGAGGAAAATTTCCTGGTCGGCAACCATGTCACGGTGGATGCGGCGAACTCCGGCACCAATGACGCCGCCAACATCAAGCCGGTCGGGCTCGTCTCCGTCACCATCCCGGTCCAGTACCAGATCGTCAACGTCACCAACTGGGCCTACAAGAACAGCGAACCCGAGGATCTCCTCAAGAGCCTCGCCACCCGCCAGGTGGTCCGCTATTTCGCCGGCAGTGATCTGAATGAGGCGCTTTCGCAGGGACGGCTGGAGGCGGCTTCCGCCCTCCGCGCCGGCATCCAGGCGGCGGCGGATGAACGGCAGCTCGGGGCGAAGATCATTTTTGTCGGCCTGCAGGACATCCATCCCCCCACGGACAAGGACGTCGCGGCCACCTATGAAAAAGTCGTCGGCGCGGAGCAGACCCGGCTCGCCAAAATCCTCGATGCGGAATCCGCCGCCATCCGCACCAATGCGCTTGCGGACTCGGCCTCGTTCGCCCTGACCAATGTCGCCGATGCCCGGCGCATCCAGCAGATCAGCTCGTCGTACGCCCGGGCGGCCCTGTTCACCAACCAGATTCCCGCCTACAAGGCCGCGCCGTCCGTTTACCGCCAGCGCCTGTATCTGCAGGCGTTTGACGACGCCACGAAAAACGCCCGCAAATATGTCCTGCTCGTCACCAACACCTCGGATGTGATCGTCTTCGACCTGCAGGACAAGATCCGCGCCGATCTGGAAAATCTCAGCCTTACAAATTCGCCATGAAAAAGAAGAACCTGTTGACCATCATCATCTCCATCGTCCTGGTGGTGATCTTTGCCCTGTTGCTGTTCACCTTTCAGGTGCGCCAGTCGGAAGTCGTCGTCGTCTCGACCTTCCTCAAGCCGACCGACACCTACACGAACGCCGGGCTGTACGTAAAAATGCCGTGGCCCATCCAAAGCATCAACCGCTTCGACCAGCG
>Ga0105238_10004147_pt1 | contig 14377 bp, 8 predicted proteins | sample KBSC34metaG_FD_81526 | JGI IMG/M metagenome (GOLD analysis project Ga0105238, IMG submission 81526) | Corn rhizosphere microbial communities from Kellogg Biological Station, Michigan, USA - KBS C3-4 metaG | ecosystem: Host-associated > Plants > Roots > Rhizosphere > Soil | place: Michigan, USA... | reverse complement strand
TTCATGCTCATCGCGACCGCGCCGCACGCCGCCGTGCCCTGCGCCTTGCCACCGCCGAAGAAGTTCGACGCCAGCGTCTGCATCACCAGCACCGTGCCGTCGTTGGAAAGCTGCGCGCTCTGCGAGGCGCCATTCGGCACGATGCCGTCGGCACTGCGCGCACGCTTGAGGATGCGCGGTGTGCCGTCATCGCCGTTCTGGCCCAGCGACACGAATACTTCGTGTCCGCCAACCGGCGCGCCGAGCGTGTCCAGATTGGTTGCAGCCGACGTGAATGCAACCACGCCGCCGTCGCCACTGATGGTCGGTTCGGAACTGTCCGCATTCGCGAACGCGTCGCCGTTCCTGGAGACCACCTCGAGCGTGCCGGTGAGCAGATCCTTGCGCACCACCTGGCGTGCCGCCGTGCCGTACAGCGACGGCGCGGAAATCGTGAACGCCACCTTGGTGCCATCCGCGGAAATCTTCGGCTCGCAACTGTCGCCCGGCAGCTGCGCGCCGTTCGAGTCCGTGCTGATCCGCTGCGCCGGCAACGCCGGGTTGGTCGGATCGACGACGAACACGTCGTTGGCGCCGTTGCTGTCGCCGTTGACGATATTCGACGCGGCCGAGCAGTACACCAGTTTCTTCGAGCCGCCGCTGGTCGTGCCCACACTTGGCGCACCGCTGGTGGCGCCGTTCGGAGCGGCACCGCCCATGCCCATGTCGAGCTGATGTTTCGGCTGCCCGGACGGGCCGCCCCACATCTGGCCGGTGATGCCCGCCTTGCCGAACGATTTGGCCGTCGTGTAGCTGAAAGCGACCACTGATCCGTCGCCGGAAACCGCCGGCAGACTCGACGTGCCCTGCAGCTGATGACCGGCGCCGTCCATCGTCTCGAGCACCGGCTTGCCGTCGCTGCCGACGCGGTAGATGTCCTGACCGTTCGTGTTCGAATTGCTGACAACCAGATTCGGTTCCTGCGACTGGAACACCGCCACCGAACCATCGCCGGACAAGGCCACGTGCTTGGAGTCCTTCGTCGTCGGCGCGCCCGTCGTGGTCACTGAAATCCGCTGCGGCTTCGGGTTGACCGACACCATCACGGCATCCATCAATTGCGACAGGTCGCTGCCTGGATTGGAGGAATCGACGCGCACCGTCACCGGAATCGTGCGCGATGCTCCGGCGACCGTTGCGCTGATCGTGCACACTTTCGAACTGCTGGCGTTCACCGTGCCGACGGTCCAGGTGAGATTGCCGGCCGCGTCAAACGTGCCGCAGTTGGAAGTCAGTCCGCTCAGATCGCCATTGTTCGGCACATGCAGAGTGCCCACCACGCCGCTGGCCGCTCCCAGGCCGGTGTTCGACACGGTCACCGTCAGGCTCAGTGTGTCGCCAGGCGCGTAAATGTGCCCCGGCGTCGGCCCGGTGACATGAATCCCCAGGTCCGCGGCCTGCGACATCTGCTGCAGCGTCAGCGTCACGCTGTCGCTGTTGTTGCCCGGCACCGGATCGGTCACCGCGCTGCTGATCGTCGACGTGGACGTGAGCGACATCGAGCTGACCGCCGTGACGCTCGCCTGCACCGTGCAGGTCTGCGTCGCGCCAGCAGTCAGCGTGCCGAGGTTCCACACCAGCGGGCTGGATGCCGCCCCGTTGGGCGAACAAGTGGCGCTGGTCAAACTGATACCGGAGGGAAAGGTCGTGCTCAGCTGCGTCGACGTCGCGTCCTGCGGGCCCTTGTTGTTGGCCGTCAGCGTGAAGGTGACCGCATCGCCGGTCGATACCGTGCTCTTGTTCGCGCTGATTGACGCGTTCACATCGGCCGATGCCGCCGCCGCGGCAAGCGTGATCGTCTTGGTCGCGTTGTTGTTGGCGGTGTTGGTGTCGGTCATGGCGGTGCCCAGGCTGATGCTTGCCGTGGTCGTCGCCGTTCCGGTGCCGGCGGACTGCACCGTGGCCCTCAGTACGCAGGTGGCGCTGTCGCCGTAGACGACATTGCCGACCGCCCAGTTGATCGCGCTTCCTCCGAGCGTGCTTGCCCCGGTGCAACTGGTCGGCACGACCGACAGCGTGCTCGGGAAATTGAACGACACGTTCGCGCTGCTGGCATTCTGCCGGCCGTTGTTGGCCGCGGTCAGCGTGTAGTCGACGGTGCCGCCGACGGGAACCGTCGTCGCGCTCGTGTTGATTCCGATCGCCATGTCGGTGGCCGGGCCGGCGGTCGTGGAGAACGTATAACTCTTCGAATCGACCGACGTCGTGTTGCAGGCGTTATGCGGCGCGTTGTATACCGAAGCCCGAGCGACGTCCGCCGCCGTCCCGGCGGCGCCGCCGACGGTATTCACGGTCAGGCGCACCGAACAGATGCTGCTGCCGCCGGCGCCAAGCACGTTGCCCGAACCCATGCCGTCGGTACCATCGGTCCACAGCAGATAGAAGTTCGAACCCGGAAAAGACTTGCCGCCACGGCAAAACGGCGGCGCCACGACCGACCCGCCGCACGGATGCTGGTCCACGAACGCGTAGCCCGCCGGAATATTCAGCGCCGCCTGGAACGCGCCCGCGGCAACGCCGGTGTTCTTGATCACGATCTGCATCGACACGTTCGAGCCGTTGTAGATGCCGCCGGCATCGTCCGCCGTGATCGAGGAAACCTTGAACGCGGGTGACTGCGCCGCGACGTGACCTGTCGCTAAACCGAACAGGCACAAGATGGCGCAAATCCGCACAACGATATTCGACATGACCGCCCACTCCCGGACTGGCAAAAATGTTCGCGCTGCCAGCTTACCCCCGAAGACCTGACATTGCGCTTCTCATTACAACGCCGGAAGCGTCAATAACGCGTCAATGCGTCAATGCGCTTCCTGGAAGAAGGCCCGGAAGCCCGGCGAGAACAAGGTCGCGTCCGGTTGGGTGCGCGCATCCAGCGCGTGCGCCGCGGCGGCGTCGGCGCGGGCGGCCTTGAGCAGGTTTTCGTCCGCGGCAATGCGCGACAGCGTGTATTTCGAGGCCGCGCGCACCAGATAAGCGTGGAAACGCGCCCGATTGTCGGCATAGCTGTCCGGATTGATGCGCGCCACGTCGTTGTAGCGTCCGGCAAGATAATTGTCGAAGGCCTGCACCAGCGGCTCCGGCGGACCGCCCTTGGCGACTGGGGGTTTTTCCTCGATCTGCTTGGGCGGCGGCGGCTTGTTCTCGACGGTTTTCGGCGGCGGATTGTTTTCGGCGACGGTTTTCTTCGGCGGCTCGACCGGTGGCGGCGGCGTCACCTTCGGCTTGTCCTCGACCTTCGCCACCTTCGGCGCGCACGTTGCCAGGCCGCGCTCTTCCTCGCTGCTGATATCCGGCATTCCACCGACGATGCGTTTGTTCGCCGCGGAATTCCATTGCGCCACCGCGGTGTTGCAATCGCCGAGCTTGAACGCGGCCATGCCGAGATAGTGCTGCGGCAGATACGCTTCGTAGACTTGGCCGTACAGGCGGATCTTGGTGGCCGGCTCTTCGTGATCGGCCAGCGCTTCCTGCATCAGCTTGCGCGCTTCCGCGTACTGGCCGTCGCGATAGGCTTTCAGACCATGCGCGTAGTCGTCCTTGTATTCGGCATGCGCCGCCGCTGCGAGCAGCAGCGCCAGCGCCAACAGCCATTGCGCCTTGCGCTCACCAGCCCGCACGCGAGAAATACTCCTCTGCGGAAATCGAGGTGAACGCGGCATTTGCGCTGGCGCGCTTCTGCGCCTCGACGCGCGCGATCACCTGCGCCGCCTTGGTCGACTGCGGATGGCGGAAAGTAATCACGTAGCTGCCGGCCGGCAAGGTCAGCACGACCGGCGTGGTGGCGTCCGAAGGCAGCGGCACCGGCTGGCGATTCGCATCCAGCACGGATTCGACCTTGCCCCACGGATACGCATTCAGCACGAGCGTGCCGCGTTCGGCTTCGGCGCGCGCCTGCTCGGCCTGTGCCACCTTGGCGCGCACGCTCGGCAGCGTGGCGGCAAGCGTCGCGTACGCCGGATCGGCACCGAGCAATTTCTGCTGCTCCTTGAACAAGGCTTCCAGCGCGTCGAACTGACCGACACCCGACGCGCCTTGCAGGTCCGCACCGAGCGCCTCGATCAGGCGCGTGCGCAAGGTCAGCGATTCCTTGTCGTTCGCGTCTGCGGCAAGCAATCCACCCAGATCGGCCGCGGCGGTGCGCAGCTGATCCGGCGTCGGCGCGGGCGCAGCCAGCACCTTGGCGATGCGTTCGCGCACGGCCTGCGCCTGCGCCGCGGCGCGCTCGGCGCTGAGCTGGCCTTGCAACTTTGTGGAAAGTGCGGCAATTGCCGCATCCTGCGGAAATACCTTCTTGGCCGCTTCGATCATCGCGGCGGCCGCACCGGCGTCGTTTTGCGCACGCGCGGTCGCGGCATCGAGGATGCGCTTGGGCAGCGCGGCCAGCAATTGCTTGGCGTCGGCGTTGTTTGGATCCAGCTGCAAGGCATTGCCGAGCGCCGCGTAGGCATCGTCCGGCGCCGGCGCCACGAAGCGTTGCTCGGCAATCGCCTGGCGCGCCGAATTGAGCGTCTGCGCGAGCTTGGCGGCCTGCGCGCCGAGACGCTTTTCAATCTGATCCTTGAACGCCTGCGCATCGGCCAGCGCCGGCGCGACCTTGAGCGCCAGGCCGACGCGCTCGAGCGCGCGCGGACTCTGCCCGGCCGTATCCATGCGGCGCGCTTCGGCGAGCAGCGCCTTGGCGATACCGTCGGCGAGGCTCAGCACGCGCGCATCGCCACCGGCGATCTTGCCCAACTCGCCGAGCGTTTCGTAGGCGTTGTCGCCGCCCGGCTCATCGAGCCGGCCGGCGCGCAATTGCTCGGTGCCGCGCGCGAGCAGCGTGGCGATTTCGCGTTCCGACTGCTGCCGCTTCTGCGCGACGTCGACTTCATCGCGCAGCGCCGTGAATGCCGCTTCCGAACCGATGTACGGTTGCAGTTTCTTCAATTCATCGGCGGCCGCTGCAGCCTGCCCGCCCGCCAGCGTCTGGCGTGGCACGTCGAGTTGCTGCGCGACGACCGCCTGCAGGCGCTTCTTGACCTCGGCATCGTCCGGCGCCAACGCGCGCGCCTGCACCAGCAACGTATAGGCGCCATTTTCGCCGAACGGACGGTTTTCCTTGGCCGCCGCTTCGGCGCGCTCGAGCAGTTTCGCCAGCTGGTCGCGGCTTTGCGCGGTCTTGCGTGCCTGGGCGATCTGTGTGGCGAGCGTGCGCAACGCGGCGTCGTCCGGATGCACCAGCAGCGCCTGGTTGTTCAAGTCGGCGGCGTCATCGAGCTTGCCGGCCGCCATTGCCGCCTTGGCCTGCTCGGCCAGCGCGCCGCCGATGCGCGCGATCAGCGCTTGCGCGCGCTCGTTCTCGGCATCCTTCTGCAGCACTTTCTGTGCGTAGGCGTACGCGTTTTCGTCCGGCGGCGTGAGCAGATTGCCGTTGTTGGCGAGCTGCTCGGCCTTTTCAAGAAACAAGCTGACGATCTGCTGTTCTTCCTTGCTCATGCCGCCATGACCATGCATCGACAACCAGATGCCGATCACGATCAGCACGGCACCGGCGGCGGCGGTCAGCCACGCCCACACCGGCACGCGCCGCGCGGCCGGCGGTGGCGGCGCCACCGCACCTTGCCGCTGCGGTAGCGGCCCGCGTTGCGTGGCCGAAGGCATGCGTGCGAGCAGCGAATCGCGCGGCTGCTCGCCGGTCGGCGAGCTCGACGAGAAACCCAGCGCGCGCAGTTGCTCCGACGAAGTCACGTTCGGATCGAACTGCAGACGCATCATCAAGGTGTTGCTCTGCGTCAGCCGCGACTTCAGGTCGTGACTGAACTCGCGCATGTTCGGATAGCGATCGTCGCGATTTTTCGCGAGCATGCGATCCATCACTTCCTGGAACGAGCGGAACTCGTCCGGCAACGGCGGCGGCGTCTGCGTCAGGTGCGCCATCAGCACCGCGATCGGCGTGTCGCCGCGGAACGGCGGCACGCCGGTGAGCAATTCGTAGAACAGCACGCCGAGCGAATACAGGTCGGCGCGCCCGTCCACCGCATCGCCGTTGACCTGCTCCGGACTCATGTAGGTCGGCGTGCCGACCAGCATGCCGGTCTGGGTCAGGCGCGTGGCGGTCTGGTCCTGATAACGCGCGATGCCGAAGTCGGTCAGCACCGGCGTGCCGGAATCGCGAAACATGATGTTGGCTGGTTTCAGATCGCGATGCACGACGCCATGGCCGTGCGCGAAATCCAGCGCCGACGCGATCTGCACCACCACCGCGACCGCATCGCCGAGCGACAGGCCGCTCTTCATCTTGTCCGACAGCGTGCCGCCGTCGAGATATTCCATGCTGATGTAGGCGACGCTTTCGTTGCTGACGATGTCGTACACCGCGACGATATTGCGGTGCGGCAGCTTGGCCATCATGCGGCCTTCGAGCAGGAAGCGCTTTCCCGCCTGGGTCACGTCCGCGGAAGCGTCGCCGCTGCTGCGGCGCATGATCTTGATCGCGACCTTGCGGTCGAGCGAACGCTGCAGCGCCAGATAAACGGTCGACATGCCGCCCGAGCCCAGGGGGCGCAGCAATTCGAAGCCAGGAATCTGTATGGCGGCGGTGTTCATTCGCAAGCAACCCCTTGGCGCCGATCATAGCATCCGCGCAAGGCCGCGCGCCTGCCCGGCGCCACGGCTTGGCGCATGATTTAACTGGGGATCACGACAGTGACGCCGACGTGAAATCGCGCCGACCGGCTAGCTTTGCGGCAATGTCAGCGCGACGCTCAGACCGCCGCCGTCGCGGTTTGCAAGCGCGACCCGGCCGCCGTGCGCTTCGATAATTTCGCGCGCCAGCGCAAGCCCGAGGCCGGTGCCGCTGCGCTTGGTCGAATAAAACGGCAGCAGCGCATTGGCCAGCACCGTATCGCTCATGCCTTCGCCGCGATCGCACACCTCGATGCGGACTTCGCTGCCGCGCGTGGTCACGGCCACTTCCACCGCATCGGCGGCGCCGCCGGACTCATGCGCATTCTTGAGCAGGTTGATGAGGACCTGTTCAAGTTGCACCCGATCGAAATGGCCCGGCATCTCCGGAGGCGGCTGGCTCAGACGAAACGCATAGTGCCGCCCCAACTGCTCGAGGAAGCCGGCCCACGCGACGCTCTCGCGGCGCGGCGTCGGCAGCTTGGCGAACTCGGCGTAGCCGCGGATGAATCCGTCCAGGTGCCGGGTACGTTCCTCGATCGTGTCGAACACCGTGGCCAGGCGCGCGGCATCGCCGCGCTGCGCCAGCGTGCGGCCGGAATGCGCCAGCGAGGAGATCGGCGCCAGCGAATTGTTCAACTCGTGGCTGATCACGCGGATCACCTTCTTCCAGGTCTGCACTTCCTGGCGCGCCAGTTCGCGGGTCAGCCGGCGGATCTGCAACAGGCGGTGCACGCGGCCGTGCAGGTGCACGTCGCGTTGCGACAGATGAAACGTTTCCTCTTCGCCATCGAGCGTGACATTGAACAAGCCGTCCTGGCGCAAGGCCAGCGCCGCCGCCAGCGACGGCGGACACTCGGCCACGACCTGGGCGAAGTCCAGGCCGTTCATGCGCTGGCCGCCGTTGAGCAGCGCGCGCGCGGCGAGGTTGGAATAGACGATGTGGCCGTGTTCCTCAATCAGCAGCAGCGCGGTCGGCGAATTCTGCACCACCGTGTCGAGCAGCAGTTCGCGCTGGAACAGATGCTGGCGTTCGTCGCGCAACACGCGTCCGAGTTCGTTGTGCGCGCGCACCAGGTCGCCGAGTTCGTCGCGATGGCGGTCGTCCAGCGAGATGCTGAAGTCTCCATCGCGAAAACTGGCGACGCTGCCGGCCAGCACGCGCAGCAATCCGGTCAGCGGCGCGGCCACCAGGCGCGCCACGAACAGCGCCAGCGGGATCAGCAGCAGCGCGGCGAACAGCGCGCCGAGCCACGGCCAGTTCCACCAGGTGCCGAACGCCGCGGCCACGGCAATGCCGGCGGTGATCGAGACGATCAGCAGCGCGGCGAGTTTGCCTTCGAACGAGAACAGGCGCATGGGCGAGCGGGCACGAGGGACGAGGCACGAGGGTAGCAGCCGACGGCTGTGGAAGCGAAGTGGGCGCCCGGTGACAAACCGGCGCTACAGGCTCAATGCCATGCGGCAATTTCCACAAATGCCAATTGCCGCACCGGACTTCAGCGCACCGCGCCGATCAGCTCGACCAGGCTGTACGGCGCGCGGCGCGCATCGATCGCCGCCGGCGAATAGTCGGAACCGCTATCGAAGCGCGTGCTGCGTGCGAGCAGGCGCACGCTGAGGTCGCACAACACCTGCGATCCGGCCGGCGCGCCGACCACGCTGAACTCGAGCACGCCGGCGCGCCCGAGACGCAGCGCATGGCAATCCAGCACGCTGGCGTTTGCGCCTGCCGGCAGCCGCTCCTCGACCCAGTCGGCGACGCTGCCGCTGAAACCCGGCGCGATCGCGTAGCCGATCAGATCGCCGCCGCTGCCTGCCAGGCGCGCCGGTGCGGCGGTCCGCTGCGCCTGTTGCAGCAGGCGCCAGCCATCGAGCGAACCGGCTGCCGACACCCAGCCATCGCTGAGCCAGCGCACGCGCACGAACCATGTGCCCGGCGCATCGAGGGCCATGCTCTCGTGCATCACCCAGGCGATCTCGCGCGCATCGGCGGTCTGGTTGCGGCTCAACTCGATGCGGCGAATGTCACCGGCGGTAAGCGCATGGAAGTTGCCGGGCAGGTCGATCGAGAAGCCCAGCGTGGCGCGCTCCACCGCGCCACGCCGATAGACCGCCGCGGCCAGCGCCTGGCGCGGCGTCAGCGGTTTCTGTTGCTCGGCAGCCGCCGCGCTCACCGGCGTATCCGGTTCGTGCGTGGCTGGCCTGGCGGGCGTCGTCGCCGGCGCCGTACCCGCTGGCGGGTGCGTCTTGCGGCCGAACTCTACGCGGTCCTGATAGCGCGCGAGGCGCGCCTGCTCGTCGTCGAGATCGCCGTCGTCGTCGTCACCGGCTTGTCCCACGATCGCTTCGGCAAGCGCCTGCGCGCGTTCTTCCTTGGTCATCGTTTGCGCGGAATCGCCGAGCACTTGATGTACCCAATGGAAGTGCGCCCAGACCACGGCACCGGCACAGACGAACAGCAACAGCACGTGCCAACGGATGTCGAAGTCCGGATCCTTCCAGTGCTTGACCATCGGCAGCAGCACGTAAAACGGCACGATCAGACACAGCACGCCGTCCAGCGCGCTGGCACGCCAGACGCGCGTGACGATCGAGATGCCGATCACCAGCAGCACCAGCTGCAGGCCGATGTACAGCATCATGGCCGCGGCTCCGCCGGCGTCACCTCGATCAAGGCCGGCTCAATCACGGTCTTGGCTCCGCGTCTTCGAGCTCGGTGATGCCGCTGCGCGGCAAGGTGTAGTTGAGCGGCTGCTTCGGCAGCTCGATGCGCAGCGTGATGCCGGCCGCATCGGCCGCCAGCAGCGTGCCGGCATACATGCCGCGGTCGACGGTGCGCACGCGCACCTGGTGACCGACCAGCGCCGCCGCGGGATCGACCACGACCGGCGCGCGCTTCGACGCCTTGGCAGGCGCTGTCTTGGCTGGCGCAACAGGCGCAACAGGCGCCGGGTGCAGCAATTGTTCGATGCGCGCTTCGTCGTCGGCGCCATCGGGCGCGGCGAACAACGCCAGCGTCAGCAGAATGATCGGAGCGGACACGCGCTTCCTTTCGCAACTCGTCTGGACAACGGCGAAAGTATGTCAGCCACGGCGTGGCGCGACAATGTCGGGATGCCTGTTACGCCCGGCCCACATGACGCGAGCGGTTGCCTTACGCGGCGTTGCTGATGCCGAGCTTTTCCAGGCGACGGTACAGCGCCTGGCGTGATAGTCCCAGTTCCGACGCTGCCTGACTGATCACGCCGTTGGCGCGGGCCAGTGCCGATTCGATCGCCGCGCGATCCGGTTCCGGCACGCTGCTGCGCAACGGTGCCGCCGCACGGCCGATCAGGCCCAGATCGCTGGCCTTGATCGTGCCGTCGCGGCACAACAGGCTGGCGCGCTGGATCGCGTTCTTGAGTTCGCGCACGTTGCCCGGCCAGTTGTAGTCGAGCAGCGCGGCGCGCGCATCCGGCGCGAGCGTGGCCGCGCCGTCGAGAAACAATTCCGCCAGCGGCAGCACGTCGTCGATGCGCGACGCCAGCGGCGGCAGCGCCAGTTCGATCACGTTGAGCCGGTAGAAAAGATCTTCGCGGAATACGCCATTGCGGATCATGCTGGACAGGTCCGCATTGGTCGCGCTCAGCACGCGCACCTTGACCTGGCGCGTCTTGCTCGAACCGAGGCGTTCGAACTGCCCGGTCTCGAGTATGCGCAACAGTTTCATCTGCCCGGACAGCGGCAGGTTGCCGATCTCGTCGAGAAACAGCGTGCCGCCGTCGGCCATTTCAAAGCGCCCCTCGCGCGCCTTGTTGGCGCCGGTGAACGCGCCGGCTTCGGCGCCGAACAATTCCGCCTCGACCAGTTCCGAAGGCAACGCGCCGCAATTGACGATCACGAACGGGCCGGCCTTCACCGCCGAGTTGTAGTGCACGATTTCGGCGATGCGTTCCTTGCCTGAGCCATTCGGTCCGGTGATCAGCACCGGCACCTCGGCGCGCGCGACCTGGCAGGCCAGCTCGATCAGCCGCTCCATGCCGCTGGACGCGAACACCGTGCCGCGCAAGTCGAACTTCTGCGCCAGCGCGCTGCGGTGCGCGCGACGTTCGCCACGCAGGCGCGACACTTCGCGCGTGCTTTCCGACAGTTCGAGCAGGTTCTCCACGGTGGCCAGCAATTTGGCGTCGTCCCACGGCTTGGACAAATAGTCGGCCGCGCCGGCCTTGACCAGTTCCACCGCGGTCGGCAGATGCGTCCACGCGGTCAGCAGGATCACCGGCAGATCAGGAAACCGCTCGCGCATGGCGCGGAACAACGCGACGCCTTCCTCGCCCGAGGTGGTGTCGGCGCGGAAGTTCATGTCCTGCACGACCAAGTCGACGCGCTCGCGTTCGAGCAGGGCCAAGCCCTCGTCGGGCGACGCCGCGCGCAGCGTGCGGATCTCGCGCAGGCTGAACAGCACGTCGAGCGCGGTCACGACCGCGGGGTTGTCGTCGATAACGAGTACGGTGCGCATGCGCGCATTTTGACAGAGTCGACGCCGCATGGGCTGCTTGGATGCAGCCCGGCGTCATTTGGTTGCGTGGCGGCCCGCCGCGGGCGGACGAAGGGAGAGTGTCCCGCCCTCCCTTCGTCCTCGCACTTGCCCTGACGTGAATGCCTTATTTCGCCGCGACCTTCTTGGCCTTCTGCTCGCCAATCCACGCCGTGACGCGCTTCTCCAGCACGTCCAGCGGCAGCGCGCCGCCGTTCAAGATCTCGTCGTGGAAGTCGCGGATGCTGAACTTGTCGCCGAGCTCCTGCTTGGCCTGCGCGCGCAGCTCAAGAATCTTCAGCTGGCCGAGCTTGTAGGCCAGCGCCTGGCCCGGATAGGCAATGTAACGATCGGTCTCGGACTGGACTGATGGTTCGTCCTGCGAGGAATGCTCGTGGAAGAAGTCGACCATCTGCTGGCGATTCCAGTGTTTGAAATGCACGCCGGTGTCGAGCACCAGACGATCCGCGCGCAGCAACTCGTCGGACAAATGGCCGTAGTAGCTCAGCGGATCCTGATAGAACCCCACTTCCTCGCCCAGACGCTCCGAATACAGCGCCCAGCCTTCGGCGTACGCCGTGTAGCCTGCCTGCTGGCGGAACGGCGGCAGGCCCGGCAGGGTCTGCGCGATGGCGATCTGCATGTGATGGCCCGGCACGCCCTCGTGATAGGCAGTCGTTTCGATATTGGTGGTGGTGCGATTGGAGAAGTCGTACGTATTGACGTAGACGCGGCCGGGTCGCTTGCCATCCGGCGTTCCCTGGTTGTATTGCGCGCCGCTGGCTTCCTTCTCGCGGAATTCCTCGACCGGCAGCACCTCGACATTCGTCTTCGGCAACAGGCCGAACAGTTCCGGCAACTTGGGTTGCATCTGCGCGATGTACTTTTTATACAAATCGACAATTTCCTGGCGCGACGTGGCGTGCGTCTTCGGATCCTTGTCGAGCTTGGCGCGCATGTCGGCCAGATCCTTGTAGCCGAGCTTGGTAGCGACCTTGCTCATCTCGCCTTCGATGCGCTTGACCTCGGCCAGGCCGATATCGTGGATTTCCTGCGGCGACTTGTTGGTGGTGGTCTGCTGCTCGACGTCGAACTTGTACAGCGCGTCGCCGTTCGGCAGCGCCCACAGGCCCGGTTCGGTGCGGCCCTTCGGTGCGTAGTCCTTGGCGACGAAATCGGCGAGCTTGGCGTAGGCCGGGCGCACCTTGCCGTCGACCGCGGCGATGATCGCGTCGTGCAGACGCTTGCGATCGGCTTCCGGTACCGCGTCCGGGAACTTCGCCACCGGCTTGCCGAACACGCTCGCTTCGCCGGACGGCTCGGCGATCGCCTGACACTGCTTGACGACTTTCTCGAGCAGGAATTTCGGCGGCAGCAGCTTGTCCTTTTCGCCCTGCTTGAGGATGTCGATCAGCTGATCGAACAGCGTCGGCACCTGATTCAGGCGCGCCAGATAATCCTCGTAGTGTTTAGTCGTCTCGAACGGCAGCGCCGGCACGAATTGCGGGAACTGCAGGTGCGCGCCGTTGAACTGGTCGATCGGCATCTCGTTGAGCTTCAGATCGTAGGCGCGGATGCCGTCCTTGAGCTGCTGCACCATCAGCTCCTTGTTGAGGCGGTCCTGCTCGCTGAAGCCGCTGGTGTCGATCGCCTCGAAGCGCTTGATCCAGCCCTGCGCGTCCTTCTTCTGCTGTGCGGCGTGCGCCAGCGTGATGTCGCTCCACTTGTCGTTGTAGCGATAGTCGCCGAGGATGCTGGCGAACTCCGGGCTTTCCTTCAGGTTGTACTGCCACTGTTCGGCAAGCAGGTCGTTGAGCGCCTTGACGCGCGTATCGACGTCGGCGGGAGCCGCCTGCGCGGCGATTGCGAACGTTGCGGAAATGGCAAGGATCAGTGACTTCATCGGAAGACGCAGCATCGGGAGTTCCTTCTGGAGAGATTCGACCGCGCCACTGTGGTCGAGTGCGGGCGAACACGACAGTGCTGGAAGTCCGTAGGCCAACAGTCATGCGCGCGCGATGGCGCGCACGACTTGTCAGGGAAAACTATTTGGACTTTTCATCGGCCAGCGCGTGGCCGTAGCTGATGACGCGCGCCAGCTTCCATTGACCGTTGTCGTTTTTCCAGACGTGCAGGAATTGCGCGCTCTCGGTCAGCTGGTCCGGCTTGCCTTCGGCGAGCGCGTAGAAACGATGCTCGCCTGTTTCCACCGCGCCGTAGTTGTTGAGCGGATAGACCTTCATGCTGCCGGCGACGAGTTCGCGCCGCGCGCGGAAATCCTCGCCCGTCTTGATGCGCTCGCAGTGCTTTTGCATGTTCTCGATGAAATGCGCGCCGGACGTCTCGCTCAGGCCATCCTTGTCGTGGAAGAACTCCAGGTCGTCGGCAATCATCGGCCGCAGCTTGTCGATGTCGCAGCTGCCGAACACGATGTCGAACAGCGCGCGATCCTGCGCGGCGATCGCATCGGACAACTGCTGGCTGGTCTTCGGACCGGCGCGCAGATTCACCGCCGCCTCTTTTTTCGGCGCGTCGGCAGCGACGGCGCCCGTCGACGCCACGGCGACGAGCACCAGCGCAAGGATGCGGCTGCGCAAGCGCGGTCTCCCGCCAAACGCCCGGCTCATACGGAACGCGTCGCAATTGCCGGCGGCACGCGCGAAGCGCGCGTGGCGGGGCCGAGCACCGCGAGCTGACCGAGCAGCCACAAGCACAGGAAGCCGACCGGCACGTAGTGCCACGGCAGCAGCGTGCCCTGGTAGTGCAGCATCAGCCACAGGCTGAACGCGTAGGTCAGTACGGCGCCAGCCACCAGTCCGCCGGTCGTGATCAGGAAATTCTCGGTGAGGAAGTAGCGCAGGATGTCGAATTTCGTCGCGCCCAGCGCGCGCCGCGTGCCGATCTGCTTGGTGCGCTGCGCGACCCAGAAGCTGGCCATGCCGACGATGCCGAGCGCCGTGATCGTCAGCAGCGCGAAGATCACCGCGGACAGGATGATCATCATCGCGCGATCGCCCGCATACGCCTCTTCGCGCGTATGTTCGATCGTGCGCATCTTGCCGATGATGCGGCTGCGATTGGAGTCGGACATTTTCTGCTCGATCAGTTTGATCATCTCGTCGCGCCGGCCGGGCTCGGTGCGGACCAGATAGC
>Ga0105238_10004143_pt1 | contig 14383 bp, 15 predicted proteins | sample KBSC34metaG_FD_81526 | JGI IMG/M metagenome (GOLD analysis project Ga0105238, IMG submission 81526) | Corn rhizosphere microbial communities from Kellogg Biological Station, Michigan, USA - KBS C3-4 metaG | ecosystem: Host-associated > Plants > Roots > Rhizosphere > Soil | place: Michigan, USA... | reverse complement strand
GTCCCAATCGCCTGTAACCGGAAGGTCCCCGGCGATTCCGAATGGAACGTTGAGATCTGCTGGACCGGCAGTATTCGAGTTGCGAAGTAGAAAAGCGTTGCCCGAAGGACGAAATACGCCCACTGTGTCATTGAACGTAGTTGAGAGCTTAGCGACAAACCCATCCAACTGCCCTGGCGGTTTGGGCTGAAACGCTCCGGGCGTAGTCGGTAGATCTCCAGCCGACGTACCAGCGATATACGCATTACCTTTCAAGTCCAGCGCGATTGCTTCGGCTCTCGCCGTTCGTCCGCCAAACGTCGTCGAGTACAACAGCTTAGCAGGAGTCGTACTTGAAACAGTCGCTCCTATCTTTGCGATAAAAGCTGTGCCTGCGTTTGCTCCGGCAAAGACTGGGGCCACTGGTCCAACGGGAAAAGTTGTGTTAGCAGTCGTGCGGCCGGTTACGTACGCGTTACCGCCTGTGTCGATCGCGATACCCAATCCTTCCTCACCATCTTCCGAAGTATTGCCATTGGCGCCTCCGAGGAAACTGCAATAGAAGAGAGCCGTGCCGTCAGCATTTAGTTTTGCTACGAATGCTTCACCGTTTGTTTGAGTGGAGTCGAAAGCGTTCTTCAGCGGGAAACGATTTGGCGATGAGTTACTCGCGCCTGTGATGTACGCACGTTGCGCAGAGTCAACGGCTACTGCTTCAACTCGATCATTGATGTCGCCTCCGAAATAAGTGAGATAGGTCAGTGAAGATTCTCCACTGGAAGTTGTTCCAACCTTCGCGACAAATCCATCAAAACCGCCACCCTGGAAATTCTGTTGTAGCGGCGCGAGTGATGAAGGACTTTTTGTCTTCAGATCGTCAGATGCCGATGAACCGACGACGTACGCATTGCGAGCGTTGTCGACTGCAATGCCTAACCCCTGATCGTCTCTGCTACCTCCAAGGTAACTGGAATAGAGAAGAGTATTGTTACCGCGCGTCTGTCTTGGATCGAAGACGGCGACAAACGCGTCTGTCCCGTCGCCTGAAGAATGGTTCAACAACTGGAAAGCGTTCTTAGTGGGAAGGTCGTTCGAGGCAGTAAAACCGGCCACATAGATCCGATTCGCAGAATCAACAGCAACACTCTTACCGATGTCAGCGCCCCGAATGGAGCCGGGGTCCAGCATGATGGCAGAACCGCCAAAGAATGTTGAGTAGATCAGACCGCTTCCATCCGGCTTCAGCATGGTGACAAATGCGTCAATTACTCGTACCTCATGTTCGCATTCTCCGATACAACCGATACCCTTGTTTTGAAAGGCATTTTCCGTTACTGGAAAAGTGCTGTCGTTGCTTTCATTGATGACTGCGCCAGTGACGATTGCTTCACCACCAGTGCCGACAGCTACGGCATGCGCCTCTGTGCCGCAAATTAGAACATTGGCGCCGATATGGCAGTTCCCGGTGTCGGGCGCATTGAATTCTGAGTCGTTGCCAAGGAAAGTTGAGTAGAGGAAGTTGGAACCCGTGGCGTTGAGTTTGGCGACGAACGCAACTGTGTCCTTCGCAGTTGCTTGAACGGCGTTGCCGATTGGAAAAGTCAGATCAGCAAAAGTCCTTCCGACGACATACGCCTGGCCGGAGTTATCTACGGCAACACCTAAAGCTTCGTCGCTTGCAGCACCGCCAAAATAAGTTGAGTAGACAAGAATGGGATCGATCACTAAAGGTTTCGTTGGATCGTACTCACTGATTTTGAACCCTATCTCATCTGCGCCTTTAAGCACAAGACTTCCCGCTATCATTCGGCGGCCTTCCGCCGTTTCCTGATAGATGGTTGGCGCTTTTTGAATAAGTTCTCCGGCGCTTGTTTTGGCTATCAGGTTGCCGACTTGATCGATATGAAGGCTCTGCGCGCCCTTTAGTGCAAAGCGAATTTTCGACGGATCGGCGCCGGGTTTCACGACAAAGTCGTACTCGAGTTCATTTTGGGTTCCATGCCAGATCATGTCGATTCCGCTCCATGCGTTTCGATACACGATGTTGCGATAGGTAGAAATATTTGAATGCCACTTCTTCTGGTCTTTGCCAATTAGATAGTTGACCTTGCCCTCGAGCAATTCTTGCCCTTCGAGTCGAGGTCGAGCTTTCAAAAGTTTCAGGCGCAGGATTGCTGTTTGAGCTTTGGCGTCTGCGGTTTGTTGACTAGTCAACTTTAGCGTCGCCTGCGAGTCAGTTAGAAATAATGTGTAACCTCGACCTCGAGAGAGAAACTTGACGTCAGGATTAGTCTGGCCCACGTTCGCTTCAAAGCTGAGCGGGAGTTTGCCGTAAGACTGGAGGGCCAGGTGATCGCGTTGGACGCTTGGCAGTTGGGTTGTCTGATGGATTGATGTAGTTGCCGGTGCGCTGAATGTTGTTTGCACCGGCACTACGACTGAAAGAAACATAGACGCTAGCGTGATCAGGGCTATCACATTTGTCCTTAAACTGGTGTCGGGGATCGTCATAACTCTCTCCTTTAGTTGTCTGGGCGTTACGAGTGGGAAGCAGACTGGAGTTCCTACCTGCTGTGTGCGACGTTTGCACAATACTCTCAAGATTCACTGGAGTATTTAGAGTTTCCTGAATTCGCTTTGAGAGTTTTTTGAATAAGTTGTGAGAGGCGGAAAGAGGAGTCTTTGGGGTCAGTTCCAAGTTTTGCTTGAATCAAAAAGGTCGTCCGAAGTTGACGCCCTAACTTATCGAAACAAATGGTGCACCCGGCATGATTCGAACATGCGACCCCTGATTCGTAGTCAAATCAATCCCGTTTCGCTGTGTTTCGCTCAGTCCTTCTACATGCGATTCTATTGGAATTCACGTTGCTATGGTACTGGTCTGTATCGCTCAGTGACTCGCAGTTGACACACAGGTGACACACACCCCCCTGCCGGGAGTTCGATCTTTTCCTGTGAGAGTTTCAGGGACACGTCACAGGTACGGGAGTCGAAAAACAAAAAGGAAAACGTGCGTTTGTTTGCAGATAAGACCCGTTACTTTTGGGCGTGATAAACTCGTTTTAGCCTTCATTCGTAGTTGCGTGGGCGAGCCGCTCAAGCGCAAGGTTATGTAGCTTCACTTTGGATAACTAGTACAAGTATGAAACTAACCTGGAGATTGCTGTTAGCAATCATTTTCTCAGTAATGTTGGCACTAGTCTTCACCCACTTCTTGCATCGACCATCGAATAAGATTATCGGCCAGTGGAAGCAGTCAGAATTAATAAACTACAAATCCTTTGATCCATATTTCCTATCGGTGCTAGAACGCGATGTCAGTTGGACCTCCTTCCCAATGAATTGGGAGCGGCATTACGAAATATACGTTGGAAAAGAGAATGGCGTCCCAGGATACGGACATTTCATCGAGTTTTCATTCCATTCCGGATACGATGGCCTTGAGACTCACTTGAAGAAATCTAGTGTAGAGTGGACAGAGGCGGGCGTCATTTTCAAGGAGGCTTCAGGCCACGTGCTCTTTATTCCGAAAGAAATGTTCATCGGCGGTAGGTAATGGAAAGATTTCTTATCTGTGGGGCACCACATACAAGCGCTTGGAGCGGACTCGCGGTAAGTAGCCTTCATTCGTAGTTGCGTGGGCGAGCCGCTGAGCGCAGGATTCGGAGGCTATTCGTCGCCACGTCGAGTCTAAGTCGAAGAGATTTAACATTGATACCTTCAAAGGCTACGCCCAATGCATTTCTGTATGCCCCGCCGCTGTGTGCCTTTGCCCGCACCGATGCTGCAACAATTGCGAGAGCATCGTGCGGCGCAGAATGAAGCCCTGCTAAAGGCTGGCATACGCACGGATCTTGTGTTCGCTTCGTCCGATGGAACGCCACTCCAACGTCGCAACGTATCCCGCCGATACTTCAAGCCCGCATTGCGAGCTGCTGGTCTTTCAGAAGACCTCAGCCTCTACGCTTTAAGGCACAGTTGCGCCACGCTTCTACTCCAAGCCAACGTACATCCGAAGATCGTCGCCGAAAGACTCGGACACAGTAGCGTCACGCTCACACTGGACGTTTACAGTCACGTGCTGCCGACAATGCAGACCGAAGCAACGGCTCAGTTAGAACGGATGCTGTATGGCTGAACTTCGCTTGTTACACACTATGGACACACAAATAAAACGGGCAGCCTTTTATGACTGCCCGTACCTTATTGATTCCAATGGTGCACCCGGCATGATTCGAACATGCGACCCCCTGATTCGTAGTCAGGTTATAACCATTCTCACTGGTTATCCAGCCATCTCAATCTCCGATGAATTTTTCAAAGATAAGGCCTATTTTACAACTTGCTGTTATCCTGCGTTATCAAATATTATCACCAGACTTCAAAACTTTTGTGTGTCGATGTGTGTGAAAGGAAAATGAAATGACCCCGAAGGGCGCGATTTTCGAACGTATCGACTGCGGCAAGGACCACGAACACGTCAAGCAAGGCAAAAAGAAATGCCCTACGACATGGTGGGCGAGGGTGCGTTACGTTGACCCTGAATCCGGCAAACCCAAAGATCTCCAACGCCGTGCTACATCCCGCTCTGACGCGGTCGGCAAGCGGGACAAGCTGATAAGAGAAGTCACCGAAACGGCCGGCCGTTCCGTAGGCTCAGAGCGAATGAGCTTCGCAGACCTTTGCACGTACTACGAGAGGCATTACGTGAAAGAGGCAGAATATGTCGGCGATCAAAAAGTGAGCGGACTCCGATCTTGGTACACCGTCAAGAAGCAACTCGAGATGCTTAAGGATTACTTTGGTTGCAAGGCGCTTCGATTGATCACATACGGCAACCTGCGACAATTCCGCTCCGATCGCTTCAAGGCAAAAACTAAAGCAGGGACGCAGCGGTCTATAGCTTCGGTGAATCGTGAGCTCGCTCTGATTCGTCGGATGCTGAATATCGCCCTTGCTGAAGGATGGATTATCAAGAACCCGTTTAGGCAGGGCGAGTCGCTTATCTCGATCGCAAAAGAACGAAAGCGCGAGCGAATTATCACTCCGTCCGAAGAGAAAGCCTTACTCGATGGATGTAACGCGCCAAAGCGTCGCCATTTGCGAGCAATCATAATCGCAGCCCTCGATACGGGATGTCGCCGCGGCGAGCTCCTAAAACTGCGCTGGAGAGACGTTGACCTTGATAGGGGTGTGATTAATATCATCGCTTTCAACACAAAGACTGCAAAGCCCCGATGTGTTGCTATGACATCGCGACTGAAAGCAGAACTGGAGCAACTTCGAACCGCGGCCCCGGACGATCCGAACACGCGAGTTTTCGGGATTATGGACAGCGTTAAGCGGTCTTTTGCGGGGGCACGTCAAGACGCAGGATTACCGGACTTACGCTTTCACGATTTGCGTCACAGCAATGCCACACGACAAATACAGCTTGGAATACCTATAAGCGAAGTCGGGCGCATATTGGGCCACCAGCAACCGAGCACAACCTATCGGTACGTAAATGCGAACCTTGAAACTGCCACGCGGGCGGCAGCCTTGCTCGACAGGTTTAATGAGCAGGCGGTCGAAACACTCTCAGAAGCAGTGAACTAGCCGCCGATTCGGAATCGAATCGACGAATAAAGGTTTTGCAGTCTTAAAGAGCCAATTTCTCTGTGTTCTTCTCAATACGTCTCAGCGTGTTTCTGTCGATTTTTTATTGCTAGAACCAGCTTCTGAGTATGCCTGAGATCCGCTCGATATTTTTGCGTTTGCACAGTTTCTGCACAGTCGCAAAGCTCTTTCAAACTACGATTTCAATCTGCTTATTTCCCTCAGTTTCGTTGAGTTCCTTCCTGTACTGATTCATTCGTATTCCTCGCTGGTCTATAATCCTCAGTGCTTCTCAGTATCGCTCTGTGTCACTGAGTTGCACACTTCCCGGCACGCGCGTCGGCTGTTCGTGTGGGAATGGTTCGATCCTCCAACCCTGCCTAAGTGGAGATTGCCTTATGGAAGACCCGCTCGCGACCTCGAATATTCTTACGCTGGTTACCGTTGCGGGGGTTGTCTTGCCCTTACTTAAAAGACATTGGTATCGGTTCACTCAGATCCTATGGCTCGTAGCAATGGGAATGACAGACGCAAAGGTGATTCGCTGGATGATAACTACTGAATACGCGCTAAAGACGAGACTCATACTTGGAGGGCTGGGCATTGCTGGTTTTACTCTCGCGTTCGTATGGGCAGTTTGGCGAGTACAACAAGACATGTCAGAAGCGGCCACCGAGGTGAAATCGCTGCGTCCTTATTTCGACAAGCTTACAGATTTTGAAAAAGCCGTACTGCGTCGAATAGTGCTGATAGGAAGATCGACAAAAATATTAGACACTCAAGAATCTACCTTGATCAGCATTGCGGAAAAGACCGGATTCTTAACCCGCACTTTCGTGGGCCATTATGAATTAAACCAGTCGGTTAGAGAGCCTTTACAGACGCTTTTAGCGAGTGATCGATCGTGCTTGGTCTCCGCGGAACCGGGGCTTGGTTTGTCCGTTACGGTGAAGTCAGAAGGTAGAGAACTAAGGATGTTCAAAAATAATGAAATCGCAGGAGAGGCAAACCGAAGCCTAGAGGGTTTTTTGATTAGCTTCGACCCCCCCATAGACGGACTAGGTCTCTCGTATATGGGGCACTTTGAAGTTGCCCGCGATGTTACTAGTGTAAAAGACGGTGAATTCCTGATCGGTGCAGATCCACGGCAGCAACTAGAGGGATTTGCAATCACTCTTACGGGAGCGGCGGCAAGCAAATTTCAAGTGTTTTACGGCGCGCACGCCCCTGGCTTTGGCGACTACGATGAATGTAGCAATGGAGAGTTTTGCGGATCGCGCAACAGACGGCGCTCGTTGGACACGATTATTGTTCGAGTGGTCCCGCGTGACGTCAATTCGATCAGTGATATTAGTTCAAGGGTGAATCCCCTCACATTGAGAGTTGTTCAGTTGTTCAGTTATCTCGTGTGAAGTTGGGCGCTACCGCCAATTTATCCCCCAGCAAGTAGCGCCCTTGCGCCTCATATCTGGACGTTTGCTTTATGAGGCTATTGTTTAGTCAACGTGCGATTCAATCATGGCGAGATCGAGGAAACCGCAGTCTATACCTACTGCGTTTATTTTCAAGGCCCGAGCGCGATAAATAATCAGTGCGGCAAATGTCCTCTCAGATTGCTTTCGGCGTGGAAATCTCAGCCATAGTCAAGCCAAGCGCTTCAACAACTCTTTTTTGAGAGTCACATATCCCACTTGTGTATAGCCATTGCGGATTTTCGAGACCGTCATCGTTCCTACGCCCGCTTTCTTTGCGAGCCGAATCGTTACTCATTCGCTGCGCTCCCATTGCGGCGTTAATCAGATCGACTCGATAGGGCGGCTCTGTATTCATTTCGTCTCTTGAGTCAAACCAAAAGGCCGGACTTTTGGGAGGTTCCGGCCCTCGGTTCCCTTGCTCAACTACGGCGCGGAGCAAGATTCAGGAAAGCGTGAGACGGTCTACACTTCTGCGAGTGCCATAAATCAACGATGTGTAAGACATCCTCTTTCCGTTCCGGCGACAATTCTCGGAATCGTGTAAGCAAGTTGAGTTCATCAGAGGATGGAGGGGAAGGGTTTAGACCAGCGGTTCGTACAAGCAGTTCTTCAACAGGGACGCCAAGACCATGCGCTAGTGCTATGAGTCGATCTGCCGATGGTCTAAGAATCAGATTGTTTTCGATACGATTGATATAACTTCCCGCGATACGTTTCCCGAAGCGAGCGCTTTGCCTAGAGACATCCGCACATGACAGATTCTTCTTTGTGCGGATGCGGCGCACGAAGTCCCCAAAGTTTTCTGTAGGGTTCATCAGGAGTCGCCTTTAGGCAACGCAACATCAGCCATAGTTAAGCCAAGCGCCTCGACTACTTTTTTAAGAGTGACGTACCCAACCTGCGGCTGGCCATTGCGGATTTTGGAGACGGTCATTATCCCTACGCCCGCGTTCTTCGCCAGCCTCTCGTTAGAGAGTCGCTGGGCTCCCATAGCGGCGTTGATAACGTCGATTCTGTATGGTGCATTTGCTTGGCCCATCAGTACCTTATCCCCAGACTTTCAATTAGATCCTCTTGCGCTTTTGTGGGCCTCCCTTCGATGAAAGTGCGATACAGGTCATACGTGGCCTTGTAAAACTCGGTGAACGGAAAGAGAACCTCACACGCTTCGTCTAATGTCGTTGCTGCTAATGACACGTCCGGCGGCTGGGCGTGTAGGCATTGCTTAACTGCTATCAGCAGACGGGCTAAGTCATAAGCGGAGTTTGCATGTTGGTGTTCCGCGTAAGGTTTGAACGCGATCTCCCACGCCTCAGAGTCTATGGGAACGGTTTCGATTGAATTCTGGGCCATATGTGACGCTCCGTGGTAATCTGTAAACTAATGAACCTGCGAGGATCGACCGACTAATGAGAGCGCGCCGGACAGCGCGCACCGTCCGGCTTAACTCTCACACAACGCACAGTCTAGTACGAACTCGTACTAGCCGCAAGATCAAATCACGAAAGCGGCCCACGCCGAAACTGTTGCCGGAAAAACTGAGGACAATTCGCGAGCGTCTAGGAATGTCGCAGAGTGAGATTGCGAAAGCGGTGGGCATAGACAATCGGGCAAGCATTAGCGGCTATGAGCGGGGCGATCGTGAGCCGCCCTTGCCTGTCCTACTCGCTTACTCGAAGCTCTCAAAGGTTTCGGTCAACACTTTGATCGATGATGCAGTCGATCTCTAAAGATGTCCTCAGACTTCCCCAAAACGATTAGGTGAGAAACTGAAAGCGATCCTAAAACCCTATATATGTAATTACACCCACGCGCTTCATTCTGAGTGACAACCTGCGTCCTAAAATGACAGACTGGAGTTACCCAAAGCCCAGAGTACAAGGGGGAAGTTATGTCAGACGGTTTTGAAAAACCATTCCTCAGAGCGCGGCGCACGCTGCGGCACTTGTGGCACATAAAGCGAGGCGATAAGGTTTTCAATCCAGACGAATGCGACGGATGCCGGGAGATCCGAAACTTCTTAACCGATCCAACCTATCGCGGCGACGAACACTACCCGGTAGGAGTTGAACCTTACGCTTTAGGCATCGAAAACGATCCGGAGGATGCACTAGGACCAAACTGGAAACTCGAACCAGACGAAATGGAACCAGCCCGCGAGACTGTGGCATTGAGAAAGACTTTGAGAATTCTTTGAGAACTCTTTAAGGACTCTAATAACTCGCTGGGCTACTGTGCGGGTGTTGTTGGGGTGAGGAACTGTTTTCTGAATTCAAGGAACCGTGACCCAAACAATCGCGTCATGTTAGAAGTTGCATGCCCACGGTACATAGAGGTATAAGCCTATCGTACCAACCTCTCTATTGGCTAACCGTGGCGAAACTTAGATAATTGTATATCTTGAATCTTTGTAGAGTGAGTGAGGCACTATCAATCAATGGAATCGTTGGAAGTTAATAACTTTCTGACCATCAAGGAAGCGCATGTGGTGGTGCGCCGATTCACAATTATGATTGGTCCACAAGCCAATGGTAAAAGTCTTATTGCAAAGTTACTGTATTTCTTTAGAAACTTCCTGAATACTCACTATATGCGGTCAATAAAAAAACTTGAGACGAGACCGCAGCTAAAAACTACAGGAATCGCATATTTCGAGGCCATCTTTCCTAAATACACATGGCTAGATCAAAACTTCGAACTTGTCTACACGATCAACGAGACTTCCATCTCACTTAGTCGCGACCCGAGACTGGCGCAGGGTATCATCAATTTCTCAATGTCCGAAGACTTGCTTGAGGCGCATCGTAAGGCAAAGTTGTTGCTAAAGCGTAAGTCGGAGGAGATAACAGATGAAGAAAATATAAGAGCGGCCGAAATTCTTTTTGATGTTCATCAGGAGGCAATATACGACACTCCTCTCAATGATAGTTTTCAACGTTCAGTGTTCATACCTGCAAGCAGATCTTTTTTTGCAAACCTTCAAAAGAATGTCTTTTCCTTCCTTGCAAACAACATCGCTATCGATCCTTTGATAAAGGAGTTTGGCTCTGCCTATGAAACCAGTAAAATAGGCAGACTTCGTCGCCCAGCATCTGGTGACACGCTTCAGTTGCGCGATGAAATCAACCAGCAAATTGAAGGAATCTTGGTCGGCCGTTATGTCCATCAGGACGATCAAGATTGGATTATTTCTGACCGGCGCAAGATTAATCTGGCCAACGCATCTTCTGGCCAACAGGAGGTTTTACCCCTACTGCTTGTGCTAAGTAGTTGGGTTCAACGCACAAGCAGATTGCGGGCATCCGCAAGAACGCGGCGTGGGCCGACGTTCTTTATCGAGGAACCGGAGGCCCATCTGTTTCCGGTATCTCAGCGAAGACTAGTAGGCATATTGGCGCGTCTATACGCAGAGCTGGGATATAACTTTGTGCTAACTACTCATAGTCCATACGTCCTGACAGCTCTAAACAACTTAATAATGGCTTCGAATCTTTTACACGAGAAGGGAGAAAAGGTCAGCAAGAAAGTTCAAGAAGCTGTGGGTCAGAACAGCTTTATAAAATTTGAGGATGTCAGTGCTTATACCATCCGTAACGGTAAGCTTGAAGACATTCTTGATTTGGAAAACAAGCTGATTGGTTCCACGGTAATCGACAGTGTTTCGGATGAATTTGATCGTGTCTTCGATGCGTTAATGCAAATCGAGTTAACTTAAAAGAGTATCCTCATGGACTTTGAAAAGTGCTCCGACATTTCGACAAATGCCAGAATTGTAGTTGTTGAGAATAAGCGCAAATTCACTCTCCGTAATCAAGCCAAGCAATCTGTGAGAAGGGTTCAGGTTGATGGATGCCTGATTAGTGACCATAGGCCACGCTGTGATTATCTCTTTGAAATCGGGAAAAAATGCCACTGTGCCGTATACCTGGAGTTAAAAGGAGGAGATATCAGCAAGGCGTTTGAGCAACTTGTTGCAACTATAGGGTATATTGCGAAACTCAACCGACATAGGGAGTCGAAACTAGTGTGTCATATAGTTGCCTCTCGCGTCCCACGGGCTGGTCCAAAAGTACAAAATCTAAAAGTTCAAATGGCTCGCAAGTATAACGCTCTCTTACTTGTCGATACTAACGAGGCGGTTGTGGATCTACAGGCAGCCACCTACTTGAAATGAAATGTTCCCTCCGATTGAAAAAAGAACGTGCTGTGTCGCTGGAGCGGTCCACGGTGCGAGCGTAGGGACGTGGTCCACTCTTTTGTTTTTTCACTCCCGTATCTTTGACGGTTTCGAGCAGTGCCTCACGCCGCAAGATCGACTTCCCGGTATGGGGGGATCATAGTCTGCCCTGCCTTCCATAGGACCAGGTTAGCGCTCTCATCAAGTCTCGCGTGCTCAACTGTGAGAAATATTTTGTGTTCTGCCAAGATAATTGATTGAAGCCGCGTTTTTCCACGTTTTAAAACAGGACCTGCGGGGAAACTTTCCGTTTTTGTTTTTCCCGCTCGCAGCCTGTGACGCTGGCGTGAAGCTCGTTAGTTCGAAAGTCGAACTCTGGCATGGGAGGTGGTTGCAAGGTGAGTCCTTTTAAGGACAATCACGGTCACTTGAGCTTATCCTTTTGTCTGTCGGACTCGATCCTTTGTATTTCACTTTCGAACGGACGAAGCATCCCCTCGCTCCCGTGGTGCGAAATATGTAAGAACGTCACATTCTTAAAGTCATTCTCTAGTGAGGTCTCAAGCTCTTTAAGCCTGCCTTGCACCTCGTGCCTCTGGAACTGAACCTCTGCGTTCATGCCGCTGATCTGCTCTAACAATTCTGACTTCGAAAGGAGTTCGTTCTCCAATTGCTCCTTCAGTTCCTGTAGCTGTTTCTCCCTCATACGAGAGGACTCTTCAAACATTTCCTTCAGCGCCCGGAATTCTGTTAGAACCCGTGTTGACGTTAGTTCTTTCACCGTTTCGAGCTGGGCTTCCTTTGCTTCTACATTTCAGCAGGTTGCAGCCCGAGCACTTTTTCAGGGTCAGAGTAAAAGGAGTGAAGAGATCTAACCATTAGTACAGCCGTGTTTGCGCCGGATGGTTTTGACTTATATATACATATATCTCTTGGGAGTGTTATTCGACGACCCGGCGACTAGATTCCCTTATCAGCTTGAAACATTCACCTGCTGATTACCGACATTGACCTGGCCCGCACTCTGAATAATCACTGGGGCATAACGTCTTAAGTCCCTCAGTTGTCTGAGCACTCGCAAGAACTGCCGATTATATCCATCTGCCAGTCTGTGCGCCTGGTCCACCGCATCAGCTTCCGATTGATAGGGCGACTTCCAGCCCCCTGTTTCATAGCGTTTCAGCGCTTCACGTTGAGAATCATGCGCCTGCATAGCCCGATCATGGGCGACAGTAGACCAGTACATTTGCAACGAGTAAGCGATAGCGAGCATTTCGATCATCGCCGACTCGATGCCGCCTTGCGGCTTCCACTGGTCCGCGAATGAATCGCGGATCGCGAGATATTGAGCAAGCGAGTAAGGCGTTGTATTGTCGCCCGCTACCTTTGCTCCGCGCTTACCGCTTTCTAACTCATCATCCGCAGTCTCGCGCACACGCGTCCAAAGCTTAAGGCCGTCGCGTATATCAACCTCACCAACTGCCGACATGTGTCCCCACGTAATTTCTTGGACCGATAGACCTTCGACATAACCTCTTCGCCACTCGTGGCATTGCAGTGCTTCCTTAACAGCTTCATCGTGAGGTTTCCCGCCTCCGAATTCGCTTTTATAAAATTCGATTGTTCCGATGAAAGACTGAGCGGCTTCCATCAAGACCTGCCGCGTCTCAGCGTCCTCGAGTGTGGTCTCGTATTGGTGATTGCGTCTGATCTTTTCCCCAGTGCTGCGTTTTTCTGTGATATGGATTTGCTTTACGGTGTGAGGAGTGGTCCGACGCGCAGTCCTTGCAGCTCGGTCGATTTCATACAGATGTGTTTTTCGTTTCGGCTTATTCATTGCAAAGGCATCTAATGAGATCCCGCATTCTAGCAAGCGTTCGCTTGTATTCAGCACGACCGGCGCGAAGTTGAGCTTGCAAGGCTCTATACGCTTTACACGCAGCACGCACGTCTGCAACCTGATCACGGCGCACGTACTTGCGAACTCGATAGCCACGCGAGTACGTCACATGATAATACGCTAGATGTCTAGCGCCTCGGCTACATCGGCAGTTCGGTTTGCCACACCTGATCCGCACGGTTGCGACGAAACCAGGCAGAATCTTAATGGCTGAATTCTCATTTTTTGATTTTTGCGTCACTGTTAGCAGTTCTCTCTAACATCTTTTTTCCGCGCGAACCGTTCAGCTTCGTCTCTTGTAAATCCTCCATCAAACTCCGCAATCGGGCGCGTTCCGAAATTTCATCATCTGGTTGCGGTGTTTCAGAGAATACCGGTAAATGGTTGTCACGCTTGTCACCGTGGTCGAAGCATGGCTTTAGATTGAGTGTTTCTTGTGACAAGTCGCGTGACAAGCAAGGTTCTTCTCTACAGCGTATGTCACTGTCGGATGACGATACGGATATCTCCGATGACATGCGGGACGATGGTGACGAGCAATTGCCAGACTTTTCGAGTATCCATGTTCGACGTTCGCGTCCGCCTCCGCGCTCTGCTCGAATACCCACGGCACGAAGGTTTGGCGCGAGCCGTTTGAGAATGCTGCCCATTGCTTGAGGCGATTTCGGCCACCCCAGTTGCTTCTTAATTTTTTCGTTGCTTGGAATGGAGTTTAGTTCGGCCAACAGTTCGGATGAAGTTCCTTTCCAGTACTCATAACGATCAATCAAAGCAAGGAGTGCCGCGGATGCTGCTGATGCCTCTAAAGCTAAGTCATTTGCTATTTCACGGTTGCCAGAATACGCGCGCATGAATTCGCCATTTTGTAGCCCTAGCGCAGACTCGGCTGCTGTTGCCCATTGCGCAAAGTCAGCCATGCGAGGCGAATAATCGAGACGCACATTGCTGACATTCCGCAACGCGCAACTAACTGCGTCCAACAACGCACCCAATAACCCTCGTCGCTGTCGCTCAAAGTTTTCCCACAATTTTCCTTGTGTTTGTCTTTTAGCATCTGGTATTGCGGCGAGAGTTAGTACAATGGCACGATCCAGCAAATCACTTCGCGTTGCCAGCTCTTCAATACCGTTTAGTATCACTGGACGCATTGCGTCAAACAAAACTTCTTCGTCGTTCTCATACAACTTTCGCGTTCCGAATCCTCCACCCGTGGCCAGGCGACATATGGCGTCAGAAAGTAGAGGCGGAATTCGT
>Ga0105238_10004142_pt1 | contig 14383 bp, 14 predicted proteins | sample KBSC34metaG_FD_81526 | JGI IMG/M metagenome (GOLD analysis project Ga0105238, IMG submission 81526) | Corn rhizosphere microbial communities from Kellogg Biological Station, Michigan, USA - KBS C3-4 metaG | ecosystem: Host-associated > Plants > Roots > Rhizosphere > Soil | place: Michigan, USA... | reverse complement strand
GCATCGAAATAGGCAAAGGAGAACATGCCGTCGAACAACGGCACCGCTTTTCGCGGACCCCAGTGATGCAGGGCCTGAAGCACCACCTCGGTGTCGGACACCGTGCGAAATGTCAGGCCTTCCGCCTCCAGCGTCTTGCGCAGCGCGCGAAAATTATAGACCTCGCCGTTGTAGCAAAGGACGCCGTCGCCGGAGGCGGTCAGCATCGGCTCGCGCGCGGCAGGCGATGGATCGATGATGGTTAGCCGGCGGTGGCCGAGCGCCAGGCGGGCGTTGTTCCACTTGCCGTGATCATCGGGGCCGCGATGCGCCAATGCCTGCATCATGCAGGCGATATCGGAAAGGTCGCCGCTGCCGATCGGATCGCGCTTTCGCCAGACGCCGGCTATTCCGCACATGGCCTGCCGGCCGTTCTTACCTGATGCATCGCTTCCTGTAAGTCACTTGAGACAAGGGCGCCGGCCAACGCCGGCGCGCTTACAATCTAGCTGCAACAAACGCCGCCGCAAGCGATCATCCGGCTTGTGCGGATACCGCTCGGCGCTGGCCCACGGCTTCGCGTCAGAAACCGTGTTCGATGCGTTCGAAGATGACGTTGGTGAAGGCCGAGATCTGGCTGCCGATGAACGGGCCGGTCAGCGCCACCACCAGCATGATGGCGACGATCTTCGGCACGAAGGTCAGCGTGATTTCCTGGATCTGGGTCAGCGCCTGGATGAGCGCGATGCCGATGCCAACCACCATCGCCACCAGCACTACCGGGGCGGAAGCAGTAAGAACCGTCCACACCGCGTACTGGACAATATCGAGGGCGTCGGCCTCGTTCATGGGCTGACCCTATGCGAAAACCGGCTCTAAATCAAAAAGACAGAGCATGCCGTCGTCCGAAAACCGCTTCACACTTTTCGGCATCATGCTCTAGGCGGCCGGCTTGATCGACACGCCCGCGCCGACCGGGACCTGGGTGCCGTCCTGCAGCACCGCGATCAATCCGCTGCTGGAGAGTGTCACCGAAGCCACCGTGCCGGTGGTCTTGCCGTCGGCCGAGGTGATCGAGCGGCCGATCAGCGCGTCGGCCTGCGACAATGCCGAGGACTGCATGATCTGGTCGAGCTTGGTGTTGGTCTGCACCGACTGCTCGACCTGGGAGAAGGTCGCGAGCTGCGCGACATACTGCGTCGAGTCCATCGGCTTGGTCGGATCCTGGTTCTTCATCTCGGCGATCAAGAGCTTCAGGAACGACTGGTAGTCCACCGCTGTCTTCGAGGTCTGCTGGCTGGCCTGGTTGGCGCCAACCGGGATCGTTGTCGTCATGTCGACAGCCATCTTATGCTCCTACAGCCAATGCGCGCGGCGTTTCGGGTATGTCGTCATTGTCTTCGAGTGCCTTGCGCTCGAGTGGATAGAGCGCGCGGATCGCCTTCAGCGCCTCATAGATATCATCCTCGCCGACCATGCGGTCGATCTGCTTCAGGCTGTTGCAAATGTCCTGGTTGTCGAAGCTTGCCATCAGCATCGGCAGCGAGCGGCGGAACATGTCGCGCGCCTCCGCGGCGCCCACGGGGTTGATCAGCATGATCTGGACGATGAAATAAAGCTGCCTGAGCGGCGTCGAGGCCTGGTCGGCCTGGATGACGTGGCTTTCGAGCAGGAACTGCACGTCGTTCATCAGCTCGATGGTGACCTTGCGGTCGACGCGGATGACCGCGCCGTTGACATAGATCTTCTCGTTCGGCTTCAGCGAGATCTTCAGCGTGTTGGTCATTGGATACCGTCTCGGATGATCTGGGAGACCTCGATCAATCCTTCGAAATTGTTGGTGCGGCCCTGGCGGATGTCTTCCGTCTCGCGCAGCAGCCACAGGCCAATGGAGATCAGATTGGCGCGCAGCTCCTTGGGCAGGGCGTTGTCGCTGGAGCCGAGATCCTCGACGAAGGTGGTCCAGACGCGGTTGGTGAAATGCAGTGCCTCGACCGCTTCCATCGAGTCAGTGCCAACGGCGGCTGCCGCGGCCAGCATGTCGATCGAGCGGGTGAGCAGCTGCCGCTCCCGGTCCTTGGCGTCGGCGACGGAGTCGGTCTGGATGTCGGCGTAGGAGAATTGATACATCGTCAGCGCCCTGGCGTTCCGGTGTGAATGTTCAGGTCAGATAGTTGAGCAGGCTGAGCTGCTGTAAACGCGCGGTCAAGGCGAAGGACGTCTCGATATGCTGCGTCAGGTCGGCGACGCGGGTGGCCGCTTCCGCGGGATCGACACCTTCGAGATCGACGATGTGTTTCTCAAAGAGGTCGACCTGGGTCTTCATGCGGTCGCTGGCATCGGAGACGCGCTGCTGGGCGAGACCCGTTTCTGCCCGCACCTGGGTAATGCCGCCGATGGCTTCGCCGACAAGCGTCTGGGCGCGGCTGACCACCGCGTTCTGGGCGGCCTCGCTGATGCTGCCGGTCATCAAGCTGCTGACCATGGCGGCCGCCATGGCGAGCTTGCGGATGCCCTGCCCATTGGCGCTGACCGAGGTCTGGGTGGTTTCGTTGAGCGAAATGCGGCTGGTGATCTGATCGTCGGTGGCGCTTGACCAGTTGGCCTGCCAGCCGGAGCCCAGGAATTGCGGCTCGACCTTCGTGGTGATGAAGTCGTCCATCTGCGCGGCGGTGATGTTCGCCGCCGCCGGATCGGTCTGCGTAAAGCCGAAATAGCTCGAAAAGGCGGTATCGAATGCAGCCTTGGCCGGCGAGCCGGCGGCGTTGAAATCGTCGATCGGCTTGACGTCGGTGTTGGTGCCGGCAAACAAATATTCGCCGTTGACGCTGGTGTTCAGGATACCCGTCATCTGCTGCAGCGCCGAGGCGCCGGCGGTCTGCAGGATATTGGTCGAGGAGTCGCCCGACACACCGCTGGTCAGTGCCGACAAGAAGCTCTGCGCGGTATCGGCGATCTGGCCCAGCGAATTCTGGGTCGATGTCAGGCGCGCGGTGACAAGCGCGTTGGAATCGACGATGCCGTTCAGCCGGTCGAGATCGCGTTGGAAGGTGACGGCCTGGGTCGTGCGGCTGCCGAGCGCCAGGCCGACATCGGCGACCGTGCCGGTCTGCGATTCCTTCGTCGCCTTGATGAGGTCGGCCTGCATCTTTGCCTGCTGGTAACGCAGCGCGTTGGAGATGGCGGCTGAGGAGACGGCTGTCGCTTTCATGAATTATCCTACCGCGCTCATCAGCGCGTCCAGCATATCGCTTACGGTCTTCATCATATGCGCCGAGGCCTGATAGGTGTGCTCCAGGTCGAGAAGCAGCGACATCTCCTGGTCGACATTGACCCCGGTGTCGTTGGACAGCGCCTCAGCCGTGCGTGCGGCCAGCGCCTGCTTGCTGTCGGCATTGGTCGAGGCCTGCTGGCGCACGCCTTCGAACCAGCCGATGGCATTGGCCGCATAGTCGGAGACGCCGGAACTGAGGGTGATGCCTGCTGAGGTGTCGAAGGCCATCGGCTGATCCAGCTTGTTGCCGTAGCCGATCAAGAGGTCCGAATAGGATGCGCCGCCGCCGGTGTTGGCGACATAGGCAGCGCCGTTGGCGCCGCCGTCGCGCAACAGCGCCGGATTGCCGCCGGCGCTCGGATCGAAGGCAGCGTTGACGCTGATCGAGCCGGCGAGGCCGTCGACCAGGGTGCTGGCGGCCGGAATTGCCGGCGCGCCGGACCAGGTAAACAGGCCGGCCGCGTTGGGCTGCGACGATGAGGTTTCGGCAAATGCCGTGACGAGGCCACGCGCGATTTCGTCTAGCTGGCTCTGCATGGTCGAGGCGACGCCGTCGCGCAGCTTCAGCAGGCCCGCAAGCTTGCCGTCGGCGGCGCTGTCGCCGGTGCCCGCCGAAACCGGCACGTTGTCGATGTAGACCGTGTTGCCGGGCGTGCCGGCCGTGTAACCGGCCGACGGCGTGAAGGTCACCGAGCGCGGCACGGTCTCGAACAGCGTCGAGCCGTCCTTGGTGGTGATGACCATGTCGTTGTCACCGCGCGTGAAGGTCGAAACCGGGACATATTCCGATATCTTCTTCAGGAGCGCGTCGCGCTGGTCGAGCGCATCGGACACGTCCGTGCCCGAACGGGTACCCGAGATGACGGCCTTGTTGGCATCCTGGAACTGGCTGAGCAGCGAGTTGAGGTCGTTGACGGCGGTGGCGATCTGGCTGTCCGCCTGGGTGCGGAAATCCTGGATCGCCTTGGTGCCGCTGTTCAGCGAATTCACCACCTGCTTGGCGGCGTCTACGACGCTGGTGCCGAGGTTCTGGTTCGACGGCGTGGTGGCGTAGAGTTGCAGGGCCTTCTGCAGGTTGGCGATTGCGGTCGAGGGGGACGACGCGTTGTCGACCCCGTTGACCGACAGATCGAGCTGATCCATGCCGTTGTAAAGCGCGCTCTGGCCGCTCCATGCCGACAGCGCCGAAAGGTTCTGGCGGAACAGGAGGTCATTCGCGGCGCGTTGGATTTCCACCGCCCTGGCACCGGGCGCCGTGCTGGTTACCACGGCGATGCGGCGCGTGTAGTCCGGATTCGACGCATCGGCCACATTGCGCGATACGACGCTGGTTTGCTTGGACGTGGCCAGGAGCGCCGACTGGGCAATGCTTAGTGCGGAGGAAAGCGACATGCTGATCTTTCACGGGCGGCGCCCGTCGTTTATCTCTTCAGATTGACGAGGACGTCCATCAGGTCCGAACCTGTCTGGAAGACCTTGGAATTGGCGGTGTAGCTGCGCTGCGCCGCAATCATGTTGGTCAGTTCCTCGGCGATATCGACGTTGGAATTTTCGAGCGCTCCGGAAACGATGGAGCCGAGCTTGCCCTCATTGGCAAAGCCGATGTGAACCGCGCCGGAATCGGTGCTCTGCACATAGACGTTGCCGGGCAAGGCGGTGAGGTTGTCGGGGCTCTGAACATCGGCCAGCGGAATCTTGTACAGCGCCTTGGTCGAGCCGTCCTCGAACTGCGCGTAGATGACGCCGTCCTGGCCGATCTGGACCTTCTGGATGGAGCTCGGCGCATTGCCGTTGACCTTGGCATCGGCAACGGTGAAGCCGGTGCCGAGCTGCGTCAACTGGGACAGATCGAGATCCAGCGTCGAGCCGCCCGGCACAGTGAAGGAGACGCCCGTGGTCGTGCCGGTCAGCTTGCCCGTGGTGGTGTCGAAGGTGAGGTTGGCCGATCCCAACGCGCCGCCCGTATACGGGAAAGAGGTGCCTGGGGTCGCCTTCGACTGATCGAAGACCGAGGCCTGCCAGGTGCCGGCGCCGGTGTTGGTGAAATAGACGTCGAGGAGTTTCTTGTTGCCGAGATTGTCATAGGCAACCAGCGAAGTCTTCGACGTGTACTGCGCGTTCGGGTCGTTGGTGGAAGGCAGCGGGCCGGAGGGCGGCGTGGCGCCCGCGGGCAGATTGCCGGTGAAGTTGCCTTCCGTGCTTGGCGTCGCCGTCATTTGCTGGTCGGAGATCTGCACCGGCACGAGGCCTTCGAAGCCGTTGGCGGTCGCGGCCGGCTCGCCATTGGCGTAGCTGTAGGCCATCAGCTGGTAGCCGGCGGCGTTGACCAGCCGGCCCTGCGCGTCCGGAACGAAGGAGCCGGCGCGGGTGAGATAGGGCGTGCCGCTGGCGTCCTGCACGACGAAGAAGCCATTGCCGTTGACGGCAAGGTCCGACACCGAGGTGGTGTATGTCATGACGCCTTGCGTGCTGATGGCCGAACGGATCGTCGTCGTCACGCCGCCCGAATTATAGGCGCCGCCGGTGCCGGGCATGACCAGTGTCGAGAACTCTGCCGAAGAGCGCTTGTAGCCGGTGGTGTCCGAGTTGGCGATGTTGTCGGCCACCGCGGAGAGGCGGTTGGCCTGCGCGTTCATACCGGAAACGCCGGTCCGCATCATTCCGTAGAGGCTCATCGATACATCTCCGCAGTGCCTGGGTAGGAGGCCATAAAGCTATGCCTCGTGTCTTGCGCGAGGCTGGCGCGGGATGAGCCTTGGGCGGCCATCAAAACACCAGCCGGTAGCCGAGAAACCTCTTGGAATCGATCGGGTCGCGGCCGAGCTTCTCACGCAGTTTCTTGCGCAGCTTCGAGATGTGGCTCTCCACAACGTTCTCCTCGACCTCCTCGTCGAAGATGCCGTAGATGGCGTTGAAGACCTGCGTCTTGGTCACGCGCCGGCCGCGGTTGCTGGCCAGATATTCCAGGATGCGCCGCTCGCGCCGCGGCAGCGGCAGCGGCTCGCCGTTGATCTCCGGATCGCGGCCATCCATGAAGATGCGCATCGAGCCGACTTCGGTGTAGGCGGCCTCTTCGGAACCGCGGCGGCGGATGGCGGTGATACGGGCGAGAATCTCGCGGATATGGACAGGCTTGCGGACGACGTCGTCGACGCCGCTTTCAAACAGCCTCAGCGTATGCTCGAGCGAGTGATGTTCGCTCAGCGCGATCACCGGTGCGCCGGTGCGGTCGCGGATCTGGCGCGGCGATATCGCACCATCGCGGCAGTCGCCGATGAGGAAGGCCCTGACGGATCTGAGATCGGTGTCGGCGGCGGAACTTACCCATTCGCCGAACTCGCCCGGCGCGAAGCCGGCGGTGGCCACGCCCTCGCGATCGAAAAGTGAAGAGTAGCCCTCTGTTACGAGCTCTCGCTCATCAACGATTACGATCATCGACCCGCCCCCGAATCAGCTCATCTGCCCCGTGCGGAAAGGGGTACCCGGCCCGGCGAATCCTGAAAAACCATCATTTCTTGTAGCTATTTTCTTGGGAGTTTTTTTGGGAGCCGTAATAAAAGCGGTTGTGGAGGTGTATTCGCGCCAACTGTTGGCAGACGAATATTGACGCCGGCAGATAGGCTGGCGAAGGCCGATCGGCATTCCAGATAAAGCAACTATTGGTTGCAGAAGACGCTGGCGTTCGGCGTCCATTTGCCGAAGCCGGTGGCGACCATGTTGGCGATGACGCGGCAGACATAGACCTTCTGCGCGGGATCGTTGTCGGGACCGGCATGGTAGCGGGCGACAGCCATCGACCAGGTCATATGCCGGGCGTGCAGGCTTGCCAGGAAGCGTGCGGCATAGTCGACGTTCTGATGCGGGTCGAGCATGTCGTCGACGCTGCGGAAATGATCGCCATGATAGTGGTGGTTGATCTGCATGCAGCCGAGGTCGATCAATGTCTTGCCCTCGCGGCGGGCATTCTCGAATGTCGCAAGCGCTTCACCGCGGCTGCGCGGAAAGACTGCTTTTCCCTCTATATTCAGGGCATTAGGCTGAAGGCTGCCCTTCTTTCCGGTCTCAGTCAGACCGACCGCATAGAGAATGCCGGCCGGCACGCCGTAGCGATCGGCGGCGTGCAGGATCTCCGGCTCGCAGGGATTGGCGGCGGCGTTGGCCGTGCCGGCAGCGAGACTAGATAAACATATCGTCGCCAGCGCGCTCGCCAAAAGGCGAAGCGGCACGCCCGAATTCCTGTGCGCCATTGCCCTCGTTCCTTCCCGGTTGCCGACCGCCTCCCGCGCCGTTGCCGCCCGAGTTCCCGGGTTGGAACGAAGGCTGGTCGCGACCTGTCGACATCGGCATGGCGCTGTTCGCGTCGGCGCGGCCGGCGGCATGCGCTGCTATCGAAGGTTGCAGGATGGTCACCTTGTCGACATCGAAGCCGAGGCCGCGCATGGACTTGATGATGGCGTCGCTGTCGGCGGTCAGACGACGATATGCCTCGTGTGTCTCGGGTTTCATCTCAATCGACAGTTGCTCCCCCGAGAGCCGCAGGCTGGCAGTGACCGATCCGAGTTCCGAAGGGTGGAGCTCGATCTTCAGCACATGTGTCGGAAGGGCAACAGAATTGGTCGTCTGCAAGCCTGCCGAGGCACTCGCAAAGGCCTGCTGAACGCCCTTGTCGGAGGCGAGCGCTTCAACCAGCCCCGATGTCGTCTGGCTGATCGGGTTTTGCGCCGGCGCCGGGAAGCTCTGCTGGCTGACGACTTCCATGCGCCCGGCCGAAGGAGATGGCTTGGCCGGTGTCTGCTGCGTGGATTGAGACTGTTGCGAGGCCTTGGAAGCGGAGGTCGGCCGCCAACCAGTCGGCAATATGCTATTGGCCTGCGGCTCGTCCCCTTGCGTCGGCAACGCATTGGCGTCGCGACGGCCCGGCTTATCCAAGGCCACTTCCGCCTTTGCCGGCTTCTGGCCGAAATCGGGTCCGGACTCTTCCGCAATCATCGAGCGGGCGGATCGCGACAGCGGTTCGGCGGAATTGTCGACCGCCGCACGCTTGCCCGCGCGCAGCTGCAGCTCCGGCGAGCCGTGCTCGCCAGCGCCCTCTTCACCGCCAGCGGAAGCCTTGCTGCCCGTGCCCGACGATTGCGCGAAATGCTTCATGTCGCTCAGCGCCATCAGCAACGGCAAGCGGTCCTGCAGCGGCGCCGAATCGCTGGCTTGCGCCGTTGTATCCGTGCTCGCCGTCGGCTTCTCCTGCCCGGCCTGGCCGTTGGTCTTGGCGGACTTTCCCGACGCTGCTTTCTGCGAGCCGGTTTTCCCCTGCGGGTCCGGCTCGTCCTTTGAGTTGTTGGCTGGCGAGCGCTTTGCCAGATGAGCGTCCGGCATGACCGGTCCGCTCGTGTGCCTGTCCTGCGGCCGATCGGGCTTTTCGGTCCCGTTCACCATCTCACCGAAATCCTGATCCCCATCCTTGCCTGCGGCAGCGTGCTGCCGGGGCTGGGACTGGGTCGAAGCGAAGCCCGGCAGGGTCTGGTTGACGCTGGTCATTTTGGGGCTGCTCCGAGGAGTTGGTCGATCTGGTCGAGTTGACGGCGCGTGCTGGACAGCGTCGCATCGATTGGGTCGTGCGCATCGGCCGTCGCGGGCGCGGACGCCGGCACCACCGATGCGGCGTCAGCCTGCACCGGTGCGGTCGACGGCGTTGCAGCGATTGGTTGCGGGACAAGGGGCGGCGAAGCCGCGGGCGGCATGTCTTTGGCTTGGTCACCCGTAGTGACCGCCGGCTGGTCCGGCATCGCCCCTTCCACCGGAGGCAAGTCTGCATCGGCCTGATTGCTGGATGAGGCGTTGGCTGCCGGGTTCGCGTCGTCTGCTTTTGCAAGGGCTGGTGCGGCCTCTGCCTTGGCGGCGGCTTTCACCGGTGCCACCACTTCGCCCGCGACGGCCTGCGCGGCGTCAAGCAAGTCGCGGTCGCTTTGCGAAAGCTTGCCGCGATCGATTTTTCCGAGCTTGGCGCGCACCTCGTCGACACTGGCCGACGTCATGGTGGAAAGGCTCGAATAGAGCTGGGTGCGCGGGTCGTCCTGGTTGCCGTTGCCGTTGCGGCCCAGTTCCGCCTTCTCCGAGGCGAAAGCCGAGAGCTCCGTCATCCCGTCGATCGCGGCGCGGCGCGCGATGCGCAGGTAGATCACCTTTTCACGCTCGGGATCCATCATAGAGGTAATGTCGGCGATCTTGTCCTGGCTGATCGCCATATGCAGCGTGATGACGCCGGAAACAAAGGCATCGGCGAACTGGCTGGCGTAGGGCGAATAGAGATAGGACGCGACATACTGGGTCGAGGCCAGCGCGAAACGGGCGGCGTCGCCCTGCGTGGCCTCGATGCCCACGGAGCGGCGAAGCGCTGCCTCCTCGACCAGCGTGCCGGGGCTGAGCAGACGCGCCTCGTCCAGCAGAGTGAGCGCCTGTGCAGGATCATCGGTCGCAAGCAGCGAGCCCTTGACCAGCGCCAGGAAGGCGCCGATGTCGGCGGGCACGCTCATCGGATCGATCGGCTTCAGCATGTCGATCGCCTCGGCCGGCCGGCCGTTCAGATAAGCGACCACGCCCTTGGCGATGGCGAGGCTTTGCGGGTCGGCTATCGCGCGCGAAGCCGCAGCCGCGACGGTCGCCGGATTGCCGCCGCTCATGCCATAGACGAGCAAGGCGCGGAAATTCTTCGGCTCCTTGAAATCCTCGGCATTCGCATCGTGCATCCGGGTGTCGATCATTTCGAGGAGTTTTGCCTGCATCGGCAGCGCGGCGTGATCACCGCCGGCAATACGGTCCTGGATCAGCTGCAGCGAACGCACCAGCTGATAGGGCTGCAGGGCGTCCTGCGCGAAGGCCGCCGATGGCGGCCCCGCGGCAAGCAATAGCAGCGCCAGAGCAATTCCAGGAAAAGTGTGACACGGTTTTCCGTTCGGAATTGCGTCAAAACAAAGAGACAGGGCTGTTCGCCGTTTCGTTGAAACGGTGAAATGCCCTATCGCGCCGCCGATGACGCTCCTGCCTTTCATCCGCCAGCCGCCATCAGGATTTCAATGCGGCGGTTCGCGGCCGCCATCGGATCGGAGACGATCTTGGGCTGCCGGTCGGCGAAGCCCGCGACCTCGGTGATGCGGCTTTCGTCGACGCCGCCGCGCACCAGCATGTAATAGGCCGAATGGGCACGCGCGGTGGACAGCCGCCAGTTGTCGTAAGTGTCGCTGCGGAACGGCCGCGCGTCGGTGTGGCCGCTGATGGTGATGGTGCCCTTCTTCTCGTTGATGATTTGGCCGATCTTTTCCATGGCCAGCACCAACTCGCGGCGCGGCATGGCCGAGCCGATCTCGAACATGCCGAAATCGAGCTGGTCGGTAATCGAAATGACGACGCCCTTGTCGGTGGCCTCGACAGAGACGCCGTCGGCGAGCTTTTCGCCCGGCAGGAATGCCTTGGCGAGCTCTTTCTTGATATCCGCCGCTTCCTGGAGGGCGGCCTTGCTCGGCGCCTTGTCGCCCTTGTCGGCGGCTTGCTCGGGTTCAGCCTTTTCCGCCTTCGCCGCTTCGGCCTTGGTGCCGGCGGCTGCAGCCTCGTGCTCGCGTTTGTCGGCTTCAGCCTTCTCGTCCTTTTTCCCTTCGCTTGACGGCTTCTCGGCTTCGGCTTGTGCAGTCTTTTGTTCGCTCTTGGCGTCGGTCTTTGCCGGGGTCACCAGCGGCTCCATCGGCGCGGCCGTCAGCGGGGGAGCAGCCGGAACTGCCTTCACCTTCGGCACCGCGGCTGTCGCGACCTTCTCGCCGGGCTTGGCCGGATCGCCATCGATCCTGGTGCGTTCGGCGGTGGCCTCGGCGCCAGGCGTCGCCACTTGCTGCGACCAGAAATCGGGCGCGAACGGGTCGCGATAGGATTCGCCACCGGAGGCACCGGTCGCCGGGCCGGCCGCCTGGGCTCCGCCTTCGCCCTTGGCGCTGACGTTCTGCATCAACCCCGTATCGGCGGCGATCTCGGCCAGCACCGCATAGGGATCGGCGAACAGCTTTTCGTCGGAGAGCTGGGCGTTCTGCGCCCCTTGCTTAGTCTGTCGGTTCTCGGACGAGCCGGCGCCACCCTTGCCGTCATCGCCCGCCTTGGTCGCGCCCTCCTGCGGGTTGTCCGCGGTCAACCCGACCTTGCTCGGACCGTCGCCGAGATCTTCCAGGCCCTTGCGGCTGGAATTGCGATCGATCAGCTCGACCGGATTGAAATAGCTGGCGACGGCTGCCTTGGTCTGCTCGTTGGCGGCGTTGATCAGCCACATGACGAGGAAGAAGCACATCATCGCCGTCATGAAGTCGGCGAAGGCGATCTTCCACACGCCACCATGGTGAGCTTCGTCATGGCCATCGTGATTGCGCTTGACGATGATGATCTCGTGCCGGGGTTCGGCATGATCGACGGCACTCATGACAGAACCTCCGACAAGGACGCAGACCACTCGGCGATACGCGTCTCAAACACCGTCTCGTCGATGGTGACGGTCAGGTCGAAGCCCGACGCCTCGGTGAAGTCGAGATTGGCGGCGCGGGATCCGAGCGCCGCACTCAGCGGCTCGAACAGCGAGAGCGGTCCGCGAACACCGATACGCACGGCCTCGCTGTCGGCGACCGCGGCGCTGATGGTGCGCGAAAGGGCCTGGAGCGAACGTTCCTGCAGGTCGTCGCTGAGAAGGCCGCCGACGATGCGGGCGACGGTCGCACCGGTAAGCTCGGCAACGCGCTGCTCCATGGCCTCGATCCGCCCGGCGACAGCGGTGCCGAGGTCGCCGCCGAAGCTTTCAAGGAAAGCTTTCGCCGCATCGTCGCTGGCCTGCCGCTCGGCGTCGAGTGCCGCCTGATGGGCGAGCGCAAGGCGCGCCTCGAGCGCCGCCTCCGCTTCGACCACTGCCTCGGCGATCAGCGCGCCGATATCGGCCTGCGGCGCCGGCGCCGCCGGCATGTGCTCGGCGGCACGCGCGGCCGGCGCCTGGTTGGCTGCCGAGCTCCGCGAGCCAAAATCGGGCAGGAGATCGAAGAGGGCTGCCGAGGCCATGGTCTAGCCCACGGCTTCCGGGACGGCTGCCCATTTGCGCAGGATCTGTGCGGTGCGCTCCTCATTGAGGTCGACCATACGGGCAAGCCGTTCCTGCGGCGCCGGCCGGATTTTCTGGCGCAGATCATCGAGCGGGGTTGCGCCGGCGCGCGCGCCGGGCAGGGGGCCGGCAGGGGGCTCGGCGGTGATCGCGGCGACCGTCGAATCGGGTGTCGGCAGCGAGCGTTGCACGTCGTCGAAGCTCGGGCCGGCGATGACCGCGGGCTTTGCCGATGCCGTCAGAGCGGCAGCCATCGGCTTCAGGCCGAAGAAGGCAACCAGGAAAACGACGACGATGAAGGCGCCCGCATTGATCAGCGTGCCGGTATAGGTGCCGATCGAGGCGAGGATGCCCGGCTGATCGATAGGCTCACCGTCGAGGCCGTTGATGAACTCGACCGCCGACACGTCGATGACATCGCCACGCTTGTCGTCGAAGCCGGTCGCCGAGGCCACCATCTTCTGGATGTCGGTGACGCGCTTGGCGATCTGCTCCGGCGTGGCGTCCTTGCCGAGGATGGTCTTCAGCCGATCCTGGTTGACGACGACCGCGATCGACATCTTGTTGACGGTGTAGCCGTTGGAGACGGTGGCGATCTTCTTCGAGTTGATCTCGTAGTTGGTGATCTCTTCCTTGCGGTCGTTTTGCGAAGTGGATTGCGGTCCCTCGGTGCTAGTCGTCTGCGTCTCGGGCAGGTTCTGCTCGACGCTGGTCGGGGTCGAGGCCTGCTTCTGGTTGCTGGCCTCGTTGGTCTTCACCGATTGCACCGAACGCTCGACGCGCGAGTTCGGATCGAAGATCGTTTCCTCGGTCTGGCGGGTGTCGGTGTTGACGTCGGCCTTCACGCTGGCGCGAAAATTGTCGGGGCCAAGATAAGGGGTGAGCGCGCGGCGGATGTTGTCGCCGATCTGCGCCTCGACCGTCTGCTCGACGCCGAGCGTGCGTGCGGCACTGGTGTTGGAAGGATCGTCGCCGGTGGCCAGCAAATTGCCGTTGGAATCGAGCACGGTGACCTTGTCGGCCGAGAGGCCGGGAACGGCCGCGGCGACGAGATGGCGGATCGACATGGCGCTCTTTTCGGCGTCGTTGCCGGCATAGCGGATGACCACCGAGGCGGAGGGCTGCTGCTCGTCGCGACGGAAATTGGCGCGCTCGGACATGACGATGTGGACGCGCGCCGCCTTGACGCCGGAAATCGACTGGATGGTGCGCGCGATCTCGCCTTCCAGCGCGCGCACGCGGGTGATCTGCTGCATGAACGAGGTCAGGCCCATCGCGCCGACATTGTCGAACAGCTCGTAGCCGGCATTGGCGCTGGTCGGCAGGCCTTTCTCGGCAAGCAGCATGCGCGACTGCGCGGTGGTGCCGGCCGGCACCAGCACCGAGGTTCCGTCGGAGCCGACATCGAAGCCGATGCCGGCATCGGCCAGAACCAGGCCGATCTGGTTCACGTCGGAACGATCGAGGCCGACATAGAGCGTCTCGTAGGCCGGACGGTTGAGATAGACGGAGGCGATGCCGATGACGGCCATGACCAGGGCCGCGATGCCGCCCATGAGCGCCAGACGCCGCACGCCGAAGCTCTTGAAATTCGCGATGATGCTCTGGATCTGTTCCGGCACGATTCAACCGCTCCCAGCATGACTGTCCGCCGGAAGACTAGACCGCGAAGCTTGTGCGAGGATGATAGCTGCCGAAGAACCGGCAAAGTGGCGAACCGGCGGCTTCTTTCCGAGCAACAAAAAAGGCCGCGCTTCATGCGCGGCCCTTTTCGTTGGTCGAGATGATCGGGCGGCTTAGCCGTTCTTGAAGAGTTGCAGGATCGACTGCGAGGAGCTGTTGGCGATCGACAGCGACTGGATGCCTAGCTGCTGCTGAACCTGCAGGGCCTGGAGGCGGGTCGATTCCTTGTTCATGTCGGCATCGACGAGCTGGCCGACGCCGCGGTCGATGGAGTCCATCAGGCTCTGCGTGAAGGTCTTCTGCAGGTCGATCGAGCTCTTGGCGGCGCCGAG
>Ga0105238_10004141_pt1 | contig 14387 bp, 10 predicted proteins | sample KBSC34metaG_FD_81526 | JGI IMG/M metagenome (GOLD analysis project Ga0105238, IMG submission 81526) | Corn rhizosphere microbial communities from Kellogg Biological Station, Michigan, USA - KBS C3-4 metaG | ecosystem: Host-associated > Plants > Roots > Rhizosphere > Soil | place: Michigan, USA... | reverse complement strand
TCGCCACCGATGGCCATCGGCTTTCGTTTGTCGAGAAGCCCAATGAGAACCTCGAAGGCATCAGCGGCGAAAAGCGCGTGCTGATTCCGCGCAAGGCTCTTCAGGAGCTGCAGCAACTGCTCGGATCTACCGAAGCTGAAAAGGTGGACTTCGCGGATGACGAGCACACGCTCTTCTTTCGTATCGGCCACCGCACGTTGAGCACTCGCAAGCTCTCAGGGCAGTTCCCGAACTTTGAAGCCGTAATGCCGCGCGACAACACCAAGTTCGCGGTGGTGCGGTCCAGCGAGCTTTCTTCGGCCATTCAGCGCGTGGCTCAATTCGCGGATGAGCGTTCTGGAGCAATCCGGCTTCGCCTTGAAGGCAACGAGCTCCGCATCAGCGCCAACTCCACCGAATCGGGCGAGAGCGAAGACACCATCGACACACCCTACTCCAGCGATCCCATCATGGTGGGCTTCAATTCGATCTACATTCTGGATTTCCTAAAGGCGCTTGGAAACGAAGGCGAGGTTCGGCTTGAGTTCAAGGACTCCCAGTCGGCCGGGCAGATGCGCCCCGAAGATCCTGACGCAGAGTACCGCTATCGCTATGTGCTGATGCCGATGCGGATCTGAAACGCCGCGCTTTGAAGGTTGCTGCCAGTGTGGATGTGAGCTGAAAGCGCCGCTCGTTTCAGGGTAGATGTTGATCGAAAAGGTTCTGAATGGGCCGGAGTGCAGCTTGGGATTGATCGAACGTGTAACAATTGTACTTTCAAGGGGTTAACTGGAGAGATTCCCCGATCTACATTTATTCATATCTACTTACATATTTTTCGGAAATTCCTCGCCGTACATACCTCCTATCGCACTGCTGCAAATCGATTTAACGCCGTGGCGTTGCAATTGCATACAACCAGGCAAGCACCAAACCCCGAAAAGTGGTATTCCCCAACCTATCAACAAGTCATAGGTTTAGTGAAGGAGAGCACCCGGTATGAGAGGTCGTCTATGGCGGCACATCCTTGTCTTGTCCGCGATTTTCGTTGTCGCGCTTTATTCGAATGCTCAGGACCAGGCATCGATTACTGGCAGTGTAGCTGATTCGACCGGTGCGGTAATCCCCGGAGCGACGGTTGTACTGTCGGATCCTTCGCGGGGTCTCTCCTTCAAGCAAACGACGGACAGCCTCGGCCTTTATCGCTTTATGAGCGTCCCGACTGGCACGGGATACCAGATCACCGCTACGCGGGAAGGGTTTGCTGTTGGGCGCATTTCAGACATCACTCTGAGCATCGGCTTAACGCGTACACAAAACATTACGTTGACGGTGGGCGCGGAGTCACAGACCATCGCAGTTTCGGCCAGCAACCAGAACGTTACGCTCAATACGACAGACGCGACCATCGGAAACAATATTGACGTTCAGGAATTGAATGATCTTCCGGTCTATGATCGCAGCACTGGCATCAACAGCTTGTTCTATCAGCAGCCCGGAGTTGATTCCAACCAGGCGGCTGTTACTGGAGCTCGCATCGATCAGTCAGAAGTGACTGTAGACGGTTTGGATGTGAATGACCTTGTGACCGGTCAGGCCTTTTACCTGACCACTCCCGCACCGGTCGATTCCGTTGCGCAGTTTACCGGTTCGGTTGCCGGATTAACATCGAGTGTTGGAACCGGAAGCGGCGGTCAATTCCAATTGGTGACGAAGAGCGGCACCAATTCATTTCATGGCGGGTTCAACGAGTATCATCGCGACACCAGCACTGTTGCGAATACCTGGTTCAACAATCTCGTCGGACTCCGTCGCACGCCGCTTATTCGCAACCAGTTTGGCGCTGATATCGGAGGTCCTCTCAAGAAGGACAAGTTGTACTTCTACTTTGATTGGGCCGATTCGCGCATCGTGCAGTCCTCCACCGCCGAACGCATTGTGCCGCTTGCGGATTTCCGCGCGGGTCGATTTAACTACATCAACAGCAACGCGGGCTGCGACGACACCAGCCGCATCAACACCATGCCGAGCTGTATTACGACGCTTTCTTCTTCCCAGGTTCAAGGGCTTGATCCGGCGGGCATCGGACTCAGCCCCAACGTGCTTTCCTATATCAACTCGCGGTATCCCGCTGCCAACGACTTGTCGCAGGGTGACGGCGTCAATACGGGCGGCTTTCGTTTCACTTATCCCACGCCGGATAACCGTGCCACCTATGTCGGCAGGATCGACTACAACCTGACGCCCACGCAGAAGATCGGTGGCCGATTTACCATTACGCGGCGAGACGCGACCTCCTCGTTGGCGGACGGGTCACCTGATTTGCCCCAATTTCCCAGCGACCCGATTACGCATCCGTACTTCGATCGCAGTTACTCGTACGTTCTGAATCACACGTGGAATATTGGTAATAACAAGGTCAACCAGGCGTACTTTGGGGACAACATCAGCAAGCTGAGTTTCCCCGACACATACAACCCGATGGGGGCCAACCAGCCAACTTTCACCGGCATAGATAATCCGTACACGAACTACAACGGTCAAAAGCGCAGGGTGCCCGTTCCGATGGTTCGCGATGATTTCAGCTGGCAGATCCATAAGCACACGCTGGCTTTTGGCGGCACTTTCAAGTGGATAAAGACCAACAGCAATTTAATCTCGAATTTTAACTATCCCGGAATCGGTTTGCAGGGTGCAGGTCTTAGCAGCGGACTCGATTCCTCTGTCCGCCCAAACGATATCTACGACGGCCCGGACCAAGTTGCAATCAATGATTATGATCAGCTGTTTGCCACTGGCCTCGGCGTCCTTGGTGAGATACGCACCAACTACAGCTACGACAACAAAGGCAACGCGCTGGCTGCCGGCGCTGGAACACCCAGGGCATATCGCTTCTACCAGACCGAAGCTTATTTCGGAGACACCTGGAGGGTGACCCCCAAGCTGTCGCTTTCATACGGCGTACGCTACCAGTTTTATTCGGTTCCCTACGAAGTGAAGGGATTCGAATCCGTACCAACCGCGATTCCTTTGGATAGCTTCATCAAGGATCGCATCGCGCAACAGAACTCTGGGGACACGAGCTTAACGGGTCTGCCCCTTTACAGTTACAAACTGGGCGGTAAGACGAACCACGGTCCGGATCCGTACCAGCCGAGCTACAAGGACTTTGCACCGCGCCTTGCGTTTTCATTCAGCCCATTTGCCTCCAACAAGACGGTCATCAATGGTGGCGCAGGAATAATCTACGACCGCACTGTGATCAACGCGATCAACTTCCTTCAGGACCAGATCTCGTATTTGTTCTTTAATCAAACCAGCAGCGAGTTTGGCGGGAACACGGTTTCAGAAAGTCTCGCTACAGATCCGAGGGTTGGCAGCAATCTATCCTATCCCGCAAATTTAAACCCAGCACCTCAGCCGCTCAGCGTTCCTTACACGCCCTATGTGGACAGTACGGGATACATGTCCGGGCTAGCCCAGGCGCAGACCAATTTCGTAATCAGTCCCAACCTGAAGGATCCGTATTCGATCGCATTGAATTTTGGTGTTCAACAGGAACTGCCGAGTCACATGATTCTGAAAATGAATTACGTGGGTAGACTCGGCCGCCGCTTGATTGCGACTGCTGACGCGAACCAGGTCATCGATGTACCGGATTACACTCACCAGTCCACGCAGAGCATGGCACAGGCGTTCGCAGGACTCACCACGGAATTACGGGCAGGCAAGGACTACAAGCAGGTTACCCCGCAGCCATGGTTTGAGAATGTGCTGACCCCGCTCTTCGGCCAAGGCAACAGCACGTCTGCAGTGGCGTACTACTCAGGACAATATGCGCGCAGGGGAGACATCTCGGACGCGCTGTATCTGCTGTCCGCATACGGCTATTACTTCTTCGGCACTGATTTTCTTCCCACCAACATCGGCATCCCGTCGCAGTTCGGAACCAATGCTTATCTTACGAACAAGGGCAATTCCAACTATCACGGCATGCTCGTCACGCTTGATAAGAACATGTCCAACGGGCTGAATTTCGAGGCGAACTATACCTGGTCGCGCTCCATCGACAACACTTCAGTCAGCGCCAATAACAACTCGCTGTTTACCAACAGCAATATGATTTGCGACATCCTCAATCCGCGTGCGTGCCGGGGTGATTCGGATTTCGATGTTCGACAGGAGTTGAACGGCAACTTCGTTTATCAACTTCCTTTCGGCCGCAGAAAAGCGTATATGAGCCAAGCACCCCGTTGGGCGGATGAGGCGTTTGGCGGGTGGAGCATCTCGGGTCTACCCTCTTACCGCACCGGGCTTGCGCTTACTGCAATGTCTGGCGCGTTCCTGGCTTCCTTTGATAACCAGGTACCCGCCATCTTCACGGGCAACAAGGCCGATTTGAAGACAGCGGTAAATGTGAATCACAAGAGCAATACTGTTTGGATGTTCGCAGGCGGCAGCGCTGGCGCCTCGAAGACCTTGTCCGAATTTCGCGGTCCGATCGGCATTGAATATGGTCAGCGGAATAATATTCGCGGACCCGGTGCATTCTTCATGGATGCCGGTCTGGGCAAGCAGTTCCCGATCGTTGGAGACAGACTGAACCTGACGTTCCGTGCCGATGCATTCAACGTGTTCAACCATCCGGTTTTCGGAGGCGGGCTGTTGAACATCGTCAACAACGCCTCGCAGTTCGGCCAGATTACGTCAGCGCTCAGATCGAACTCAGGCAACAGTGCACGAGTGGCTCAGTTCTCACTCAGGCTGGATTACTAGAGCGGGAAGCCGGAGGATAGTGCGGGATGATCCACGCCGCGGGCGCGCCGAAGTGGTTGGCATATGAGTCATTGATGGTGGCCGGTTACTCGTCCGTGACAAGGGTTTGGTATCAGGGCGCAGCTTTAGCTGTGCCCTGATGTGTTGCTTTTGAAATCAGGAAATCCACGCGGTGAAAGCACGGTAAAATCCAACGAATCTGCCCATTCGATCCAAATGCGAGCTAAAACGAATCATCGTGCAGATTGGGGATTGTGCAGAATTCGAGAATTAGAAGCAAACGCGGATCTTTCGCTGCGCTCAAGATGACAATGGAGGGTTGAGGTTGTTGCCATCCAACGTCCGAAAGATCGGCCGCGGCATTCCTAACTGTCTAACTGGCGACTGTGCATAGATCTAGTAGCTTGAAACTGGCAGCCTGAAGTCCAAAGGCGAAAGCTGGTACTTGAATTCTTGAAGTTCGAAGCTAAAAGTTGAAAGCTTGCAGCTATCGTCGGGAATGCTCCGTTTTCTTCAGCTAATAGAAGAGGTATTTGCGCCAGCGATCGTCGCCACGGCCTAGCATGCGCATGATCTGGCGGCTGGTGTGTAACGAGAAGGGCCGCGGGTCGCGCAGCAGAATCATGTCATCAATTTCACTTAGCATGCGATTGCCTTTACGGCGATTGCAGGAGTGGCAGCAGGCAACGAGATTTTCCCAAGTGGAATTGCCGCCGCGCGAGCGCGGAATGACATGATCGAGCGTGAGTTCACTTGGCGGAAGCGAATCTCCGCAATACTGGCAGGTATTGCGGTCGCGCAGCAGAATATTTTTGCGCGACAAGGCACGGGTCTGATGCGGAATGCGGCGGTATTCCAGCAGCCGGATGACGGAGGGCATGGGTACGATGCTTCGCTGCGCATGCAAAGTGAGTCCGTGTTCCTCTTCTGTGCGAGCAATGCCTTTGAGCACCAGCACAAGGGCACGACGTGCTCCGCAGATATTGATGGGCTCATACGATGCGTTGAGCACGAGCACCGGCAACTGCAGCATGTGCGTAGTCTGGACGGCGGATTGCGTACCTGGATATTCGGCAGCTGTGGCCGCAGCCCTCGCGATGGATCGTTGTTTACGAGCATGAATCATGGCTTTTCCCAGCGACATCTCTTCTCCCGTCAAAAAGATGGTTGGTCGTGCAATGAAGACCTGCTTACATCCTGCGATGCACCGGCGCTTACGCTTCCGGCAAGCTCATTCTGGTCCTGATAAATCTCAGGTCCGTAACTGTTGACGCGCCGCGCCCGGGCCAGTGTTGCAACCCATATAGAGGCGGCTCCGGCGTCGCGCAGCGCTTTTGAAACTGCACGCGCGGTTGCTCCGGTGGTAAGAATGTCGTCGATGATCAGCACGTGGCGCTTATTGACGGTCGCTGGATTTGAAACCTTGAATGCTCCGCGCACATTGAGGCGGCGCATGCGAGGCGTCAGTCCTGCCTGGCTCTCCGTCGGGCGCAAGCGGACCAGACTGCTTGCAGCGAGGGTGAAATGCAACTCCGGATGTGTCGTGGCGAGCGCTTTCAAGGCTTCCGCTGCGAGCACGCGAGACTGATTGAAGCCCCGCTGCGCATGCTTCGACTTGTGGAGCGGCACCGGCACGACGAGCATGTCCAATGGCGCTTCTGCCGCAAGTCCGCTGATGGCCAGGGCCAGCATCTGACCGAGCCGTGGAGCCGCTGCATAAAGCCCGTCGTACTTAAGTGCATGGATTGCTTCCTTCATCCGGCCATGATAAGTGCCGAACGAGACAGCTTTTACAAATGGGGGTGGAGCGAGACGGCACGCTCGGCACTCTGCGAGCTCTGCCATGGAGTATTGAGCCGCATCAATGGTGTCTCCGCAGCGCGCGCACACGTGCCCGGCGCGGGTGGAGAATTCTGACCAGCAAACAGCACAAATTGGCGCGGAAGAGAGCTGCGGCAGAGGGGAGCCGCATAGAGCACAGAGTGACGGAAGGAGGGCACAGCTAAGCGCATCCAATGGACTTCGGAGCACGCGGGCTACAGCGCGCCACCGCGTTATCTCCGATGGCGGAACGTCGATCGTCAGTGAACCGTGGTCCCTGCGGAAGACGCACCTCCTTTGAGGCAGCTGAAAAGAGGTACACTACCTCACCCTTATCTTTACTCGATTCGCTTTGAATGGCAAGGCAGCACCACGACACTGTAGTACCAGCTGATTATCAAACTTGGCACATTATTTCGAAGGCCGCCTGCTGAGGCGCCCTACGATTGTTGAAGAAGGTGCTGAAGGTAAAAGCGTTAGCGCGATCTCGCAGAAGAGCGCGGGTTGTCGTGTTTCTTGGTGAGTTTTTGAAAATCCTACAAACGAAATTTCCCTGCGTCGGGATTTTTGCCCAACGCAGGGAACAGGATCCGGCACTCTACGCCGGCCGGAAGAGTTGACTAGAGTTGACCCTCACGGCTATGTCAGCGACGATGTCCTGTCGTCCCTGTACGATCGTTGTCAATATCGTCTTCGGCACGAGCTGGCGGCCGCGATGAATCAGTGGTGTTGCGGAACGCATCCTTGACGTCGCCACTGATCTTCTCCACCTTGCCCTTGACCTGCTGGACTGTGCCCTCAGCTTGCTTGTCTGAATCACCGGTCCACTCGCCGATCTGGCGCTTGGCGCGACCAACTGTATCATCCATCGTGCCCTTCACATGGTCTTTATTCATTGCTTCACCTCCATGGGGTCTACTACCGTGCTTTGCTTTAGGTGCGCATAAAACTGTTTCGTTTTATGCGCAGGTCAAATTCGTTACCGACGGGTGCAATTCAAGTGAACCCGTCAAACAACTGGTCTGCGGCCCTGAATCAATTGGATCAATAGAACAACTACCGCAAGGACCAGCAAAATGTGGATGAACCCGCCAAGCGTGTACGAGGTCACGAGTCCAAGAGCCCATAGCACGAGCAGGATTACAAAAATCGTCCAAAGCATTTTTCATCACCTCCCGGCGCACATTTCCACCGTTACAACAGATCACTTGGACGCCGGAGCATCGGGCGCGGTTGTTTGCAGGGTTGTGAATCGCTTGAAAGGCGGTATGTAATGTGGTATGTAATGCGGGCGGATAACGCGCCGGGCGCTTCGCGCAACAAACGCTGGGTCTGGTTATTGTTAATTCATTTTTGGGGGATTTAGGCTTTCTGGATGGCTGAGTGTCGTAGTACCCACCCTTCTCCGGGTAACTGCGAGAAGGATGGGCGCCCGATTCTGTTGAGAGCCTGTTTAGAAGATGCCGGCCATATAGGCTTCGGCAGGTTGGACGTTTTCAGATTTGGACCCGCACTCAACCAGAACGACTGGCGAAAGGGTGAGCACCGGGCAATGGGAGTGCGCCAGCACCTTGTACACCACTCCGTGCCGAGTGACAGCAGCGAAGGCCGAAGCACCCTGCGCGCCAAGCACGATCAGGTCAGCTTGTTGCGCGTTGCTTTGGTACAGCAGCTCTTCTGTCGGGTCGCCGGGTACCACGATGGTTTGCAGGGCGATCTTCTGACGCAAGTTTGTGGGAACGAGCATCAACAGTTCGTTCTCAATCTCATCGAGTGTCTTACGCGCCAGCACTGCCGACTTTTCCTGGGGTTTGATGACGTGCTGGAGGATAAGTCGTGCGTTGTGCTGCAGGGCCAGTTCCGCGCCGAACGCGACCACGATCTTGGAGGCTTCGTGCATACTGGCGGCGCAAAGGATCGTGCGGGTGGCGTAGTTGCGATAAGCTCCATCCACCACATTGGGGCCGACGATATATACGGGCAGTTTGGCGGTGCGCAGGACCGCCTCGGCGACAGAGCCGACCAGCAGCTTTCCGATCGGTCCTGGCGAATGAGTGCCCATCACGATGCGGTCAATCTGGCGCTCGTGCGCAAAGGCGAGAATCTGGTCGGCAGGTAATCCCGGCCGCACCACCACATCGCAGGTAACACCCGCATCACGTGCTTGTTGAGCGAGAGGCTCAAGTTGACGTTTTTCTGTCCGCGCAGCGGCGGCGTAATCGTAATAGCGCATCCCGGCACTTTCCGACGCAGCCACCACCAGCGTGTCATAAGCGTGAAAGAGGATGAGATTCGAGCCAAACTCGCGAGCCTGTGCAAGGGCGAATGCAAAAGCTTTCTGGTTGGCAGGAAGCTCGGTGGAAAAGAGAATTGTGGAGGGTTTGCTCCACCCCGGCTTCATGACGGCTGCCATGGAAACCTCCTGGACGTGCGTTCAAAGTGTTGCGCCATCAGTAAATAAAGTCGCAGTGCTCAATCGCACATCATTGGGTGATCTAGCTCACTATTTGCCTCGGTGAAAGCTGCCGCCGATGCGCTGGCTTCACCAGATTTGTTTTAGACCGGTTTCTTCAGTTGAACGTTACCCGGAGAGAAGATTGTGGCTCGAAAATTTGAATTTGTCCAACCTGTTTGAGAACGGCCCGCCCGGCGTTCGGATAAAGTGATCTGAATCACAGCCTGACCCGATCGAAAGCTGTTCTTCTAGAACCGAATCGGGGCGTCTGTCCTGAATTACAGAACGCCAAAGCCGGCATTTCCGGTTTGTCCCGAGCGCGAGGATAGGTTCCCCACCCGGACCTTAGCGATGCGGGGCGATTCGGCTGGAGGTCTTTATGGAGCCGATGCATCAAATTCCCGCACGAGGCGGGTTGAACTACGACGAAACGCCTTTCCTTGCAATCTGGGAAGTCACCCAATCCTGTGATCTAGCCTGTAAACATTGCCGTGCGGCCGCTCAGCCTATTGCTCATCCTGATGAGCTATCGAATGCTGAGGGCAAGGCGCTTATCGACCAGATCGCTGATATGCATATCCCAATTTTTGTGTTCACGGGCGGCGACCCGATGAAGCGCAAGGATGTGTTTGAGCTGATCCGCTATGCCGCCGATAAAGGCGTCCAGGTGGCTCTTACGCCCAGCGCGACCCCGCTGCTTACGCGCGAAGCGATATTCAAATTGAAAGAGGCGGGACTGGTTCGGCTGGGCATCTCCCTGGACGGATCGACACCGGAGATTCACGACACGTTCAGAGGGTTGCCGGGAGCGTGGGCGCGCACCATCCAGGCGGTTGAGTGGGCCAACGAGGCAGGTATCCCGATCCAGGTACATACAACGATCAGTCGGCATAACGCGAAAGATCTCGATGAGCTCTGCAACCTGTTCGAAAAGCTGGCCATTGTGATGTGGAACGTGTTCTTCCTGGTGCCGGTGGGTCGCGGGCAGCTGAATGATTTGCTGTCAGGCGAGGAATTTGAAAATGTGTTTGGCAAGATTTATGAGCTTTCGCACCGGGTGAGTTTTCAGATCAAGACCACGGAAGCGATGCACTATCGGCGCTACCTGCTGCAGAACAATCTTGAAGAACGCAAGATGGGACACGGGCACTCCCGTGCGGCGAAGCATGAATACGAGCCGGGTGCGCCGACGGCCGACGCCAAGACTCGCACGATGGGCTGGGCTACCAGGCGGGTGAACGATGGCAAAGGGTTCATGTTCATTTCGCACGTGGGCAATGTGTACCCGAGCGGGTTTTTGCCAATCCATGCGGGGAACATCCGCGAGACTCCGCTGGCGGATATTTATCGGAATGCGCCGATCTTCAAGTCGCTGCGCGACACGAGCAAGTTGGAAGGCAAGTGCGGAGCGTGCGAGTACAAGGAGATTTGCGGTGGCTCGAGGGCGCGTGCCTATGCGCTTACCGGCGATCCGCTGGCGCAGGAACCCTGCTGTATTTACCAACCAAAGAATTGGGATCCGGAGCTGGAACAGAAGGCGGAGGCGTTCAGGGACGTAAAGGCGGAGCAACTCGTAGTTCTGTAATCGGCGAGCGAATTAACCAGGCGCCACGGCCTTGCGGTCGTGGCGTTTCTGTTTGTACGGAGTTGAATTTGCGCATAGGCTGGCGCTTGGAAGCATCGAAGCACAGGAGGAACTACTCACGATGGCAAGCGACACGTTACTGAGGAAGCAACTGGTGAAGCTGCTTACCAGTTCGGAGGCGCACGCTGAGTTTGATGACGCGGTGGATGATCTGCCCGCCGATCTGCGCGGAAAACGGCCGGAAGGCGCGGAACACTCTCCGTGGGAATTGCTGGAGCATCTGCGTATCGCGCAATGGGACATTCTGGAATACGCCATCAACGCGAACCACAAATCGCCGGAGTTTCCCGAGGGCTACTGGCCGGCATCAGCCGAGCCCAGTGGCGCAAAAGAATGGGATGAGAGCGTGCGCAGTTTTCATCACGACCTGAAGAGGATGTGCGACCTGGTGACATCGGAATCGACTGATTTGTATGCGAAGATTCCGCACGGCGAAGGGCAGACGATTTTGCGACAGGTGCTGCTCACGGCCGATCACAATGCGTACCACATCGGCCAGCTTGTACTGGTGCGCAAGCTGCTTGGGGCGTGGCAGTAGACCGCGTTGGCCGCGGAACGGCTCAGCCCGCCCGCGCTTTTCTTCCTTCGCCTTGCAGCCGGATGGAAACATGGACGAGGCTCAGCGCTGCTGGGGTTACGCCCGGTATGCGGCTGGCCTGGCCGATGGTCATAGGCCGGATGCGCTCGAGGGTCTCGCGCATTTCGCGCGATAGCCCGCTGATGACGCCATACTCCAGCCACTCTGGAATTGCGACAGCTTCGGCGGCTTTCAGCTTGGCAACAGATTTCTTCTGCTGTTCGAGGTAACCGGCAAATTTGATTTCTGTTTCTACCGCGCGCACTTCATTGCGGAGCACGGCGCGCTTTACGTGCGCATCTTCACCGGCATCGCTCATGAGCAGACGGCTGAGCTCGCCCAGCAGCGGATCTGCGACAAGGCGTTCGCGCAGCGCCATCAGGATCGGCTCGATGGTGACTTCAGGGCGCTTGAGCAGTTGCGCCCAGGTTTGCCCGGCCGTTGAGGTAAGGTCGGCCAATTCTGCCGTTGCCAGGTGCTCGGTGTTTACCTTGCCTGTGGTCAGTAGGTATTCGAGCGCGGCCATGCGAGCCTGCTTGCACTCGTACTCTGCCCATGCCTCGTCGTTGATGAGGCCGAGCCTGCGGCCATGCGGGGTCAGGCGGCGGTCCGCGTTATCGATGCGTAGGTGCAGGCGGAACTCGGCACGCGACGTAAACATGCGGTAGGGCTCATTGGTGCCCTTCGAAATGAGGTCGTCGATGAGTATGCCGGTGTACCCTTCGGTGCGATCGATGGTGAATGGCGCTTCGCCCTTGAGCCAGAGCCCGGCGTTTATTCCGGCCATGATCCCCTGGCATGCCGCCTCTTCGTATCCGCTGGTGCCGTTGATCTGGCCGGCTAGATACAGGCCTTCCATGCACTTCACGCGCAGGGTGCGGTCAAGCTCGGTAGCATCCACACTGTCGTACTCGATCGCGTAGCCGGGGCGCAGCATCTCCGCCTGGTCCAGTCCGGGAATGGAATGGACGATCTCCCACTGTACTTCCATGGGCAGCGAGGTGGACATGCCGTTTACGTAAACTTCGTGGGTATTCAACCCTTCAGGCTCGAGAAAGAACTGGTGCTGCGTCTTCTCAGGGAACTTGACGATTTTGTCTTCAATGGAAGGACAGTAGCGCGGCCCAATGCCTTCAATGCGCCCTGAGTACATCGCCGAACGATGTACGTTTTCGCGAATGATGCGCAGTGTTTCAGGCGTGGTGAATGCGATATGGCAGCTCACCTGTGGCTGCACGATCCTTTTTGTTCGGAAGCTGAACGGCGTGGGATCGACGTCGCCCGGTTGCTCTTCAAATGCGTTCCAGTTAATGGTGCGGCCATCGAGACGCGGCGGTGTTCCCGTTTTCAATCTGCAAGTTCGCAGGCCCAAGGCACGCAACGCTTCGCCGAGCAGCACCGATGCAGGTTCGCCGCTTCGCCCGGCGGGATAGCGCTCTTCTCCGCAGTGAATCAGGCCGTTTAGAAACGTGCCGGTGGTAATGACGGTGGCGCCGGCGATCAGTTGCCGGCCGTCGCGCAGTTTCAATCCGAGTACGCGACGCCGCCGCCGAACGGGGCGCGGCATTTCGGTCAATGCATCAAGACCGTCAGCCCCGGGATCCGCGACCAATTCGTTCTCTTGTCCCCTTGTCCCCTGTTCTTCGATTACCAGATCGACAACTTCAGCCTGACGAATATGAAGACCGGGCTGGGCTTCAAGGACCTCGCGCATCTTCACGCGGTAGAGTTGCTTGTCGCACTGGGCTCGGGGGCTCCACACCGCGGGTCCGCGCGAGGTATTCAGCAGGCGGAACTGGATACCAACGGCATCGGCCACCTCGCCCATGATGCCGCCGAGTGCGTCTACTTCGCGAACGAGGTGACCCTTAGCCACGCCGCCCACGGCCGGATTGCAGCTCATTTGGGCAATCAGGTCCATGTTCATGGTGATGAGGGCGGTCTTGAGCCCAAGGCGTGCCGCGGCCATGGCCGCCTCGCAACCTGCGTGGCCTGCACCGACCACGGCCACATCGTACTTTTCTGAAAACGCCATTAGGGTTATTCTACGGACTTCCTGCTTATTGGCATAAGGCAGGCTAGCGCGGGCGCGAAAAAGATCATCTGAGTTCTAGTGGCGGACTGTGTGCCGTCGGTTGCGCAATCGGTAATTAGCCAGCGGAATCAGCGAGTTGGAGAAGTATTGACCCGTATTAGCGAATTCGAACCACGCAGATACGACGAGCAGAAGACTCGCCAGTCCTGGCCGGGTTCTGCATGGTTCGCCGTGATCACGATGCTTGTTCTGAACCTGATTTTGGGCGCTTTCGTTGTAAAGACGGAGTTTTTCCGAGATGGACGGGGTCCATCTGCGGCGTCGCCCAAAGCTGACGTGCCGCCGACCATTGATTCGCGGCCGGGGGGCCAGCAGCAGCAAAGACCGCTGAAGACGCTCGATGCGCTGCCAAGCGTGAGCCCGCCGCCGGACCTTGCAGAGCCCCCGGCGGCAGGCGCTGCTAAGGCAGGCGCTGCGGCGGCCCATTCGACTCGGGACGTTCAGGAGCGTCATGCAAGCCGGCCAAGAGCTACTCCGGCGCACAGGCCAAACTCTCCAGGCATGAGACGGCGCGCCATGAAGGCCACGGGCCGCAAGCTCACACCGAAGCAATACGTTCCGCAGCGGTCGCATCAGACCAGGTTTGCAGCGCCGCAGGTTTCTCCAAACCAGACGCCAGCTCCGGTTCCCGCAGCTATTGCTGCTCCGGTTTATTCACCGGCATCAAGTGCTGTTGTGACCACGCCTGCGATGGTGGCTTCTCTCCGCACTTCTTCGCCGGGAGACCGGAACCCGACAGAGGCATCCCGGAAAGTGACTGCCCAGGCACCTGCGGGAAGGGCTGCCAAAAACGCGCAACCCGCCCTGAATCTGAAAGGCTCGGTGGAAAAGACAACTCCGACGAAAGTAGCCTCAGTGGGCCTTCCAGGTATGGAAAAGGGCTTGGCGATCACGAAGACTCCGGTCGGTCCCCTATCCCCCACAATCGAGATTGTGCATCGGCCGCTGCAGCCCGCAGAAGATGTACAGAACTGTGGGGGCGAAGTGGAGATTCCCTGCCCAACGCTCCACAAGCGGCCAGCTGGGGGCTCTCCTGATG
>Ga0105238_10004139_pt1 | contig 14390 bp, 13 predicted proteins | sample KBSC34metaG_FD_81526 | JGI IMG/M metagenome (GOLD analysis project Ga0105238, IMG submission 81526) | Corn rhizosphere microbial communities from Kellogg Biological Station, Michigan, USA - KBS C3-4 metaG | ecosystem: Host-associated > Plants > Roots > Rhizosphere > Soil | place: Michigan, USA... | reverse complement strand
TGAACCTGGATGAGCGGATTCCGCAGTCGGTCGCGGCGGACCTGGCGGCGCGCGGGCACAAAGTCCAGATCATGTCGCGCTACAACAACGGCGCGGCTCCCGTGATGATCCGGCTGATGCCCGGCGGGATCATTGAGGCCGGCGCCGACCCGTTCTATAACCGTTCCGCACGCGCGCGGTGACGCTTCCTCTCTTCGATCCGCCGTCGTCATTCGATCGCCACGCGCTCGGCCAACGCCTGCGAGAGCTGGCGAACGAGAACATCTGGATCGGGACAAGCTCATGGAAATATCCGGGCTGGCTGGGCCAGATCTATACGCGCGAGCGTTACGTCACGCGCGGCAAGTTCTCGCAGAAGCGCTTTGAATCCGAGTGCCTGGCGGAATTCGCCGAGACCTTCCCCATCGTCTGCGGCGATTTTTCGTTCTATCAATTTCCGTCGCCGGAATACTGGAAGAAGCTGTTCGGCTCCGTGCCGCCCGCGTTGCAGTTTGTCCTCAAGGTTCCCGAGGAAGTGACCTGCGAGGTGTTTCCCAAACACGCTCGCTACGGTCCGCGCGCAGGGATAGTCAACGAATCGTACTTAAGCGCGGACGCAGTCGCCGCACTATTTTTAGAACCGCTGGAGCCCTATCGCGCGCGCATCCCCGCGTTGATCTTCGAATTTGGTGTGCGCGGGGCCAGTCCGCGCGAGTTCGCCGCTAAGCTCGACCCGTTCCTGGGCGCTTTGCCCGCGACGTTTCGCTACGCCGTCGAAGTTCGCAATCGCGAATATCTCCAGCCGCGCTATTTCGAGATCTTGCGGCAGCATCGCGCGGCGCACGTCCTGAATGCCTGGACCAGAATGCCGGTACTTTCCGAACAGATGGCGATAGCGGATGCCTTCCCCGCGGATTTCACAGTGGTGCGAGCCCTGTTGCGCCAAGGCCGGGCGTATGAGGACGCGGTTCAGCAATTTGCTCCTTACGATAAAGTTCGCGACGAGAACCCTGAAGCGCGTGAATCGCTGCGCAAATTGATCCAGCGCATGCGAGAGGAGCGCCGAGCCGCCTACATCTTCGTCAACAATCGCCTGGAAGGCAACTCGCCGGAAACGATTCAGGCGGTTACCGAAGGATGAAGCTTCCGATTGACGAGTTGCTGCCGGATATACCGGCTTCCGGGCATCTCGTCATCGAAGCGCCTCCAGGGGCAGGGAAGACGACTCGCGTCCCTCCGGCCTTACTTGCTCGCGAGCGTGGCGAGATCCTCGTGCTGGAGCCGCGGAGATTAGCCGCGCGACTTGCCGCCCGCCGTGTCGCCAGCGAGCTAGGCGAGCGCGTCGGCGAAACCGTCGGCTATCAGGTGCGATTTGAAGATATCAGCGGCCCCCGCACGCATTTGCGATTCCTGACCGAGGGCGTGCTGACCCGGCGGCTGCTGTCCGATCCGACGCTCGCCGGAGTCAGTACCGTGATCCTGGACGAGTTCCACGAGCGGCATCTGGATACCGATCTGGCGCTGGCCCTGCTGCGGCGTCTGCCGAATATAAGGTTAATCGTCATGTCGGCGACGCTCGATGCGGCTCCGGTTGCGACGTACCTTGGCGGCTGTCCGATCCTGCGATCGGAGGGCAAACTGTATGAGCTAACGATCGAGTACACGCCGCACTCGCCTGCACCTCTTGAGGAGCAGGTAGCTTCGGCTCTCGAAAAACTCACGCAGCGCGGCGTCACTGGTGACGTACTCGTATTCCTACCTGGCGCTGCCGAAATCCGGCGTGCGGCGCGAGCGGTCGAGCCAATAGCATCCCGCTTGGGTCTGCTGGTCGTCCCGCTTCACGGCGATCTCTCGCCAGCCGAGCAGGATCGCGCCGTGGGGCCTGCGGACCGCCCTAAGGTGATCTTGTCGACGAACGTGGCCGAAAGTTCGGTGACCATCGAGGGTGTCACCGCGGTCATCGACAGCGGTCTCGCACGCGTCGCGGCAGATTCGCCGTGGACGGGACTGCCTTCGGTCGAGGTGCGGCGCATCAGCCAGGCATCGGCGACGCAGCGGGCAGGCCGCGCGGGCCGCACGGCTCCGGGTCGAGTGATCCGCCTGTACTCGGCCGAGGATTTTCACCGCCGTCCCGCGGCGGATGTTCCCGAGATTTTGCGCCGGGAGCTTTCTCAACTCGTCCTTCAGTTGCGCGCGATGAATATAAGGCAGGAGGAATGTGTCTGGCTCGATCCACCGCCGGAAGTCGCGTTCACCGCAGCGAACGCGCTTCTGGATAGGTTAGGGGTCACGCTCGAGATGGCGGAGTTGCCGTTGCCGCCCAGGCTCGCCAAGCTGGTGCTCGAAGCAAAACGTAGAGGGGTCCCGGAAAAAGGATGTGCCGTAGCGGCAGTGCTCAGTGCGGGCGAACGTGGGAAGTCGGATCTTCTCGCCCTGGCCGAATCCGATTGGCAGCCGCAAACGCAACGAATCTTCGATCAGCTCCGCAAGAAGATCTCGGGACGGGATCTTCGCAACCAAGGCGATGCGGCCATCCTGCAAAGCATCCTCGCGGCCTTTCCCGATCGCGTCGCGCGCCATCGTCGTGCCCGATCCAATCATGACGAGTTGCTGCTCTCCGCTGGTGGCTCGGCTCGCTTCCCCAACTGCCGCTGGGAGTTCCTGGTCGCCGTCGATATCGAGGAACGCCGCAAGCACGGTGTGCCCCTGGTTCGCCTGGCTGCTCCCATCGAGCCCGAATGGCTCCTGGAACGCGCGACCGAACGTGTTTCGCTCGAATGGAATCGCACCGCCGAGCGTGTCGACCAGGTGACGGCGCTCGTTTACGATCAACTGACGATCGAAGAGACTCGTGCACCCGCGGAGCCCAGTGAAGTGGCTTCACGGTTGCTGGCGCAGAAGGCTCTCGAAGCAGGAATCGGCCGATTCGCGGATCGCGATTCCGTGGAGCAGGTGCGCTCGCGGGCGGCGTTCGGCGGAATCACCATCGATGTGGAAGCGGTTCTCGTCGCGCAGTGCGAGGGAAGAACCACGTTCGCCGAGCTCGAAGCCGCAGATCTCTTGGGAACGATTCGGCCAAGCCGAATCAACCAAGCCGCGCCGGAGCGCATCAAGCTTCCTGGCGGCCGCGAGGTCAAGGTGCATTACGAGCCTGGTAAGCCGCCCTGGATCGAATCGCGGCTCCAAGACTTCTTCGGAATGCGCGAGTCTCCGCGCATCGGCGGCGCGCCCGTAGTTGTGCATCTGTTGGCGCCAAATCATCGCCCGGTGCAGGTGACTTCGGATCTGGCCGGTTTCTGGGAGCGGCTCTACCCGCAAGTGCGTAAGGAATTATCGCGGCGCTATCCCAAGCACAAGTGGCCGGAGAAGCCGGTCTAGATCGTCACGCAGGTCCACTCGCCGTCGTCGTTCTGAAAGCCGGAAAGAATGCGTACTCGTGCTACGCGCTCGAAGTCCGCACGCATCGAACCGATCACATCCTCGTTGATGTTGGCGACTACTACATCGAATGTACCGGATCGGACTGCGTCTACACTGCCCACGAAGAAGCACTCCGGCCCGGCAGCGTCCGGATCGATGTCGCATGAGACCACGCGTCCGGCTCCCAGCAGCGTCGCTGCCAGAGACAAGATGCCCGACCCGCTGCCGACGTCGAGCACCGAGTCGCCCGGGCGGATCAGCTTCTCCATCGCCTCCAGGCACAACTGCGTGCAGCGATGGTAGCCGGTGCCGCACTGTGCCCCCGGATTGATGACCAGGCGTATCCTACCCGGTGGTGTTGGCTCGGTGCGCCATGGCGCAGCGATGAAGAATTTCTCGCCAACCAGCAGCGGCGGAAACGCCTCGTGCGTTCTGGCGACCCAGTCTACGTCAACGACGGCCTCGGGCACCCCAAATTGCGAGGCTACGTCTGCATCTTCGAAAAACGCATCCACGTAACCGTCACCTTCGGTGACCCCGAGCGTGCCGGCTTCCCATAACCGCAGCGTGACGAGTTCATCGGCATTCTCCAAGCGCACAAAAACCATTAACCCTGCACCCGTTTGACACTTTCTGTTCCAGCCCAGAACCGCTCGCGCAGCTCGTTCTTGCGGATCTTGCCGGTCCCGGTCTTGGGCAGAGGAGTTTCCGAAAACTCGACGATCCGAGGCAGCTTGAACCGGCTCAGGCGGTTTTGCAGGAAGCCGGTCAGATCCTCGAAAGTGAGCTCCGCACCGTCTTTCAGAACCACGATGGCCGCCGGAACTTCGCCCCATTTCGGATCCGGAGCCGCCACCACGGCGCACTCGAGTACCGAGGGATGCGCGAAGATCGCCGCTTCCACCTCCAGCGAAGAGATGTTTTCGCCGCCGGAGATGATGACTTGTTTCTTACGGTCGACGATCTGGATGGTGCCGTCCTCATCCCAGACAGCCATGTCGCCAGTCTGCAGCCATGCTCCGCACATCGCGGCCTGCGTGGCCTCCGGATCCCCGAAATAGCCGTCCATCACCTGGTCGCCCATTACGATCACTTCGCCAATGGTCTTGCGGTCGCGCGGGACGTCTCGAAGGCTGCTATCTACGACACGAATGGTCGCGCCCACCACGGCGCGGCCGGTCATGGCCAAATGTTCGCGACGTTCTGTATCGCTCAGATGAATCGCATCCAGAGGCTGCACCATGGTAATCACCGGAGACGTCTCGGTGAGCCCATAGCCGCCCATGCACTCGCAGCCGGGAAACGCACGTTCCACGCGTTCAACCAGCTCGGGAGAGCTGGAAGCGCCGCCGATGTTCATCGTTTTCAGACTGGATAGATCCCACTGATCGCGATCTAAGGCATTGACAAGAGCGTTGGCCATGGTCGGCACCACGCACATGTTGGTCGCCCTATGCTCCTGGATGAGCCGGAACACTTCCGCCGGTTCGAACCGCCGCACCATTACTTGTTTGATGCCCATCAGGGTGGACGCTTGGGGATGGCCCCATCCATTGGCGTGGTACAGCGGGATGGTGTGCAGGTCCACCATCAGTTCCGGGTCCCGGTATTCCAAGGCCACGCTGAGCGCATGCAGATAGAGGGTCCGATGCGATAGTGTGACGCCCTTGGGCGCGCCGGTGCTACCGCTGGTATAAAAAAGTTCGGCGATGGCCATCTCGTCGTAGGAAAAGATATCGGCGCGTTCGGGACGACCTTGGTCGAGGAGTTCCTCGTAAAGCAGATCCGACTCGGGAATCCTCTGCCGCAGTGCGACCCAATGATTCACGTCCGGGCACGCCTGACGCAGGCCTCGGACAGTGCCCGCGAAATCGTCATCGAAGATCGCCAACCTTGCGCCGGAATGACGAAGAATCGCGGCAAGTTCCAGCTCGGCAAGGCGAATGTTCAGAGGCATCAGGATCGCCCGTGCCTGGAGCACACCGAAGTAGCCTTCGAGCAACTGGTGGTTGTTGTAAGTAAGATACGCCACGCGATCGCCGGCCACGATGCCGAGCTTCTGCAAGCCGGTTGCGAGCCGTTCCGCGCGCTCTCCGAGCTCGGCGTAGGTGAACTTCCGGTCCCCGGAAACGACGCCGATTCTGGATCCGAACAGATCCACGGCGCGATGCAGGCAGCGGAGCGGAGTAAGCGGAACGAACATGTACTACTGAGTATTCTCCACCAGCTCTGCCCGCGTCTGATCGACCCTGGCGCCTGGGAGATCTCCCAGATCGCTCTTGGCCCGGGCGCGAGCCCGATAGATATACGGCGCACCGGGATCGTAGGTACTCGCCGCGTCGTAGTCGGCCAGCGCGAGTTTGGGCTGATCGAGCTTCTGATACGTCAGTCCGCGCTGATAGTAGCCGTCGGCTGTGGGATGAAGACGAACGGAGCGCGTGAAGTCGTCTAGAGCTTTTTGACTGTTGCCCTGTGCGGATTCGATCGTGCCGCGCGCAATGTAGGCCACGTCCAAGGTTGGATCGATGGAAATCGCCTTCTCGAAATCCGCCAGCGCACTCTCATTCTGGCCGGCAGCCTGCCGCGCTTTGCCGCGCCCCAGGTAGGCATCGGCGTAGTCCGGGAAGATCGCGATGGCTTGGGTGAACTGGGCGGCGGCGCCCTGGAAATCGCCTGGACCCAAAAGGTGCATGCCCTGCCGGTAGTGGCTGCCGGCACGGTCGGGAGCCGACGCGATGTAAGCGTAAACGGCCCACGTACTCGCTCCGAGAGCGACCGTAATGCACGTCACGCGAATCAGGCGGCGTTGGGCGCGATTGAGGCGGCGGCGCGCCGGCAGAGGCGGCGGAGGCTGGACGGCCTTCCACACCCGCCGAATAAACGATCGGTGCATCCCCGCAAGGATTATAACAGCGCCAAAGCGGTCAAAACGTGCGCCCAGAGTCTTTCTTCAGCCGTTCGATCACCTCGGGCGCGATCCACCGCCTGGCCTTCTGCAGCTGGTGGAGCATCTCCCAGGCCTTGTCGTACTCGCGGGTTTCGGTCGTGTAGAATGCAACCAAAGACGCGGCGGGGTCGTAGGGGCAGCTATGGTCGTCCGCGGTACCCCATTCGATCGACTTCAGGTAGGCCGCCGCGGCGGCAGGATATTCTTTTTGCTGTTGATGACGGAATCCGATGTTGCAATAGGCGTCCGCCAGCCTCTGCTTCGCAAAAGAATCGAAAGCCAATTCCTTCGTATAGGCTTGGACGGCTCTGTCCCCTTCGCCATTCGACTCGTAGGTCAGACCAAGCCGGTCAAACGCCAGGGAGTATTTGGGATTCTTTGCGACGGCCTGCTCGAAATCCAAGGCGGCCGCGTCGAACCATGATTTGCCATCCTTGTCTTCCACCAAGTCCAAGGCACCGCGATCGTAATAGGCCTGCGCCCGGTTGAAGTAAACTTCCGCGTCGCCCGGATTGAGCGCGACAGCCTGGTTGTGATCCTTGATTGCGAGATCAAACAAGCGCTCATATTCCTCGTTGGGGATCAACTTACTGATCCGGCTAAAGCGAGCCTTCTCCGAATAGGCTGTGCCACGCGATGAGTAAGCTTTCGCGCGCTGGCCGTCCTCGTGCGCAGCCTCGAGTGCCTGCGTCGAGTCCTTAATGTCGCTGTCACGGTCGCTGAGAAATGTGTTCGGGCCGCAGCCTACGAACACGATCGAGCTCGCCAGTAAAATAAGGCCGCTAAGCGAAAGCGGCGACTTCCCTAAGCCGTCTGCCGTCATGAGTATCAAATCGGCGGCAAGAGCGGCTTCCTTTACTCGCTCGCATTCGCGAATTAGGACCGACAAACGCCGTTAAAGCCACTGATTTCTACAGATCCCACGCTGAAGCAGAACGCGTAAACAACCCACGGGCAAGTACCGCATCATCACCCCTGGCTACTTCGAAATACTTGCTGAACCGGCACTTATTCGCGACTCTAACCCGCGATGGCTGTCGTGTCACATTCGGAAGCCCTATCTCGTCTCACCAGTGGAGACAGGAGGAAACGACATGTTTAAATGGGTACTTAAAAAAGCGATCGACAAGTTCGAGCGTAACTGGAAATATGACGCCAGTTATATGCGTGACATCATCGACGCGAGTCCACGCGCCGCGTGGTTGTTTTCCCGCGCTGCCGCCCTCGGACAGTTTCGGCGTGATATCCCCATCGAGCCTTGGTTTGCCGCGGGCATTACGGCCATACGCCACGAGGACTGCGGCCCATGTACGCAGTTGGGAGTAACCATGGCGGAGCGTGCCGGCGTCAGTCCTGAGGTTCTTCGCGCAGTGCTCACCGACAATCCCGAGGCCATGCAGCCGGACGTCGCGCTGGTGTGGAAATTCACGCGCGCCACCCTCGCGCACGATGCTGCTGCCGATGAGTATCGCGAGGCGATCGTGCAGCGCTGGGGACGGCTCGCCCTGGTCAGTTTGGCTTTCGCCATCACCGCGGCGCGCATCTATCCAACCGTCAAGTACGCTCTAGGACACGGCAAGGCTTGCATGCGCGTTGTGGTTGGCGGCACTCCCGTGCCGTTGGATCACGGCCGGGTTCCGGCACCGGCGGATGTGGCAGTGCATACGCTGTGAGCTCAGCGGGCGCGATGTCGAATCCAGCCGCAAGCTTCGAGCCTCACCGCCGCCGCCTGCTCGGTCTCGCATACCGCATGCTCGGGACGATGTCTGACGCCGAGGACGCGGTCCAGGAGGCGTATTTGCGCTGGCACGCGGCGGACCGCGATAAAGTGTCGGACCCGAAAGCGTTTCTGATGACCACGACGGCGCGGATTTGTCTCGATATGCTGACGTCGGCACGCGCGCGGCGCGAGGAGTATGTCGGTCCCTGGCTGCCAGAGCCGGTTGTCGACACGGCAGCTCTCGCGCCCGACAGCCGCACGGAGCTAGCCGAGGATTTGTCCATAGCGCTTCTGTTGACGCTGGACCGGCTGTCGCCGCTGGAGCGGGCTGCCTTCCTGCTGCACGACGTGTTCGATTTCTCGTTCCACGAAGTGGCCACGACACTGGGGCGGAGCGAGGCTGCGTGCCGGCAGCTGGCGTCTCGTGCACGCGAGCACGTGCGCGCCGTACGACCGCGCGGCACCATCGCGCCGCCAGCGCTTTCGGACGAGATCCATGCGAAACATGAGCAGCTCATCTCCGCATTCGTGACGGCAACACGTTCGGGAGATCTCCATGGGCTGACCCAACTGCTCGCGAGCGACGTGCGCGTCGTAGCGGACGGCGGCGGCAAGGTGGCGGCGGCGCTAAACGTGCTCGACGGCGCCGATCATGCGGCGCGGTTCCTGATTGGCGCCACGCGCAAAGGCTGGCGCGAGGACTTCACCTTACGCTTTGCTACCATCAATGGGCTGCCCGGTGTCATTGTGGACAGTCCCGAGGGAGCTGTGCAGACTGCGGCGTTCGAGATTGAGCGTGACGTCATCAGGGCGCTGTACGTGGTGCGCAATCCGGACAAGTTACGGCATCTGGCGGCGGCGTCCGGGCCGCACGAGGACAGCCCCGGGTGAGCAAGCGCGTATGAAGATGACAAATCTCCTGCCAATTACTCCCGATAACTCAGCTTCCCGGCAGGTGGCCCTGTAAAAGTGCTGCGGGTGGATCGTCTCGGGAGCACATCCCAAATTAGCGGGAATTCTTAGCGGGCGCTTTTCCCGGACACTTGCGCCAGAAGCGCGTCCCTCAGGGCTTCGGCCGCGTGCTCCTGCTCATCGGTCGATGCCGTGCGAACCGCACGTTGGGCGGCGTCCAGCGCTTCCGGATAATTGCCGAGCTTCTGCTGCGCATACGCCAGCGCGTTCCACACATAGGACTGCCGCGGCAGCAGCCGCGCCGCGTCGTGAAGATAGGCTATGGCCCGGTCGTAATTGCGATCGTCGGTCGCCCGCACTCCCAGCAACAACTGCGCTTCTCCGAAATTCGGATTCAGCCCGACCACCTTTTCCAGCAGTTCGCGAACGCGCTCGTTGCCCGCTCCGGCATCGCGCTGGAGCAACGCGTATTCGAACAGGATGGTCGCGTCCTTGTCATCCAGCTGGATGGCTTTTTCGAGATACCGACGGGCGTCGCCGGGACGATTCTGGGTCATCGCGAGCATTCCCAGCCCGGCTTGCGCGCTGGACGAATCGGGATGTTCCTTCGCGGTCTGTTCGAACAAACCGCGAGCCTTCTCCGCGAGCCCGCGGCGCAGGGCGACATCGGCACGCAGCAGGTTAGCATCGACTTCAGACAGCGGCTCGGCGCTCGGGGCTGAAAATGCGGCCGGCGGAGGTATGTCCAGCTTCACGCTCCGGATCTTTTTGAGATAGCCCGGCAGGTCGGCGAGCGTGTGCTCAAAATCGCGGCCGAACGCGCTGCGGAAGGCTTCGGATCCGTCCATGCCCTGGGCTAACAACGTGATGAACTGGGGCAGATGGTCGCGATAGTTCGGAGATAGGTTAAGCATGTGCATCAAGGCCCAGCTTTCGGCGTAGAACATGCTTTCGGTTTCATCCTGATCGGTAGCCATCACGGGCCGTTCCGCAGTGAGTTGTTTCGCAGAAAGCCACGGCCGGGCCAGAAGAAGATTCATGTGCGCTTCCAGCTCCTTGCCGATGCGCACACGCTTGTTGTTGATCTGGGCGTTGGAGTAAAGCTCTGCCGTGCCCTCTTCGAACCAGCGCGGCAGCGGCGCGGGCGACTGATGCAGCAGGAAATGCACGAACTCGTGGGTCACCACACGCGGCAGCTCGCCGCCGGCGTAGGTCACGATGTAATCGTGTTCCAGGCCGCTCTGATACAGGCCCGACGTCGTCTGGCCCGGAGCATATTCGCGGAACTCCTTCTCCGAATCGAACAGCACCACGCGCAGCTCGCGGCCGCTGTCCTCGCCCGAGCTGGGCATGATAGCCCGGATCTGTTCCAGCCGGTTGAGAGCGCGCCGTCCTTCTTTCTCCCCGGCGTCGGTGAGGAGTTCCGTGTGTGTGCCGCGCAGGCGCAGCCAATCGGCGCGGGCGGGGACTACGGCGAGCAGTGTTATGAATACAGCCAGGAACCGCATGTGGTCAGTGAGTGATCGAATACATGATGTAGTTCAGCCCGATGCGAATTCCCAGCGCGGAAAACTTCTCATCATAGCTGGGATCGTCGGCGAACTCCCACGAATCGCCTAAATCCGAGTCGAACGTTAACGCGACCATGACCCTGCCCTTATCGTCGTAAATGCCGCGCCATTTCGCCGGGCAACCATCGCACTTGTAGGAAACACCGGTGTAGCGATAGCGCGCACCCGGCACCTGGTAGCGGTCGCTGAGGTCGTAGACCGAATGGAAGATGTGGTCGTCGTCCGGCAGGTCGACGATTTGACGATCCGGGAAGACCTTCTTCATGCTGGCTTCGAAGACCTCCCACTGGTCCTGGCCCCAGAAATCGTCGCCCATGAAGAATCCGCCGCGCAGTAGGAAATCGCGCATGCGGGCCGCCTGCGCGTTGGTCAGTTCCCAGTGGCCGGGTTGGACCGCGTACAGCCAGGGCCAATTGTAGACGTCGTCTTCGTCATCCAGATTCACGGGCTGCTCGACCGAGCGCGCTTGGATCCGCGATAACCGTCGAAGCGCCGTCAGAAAATGCCGGTCGGCGCGAGGGTAGTCTTGCGTCCAGTAGGTGTAGCCTTCCCGCCAGTCTCCGTTGGTGCGGCGGCCGAACCCGACGCTGAAGCGGACCTCCGGATACATCAGGCGGGCGAAAACGAATTCTGTCTGTTCGCGATAATCCGGCGGCACGGGAAAATCGTTGTACTCCATGCCGGGGAATTCGCGGAAAGGGCGCTGAAAGGCGTGGAGACTCCCGAAGACTGCGGTTAAACCCGCAGCGAGCCACAGCAACGTCCGGAAACGCACGATTCGAGGGTAACATGTGGGCGTGGAGCGAGCTTTAGCTTGCAACGGAGGCTTCAGCCTCCGATTCGACGCGGGTGCTGAAGCACCCGTCGCAGGCTGAAGCCCGCTCCACCATGGGTTACAGCACAGCCACCCGTCGGTTCACCAGCAGAAAATATGCCGCCAGCACGACTTGCAGCACTCCCGCGCAGGCGATAGTGATCGGCGCCGTGAAGTGCGGGATCAGCGAGCCGACGATCAACCCTCCGACTGGGCCGCCGCCGCGCAGGGCCAGATTGTACACACTCATCACACGCCCACGCATGTTGTCCGGGGTAATCATCTGGACCAACGTCGTGACCATTGAGAAGACGGCCATCAGCGACGCGCCGGCCAGGAACAGCATCAGGCAGGAAACCGGGACGGAAGGAGACAGCGCGAATCCGGTGGTCATCACGCCCAGCACCGAGAGCATGATGAGTGCAGCGCGGCCCTGGTGCTTCAACCGGCCGATCGCTGCGACCACCAATGCCCCGGTCACCGCGCCCGCTCCGGAACAGCTCAGGAACAGAGTGAAGGTCTGCGGACCTTTGTGGAATACCTCGCGCGCGAACACCGGCAGGAACCCGATGACCGGAAAGCCCAGAGTCGTCATGCAGAAGGCCAGGATGATTACTGCCTCCATGCCGGTCTGCTGACGTATGAACCGGATGCCCTCTTTCATGCTGGTCATGATCGGCTCCCTGGATTTGGGCGGCACGAAGAAGGAGTGAATCATGTACAGGGTAATGATCACTGCGATGAAGGAGATGCCATTGAATACGAAACACCACGCGGCGCCCAGCGTTACCAGCGCGATTCCGCCGATGGTCGGACCGATCACGCGCGCCAGATTGAACTGGATGGAGTTCAGGGAGATGGCGTTCTGAAGATGCTCTTTGGGTACCAGCGAGGGAACCAGCGCGGAATACGACGGTCCTCCGAAGGATTGCCCAATCCCGACGACCACGGAAAGGCAAAGAATGTGCCACACATGCACCACACCGGTAAATACCAGTAAGGCCAGCACGAACGCGCTGCTCATCTGGATGTATTGCGACATCAGCAGCACTTTGCGGCGATCATTGCGGTCGGCGACCACGCCTCCCAGCAGCGCCAGGAAGACGATGGGGATCTGCCCCAGAAACTGGTCTAAGCCGAGGAAAAACGACGAGTTCTTCGAGAGGTCGTAAACCAGCCAGGCCTGCGCGGCGGTTTGCACCTGCGTCCCGATCTGGGAGGTGCAGGCGCCCGTCCACATCAGGCGGAAGTCGCGGAATTGGAAGGCCTTGAAGACGCGCCCGATCAGCGCGGACGATTCCTTCTCAGGCAACGACTTGGCTTGGTCTATGGGGTGGGCCAGACGACGGTACTCCGCAACAGTTGTAAAGGTGATTTTAGCAGGTCCCGGCGTTACCTAAAAAAGCGCGTCAATAAATCTGGAAGCAAAACGCCGCATTCGAGCCGGTGGAGCCGCCGGGGGACAGGGCGTACTCGCCGTTTTCGAGCGCTTCGTCGGCTTCCACGCGATACAAGTCCTTATCCAGCTTGGTGACAGAGAGATGGAACGGCCCCGACTTGTCGGAGCGTTTGCGCGATAGCGTAAGCTGGCGGCGGCCGCCCTTCACTTCAAACCGATACAATTCGAGCGTATCGGCTTTGATCTTTTCGCTGCGCAGCAGGAAGATCGGCTCGGCCAAGGGCGTGCGGACAGGTGACGCTGCGCCCGCAACTGTGTACGTGGTGTCGTCCTTCTTGCCTTCCTGCGACGCCTCCGTGACCTCGGTGGAGATCAGGTTCGAGGCGTGGACCAGATACAGCACGTCGGCCTTGGGCGGGCGCGGGCCCGTATAGTCGTCCGCGCTGACGGCCAGCGTTGCCAGCAATAAGATAGGGAACAGGTACCGCATACTCAATATCTTAGACCCGTTTCCTGTGCGGCAAGTTACGCCCGAACTTAGGGTTCCACGTCGAAGGCATCCAGATCCACGAATAATCCGCCCGACGCGGGATCTTTTTCCCCCGATACCCGGACTTCCAACGTATGGTTGCCTGAACTCAGCCCTCCAAAGCGTTGCTTCGTCTGCCATTGGGTAGCTCGAGAATACTGGTTTATCCGAACCGCGGCGCCGCCATCGATCTTCACCTCGGCGATCCCCCGATTCAGGGCCTGTGTGAACACGTACGTGATGGCGCTCCCGTTGAAGGCGAAACGGAAGGTGTCTCCCGGCTTATCGGAGTAGGTTATGGACTGGCCGGACGACTGCGGAAACTGGTGATCGGGCCACCATTTGCCCTTATATTCGACCTTCTGATCCCCATCTTCGTAGTGGCCTGGACCCACGGTGGCAAGCGCACCGTGCGACCAGCCCTCGGGCACTGATGCCTTTTCACCTCCGCAGCCGGTCGCGGCCAGCAGCAGAACCAACATGATCAGGACCGACAGGATTGAGCCGAGCGTCTTCAAGAGCATCTTAATAGAGTACCTGGAGGAACTCCGCCACGATACGAAAACGATCTTCCTCAGGATTCAGCTCCCAAGCCTCAAACTCCCGATTCAGCGGCTCCAGCCGGATGATCTTGTGTTCCCAGGTTTCATCCGGATGCTCGTGTTTATGGCTGCGGTAGACCTTCACGGTGTGCCGATCGTTGGCGCCGCCGCCGTCATATTCGACCAGCACCAGGCGACCCTCGCGCGACCCGGTGACGCCCGCCCGGAAGACGCACAAGCTGCCGTCGGGAATGCGAGGCTCCATGGAGCGCCCCGCGATGCGCGCCACGAACATGGCCGGCGTCGGAGTGAGTCCTGAAGGCGCTTCCTCCCACCCTTCCTCGCTAATCTCGCGGTTTTCGAGGAATCTGCCGGCGGCTACGGCTAGCGAATATCGCGGCAGGTGGGTGACAAATGGGCGGACGGTAGTGTGGACGTGCTCGCGATACAAGCGCAGCACGGCGCGATCGAAATCCTCCACCATCATTTCGCGAGGTGAGGAAATCGTCAACGTGTTCGAGAGCGTGTCGTGAAGGCGATCTATCAGCTGAGCCGCG
>Ga0105238_10004138_pt1 | contig 14394 bp, 11 predicted proteins | sample KBSC34metaG_FD_81526 | JGI IMG/M metagenome (GOLD analysis project Ga0105238, IMG submission 81526) | Corn rhizosphere microbial communities from Kellogg Biological Station, Michigan, USA - KBS C3-4 metaG | ecosystem: Host-associated > Plants > Roots > Rhizosphere > Soil | place: Michigan, USA... | reverse complement strand
CGCCGCCGAGCGGACGCGATCGATCGCGTGCACGGTGTCGGCGTCGCTGCCGCCGAACTGACCCCAGATCAGGTCGTAGTAATTCGCGGTGGCACTGCCCTGGAAGAACATGTTGGCGAGCGCCGGAGCCATGTTTTCGATCCAGGGGATGGAGCCCGCCAGGCCGGGATTCGCGCGCACTTGCGACGGCGTGATGCCGGCGTCGTGGATGGCGCGGACGGCGTAGGCCATCTGCTTCCACGTCTGACCCGAGGTGGGATCCTTGAACAGAATCGACCAGCCGCCGGCGTCGGTCTGCATCAGCAGGTCGCGCCCCCAGCGGCCGACGTAGCCGACCTCGGCGGTGAGCCCGCCGCGCAGGTCGCGCGCCACCGACACGTTGGCGTTCCACGAGTGCGGCGTGTGCAGCGTGCTGTCGATCCCCATGTAGTTGCCGCCGATGAAGTTCACTTCCGGCGGCGTGAACGGGAACACGTGCTGCGGCGCGGTGGCGATGTCGGGCAGCGTGCCGTTGTAGCGCTCGCCGGTGGTGAAGTTCACCGACGACGACCGCACGATGTCCGACAGACCGAACGACGCGGTGCTGTCGAACTTGGTGACCAAATCGCTGCCGAAGCGGTCGTAGATCAGGCCGCCGCCGGCGCGGATGACGCCGCCCTTGCCCGTGAGCAGGCTGAGGAATCCGCCGTCAGGCGTGTAGGCGACGGCCACGCGCGGCGCGAAGTTGTTGTTGTCCGGCGCGTACCAGCTGTCCTTGCCGTTCTTGGGTCCGATGAAGTCGTAGTTCAGCAGGCTGTGCTGCATCTGATTCATCGGAATCCCGGCCGCCATCGCCGCGAGCCGCTCCTGCCAGTAGTCCTGCAACGGGAACGTCGGCGCAACCTGAAGTCCACTGGTTTCGTAGGGCACGCCCAGGTTCACGTAGCGGACACCGTAGGTCAGCGTCAGATTCGGCGTCATGCGCCAGTTGTCGCCGTAATAGAACTCGAACTCGTTGCTGGCGAAGTTGCGGACCGTCGGAGCGCCCACCACCAACGGGTTCCCGGCGGCGTCGTAGCTGTAGGTCATCGACGACGTCGTGATGACGCCGAACAGATCGCCCATCGCGCGCGTCACGTTCGTCGCGTCGGTCAGCCGCACGTTCGGATTGCCGGTGAGCTGCGCCAGGTAGGCGTTCGTCAGCGTCACCATGTCGGAGCCGAGACCCAGTAGCGATCCGCGGCCATACGAATACGAGGGATACGCGTTGGCGAAGCTGGTGCGGTTGTTACGCACCAGTCGGAGATTGCCGCCCATCGTCAGTGTGTGCGTCCCTTTGTTCAGGGTGAGGTCGTCGATGAAGTTGTAGGTGGGCGCCTCGCGCTTGAACGGCCGCGTGAGGTCCGTCGGCACGTCGATCTGGTCGAGCGTCAACGCCGACCCGAGCGTGCCCGTCCGCTGCATGCGAATGTTCGTGAGGCCGAAGTTGGCGGTGTTGATCAGATTCGGCCCGAGCACGCCCGTGTAGGACGCGCCGACGCCGTAGCTCGTATTCAGCTCCACCGAGTTCGCCGACTGGCCCGGATACTGGGCCAGCGCGAGGTCGCGCGAGTTGTCGGCAATCGTGGTGCGGACGCTGAGATTGTGCTTGCTCATCGAGTCGAGCTTCAGATCGACCTTCCCGACGTAGGCGCGGAAGTCGAGCGCCATCGGCGCGTTGAAGCGATAGCCCGAGAAATTCAGGCCGCTGTCGCTGCCCGCCGACGTGTCGTTGCCGGCCGGCATCGAGCTCAGAAGCGAGAGAATCGCGGAGCTGGCACCGAAGTGCAGCGGGTCGATCGCCTTGAGCGCGTCGGGACCGAGCGCGTAGGTATTGCCGTCGCTCGCCTTCGCCATGATGGTCCCCGCACGCAACGTGTCCGAGGCCACCTTGCGCAGCTGGTTCGCGGCGCTGTCGTCCTTGCGGCGCTCGACGTTGCCGAAGAAGAACATGCGGTCCTTCTTGATCGGTCCACCGAGCGACACCCCGTACTGATTGCGCTTCAACTGCTCGCGCGGAATGCCCGAGCGGTTGCTGAACCAGTTGTTGGCCGAGAACGCAGTGTCGCGGTTGTATTCGTAGGCCGACCCGTGCAGCAGGTTGGTGCCGCTCTTGGTCACGAGCGACACCTGGCCGCCCGAGCTGCGCCCCTGGTTGGCGTTCTGGCCCGCAACAGTCACCCGGAACTCCTGCACGGAGTCGAGCGGCACCGGCAGCGCGGCGTTGAAGCCACTCTCGCGCTGGGTGCCGGTGTTCATGCCGCCCTGCTGGGCGGTCTGGGTCGGGTTCTCGAGGCCGGACGTCTGGTTGTCGTTGATGTCCACGCCGTCGAGCGTGATGTTGTTCTGGTCGCGCCGCGCGCCAAGTGTTTCGCCCGTCGGGGTCACACCCGGCTGCAGGCTGAGGAGCTCGACGACGTTGCGCGTCATCAACGGCAGCTGCCGGACCTGCACTTCCTTGAACGCGTTGCCGACCGACGCGTCGGTCGTGTTGATCATCGTGACCGCCGCGTCGACCTTCACCGATTCCGTGATGCCGCCGATTTCCATCTTGAGGTCGAGCGTTGCGGGTGTGTTGACCTGCAGCGTTACCTTCGCGCTGGCGGTCTGAAAGCCGGGCAGCTCCGCGCTGATGGTGAACGCGCCGGGCGGCACCTGGAGGAGCGCGTACGATCCCGTTTCGTCGGTCACGACCTCGCGCGAGAAGGCGGTCTCCGCGTTCTTGAGCACGACCGTCACGCCGGGCAGCGCGCCGCCCTGCGCGTCGGTCACCTTGCCGCGCAGCGACGACGTCGCCTGCGCGAACACGGATACGGTGGCGACACACAGAGCGATGGCAAGGAAGAGAGAAAGCCGGTAGCAGCGACGCATCAAACGGACCTCCGTGGGTGCTGGAAGGGATTGGCGATGCCTCGATCGCCGATGCGTCTCTCAAGAGCAAGCGCAGTGCCGCGCACACGAACGTATGTGGCGCGGGCAAAACCGCGCGAATTACCGCGAGATCACGCGATTCGATCGCACGCGACGCAGCGTCTCGACATGAACACAAATGGACATGGCATCAGAGCAGCACCACAACGCCGTGTGATTCACTCGAGCGCGGTCTGTGCCTGGTCGCGCGGGTGCTTGTAGCTGCAGGCCTTCAGGCCTGCCTCTCGATTGCGCGTGAACAATTTGGTTCACTCCGGACGTGACGCACACAAGTCTGTCGCTCCGGTCGCCGCGTGAACACTAATGTTCCTATCCTTCAGGCGACGAAGACTTGATACTCGCTCTCCATGCGGCTCACCGGCGTATGCGCGATCGCACTGCTTCTCCTCTCACGATCGCTCGGCGCCGCGGACGACGAACCCCTGACCGTCATGACGCGCGACAGCAACGGCAGCACCACCGTGCGCGCCGTTCGCATCGACACGCCGCTGCGCATCGACGGCGCGCTCGACGAGGACTTCTATCGCCGCGTCGCTCCGATGACCAATTTCATTCAGATCGAACCGGACGACGGCACCGTCGCGAGTGAGCGCACCGAGCTCTGGCTGGCGTTCGATCACGACAACATCTACGTGTCGTTCCGCGTGTGGGACTCGCAGATGGACAAACTGGTCGCTACCGAGATGCGCCGTGACAACGGCATCATCTGGTCCGGCAACGACAACGTCGTGTTCGTGTTCGACACGTTCAACGATCGCCGCAGCGCGCTCTCGTTCACCGTCAACGCGCTCGGCGCGCGCATGGACGGCCAGGTCATCAACGAGAAGCAGTTCAATCCCGACTGGAACCCGGTGTGGGATCTGAAGACGGGGCGCTTCGACGGCGGCTGGACGGTGGAAGGCGCCCTGCCCTTCAAGTCGCTCCGCTACCAGCCGGGCACGGCGCAGACGTGGGGCTTCAACGCCTCCCGCGTGAAGCGCTCGAAGAACGAGGTGTCGATGCTCTCGCCGGCTCCACGCGCGCAGGGCGCGCAGGGCGTCGAGCAGACCGCGTACGCCGCTCGGCTCGTCGGCATCGAAGTGCCCGCGCACGGCACCAACCTCGATCTGAAGCCGTACATGACGTCGAGCGTCAGCTCCGACATGACCGCCAGCCCGCGCGTCGCGAACCACCGGCGCGCCGCCGGCGGGTTCGACGCGAAGTACGGCGTGACACGCAACCTGGCCGCCGACGTGACGGTGAACACCGACTTCGCGCAGGTCGAGGCCGACCAGCAGCAGGTGAACCTCACGCGCTTCAGCCTGTTCTTTCCCGAGAAGCGGGAATTCTTCCTCGAGAACCAGGGCACGTTCTCGTTCGGCGGTGTGGCCGTCGGCAGCCTCAACGCCGGACAGTCCGACGCGCCGATCCTCTTCTACAGCCGCCGCATCGGCCTGAACGCCGGACGCGAGGTGCCGATCGAGGCCGGTGGCCGGCTCACCGGGCGGGCGGGACGCTACAGCATCGGCGCGATCAACATCCAGTCCGGCGAGGAAGAACAGACCGGCGCACTGTCCACCAATTTCACGGTGGCCCGCGTAAAGCGAGACCTGTTCGGACGCAGCAGCATCGGCGCCATCGTGACCAACCGCTCGGTCTCGGCGGCGGGCACCGGACACAACGCCGCCTACGGGCTGGACGGGTCGTTCATCTTCTTCAAGAACCTGCAGATCAACACCTACTGGGCGCGCACCGATGGCGAGCGCCCGCTGGGCGCGCACGGCAACGACACCAGCTACCGCGCGCAGCTCGACTACAACGGCGACCGTTACGGAGCGCAATACGAGCGACTGGCGATCGGCGACTCGTTCAACCCTGAGGTGGGATTCGTGAAGCGGCTGGACATGTTCCGGCACTACGCGCTGGCGCGCTTCAGCCCGCGCCCGGGTGGGAACACGCCAATTCGGAAGTACTTCTTTCAGGCGACCATGGACCACACGGACAACGGCACCGGCCGCCTGGAGACGCGCCTGGCAACAGGAGAGGTCGCGCTCGACTTCAAGAACGCCGATCGCCTGGGGGTGCTCTTCACGAACGAGTACGAGTATCTACCGGCGCCATTCCGCATCGGCGGCGGTCTGACCTTGCCGGTCGGCGCCTACGAGTTCAACACCACGCGGCTGAACTACAACATGGGGCAGCAGCGGACCGTCTCGGCGAATCTATCGCTCGATTACGGCACATTCTACGATGGGCACAAGACGACGATCAGCGTGGCGCGCGGGCGCGCGCCCGTGACGTACCAGCTGTCGTTCGAGCCGACCTACTCGTACAACCGCGTGGACCTGTCGATGGGCGCGTTCACCACCCACCTGGCCGGCACGCGTGTGACCTATACGATGACGCCGCTGATGTTCGTCAGCGCGCTCCTGCAATACAACTCGGGCACGAACGCCATGTCGACCAACGCCCGCCTGCGGTGGGAATACCGGGCTGGAAGCGAGCTGTTCGTCGTCTACAACGAGGAGCGAAATACGCTCACGCCGCGCTTCCCGACGCTGAACAACCGCTCGTTCATCGTCAAGTTCAACAGACTGTTCCGCTTCTAGTCCTTGGTTCTTGGTGCTTGGTTCTTGGTCCGTCCTTGGTCCTGAGTCCTGCTTGGCGGCCTGCCAGACGCGCAGGTCTTCGAATCGATTCACTCCCATGCCTCAGCATGCGCACGTACGTTGCCAGCTGTGGGCGGACCAAGGACCAAGAACGGACCAAGGACCAGGGACGGACCAAGCACTGAGAACCAAGAACCGAGGACCGCTCTACGCGAAGCGCTCCCAGTCGATGCCGTAGTTCCGGACTTTGTAGTTGAAGATGCGGCGCGTGGTGCGCAGGAGGCGGGCCGCCAACGCGCGGTTGCCGCGCGCCTGCTTGAGGGCGTCCTGCAGCGCGTCCTTCTCCACCGCCTCGACGATCTCCTCGAGCGACTGGTTCGTGCCGGTGTTCGACGACTCCGCGGTCTGCAGCGTGGGCGGCAGGTGGTGGGCGTGCACCACCCCGCCGTCGCACAGCACCACGGCGCGCTCGATGGCGTTCGAGAGCTCGCGGACGTTCCCCGGCCAGTGGTAGCTCGCAAGCATGTCGATAGCGGGCGTGGAGATGCGCCGCACGTTCTTGCCGTGCTCCCGTGCGAAGCGCTCGAGGAAGTGATCCGCGAGCAGCAGGATGTCGGCCTTCCGGTCGCGGAGCGGCGGAACGAAGATGGAGAACACGTTGAGCCGGTAGTACAGGTCTTCGCGAAACTCGCCGGACGCGATCGCCTTTTCGAGATTGCGGTTGGTGGCGGCCAGGACACGAACGTTGAGCGGAATCGTCTCGGTGCCGCCGAGCCGTTCGAACTCGCGCTGCTGCAGCACGCGCAGCAGCTTCACCTGCACCGCGGGTGTCAGCTCGCCCACCTCGTCGAGAAAGAGCGTGCCGCCGTTGGCCAGCTCGAGGCGTCCGCGTTTGGTCGCATGGGCTCCCGTAAAGGCGCCCGCTTCGTGGCCGAAGAGCTCCGATTCGATCAGGTCGGCCGGTAACGCGGCGCAGCTGACGGTCACGAACGGCTTCCGCGCCCGCGGTGAGTTGTGGTGAATCGCCTGTGCGATGAGCCCCTTGCCGGTGCCCGATTCGCCGCGCAGGAGCACCGTAGTATCGGCGGAGGCAACCTGCGCCACCTGTGTCTGCACGTCGCCGAGCGGTGCGGACGTCCCGACCAGGCGGGGAAACTCGGCCTGCTCGAGCATGCGGTTCCGCAGGTCGCTCGTCTCGTCGCTGAGACGCTGCCGTACGCGCGACCGACGCGACCCCGCCACTGCCTGCGCGATCGACGAAGCGAGCAACGTGACGTAAGCGAGCAGGCGGTGCAGATCGCGATCGCGTTCGAACACGAACTCGACCGAGAGAGCGCCCGCCGCACGTCCGCCAAGCAGAATGGGCGACGCCACGAGCGACAGTTCGTGCGCGGTGGCCGCGGTCGGGCGCGCGACCGGCGGCCGCGCGATACGCGAGATGACCACCGGCCGGCCGCGCTCCACGACTTCTTCTGCCACGCTGACCGCGTCTGGCGCCGCCGTACCACGAGGTCGTAGCAAAGTCGAACCGTCTGCGACGCAAATGTGGGCTTGCTCGCCGCGTTCTTCCGCGACGAAGACCATCGCGCCGGTCATGCCGAGCCGGCTCTGCGTCGACAGGCGCTGGACCACGTCTTTGAACGCGACACGCAGATCTGCCTGCTCCGCCAGCAGCTGACTGATCTCTCGAATGAGCAACAGCTCGCGCGACTCCTGATGCGACGCACGAGGCTCCGCATCAATCCACTGGGCGGTCGCCGATGGTTGACGCATGGGAACACGGCCAGTCATAGCAATTGGTGTTCCCACTTTGCGACGGCACGGATCGCACGCGAAAAACGGGCCGAATATGCACGCAAGCGAGAGACACGCAGCGCCTAGCCGGCAAGAACGTATCGAGTGCCCGTTCGAAAGGCACATCGCTGTTGGAACAGCGGCACGCGATGGACATGTTTGTCACACGCCACAATGAACACGGTTGAACGAGCGCTTCGTGAATCCGACAACGACGAAGGCGGCCACCGTGGCAAGGGTGCCCCGTGTTAGGGTAGCGGCGTCCGTCGAGCGTGCCGCGACGCGCGTGTCGAAAGAGTTCAGGCGTCCCTCGTTGCGCGCCGCCATGCTGCAGACCTTCGTTCGAACGGCAGGAGCCGTTACGCTCGTCCACGCGTTGCTCGCGGTGCCTACCGCACGAGCCGCCGACCCTCCGATCGTCGTTCGCGTCTACGACATGGCGAGTGACGGCGCCACCGCCCGGGCCGACGCGCTGCACGAGGCCGCGCAGGCGCTCGCGAGTGCCAGCGTCGCGGTCGATTGGCGCGACTGCAGCCGCGGCGGCGCCTTTCATCCATGCCGGACGGTGCGCGACCAGGGTGATCTCGTGGTGCGCATCATGCGCACCCGCATGCCAAGCGGCGACGAGCTGGGATTTGCCGCGGTCGATCCCTCTGGACGCGCCACCGTGATCGCGACGGTCTATTACGACGTCGTGCGGCGGGTGGCGGGCCGCACCGGCCTCGACGAACGCGTGCTCCTCGGCCGGGCGATTGCTCACGAGATCGGGCACCTGTTGCTTCGTGCCCCAGGCCACGCGGACAGCGGTCTGATGCGGCCGCTCTGGACCGATGCCGAGCTGGCGGCGAACCGCCCTGCCGACTGGGTGTTCACGGACGGGGAGAGCCGGCAGCTGCAAGCCGCAACGCGCGAGCCTGAGACATCTGCTGTCGGGGCCGGGAACGGCCTCGACGCCGGCCGCTGATCGTCAGCGAATGGCCGTCGCGGGCGGCAGCGCCTGCAGGGCCGGCCGCAAGCTCCCCGGCAGCTCTTCGATCTTGTCGAGGGCGATTGCGGCGTCGCGACGGGCGGCGTAGGGGCCGACGAGCACGAGATACACCGGAGCCCCGTTGCGCGTCGCGGCGACACTCTTGAACGCCGTGAATTCCCGCGCGACAAGCTGCGCGACGAGCGAGCTGGCCCGCGTGTCGTCGGAGAACGCGTCAACCTTCACCACCCACACCGCGTCCGCGGGGTTCGCGACGGGCGCGGCCGTGACCGCTCGTGGTGGCCCGGGGTCGGCAGGCGTCTCTTCATCCGCTCTGTCGGGCACGTGAGGCGGCGCGATCGTGTCGCCGATCGATTCGATCGCCGGCTCGAGCACCGCCGGCAGCGGCGCACTAATCCGCACCGACGGGCGCTGCACGCGAGGCAGCGCCGCCCGCTCGGTGAGCACCGGACCGGCCCACATCCAGTAGACCGCGAGAGTCAGTCCCGAGAGCGCGCCCAGAACGATCAACGCGGCCACGGCGAACGCGCCACGCATTCGGCGCGCGCGCGGCGGCTGGCGGAACAGAGGACGCTCCGGCACCTGCTCACGCGGTGCGGCGGCAACCGACGGCAGCACGTCGCCCAGGTGCGTGATGGGCGCGGGCGACACTGGTTCCGGAGCTGGCTCCGGAGCCGGCTTCGGCACAGCAATGACCAGCTGCAAGTCGCCAGCCGCCAGCTGCACGAGCTCGGGTCCGATAACGGCTGCGCGCGCACGCTGACCGTGCTGCAGCGTCCAGTCGCACAGCCGGTTGATCAATCGCGGCACCCCTCGTGTCGCCGCGAACACGAGATCGAGCGCCTCGCCGGAAAAGTGCAGACGGTCGGGCGATGCACCGGCGACCGTCAGGCGGTGGCCCACATAGCCATGGACGCCGTCGCGATCGAGCGGCTGGAGTTCGCAGCGCGTCGTCACCCGCTGCGCGAGGTGCCGCATGTGCGGCTCCTCGAGCGCGCGCGAGAACTCCGGCTGCCCGATCAGCACCACCTGCAGCAGCTTGTGCGTGCCTTCGAGGTCCGCCAGAAGGCGCAGCTCTTCGAGCAGCGGCGCCGGCAGGTTCTGCGCCTCGTCGATCAGGAGCACTGCGAAGGCGCCGCGCGACTCGAGCGCATGGAGGAACTCGTAGAGCGGATAGCTCAGCTCGGCCCTCGACGCTCCCTGCAGCCGGCCCTGCATGAGATCGTCCACCGGGACCACACCGAACTCGACGAGCAGGGTTTTCAGCAGGTCTTCGCGGCTCACGAACGGATCCGGCACGAAGGCCGAGACGGCGTTGCCCTCGAGCGCCGAGAGCACCGACCGGCACAGGGTCGTCTTGCCCATGCCAATCTCGCCGGTCAGCACGACGAGACCCTCGCGGCGGCGAATCCCGGCGAGCAGTTCGTCGAAGACGGGCGTGCGCGACGCGGTCCTGTAGAGAAAGCGCGGGTCCGTGGAGAGGCTGAACGGCTTCTCGCGAAGCCCGTAGAACGGCTCGTAGACCAGCAGCCCGGACTGCTCGGTGGCGGGATGGCCCATCAGCTGTTGTATCGGCCCAGCCGGTGCGAGCGACAATCAGTGAATGGAGTCCGAATTCGTGGTGACCTGCCCGTACTGCGGCGAGGCGGTGGAGATCTATCTGGAGCCCGACGTGCGCGGCACGCTCGTGCAGGACTGTGAAGTGTGCTGCAATCCGTGGACGGTGCGCGTCACAGGACGCGGCGACGACCGTTCAGTCGAGGTCCTTCGCACCGACGAGTAGCGCCCTCCACGTTCACTGCTGCGTCACCGTGTAGCCCTTCGCCTTGAGCATGGTGACGAGACCGTCGGGGCCCACGAGATGGGCGGCGCCGACGACGACGAAGCACTTCTGCTGCGACAGACAGTCCTCGATCTGCGGCACCCAACGGCGGTTGCGTCCAACGAGCAGCGTGTCGTAGACGGCGTTGTCCACGCTCTTCATGTCGGTGAGTAGCAGACGCTCGATGGGCGCGGTCTCCCCCGCCTTCCACGCCGCGGCGATCTTCTGCACCTGCTGCAGTTCGGTGTCGGCGCCGTCGAGCGTGGCCGCCACCAGCCCTTCCTGCAGCTGAGGGCTGAGATTCTCCAGGAACTCGATCTGCTCCATCGCGCTCTCGAGCGTGCGCACGTTCTTGCCCGCGCCCGGTGCGCGGTTGAGGAAGTGCTGATCGAGCCCCAGGCCGGGATCGAATCCACCCTTCTGCAGTTCGAGACCAACGAGCGTCAACGCCACCATCCACGGCTTGAACGCCTGCAGCCGGTCGACGGGGAGCCCGATCTTCTCCGCGCGCTTCGCGATCTTGTCGAATGTTTCCTTCGACACCTGCGACTGCAGCGTGGTGCCGGGCGGATACATCGCCTTGGCCACGAGCTTCATCGCCGCCTCGGGCGCCTTCAACTCCTCGGGATCAGCTTCCTCGACCAGCACGTCCGCGGCCCCGAAGGCCGTATCGAGCGCCGGCGGAAGCGGATAGGCATCCGCGGTCAGGAGGTGCAGCGAGCCCACGAGCCAGCCGCTTCGTCCGCCCTTCTCGATCTTCCAGATGAGGCCCCGATTCGTGCCCGCGGCTTTGGCGGCCGGCGCCTGCGCGTGGACGAACCCGCCAGCGGCAACGAGACCGGCAAGGATCAGCGCGATCCAGCGATTTGAAGAAGTCACGCCCGCTTTATCGGTTCGAGGTTACCCGGCCCTCGCGGGCACGCGCGAGCACTTGTGAGAACACGTCGGTCGCCTGCGCGCCCGACACGCCGAACCGGTGGTCGAACACGAAGAACGGGACGCCGTTGGCCCCGAGCGCCTGCGCCTCGCGAATGTCGGCGGCCACGTCGGCGGCATAGGCGTCGCCGGCCAGCACCTCCCGCACGTCGTGCGCGTCGAGCCCGGCTTCGATTGCCAGCGCCGTCAGCGACGCGTCGTCGAAGAGCGATCGCCCCTCCGTGAAGTAGGCGCGATAGAACCGCTCGAGCGCCGCGTCCTGCCGGCCGCGGTCGGCGGCCAGGTGCAGCAGCCGATGGACGTCGAGCGTGTTGCCGGTGACGCCGTCGCCCATGTGATATTCGAGCCCGTCGGCGGCGGCGGTCTGCTCCATGCGCACGTCGAGCGCCTCGACCTGCGGGGCGGTGAGGTGGTACTTCGACATCAGCATCTCGCGGCGCTTCTGCGTCTGCCCTTTGGGGCGCGTGGGATCGAGCTGAAACGACCGGTGGACGATTTGCACCTCGGCGCGGTCCTCGAACGTCTCGAGCGCGCGCTCGAAGCGGCGCTTCCCCACGTAGCACCACGGGCAGACGACGTCGGACCAGATGTCGATGCGCATCAAAACGTCATTTCCCGAATCCGACTTCGCGGACGGGCTGGACGCCCTCCACGGCCTGTCCCGAATAGACCTCCATGCCCATGGTGCGCGGAGGAACCGGCAGCCCCTTCGCTCTGGCCTCGGCCACGGCTTTTTCGTACTGGCGCTCGCCGCTGAGCGCGTGGTTCACCGCTCCGTTCCCTTCATGGCAGGAGTACTCGTAGAGCTGATAGTTCGGCTGCTGCGTGATGGTGAACCGCACGGTGTAGGGCGCGGTGTACATCGTGGGATCTTCCACGCGCACGCGGTAGTCGATCATCTGCGGGTCGATGCGTGTGAACCGCTCGGTGAGCTTCAGCCCTTCGCTGTTGGGACCGCTGAAGCCGATGCGGTCGGTGAAGTTCGTCGTCTCCACCACCAGCGTGTCGCCCTCGAAGTGGCCGCGTGCATTGCCCATGTACTGCTTGATCGCCGAGCTGACGTGCGGCCGGCCATCCAGCGGGATGACGCGTGTGTCGTGCACCATCTCGTAGCTGATGACGACCTCGTTCGGTGTCTGCGCGATGTAGAGGCCGTTGCCGTACAGCACCGGGAAGATGCCGCCGACGCCGCGCGTGATGCAGCGGTCGTACAGCGTGAAGTCCTCGAACGTGTTGAAGGGGCGGTTGCCGAACGTGCCGATGCCGAACGACGCCTTCTGCTTCGCCTGCCCCGCGGCCGTGAGCGCCGGCATGCGGCCATCCTTCGGCTCCACGACGAACGACGTGTAGCCGAACGTCCGCACGCCGAATTCGTTGCGCAGGAAGGTCTCCTGGTTGACGGCGCGATCGCGTGATGCTTCGTCACCGCCGGCGCGACGCTGGAATTCCTCGGGCGTCAGCGATTCGCGATCGGCCTGACCGGCCGGCCGCGATACCGGCACACCGCGCATGTCGTCGCTCGACCAGGTGCCTTCGAGGTCCGGATGACCCCACGCGGTGCGCGGCGCCTTCCAGCTCGGATCCTTCACCTTGGCCGCGGTGGTTTCAGCGGGGATCGCGCGAAGCGCCGTCGGCGTCTTGGACGGGCCGAATCCGCGCCCCTGCGCGTGGGCCAGCGTCACCGACGCCCCAACCAGCACCCCCACCACCAGAATTGACTGTCGCATCCGGATGCCCCCAAACGAGGTAGAAACGATTCTCCCATAACATCTCCCTCATGACCTCAGCTTCACGCCCGATCCTGCTCGTCACCGGCGGCGGCCGTGGCATTGGCGCGGCCACCGTTCGTCTGGCGGCCGGCCGCGGCTACGACGTGTGCGTCAACTACCGCGGAAACGCCGACGCAGCGGCCCGCACGGTGGACGATGCGCGCCGGTCGGGTGCGCGGGCCATCGCGGTCAAGGCCGACATCGCGGTCGAGGAGGACGTCGTGCGGATGTTCGAGACCTGCGACGCCGAGCTGGGACGCGTGGCGGCGCTCGTCAACAACGCCGCCATCATCGAGACACAAACGCGGCTCGACTCCATCGACGCCGCACGCCTGGCGCGCGTGTTCGGGACCAACGTCTTCGGTGCCTTCCTGTGCGCACGCGAAGCCGTGCGCCGCATGTCCACGCGCCACGGCGGCGCCGGCGGCGCCATCGTGAATGTCTCTTCCGGCGCCTCACGCATGGGATCGCCGGGGGAGTACATCGACTACGCCGCCACCAAAGGCGCGCTCGACACGATGACGCTGGGGCTGGCCCGTGAGGTCGCTACCGAAGGCATTCGCGTCAACGCCGTGCTCGCCGGCCACATCTACACTGAACTCCACGCCAGCGGCGGCGAGCCGAATCGCGTGGAGCGCGTGAAGTCGCAGGTGCCGATGGGACGCGGCGGACAGCCCGAAGAAGTAGCCCACGCGATCCTCTGGCTGCTGTCCGACGATGCGTCCTATACGACGGGAGCGCTGGTCGATGTCGCGGGCGGCAAATAGCACGACGGATCCGATCGACACGGCGCGCCTCCGCCTGCGCCCCGTGGAAAAGGGCGACGCCTCGCATATCGCGCGGCTCATGACGCCCGCCGTCACGCGCTGGCTCGCGTCGTGGCCGTCGCCCGTCACCGAATCGCTGGCGCGAGAGCGCATCGCGCAGATGCGCGACGTGATGCTGAAGGGCCACGCGGTCTGCATGGCCATCGAACGGCGCGCCGATCGCGCATTCATGGGCAGCATCCACGTGTTCCGTACGAAAGACGACCCGTCGCGCGGCGCGCTCGGGTATTGGCTTGGTGAGCCGTATCAGCGCCAGGGCTTCATGACCGAAGCGGCAGCCGCCGCGGTCGCCGCTTCATTCATGCGACTCCACCTGCAAGTCATCGAAGCCGGTGCGCAACCGGAGAACGAGGGCTCGCTCGCCATCATGCGCGCGCTCGGCATGCACCTCATCGGCTCGCGACTCACATGGACTGCGGGGCGCCAGCGCGACGAGCTGTGCGACTACGCCGAGGTGACGCGGACAGTCTTCGAGCACGTTCGCAATGCCGCGCGTTGACAGCACCACCAGCTACGTCGCCCTGCTCCGCGCCATGAACGTGGGCGGACGTGGAATCGTGAAGAAGGAGGCGCTGCGCAACGCCTTCGTGCGAGCGGGCGCGTCGAACGTCCGCACGTTCATCGCCAGCGGCAACGTGCTGTTCGACAGCACGGCGCGCGATGTCGCTGCGCTCGAGCGAAAGATCGAGAAGCATCTCGAAACGAAGCTGGGCATCGTGGT
>Ga0105238_10004135_pt1 | contig 14398 bp, 10 predicted proteins | sample KBSC34metaG_FD_81526 | JGI IMG/M metagenome (GOLD analysis project Ga0105238, IMG submission 81526) | Corn rhizosphere microbial communities from Kellogg Biological Station, Michigan, USA - KBS C3-4 metaG | ecosystem: Host-associated > Plants > Roots > Rhizosphere > Soil | place: Michigan, USA... | reverse complement strand
GCACGCGGTCGGCGCCCGTTGTATGGGGGTTCGATTCCCCTCCCCTGCTCCATTTTATAGCAGGATGCTCGAATAGAGTGTCCGCTTTACGCGGTCCGGCGGATGCACTCCGGCATTCGCATTGTGCGGGGGTAAGCTTAACGGTAAAGCTCGACGGCCTAAAAATGAACCGCGCGCTTAAACGTGGTGGACGGCAGAAATGGCAGCAAAGCGAAACCCGGGGGATGGGTATTCACCTGATAGTTAGTGCGTGTTGTTTTGATCTGCCGATGAGTCACCTGCCGCCGTTAGTTGTTAAGACGAACCTGTTTATGTAAGCCTATCCCCAAAGCAACTTAGTAGATCCGGCCAGATGTCAGGGAGCATGGGGGCATGTTCTCAACCTGTTAAAATCATATTGCTTAGATCAATGCCGCTCCGCGCGTGGAGCCTCGGAACGTCCTGTTCGGGGATACCCTGAAGCATTATTGAGGTTCTTGCCTGATCAAATGCCTGTTGAATGGAGCGCCCATAAGCTAATGCACGATAGAAGGAACCGGCGAATGCGATTGCTGCATCGTCTGAGATCGTATTCGTCATCCCTATCGCGCACGGAACGTACTGCGTAATTGCCTCGGCGTTTGTGTCCGTGAAGCATCCATTTAATATGACAACTTGAGCATTACCCACCGTTTGAAAGAGTGTTACTAGTGCCTCTTTGCTGATCGAACGACTGCTGCCATCTTCTCCTTTGACTGCAATCACGTCGATGTTGGCATGCCCACTAAAGTGCACTACAGTCGGATCAAACTGGTTCATTGCGAGCAGGATATCGTCCGGCCGGACTGCCCATCGCTGATCGATTTCGATTGATTGCTCGAATGGCGCTCCGCGGATCTTGTCGCGTATGTCACGAATCTCTTCGTCTAGTGCCAATCGCTCATCTGTATCGGCATTTGCGGCCAAATAGAGCACGCGAACTTTAGTTACTGGTGTCAATGTGTTGTTTACCTCATGGACAATAGATGATAGCTGCTGTTTCCGCCGCCGAACGTTCTCTAATGCGCTTCCCGCTAACAGACGGCCAAATGTGGGTTGCCATTGATCACTCATATACGTGAAGCATGGTCGCACATGTTTGCCAGTGAATCCGACGTGCTTGGGGAACTCCTCGCAAAGTCTCAGCACGAAATCGCGAAGGATGGCAAAACTGTTCGAATAGTCCTTGCCCAATTGAGCCGATGTGAATACACAGATTGGTCCTTCTGGCGATATTGATACATGTAGCCTGCCAACTTTGTACACGTAAATTGGACCCTCGAAACCGTAGATCCGTCCTAGCCATCTGTCAGGCAAGCCTACCTGTGGCGGGATGTGTATTATATTCTTTACGGCCGGTACAAACACGTCAATAATTGTATTGTCGTTGAAAGAGATCGGCTCTTCCGAATGTCCGTCTTCAAAGAACATTTCTACCATCAGAGTTACAGTTTTGCCTAAGCCGAGATCATCAGAACCGGCTTGATGCTTCGTGGAGCGAACGCCCTTGATCCCGTCTATCTCAATTGCAATTGGACGAAGTCCACGGTCTGGACGATAGAAGGCCGAGAATAGCAATTCAGCGATTGGAGATCCCAGTGCGCTTAGGCGGCCGACGATTTCATCATCAAGTGCAACGATTTTTCCGCTGATTTCGGTGACGGAACTGGACATCGATATGTCAGCAGGCACATAAGCCGGAATAGGTAGGCAGTTATCTGGTATGGAGATCGATGCTCGTATCAGCTTGGGATCTGAGGGTATGCGAGTAGGTTTCTGTGCAAGCATGCCAAGATTGCGGGCGATCTCAGGGTCACCAATTGTGTACTGCCATAGGTGCGGGTGCTGGCCGAAATTGGCATTTCCCGTGTCGAGGTTAAAAAGCCAAGGCTCATTTGTTGCAGATGCGCCTTGAATGGGAGTGCTATCTACAGCCTCGTTGGTCAAGAGCAGGTCAAATCCTGATGTCTCGTGAGGATATGCGAAGAAGAGAGTTCGGCCTGTATGTGTAAATGGAACATATCCAGCCGGCAAATATGATGGGACCGGTGTGGTAATGGTAGCCCGTTTGTCGCCTTCAAGGTACAAGTACGTTTCGAGTCGAAACGGCGAATACGAGTCTGGAAGGTACCAATAGACATAGGGTGAGCACCAAGCGGTCCCTATAATCCTGTCCCCGATATCGACGTGGCCGCTTGCGTACGCACTGCCCAATTCGCTAATCGACTGGAACCGAAACGGAGCACTGCCACGCGAATGCTGAGAACCTCCTAGGCTATAAACGAAATCCCTTATGCTAGCATAAGACGACACGATCTTATCCAGAAACATTTCTATCACTATCTGTGTTGTCGATCTTGAACTCACCTCGATTGAACATCTCGGTTAGGCGATTGATGGCCGGAGGCAGGGACGCGTTCGTAACGGGTTGTGCAGTATTGAAGTACGCCTTATTATCTGGATGGGGACCTCTTAGAAAGTTTTCAATGCTAGGTGGATTAGAGGTTCCCATTGCCTGAGCTGGCCAAAAATATCGTCGCCCGTCTCCGTCGATGGCAAATCCGGTGATGACTGGCGTAGACCTGCCGTCACCTGAAAATGTAAGCTTATTCTGCAAATTTATGAAATCGGTGAATGGCAGGGCTTGAGGTTGCGTTCCATCTACAGTTATGGTTGCATATTGTCCGTTTCGTAGCTGCACGAGGAGGGTCAGATCGACGTGACAGGTGGTCGGAACGTATGCCGATAGCGATACTATCCACGGTCTGCCAACGCTACTTAACGAAACTAGTGTTCCTGGGATGTGATTGACCGTGACGAATGTCCGTCCGTTTTTTGCAGGCATAAGGACGAATGGGTGTCCCTCCGGAGCGTTGCCCGCCATTAAATGTTCTGCCGGCAGAGTGCGCTTGATCCTGTCGCCTTCAATGACAATGCTATAAAAGAACGGGAAGGCGATTGAGCCGGGCGGGTATGTAAACTGAAAACTGAAACTGTTGGTCCAAGCAATCTCGATCCGCTCTCTCTTCGGATTAACATATTCCTCCTTCCATGGCGCACCACCAGGCATAGTTCCGGTAGATACCACCTTTATAGTGCATCCCGGAGGAATATCAGCGTCAACAGAGATAAGATATGGGCGTTCGACTTCGCTTTCCGAATGTATCCATTTGCTTGTCGGCAATTGAAAGCTCTCCTGTCAATAAATAATAAGCGAAACGCCGCTGGTATAGTTTAACAGGATCAAACCACTTGACGGGACTTTCATTGTTGTCCACGTCAGATCGAATTGGAGCTTAAGTTCAATTATACTCATCGATGCAAACAATACAGTAGATAGTATACCGTGCTTCCTGAAGTGCGGAGATTTTCATCTGTATGATATCTATGGGAAAGAGCGACGCTTGGGGAAAGATCTGAAAAACACAACAAGACCCAGGAGATGGGTATTCTCCTAGTAGTCAGAGCAGGTTTTGTGGTTTAGCTTGGCTAACTTCTACTGGCAATTCCTGAGTTTACCTCTTTAGTCTGCGATCAGTGTCTTCCAGATTTCCCGCAACTTTCTTTCTCCGCACCTCAATCATATTGTAAACATATCTATTCCAGGGACCCGATGAGTTCTTCAAGGCGTTTTGGAGCCAAGGAGGGAGAGGCTGATGTGCATTGCCGGGATCGCCGATTGCGATCGCCGCGTCCAACAACCTCCATTGCCGCGCTCGATCTGCCTCCTTGACGAAAGCCGCTATGAGGTTGCGTGCCCAAAGCTCATTCAGCGAATGCCAATATGCCTCCTCTGCTGCCTCGAGTACTGCGGTATGATCATCTTCAAGAAGCGTCCGAAGCTTTCCAAGACGCAATTCTGTCGGTTCTAAATACGCTAAGATCCGACAAATCGCTATCCGATGCGATGGTATATTGTCAGTGGTCCACTTCTCTACAATCGGGTTCATGTCAATAGTATCGGATGCCAGAGCCCGGCCGATTGCAGCCCGAACGACGGAAGTATTCTCGTCGCACATGTGTTCAGCCAAGATATTTGGCGCGCGTATCGGATCTAATTCAACGATGAGATATGGATAGTACTCTCTATTGCCGTTATCCGCATTTTCGAGTGCAGTGATTGCAGCCTCAATGGCAAGTTCTTTGTCTAGAATACCAAGCGCATAAATTGCGAAGGGCTTGTCTGATACATCGTTCAACCCGTCTTCAACCAAAAAGGCCAATTGCTCGATAGACTGGCGCAAATCATCCCTGTTGAGTACCGACTTTATTTTCTCATATGACAACCCCGAACTCCACAATTGTTGCAGCACATCGCCAAAATAGTGCATGCTACCTAACACTGAAGCGTGAATAATAGGAGTAATGAGTTCGCTGGAAGCACCTTGTTGCAGTAGAATAATGGCAAGTTCTGCATCGAAGTTATTTCGTATGTGATCAATTAAGTACTCTATGGCTTTTTCATTTAAATTGCGCAAGAGACCTTGCTTTGCAGCGAAAGCACTAATATTAGAGGAGAGCAGTGTGCCAAGTTGTTCACTCGCCAAGCCTTGTGGGTCATCTAGAACACTTAGGGCTACTACAGCAGAACGAAAAGCATCGGATCCAGGCTGTTCACTACTCAATACAGCCAAAAGTTTCGCGATGTAATCCGAACGCCCTGCAATACCAAGCGCCACAAGTCCTCCAGAAGAGGGTTCCCCCTCTACCGCCGCGAACACCTCTTGCATCAAAGGATCTAAAAGACAGACGGCTCCATAACATGAGGTTAATACATGCCGTGGTGTACGGGTCATTCCCAAACTAAGGATAGATCGAAGCATAGGAATCCATTGCTGGAGATCAGCAAGCGTTTCAGCGGCAAGATATGCCACCCCCGTATTAGGCTCATCTGGTACACACGCCAACTCACCGAGTATTGCTATTGTCGCGCTATCGGGCCGCTTAATCGCAGCCTCAATACCGTCGTATTTCCCAAAGCGATGTGGCGATGCAAGCCATGCATTAGCGACACGAGTAAGTCCAGAACCGCCTATCTTGTATAGAACACTGAGTGCAGGTTCGCGCCCTGCAATTTCCTGGACCAGATAGGGGCGTGGGCTATCAGCTAATAGTGTCGCCAATCGTTGTTCCAGATTGCTTCCTTGGCGTTTCTCCAATCGCTCAAGTAGCTCGATACGATTGACACCAGAGAGCAGATTGACTAGAGAATAGACATCATCGACAGAGTCGGCTTCATCTAATACCGCCTCCAATCTATCAAGTAGGTGATCTACCATATCCGCAGAAAGGAGATCTGCCTGTCCACTGAATGCGTTCTCGACATTGCGTAGCTCTTGGGGCTCTTTCAATCTTGTTTGTAAGACATTTAAAGCTTCGGGCGGACGTCGCAGTATTAATGACCTCATACACCAATTACGAGTAGAGGCTAAATCCAACCCGTCTAATTGTTTGAGCGACCGCAACGCGATGTCAGGAGCAATTCGCACCAGTGCCCGGAGCGAATGGGCCCCAACCAAATCACCGTGGTCAGCTACATGACTACGTAGCCAATCGATTTCATCTGTGTCGCGATGCATGTAGACATTCATGATAATAGAGCGAAGATGCTGACCAGACAGTTTCTCGCGTAATGTTGTCTTGCACCGTAACCAGCGCTCCCGTTCACCGTTTAGAGTGGCAAGAAGATAGGCCAAATCATGTACGGGCTCTGTACTGGGAGCAGCATTATGAATAGCTCTTTCAAGCCACGCCGGATCCAAAGATACAGTTGCCTTCAACGCTTGGTAACAGTCTCTTTGAAGCCAGAACGCACGATCTTCGTTCGCATCGTCGGCGAAGCGTTCAGGGCGGTTATGCAGATCGCAATATAACATCCAGAGGTCTGGTAACAGTTGTGCTTGCGGCTTGCGGGTTACAAGTCGCATACTTGCTGACACGACTCTTGAGGATGGATGTCCCACCAGCGGCTTAATATCCCAGACCAGATCCTCGGTCATTAGGCCACTGAGCGCATCGAGCAATTCCCTCTGCGTTGGCCAGTCTGGGTGCCTAACGATAAACCGTAGAAGCGATTCTGTAACGCGTGGACCAACCGTCGTAAGCAACTTCCAGAACGGCTCTTGCCTGAACTGTGCATGCTCTGTTGCTAATTCATCCAAGAGATCATCTGTGAGTGTGGACATGTCTGGATGGCGATTTACGAGTATCCAGATCATGTCCATGGCAACATATCCCAGCGAACGTCCACGTAGAATAAGAGTTTGTCGAAATAAGGTAGCAAGCCAGGTAAGCATAGCCTCTACGGAAGGGATAGCTGAGAGTAGACAGTGTTCGATAATAGCTTCAGCCACTATCCAGTTAAGTAACCGATCATGCCAAACTTCATAGCCTACTTTAGGCGTTCGTTGAAGCGCATTACCCTTTACAAGATCATTTACAGCGTTCTGATCAAGCCCAGCCTGCCGCAATTGTGCCGGATTCCATGGATAGGCACCGCCGTTAAGAAATAACCAAGAGAGGTCTAGTACAGCAATTGCGCTAAGCGGCTGCGTATTGTAAATACGTTGCCACCATCTATCGAAGAGGGTATATTCGTTCGTTGGAATCCACTCCGAGGTAGCTATTTCGTTCTTGTACAAGTTCGCAAGCAGAGGACGACTAAGTGTGCTACGGAAGTCCGACGGAATCAGTTGCCAGCGCCGAATATTCGCTCCGACAAGAAACTTTCTCATCTCTAACTCGGTAAAATCTTGGACTTCGATTATTGTTGCTCGCTTGCCGCATATCCGCGCCATCTCCGTGGCGACAATGGTTGGAGCCGCGACGATAAGTCGAACTCCCAATTCTTCCCAATCAGTCATAGCTAGTTGCTCAGCTTCATCTGGATGATGGAGTTTATCGATAAAAAGATGAAGCCACCGTCCAGCAGGAACTCTAGTAACATTGCGGATACGGGTTGCGATACGGGACAACGGCAATGGATTATCATGGCCAGCAATATCCTGCCAGAAGATTTTTTCCGCCGTTTGAGTATCCTCAAAAGCATTAGTTGTCGCATCGATTAGAGCCACAACACCAGTGTACGACAACCAATCTGCGAGGGAGTAGAGTTGCCAGGACTTCCCTTGGCCACTTTCCCCAGATAATATAACAACCGGAGTGTCGGCAGGAAGCCTTCGGAGAGGACGTACGTCTACGTCCGGGGCATAGCCATAGAATGTAAGTCTCTTCTGTAATAGCTCTCGCCCACGCTTTACAATGTCAATCCAATTGGATAATCGTTGAGCTGTAATGCCATGATGAGTAAAAAACTCCCCAGGAAGAATCTCTGCATTTCCCAACGTTGCCTGTTCGGCTAAGGCCGTGAGGAGAGCATTGCGCTTTTCCTGTACGTTGTCTGAATAATCGATTACCTCGAACAGGAAACTATCTACCAGATCGCGCCACCTGTCAGTGTCCTCATCCCATTGGAAGTCCAAACTAGATAATAGCTGCCATACTCTCTCTTGCGCTGATGCCTTAGTCTCATCTTCGCGTTTTAGCAGTAATACAATACGATCAAACAGCGTCCATTCTGTATACGTTTTGGCAGGAAAAATCGATACTTTTGCAGTCGGGTTGTGATCGAATGCGACATTCGTTTCAGCACTCAAGCCGAGAAAATCTCTATGACGCAGGGACTTGAAGAAGTTTTCGACTGCAAGTCAGTCGCCACGATGCCCATTCGTAATGAACTCATAGTGATCGGCGGAGCGGGTAAGGTCGACGGCCTTGTAAAGATCTGGCAGCACACTGTCGATCACCTCCACGAGCGACCAAGAACCTCTTCCCGATCTCATCTTGACTTGTTGGATTCGTCTTCCCTTTGCCGAAACATGTTGTAAATCGCCTCCATCTTTGGGCTCGACAATTAACGTCGCTCGTGTCGCGGATAAACGATCAGGATCAGCATCGGACTCAATGATCTTGAATCGAACTGCCGTGAGCAGTGTCCATAGAAGCTGGCATAAGATGCCATTTACTGTGCTCGGACCACCCGGTGGGATACGCATGTCAAGAGTTTACCCGGTAGTTCCCGACTGAGAGTTTGTCGGAAATTGAAGTTGAAGATGGGTAGACCGGTTCTAGTAGCCGATGCAAACGGTATAATAGTTCTGGAGTACAAAGTCAAACTCAGACTCTTCATGACGACAAGACGTGACAGTGCAGGTTCGAGACCTGCCCTCCGCATTTAGCGCGGAGGTAGCCCAAGGGGTAGAGGCAGCGATCTTCGCCAAACCAGGCTCAAGTTATTACTCCAGACTGAGCATTCGTTGTCGTCGTCCAAATCAACCGCACGCGGTCGGCGCCCGTTGTATGGGGGTTCGATTCCCCTCCCCTGCTCCATTTTGAGCGGATGCGCGTAAGCCATTCGCTTCACGCGGGGGTAGCTTAACGGTAAAGCTCGACGGCCTAAAAGTGAACCGCGCGCTTAAACGTGGTGGACGGCATAAGTGGCAGCAAACTGAGGCCTGAGAGATGGGTATTCTTTCAGGCCTCGATTCTGTTTGTAGCGTTTGCCTGCTAAGTCGAGACACCAAGAGCAATTGTTCAGAATCTTCCGTCGCTATATTGCTGCGCTAATATATTGGTCGACTTCATGGCAGGCATTTCTTGTCGCAGTGAGGGCTCTTCCGTAGCTGGCCTTAAGGCTTCCCTTCTCCTTGATTTATATCCCTTCACAATCAGAATACGAGCGCGCTATAACGACGGCATCCGTGGTAGGTACAGTATCACACGGAGAATGCCGATGGTCAGCACGAAGGCTGTCGCCCGCATAAGCGCCATGTCGGCGGGAAGAGTACATCCCTGCTGATACAGGTAAGTGCGATTTCTATATCGGTTCGAGAGCACTCCTAAACTCTCCGGCCCAGTACGTACCTGCGTTCTGGGCTCCTTATGTTCTACGGATCACATATCTGGCTGTCGCATGTGCTTCTGCTGATTTCGGCTCAAAGTATCGAGGGAGTGAGGCCATCTATTGCCTACCTGCATGGTTGAGTGCTGCTGCGATGCGCCACTCATGGTGTTACCACGCCAACCGACGAATCTTTCACGCTACGGTAGTAGCAGAGGTATCTATAGTATGGCAACTGAAGGTGAGGCAGAACATTCAGAACCCCGGGTGTTGATCGTAGCGGCGTGCTTCCCGATGGGACGTGTCGTGGCAACACCGAGTTCGTTGGACGCAATCTCGAATGCTGGGCAGGTTCCTGAGGAACTGTTGGGGCATCACTGCACCTGCGATTGGGGCGATCTGAGCGAACTGGATTGGGCGCAGAATAACTTCGCTCTAAAAGCCCAAGAGCGGCTGTTCTCAGCTTATCACTTGGCTGACGGCTATTGCTGCAAATGGGCATGTGCCTGCTTGATTGTCAGGCCCGCTGGCAGTCCAGGCATTGCAATTGTCCCGCCTCCGGATTATGGGCAACATGCAAACGCACTTCGCTGCCAACCATGTCTAACTCGACTTTCGTCACCAGACAAGGCAGAGACAGACCCAGGATTTGGAAATGCAAATCTTTGTCGGTGATGAGGCTCTATTCGACGAAGATCGACACATTTCACCATGGAGCCATACATATGATGTTCTGCAGCTTGCCGGTTCAAGTCATTCTAAAGACCTTTGGTCTGTGCAGTTACCACAAATCCGCGAGCGGTGGAGGTTCCACTGTTCGTTCCGACAGGTGGCCGGTCGAGGAAGAAGGTGCCGAAGCCTTGGCAGAGGGATGTCGAGATGATCGAGCACGACTGATCAACTGAACCGCCGGAATGTCCCCGGCGGGTTTCTTTAATCTGTGATGCCGATCTGCAAGATTCGTCGGCAAACTCCGACCTCATGGTATTGCGGGCGCCGCCCTTGTAGTAAGAGTATGTCCGGGTTGTGTTGGGATGCGTGGCGGCTGCCAGGGCCGTGTATGATGTCTGAACGCCTGTTGGGATGTTGATCCATTCGTCGTATTCAGCAATGTATGCGAACTGAGCGCCCCGGGGCATCCGGGCCGCTCTTTGGCTTCTAACGGCCACAATTTCTACTCGACGGTGAAATCGTCGATAGTTCGTCCATCAAGGCCGATCGCCACGAAATGGACACGTTTGCCGTCGACATCGCATTTCACCACGTGGTAGATCGAGGCTTCGTATGCCTCTTGCGTCAGCGGTTTGCCGTCCGAGCCAATATCCGAGATGTATTTGTCGAGCGGCAGGCCGCTCGCATCTTTGAGGATCACCGGTTCAGGCTCCACCGTCACATCCCCGGGAGCAGCAGGAACAGTGTCGTCTTTCTTTTCTTTGCCGTTCTGAACCACGATAGGCTTCTCCGGCAGCATGGCGTCGATGTTCTCCGGATGGTAGACGGGCGCTCCTCCCCCTCCGGTTACAATATAAGTTATGCCTTCTCGCTTTGTCCGGTAATAAAGATGGTCGTGACCACAGAAAACGGCACGCGGCTTGTACTTGACGAACAACGGGCATAGATATGCCCGAGTAATCATGGCTTCGTCCTGAACGGCGTGGGGACCGACAGAGTATGGGCTCTCGTGGAACATCACAAATGTGTTTGTTGCCTTGTCCTGAGACTTTTTGAGCTCATCCTCCAGCCATGCATACTGTTCGGTGCCCGGAGCATAGCTCTGCATGCTGTCTACGACGATAAAGCGGTTATTGTGCCTTGAGAAAGCATAATAGAACTTGGTCTTAATGTCTCCACTATCAAAAGGAGAGCTGACGTGAGCCGTGTACCCCTTGCCGGAGGGCGGCTCCGCCTTGGCATCGTGGTTGCCTCGTGACGGATAGAATGGGATTTTCGCATCACGGAGGGGCTGCGTCACACGGTCGTACATTGTCCAGTCGGCCTCTACCGAGTTGTCTTTGATCAAGTCGCCGGTCTGCATGATGAACTCAGGCTTCAGATCGACGATCTGCTTGACGATTCGCTGATGTACGCCCTGCAGCTTCTGGATCTGGTCGTCGGTCACCGGCTCAACGGCATCCTTATTGGAGCGAGTATCGCCGAATACAATGAAGGTGAACTTGTCTTTGGAGTTATTCCGTTTGCGGGCAAGTGCTGGTGTTCCCAAAACCATGCAGATGGCGAGGGAGACAGCGGCTGTTCTACGGTAGGTCATATTAATCCTTTTGTCGAATGCAACAGCAGTGTTGAAATGACCACGCCTCATGGGCAGACATCCAGGGTGTGACGGATTATTCAGGATGCCGGCAGCATGGCAAGTATAGTGGTATAGTTTAGCACAGTTACAATGCCTGCCACACGCGCAATGGGCCTCTCCAAGCCCGCAATCAACGATCACTTGTCCCGGCGCGCCCAATAAAGTGGCCCAGCCGATCCAATTGTGGTCCACGCGCAACATAATCCTGCCGCGCGCAGTCTAAATAAGCAAGCGGTCTAAAGAATACAAGGAGATTAACAAGCGCAATGAGTAACTCATCCTGGAGTCCGAAAGACATCAAACCGGGAGGTTGGCTGTTCATCATTTTGATACTGGCAGGGCTCTTCTGGTTCGTCGTGAAGCCCCGCCTTGCCCACAATGCAGCGGGCACAACCACGGCAACAGCGCCGACGAATGCCGACACAAGCAATCCGATGCCGATAGCCGCATCGCCAGGCAATGTGATTTTTCTCACGACCAAGACAAATCTACCGTGGATCAAGCAGCAGGTAGACGAGTTTAATCAAACAAGCCCCGGGTTCGGCATTCGAGTGGATACCCTCGCAACACGGGAAGCCATGCAGGGCATCCACAACCATACCGCGCAGCCGACGATCTTCAACCCGAGCACGCAGCTCTGGCTGACACGCATCGGGGACCTTGACCATTTCGTAGACAATTCGAGCGCTGACTATAAAGTCCTATTTAAGTCCCCGCTGGTGATCCTCACTACGAAGAAGAATCTGCCCATGGTGAGACAGATATTTCAGGGAAACAACGCGTGGGATAATGTTCGACAGCAGAGTAAGTTCGGAAAGCTGCGTTTCAGCTTTGCCGATCCCATCAATGCCAGCAGTGGCACACTGACCATGAGCATGATGCTGCGTGAATATGCCAAGCGAACCGGACAAACAAATCTGGTAGCGACGGCGAACAGCGCTGGCTTCAAGAGCTTTCTGAAGGACCTAACCTCCGGATGGGAGCGCGCGAACACCCAGAAATCGGCCGATCTGGAAAAGGCGTATGGGCAGGACCAGAGCAACCGCGATTTCATTACCGCTTATGAGGCGGCAGCGATAAAGGCCGTTAACGACAACTCAAACCTGGCATTCGTGTACCCGAATCCGACGGTCGACGCCAACCAGGCGGCTGCTGTACTAAAAGCGCCTTGGGTCAGCGCAGAGCAGCGCAAGAATGCGGAGCAATTCCTAGCCTTCCTCAGCACTCCTGAGCAATTGGCGAAGGCCGCCGATTTCAATTTCCGCCCAACCATCAACGGCGCGGGGGAACTGGAATCGCGGGTAAAGGGTCCGGCGGCGTCCTATTTCCAGACATCGTATTTGAGCACGGAAACGTGTCCCTATGCGGCTCTCAATGATGCCGCTGCGGTGTGGAACGGGATTCGATAGCGCGGTCTAGCAAACTATGAACAAATATCGAAAGCAGCTTCTTGGCGACCTTCTCGGACAGTTCGGGATAAAGGTAGGTAGCGACGAGGAGCCAATTCGCGCGCCGGTGGAGCCTATTGATCCGGATGCGGCAGCGGAGCTTGAGGGCTCGCTCATTATGAGCTCGCGCAAGGAGCAGTTGTACAATCAGCAACTCCAACAGCGTCAGGCGAACGCGGTCGATGAGAGCGATCCAGTAGATGCCGAAGGAGATATCGATTTCGATCTTCTGTTCAGAAAGGTGCAAATCCCTGCTTCAGGGTTCACGGCGGAGCAGGCTATGGAGGCGATCCATAGCCTGGATGCGACCATCCCTCCGATGATCAACGATCAGGCGCAGCGGCGGCAGATTATCCGAAATATGCTCCTGGCGGTTAACAAGGGGCCGGCAGCGGCAGAGAAGATCGTCCTTGATGCCCACAACAAGCAAAAGGCGCTGGATGATCTTTTGAGCGCGCATACTGACATGCTGGTGGAGTACCGGCAACACGCGAATGACGCCGTCAAGCAGCTCGAAGAGAAGATCGCGGCGATCAGAAGCTCTCAGGCAGCCGCCGAGCGCCAGTACGACACAATGGCTAAAAACTGCAAGGATCGCCAGGCAGCCTACGATCAGGTTATCGATTTCCTGGGTTCAACAGCACCAGATTAGTCGCGGATTCCTGGGCCGGTTTACGCGACGAACGAGCAACCAACAACCCTTGCCGAAGCCAAGCCAGCGGCGTTCTAATCAGCAGGCTTGGTGTGATGTGTCGCCATGAGTGCCATCGACTGGCTGTCCCTCAAACACTTCAACATTCAAACAATTTGCAAAATATGCTATGATCATCGCCATATGCCGAAACGAGAGAAGACGACTTCGTCTGAAAAAGAAATCGCCGAAATGTTCCGAGCGCTCGGCGACCCGACGCGTCTGAGGATATTCCGGTTCCTACTGCAGCGGTGCCACCCAATAACCGTAGAGCATGGCGAAAAGCAATGGATGGCCATCGGTCCCACCGTGGGTGAGGTGTGCGCAGCGGTGTCGGATTCCAAGAAGATCACGGCCAAAGTGTCACACCATCTGAAGGAAATGCGTCTAGCTGGCGTGATCGAAATCAATCGCCAGGGCAAAAACATGATCTGCGGAATATCACAGAAGGCGATCGACCAGATGACTCTTGTCCTGAGCAATGACGGTTCAGCCACACTCGACAGCGACGCAACGGATATAAGCGTCGTGCCGGATATCCACTTCCTCGAACTCTTCCCCAGTGAGCCGGATACCAATAGCCGACATGAAGAAGTGACGTAGACATCCTCAGGTCGTTGGTGGTATCACAGAGTGATTCGCCACACCATCACGTGGCGGCGATGGAAGGGAATCATTATATGCGATTGTTGCCGCGCGAGGAGAAGTTTTTCGATCTGTTCGACGAGTTGGCTGCATGTCTTGTCGAGGGCGCCGGAATGCTTGAGACCGTCCTAGGCGACTACGAGCAGCGCGAGGACATGCTGGCCAAGATGCACAAGCTCGAACATAAAGCCGACGGCCTCGTGCATGAAACGATGGATCGACTTAATAAGACGTTCGTAACTCCACTGGACCGTGAAGACATCCACGCACTGGCGCATGTGATGGACGACGTGCTGGACTACACACAGGCGGCGCTCGACGGCATGCTGCTATACGACATCGACCGTCCGGTTCCCAAGAGCGCCGAGATCTCCAATCTGCTGAAG
>Ga0105238_10004132_pt1 | contig 14407 bp, 11 predicted proteins | sample KBSC34metaG_FD_81526 | JGI IMG/M metagenome (GOLD analysis project Ga0105238, IMG submission 81526) | Corn rhizosphere microbial communities from Kellogg Biological Station, Michigan, USA - KBS C3-4 metaG | ecosystem: Host-associated > Plants > Roots > Rhizosphere > Soil | place: Michigan, USA... | reverse complement strand
TCACGGACGCCGCGGTCCTTTCCGACCTGACTGTCTCCACCGATCCAGCCCAAGTGCTAGCGAACGTGTGGGTTGGTGCGCCCTGCACGATTCGAACGTTCGGCCTCTTGGTTCGTCGCGCGACGTAGGTCATTCCGCATGACGACAGGCTGAGGAACGGCCAGTACTGGACCAGAGACGTTTTGAATCCGGCCGGTGTCTGCTCCTCAGAACTGGTACTTAGCCGCGAACTGCATCACGCGCGGCGGTCCGGCCGTCGTGATCTGGCCGAAGGTGGCCAGGTTGCTCAGCGTCGTGGCCGGCTGTCCCCATTGCAGCCAGTTGAATGCGTTGAACGCGTCGATCCGTACCTCGACGGCCTGAGCGCCTGTCAACCGGATAAGGCGCGACAGCGACATGTCCAGGTTGCGTGAGCCCATGCCGCGGATGCTGTTGCGCTGGCTGGTCCCCAGGGTACCGGGTGCTGGCTGCGCAAACGCGGCGGGGTTCAGGAAGCGCATGCCCCCATTCACCGGATTGATCGACCGGTCCGCATACGGGTCGGCCATCACCTGGTTGGCACGTTGTGTGGCCACCTGCCCGTTGAGCGCGATGTCCACGCCGGTGGCGACCGTGAGCCAGGGCCCGCTCAGCGCACGGAATCCTCCTACGAGCCGCCAGTCCGAGAAGGCGCGCCGCAACGCCGCTTTGTTCAGCTGCGGCGACATGATGCTGGCGGTCATCGAGAAGTTGTGCAGCCGGTCGGCGGCGCAGTGACCGTCGTCGAAATGCGGGTCCGATGGGATGTTGTAGCCGGTCGACACGTTGGTCGTCCCGCCGCCGCCGCCCTCGGGAGAACCAAAGCAGCGAGACAGCGTGTAGTTGGCGTTGACGGTGGTCAACGCCGTGCCGCCGCGCACCGACAGCAGCAGCCCGTTGTAGCGCTGACGCCCGTCGCTGACGTACTCGTCGAGGGCCGCGAAGTATTTGCCGTTCTCTGGATCGATCGCCGTCAGCGGGCGCCGGGCGTTGGTGTTGGCGATGGTGGGAGGAGCCCCCGTGCCCGGCATAGGTCCGTACACCGCGTTGTTCAGTGGCGTGGATTCCCAGATGTTGTTGGTGCGTGTGCCGATGTAACCGGCCGTGGCAAACCAGCGCGCGCCCACTTGCCGCTCCACCGTCACGTTGAACGAATGGACGTTGGTGGCGACGAGGTCGTTGGTGAGCGCGAGGAACGGACCGTTCAGCGAGAAGGGGGCGTTCTTGTCGAAGGTGACCGGGAAGATGTTGGTCTGGCCGCCGGGATTGCCGAGGAACGGATTGTCCAGGCCTCCGGGCGGCGCGTTCAGCCGCACTTCCGATCCCCATGGCGGCGCTACCGACGTGTTGAGGTGAAACTGGCCGTTCACGAATTCGTACGACTTGCCGTAAGACGCGCGCACCGAGGTGCGGCCGTCGGCCCATGGACTCCAGGACAGGCCCACCCGGGGGCCCAGGTTGTTCCAGTCGGTCAGCATGCCCGCCTGCGTGGGGAAACCCGCGTCGTCTGGGTAGGTCAACCCTGCGGGTGCCTTGGGAAACACGGTGCTTCTGGTGCCGGAGCGGAAACGCGTCAGGTCGAACTGATACACCGCGCCGTTCACCAGCTGCTGCGGGAAGAACGGCTCCCAGCGCAGGCCGTAATTGAGCGTCAGCCGCGGCCCGACCCGCCAGGTGTCCTGGCCGTAGAGCCCGAGGTAGGTCTGCTCCACCTCCAGCGCGTTCGGCGCCGCCTGGACCAGGCCGTTCGTGCCGAGCCTGCCGAGCAGGAAGTCGGCGAGTCCCAGTCCCGTCTGCGTGCCATCCACGGTGAAGGATCCCGGCGACCGCACGTTGGCGTGCGACTCCGTGCGCCAGCGAGCGAAGCTTGCGCCAACCACGTATTGGTGTCCGCCGCGCACCAGCGTCAGGTCGTCCGCGATCTGCCACGACGGCGTGATGACGGTGGTCGGCGTCTCGGTGCCGGTGCCGAGCGTGAACCCGCCCGTGACGCTCAACAGCATGTAATGGGGCAGATAGCTGTAGCTGTCGATACCGACTTCCGGCGCCGAGAAGTATTCGATGTCGGGGCGTACGATCGCCGTGTGATTGAACGCGCCGCGCACGGCGTTCAGCGTGTTCGAGTTGATGACGAAGTTCTCGCCCATCGTCACGCTGTGCGCCTGATTGTCTCGCCCGCCCACGCGCGTCGTCAGCACGTTCTGCTGCGCGGACGGGAGCGTATAGGGCGGCGGCGAGAACTGGCTGGTGGCGATGTACCGGCCGAAGAGCGAATGCGCGACGTTGACCGAGTAGTCGATGCGGGTGACGTACTGCCCTTCGTCCTGTGCGCTGGGCAATCCGTACTGCACCAGTCCGCAGGGGTCGGTGGTGTTCGGGAGGCGGGCGGTGATGTTGAGCGCGGCCTTGCTGAAGAGCGCCGGGTCGACGCGATTGCCGACGAACGGGGCGCCCAGGTTGCGCTGGACGCCGGCGTTGCAGGCCGGTGACGCAATCGACGTGAAGTCGCCAGCCAGCATCGCCGCCGTCGGTACGAAGGCGCGGCTGTCGCTGGGGTTCACCCTCGTGTTCGTCCCCTGGTAGCCGAAGAAAAAGAAAACCTTGTCCGTCCTCACCGGGCCGCCCAGCGTCACGCCGTATTGGTTGCGCTTCTGCCCGTCGTCCTTGCGCTTGCCGTCGGGCCCCTTGGTGCCGAACGGGTCGGTGGCGTTGAAGCTGTGGTGGCGCAGGAACTCGAACACGTTGCCCCGGAACGCATTGGTCCCCGACTTGGTCACCGCGCTCACCGCCCCCGCTGAATGCATCCCGTTTTGTGCCGTGAGCGCGTTGGTTTCTGCCTGGAACTCCTGCAGCGCGTCGGGGAACGGAAGCGGCAGATTTGTGTTGCTCCGCGGATCGTTGTGCATTGCGCCGTCGAGGACGTAGGCGACTCCGAACGCCAACCCTCCGCCGAGCGAGTAGGCCTGCCCGCCGTTGCTGCCGCCCATCACGCTGCTGGCGAGTTGCTGCGCCTGTGGCACTGCCGCGGGCAGATACTGGAGGAGGTCCGCCGGGTTGCGGCCGTTCAGCGGCAGTTCCACGATCCGCGTGTTGTCCATCACCTGCGCCACGCCCAGATTGCGCGTGGCCACGGTTTCCGTCTTGGCGTCGACGGTGACCGTCTCCGCCACCTGACCGAGGGCCAGCGTAACGGGGACGGACTGGGTGCCGTTCACCTGCAGCACGATGCCCCTCTGCACGGCGGTACGAAAGCCCGGGAGCACCACCTCGAGCTGATACGGTCCCACGGGTATCCCGGGAAACGAGAAGAAGCCGTCGGCGTCGGTGACCACCTCACGCTTGAATCCCGTGTCTGTCTGCGTGGCGCTGACACTGGCGCCGGGCAGCACTCCGCCGCCTTCATCCTTCACCGTGCCCGTGAGTTGGGCGGTGCCCTGGGCCAGGGCGTTGGTGCTCAGTGCAAGTGCGAGGCTGCATATCAGCGCCGACATCCCGTGCTTCATGGCTCTTCTCCTCCGCGTCCTGGCGGTTGGCGAGTGCGGCGGATTCTATACCTGTGCGTGGCGAATGCCACCATGACGCCCCGGCACCAACGCCACGGGAAGCCAAAGTGGCGAGGCCCGCGTCGTCGGATGGGACCCCAACGTGGACACGACGATCAATGCGTACACCCGGGCGGTCGATGAGTCTGTGCGTGATGTGGATGAACGCGTCGGCCGACAATTGAACGCAATCGAACGACGCGCGAACAATTTGGCAGACACTTCGACTGCCGAAACGCAAATCGCTTAGGAAAGGATTGGTGCGCCCTGCACGATTTGAACGCGACGTATAACCCCGACGACTGCAAATCGCACGCGGACCCGATCACGTTTTATCGCTACGCGTTTCAATTTCTGGTCGGCGAACTACTGACGGTCGCTTGGCAAGCGGAGTTAGTGATCGACGAACACTCAACCGGTATCGAGGATGGTCGCGACCAGTGTTATGAACCCGCCACTGCGCGAACGTCTTGGGCCGGAACTTCAACAGCGCGCGGACGGCGGCTTCGCTGTGTGTCGCGATGACACGCTTCTCCAATCGCTGCGGCGCCAACTTCACGAGTGTCGGGGCTTCGCCCTGCTCATGGAGCCACCGGCAGAATGCGTTCAGCGCACGGACCCACGTATTGGCAGGAGACAGGACGAACGCCACGTTCGCGCAGGTGAACAACGAACCGCTGAAGGTCGGCCTTGGTGATGGCCGCTGCGTCGGTCGCACGCTCTGTAGGCGCTGTATCCTTGAACGCCTTCCCCGCGCACTCATACCACTCACGCGTCGCGTCAGTGACGTTGTGGACGTAGGTTCGTTCGCGGAGAAACTGCTGAAAGAGCTGATCGAGTCGATCCATGGAGCCAGTGGGTCCTTTCCGACCTGACTGTCTCCACCGATCCAGCGTAAGTGCTAGCAGCGGTGAGGAATGGTGCGCCCTGCACGATTCGAACGTGCGACCTCCTGGTTCGTAGGTTCGTCAGGGCTTTGCGTCTTGCTGATATTCAGTGGTTTAGGCCCATGCTGATCAGTGGCTTTTCATGGTGTTTGGGGGCCAGTTGAACGCAAATTGAACGCGTTCCGCGGTCCAAGGAAAACAACGGCGTTTGGAGCGCTCCCCTGCAGCATTTCTCTAGTGAGTCAGCCGTCGCGTCGGAGAATCAGAAACGAAATAGAGCAACGCCGCATTCGTTACCTGGCCACCAAACGCCATGTAATCGTCAAATGCCCCGGGAATATTCAGCGGAATCATCTCGTATAGAAATACCGTAATCGGCAGGATGAGCCATCGCCGGCCGACACCTTGATCGTGATACGCCTTCCAGAGACACGCAGACAGAACAAGCCCCGATCCGATCGCCGCCGGAGCAGAGAATAAAGACGTTCCAAGTGAGAGCGGGAGAAGGAGAACAGACCAGACGATGGCGAAGACTGTGGGTAGAAACACGTCTCCCAACGTGTAGTGCTTTGTGAACAGAAGCATCACGATCGCGAGCAGGAGACATAGTCCAAACGTCGTCCCTCCCGCTACGAGGCCCGTTCGCCAATCAAAGGCCGCCCAGAAGATTCCGGCTGCCGTGAACGCGAGGGGAACCGCAGCGAACATCACCAAGATGCCCTTCCACATGGGTCATCCTTTCGATAGCGCTCGGAGATTCCGCCCACTACTGCCTGCGAGCCTCGTGTGCCACGACACGCGCGCGTTGGCTCCGTGATCGCGCCGGCTATTCGGGGTCACGGAGCAGATCCAAACACGAGGTGAAGAACCGCTCACTCAACGCTCGCCGGTATGGCAACGAAGGCGTGTGCGAGCCCACCATTCGTGATCGCGTACTGGCCGACGACTATCCCGTCGGCATTGATCCCGAACGCAGCGGTGAAAAACGCCACTGTGCCCAGCGGTGCACCGGCACAGCCGGCTGCTTCCTCACATGCGAAATCGAGCGTGATGGCTGGGGCGCCATCCAATCGCTGCACGAAGCCATGTCGTTTCGTCGACGGATCGCCCACCTCGCGATAGACCCCGACGAGATGTTGATTCGGACTTACATCCCAAATCGCGGTGACGGTCGCGGTCGGTGTGGCGTCCCATGGCTCGAACATGCCATCGCGTACCACGTACCCTCGCCCGCGGTTCGTTCCCATTTCGGTGAACAACCCTGCTACAACGTGGCCGCCGCCTGGAGTGCCGCCGTTGTTCATCGACATCGGAACAGCCATCCCGTCCGTCAACTGGCCTCCGTTGGCCATCAAACTGAAGGCGGCGCCTGAACGCGTCCACACGGCGCCGAACATCGACGACATCAGGTCGTGGTCGTGCACGCATCCGTAGATGTCTCCGTCAGGCGTGATCCGCTGGGCGATGGCGCCCGGATGCACGTGCTCGACGCCGAATTCGTCCACGGTGTTGGGAAACCTCAGCGTGGTGAACTTCCCGCGGTAGTAGTGGAACGCCTTCGTACACGCGGCATCGGTAGCAGCCGGACAGTACAGCGGCGAATCCTCGCTAGGCGGATGGCTTAGATCGTGGACAGGAAGGACGTACGATCCAACAATCTCGCCGCGCGGGTTAATGCCGTTGGCAAGAGTGGATCGGACGCCAGAGACCGGAAATTCCAGAGTCGAGAACTGCCCATCGGAGAGCAGGAATCCGCGCTGTTTGCCACCAGCGACGTAGAAACCGACGATGTCTCCGTGTGGGTTGATGCCTCTGGCGCCGGTTTGAGTGGCGACGCCGCCAGGAGCCAGACCCGCAGGGCAATCCGTAGCGGCGGCCGCGGCGGGGCACCGCACGTCCAGCGGCACGAAGGTGTATTCCTGCGCGAAGGCTGGACCGGCCAGCATCACCGCGCTCGAAAGCAATGAAACGACGCTTATGCGATTCATGCGGGTCGACTCCTGGCCTCCGGCAAATCCGGCGGCACTCTAGATCGCGCAAAAAGACGCCAAATTGGTTCATCCGGCCAAAAACCGCGGGTTCTCGGTGGATTAGTGCACGGTGGAAAGAGGGTTGCGGACGCGCTCCCGCCTCCCTATGCTTGCGGCACCCTTCAGAAAGCTGATGACTGCGGCATCTGATGTGACGACGCTCTTGGACGATTGGAGCCGCGGCGATCCGCGTGCCCTGCAGCAACTCCTCCCGCTCGTCTACGCCGAACTCAAAGCCATCGCGGCACGAGAGCTTCGCCACGAACGTCCTGACCACACCCTCCAAGCGACCGCGCTCGTTCACGAGGCATATCTGCGGCTGTCCGCACAACGCGGTGTCGACTGGCACGATCGAGCACACTTCTACGGCGTTGTGTCACGAGTGATGCGCCGGATCCTCGTGGACCACGCCAGGCGTCATCGGACGATAAAGCGCGGTGATGGGGCGCAACTGGTGTCGCTCGACGACACCACTGAAGGGGAACTGGTTGCAGCGGGGCCGTCCTCGGTTCTGGCGTTGGATGGGATCCTCGATCGACTCGAACGTGTCGATGCGAACCTGGCGAGGCTTGTTGAGCTCCGGGCGTTCGGGGGCGTCACCATCGAGGAAGCTGCGACTGTTCTCAACGTGTCCTCGTCGACCGTCAAACGCGAGTGGCGCCTCGCCAAGGCATGGCTCAGCCGCGAGCTAGGCGGTACGTTGCGATGAGCGACGACAGACTGTGGAGGGAGGCCAAACGAATCTTCCTCGAAGCGGTGGAAATGCCGTCGCAGGACCGGTTCGAGTTTATCCAGGGCGCTACGAAAGACGATCCTGAGTTGCGCCGGGAGGTCGACTCACTGCTCGCGTCTGACGCAGGTGCCAGCAGCGCAGTTGGCGGCGTTCCGTTTGTTCATCAGCTCGAGCTGGCTACCTTGCTTTCAGCTGACAACGATACCGCTTTGAGCATCGGTCGCCAGATCGGCCCGTACGAGATCCTGGCACTACTCGGAGCGGGGTCGATGGGCGATGTCTTTCGAGCCCACGACGCCAAGTTGAACCGGGATGTGGCGCTGAAGGTGCTGCCCGACGCCCTGGCGCTCGACGACGAATACCTTGCACGGTTTCGGCACGAAGCGAGAACGCTCGCGGCGCTACATCATCCCAACATCGGCGCCATTTACGGCCTGGAAGAATCCGGCGGAGTCCATGCGCTGGTGTTGGAGCTCGTCGAGGGACGAACGCTGGCCGATCGGCTGTCGTCGGAGCCGATGCTAGTCCGTGAGGCGCTCATCGTCGGCGAACAAGTTGCGGCCGCTTTGCACGCCGCTCACCAACAGGGAATCGTTCACCGCGATCTAAAACCGGCCAATATCACCATCAGCGCTGACGGCACTGTCAAGGTCCTGGACTTTGGCCTTGCCCAACGCGGTCCCAGCACGGGTAGCAGCACAACGTCCGGATGGGGCGCTACCGGCGTCGGCTCCGATGGAGCAGTGGCTGGGTCGCCGGCATACATGAGCCCTGAGCAAGCGCGCGCCGAGCCTGTGGACTACCGCAGCGATCTCTGGGCATTCGGATGCCTGTTGTTCGAGCTGCTCTCTGGCAAACGCGCCTTCAGCGGTGGCTCGGTTCGCGACACGCTTGCCGCTGTTCAGGCCAACGAGCCGGATTGGAATGCGCTGCCACGAGGAGTTCCCGTAGCGATCCGCGCCGTGATTCGCGACTGCCTTCAAAAGGACCGGAGACATCGCCCGGCGTCGATGGACGACGTTCGTAACACGCTGCTCCGAACGCTTCGCGTCAACTGGCGCCAACGGTGGCTGGCGGCGGCAGCTCTGCTCGCAGTCGGTGCCGTCGTGACCAGTAGCGCGCTGGTCTTGTACCGTAGTCGGCAAACGGAGTGGGCACGCAACGTCGCTCTGCCGCGCCTTGCGCAGCTCGCGGACACAGATCAGTACGCCGAGGCATTTGCGCTCGCGAGGCAGATCGAACGCATCGCCCCGCAGGACACGGTGCTTCGCGCCTCGTGGCCACGCTTCGCGGCGAACATTTCCATCTCGACCGCTCCGGAGGGCGCCGTCGTATCGGTGCGTCCGTATGGGGCGGCCAAGGCGAGCTGGGAACGGCTTGGCCAGACACCACTGAAGAGCGTGAGGCTGCCACTTGGCGTATTCGAGTTCCGTCTCGAAAAGGACGGTTATGCCACGCAGCTTCTCGCCGCTCCGAATCCATCCACCATGCTCGGCAACGCGACGAACCGTCTTGCGGCCGCCATGGTCTTTCCGTTGGCGCAACGTCAGGACGCGCCGGACATGGTCACGGTGCCCGGGGGCGCTTTCCCCGTCAGTCTCAATGCGTTCAGCACGACGGATCCGGTTCCGCTGGATCCGTTCGCCATCGACCGCTACGAAGTGACCAACGCGCAGTATCAGAAATTCGTCGACGCGGGCGCCTATCAGCGCGCCGACCTGTGGCAAGACCTGCCGTTCGAATCGGCGACCGAGACGAGTTCATGGTCGGACACTGTGATGACGTTTCGGGACTCCAAGGGTTCGCCTGGTCCTGCGACGTGGATTTCTGGCAGATATCCCCCGGGTACTAGCCGCCATCCGGTGGCGGGGGTCAGCTGGTTCGAAGCCGTCGCCTACTGCCGGTTCGTCGGCAAGTCATTGCCATCACTGTTCCACTGGAGGCGAGCTGCTTTGTCTCCCGACGAGATGTTCTCGCCGCTCGCGCCGTCGCTGCTGGCTCACAGCAACTTTGCTTCGACTGGTCCCGTCGATGTCGGGACGTCCTTCGGCCCAAGTCCGTACGGGACATACGACATGGCGGGGAACGTTCGCGAGTGGTCGTGGAACGAGGCACAGGCTGGCCGCCGCTGGATGCAAGGAGGGGCATGGAATCAACCCAACTACATGCTCGTGGTCGCCGACAGCGCCCCAGCAGCGGATCGTTCGCCAATCAACGGCTTCAGATGCGCGAGCTACGGGAAGGCGCCTCTTGCGCCGCGAGTGCTCGCTGCCGTCGGTCAACCACCCAGGTCGCGCCCGCCGTCGCCACCTGATCCGGCCCTATTCGAAGCGTTCAAACAACAGTACGGCCTGGTCGGTGCACCACTGAACGGCCGCGTCGAATTCGTGGATTCGACGAATGCCGACTGGACGCGGCAGATCGTCACGTTCGATGCGGGTTACGAGAACTCGCGTGTCGAGGCGTATCTGTTCACACCGAAGCATGCCGCACCGCCCTACCAGCTGGTCGTGTATTTCCCAGGCCGCTCGTCATTCGTCGGCAAAGCGACGAGCGAGAATCTTCAGCCCGACTTCCTCGACTTCGTCGTGCGGAGCGGGCGGGCCTTGGTCTGGCCAATTTACAAGGGCTCATACGAGCGCTGGATTCCCACAGGTTCTCCCTCTGTAGACCAGCGGCAACTGCTCTTCGACTGGCGACACGACGTGGCGCGGGTGCTCGATCTGCTGGGACTGCGCACCGACATCGACCGGAACCGCATGGCGTACCTGGGACTCAGCTACGGCGCGTCGGTCCCGTTGTCGCTGCTATCGCTCGAGGAGCGCTTCAAGACGGCAGTGCTGCTGTCAGCAGGCATGGGGGGAGTCCCGGGCTTTCCGGATGCCGATGCGCTGAATTATGCGGGACACATCACCCTTCCGGTCTTGATGCTTTCCGGACGTCACGACTTCGTGTATCCGCTCAAGACGGTGTCCGAGCCACTTTTCGCAAGGCTCGGGACACCGGCTTCGAGCAAGCGCCATGTCGTGTTCGACGCTGGCCATATGATGTTTCCTCGAGAGTCGATGCAGCGTGAGGTGCTCGACTGGCTTGACCGACAACTCGGCACGCCGTCGGCAGTCCCCAACTCCCGTTAGGACTGCCGACCTGACTTGCTGCTACTGCACCTTCACATAGACGGCAAACCAGCTGAAGTCCCCAGTCGGCTTCTCCAATTTGAAGATTCCCATGAACGCGTAACCGCTCGGTGCGGGCGGTGCTACCGCGTTTGGACCGGCCAGCGCACGCAAGAGCGCGGCTCCCGCTAACGTCGGACCAGGCTCACCTGCCGGTCCAGGTGGTCCGGCGACGCCCTGTGGGCCTTGCGGCCCTTGCGCCCCGGCGGGCCCCGGCGAGCCGGGCGGCCCCGGCGGCCCGGCCGGGCCAGCAGGACCTACGGGCCCCACCGGCCCGGGAGTTGCTGGAAGCACACTGACGGAAACAACGTCGGATGCGAACTGCACTCCATCTGTCGCCGAAAACACGAGCGAGTGAAAGCCTGTGCTCAACGTGAGGGACACCGAGGCAGCAGTTGACACGAGCGCACCATCAAGCCGCCATTCCCGGGCGGTCGAAGTACCGGTAACGACTGCGGTGCGCGAGAAGACGGCCTGTCCCGTCGCGTCCGCGGCAAGTTGCACGTCCGCACCAGCATCGACCGTCAAGGGCGACGTGGAGTACGTCCATCGAAAATTGTCGAGCAAAACGACGGAATCGCCAGACCCGTCGAAGCCGTCCATGATCGCGAAGCTGATCGTGACCACATCGCCGGCAACGACCGGAGCAAACGCCGTGAGCCAGCTCGTTCCAGCTCCATCGCTGTAGTCGGGCAGGTCCATGCCTGTTCCGATCAATTCGGTGGTCCCTTCGCAGAAGTTGTACGAACCCGCAATGGCGCCGTCGAGAAATCCCGTGGCTCCATTGCGGCACTGCGTGAAGAGAGCCGTATTGACCGAGATGGGCTGAAGCGCCGGGTCCACCGCTACGTTGCCCGAGCCTGTCGGCGTCTGCACGTAAGCGATGAATCGATCGTTGAAGGCGCTACAGCGACGCTCGGGATATTCCGACGTGAGGAAGTTGTGATCGAAGCGAAGTCCCGTTGCCCCGGCCGGCACGCGGACCTGCACTCTTAGAACGGCGAGGTCGAACACGTCACCGTTCGGAGAGTCTGGGCAGTATCCGGCCAAAGAGACGCCCGGAAACGGATTTCCTGATTGCTGGCCGAAGCTTGTCCCAGGTACCGGTGGAACAAACCCTGGATCGGCGGCGGCAGCCGCAACGCCGGTCGAGAGTACCGCAAACGTCGATCCGGTGCGCGGGACGAGTGTTCCGCCCCACTTCGACGCTACGACTCGGTTCGGCAGTAGCGACGGTTGATCGACGACATCCAGATACGACGCGCTCACGATATCCTCCGACGGTATATCGAGCGCGGCAGCGAGGTCCCTCGCCGTCGCTTGCGCCCAGGAGTAGCCAGGGATCAACAAGGCCCACGAGCAGGCGACAACCACGCGACACATGCCGGCGCACGACAGAGACATACACACCCCCTGAAGGTGATCGCGTCGTTCGGCCTGAAATTGGGTCACGTTCTGTAGCTGGTCTCTGGGAACCTCGGTCGTATCGAGAGCGCACGGTGGCTTGCCGCAGTTTGGCGACGAGGCTGTGTGCGAAATCACGCGGCAAGACATCCAAGCGTATGTCGCCCGCCTGATGCGCCGCGGGCACGCGCCCAGGACCATCGATCACATTCACGATGTCCTGAGCGCGATTCTTCGCACGGCCGTGAAGTGGGGACATCTCTCGGAGAATCTGGCCCGCGGCGTCGAACTACCAACGTTGCGAACAGTAATGCCTAAGTGGGCGCTGACGCCGGCACAAGCCGCGGCGCTCATCGACGCTCTTCCGACGATGCCGCAGGCCATGGTGGGTCTCGCGATCTTGTCGGGATTACGTCGTGGCGAGGTGTTCGCCCTGCGGTGGCAAGACATCGATCTGGTCGAGCAGCGGTTGACCGAGCGCGAGTCGGTATACGACGGCCATTTCGGAACGCCCAAGACGGAAGCGGGTGTCCGACAAGTGCCGTTGTCGTCGCCGGCGCTCAAGCTGATGTCCGACTGGAAGGAACGGGCGGAAGGCACGGGCGCCAACGCTCTCGTGTTCGCCACGGCGGTAGGAACGCCGCTGGCACCGAGTAACGTGCTGCGTCGGCACGTGTATCCCGCGTGCGAGCGGCTGGGACTGCCGCGCGCAAGCTGGCTCACGTTCCGGCGAACGTACTCGACCTGGTCGCATCAGCAAGGTGTGCCAGGGAAAGTCACGGCGCAACTGATGGGACACGCGAACGTGGACACGACGATCAACGTGTACACGCAGGTGCTCGATGGGTCTGTGCGTGATGCGGTTGAACGCGTCGGCAGACAATTGAACGCAATTGAACGAAGTGCCAAGGATTCGGCAGACACTTCGAAGACGGAAATTCGAATTGCTTAGGAAAAGGTGGTGCGCCCTGCACGATTCGAACGTGCGACCTCCTGGTTCGTAGCCAGACGCTCTATCCAGCTGAGCTAAGGGCGCGAAGGGGCTAGTTGTGGCGGGCACTCACTCCAGGAACCACGGAGCCATGCCCAAACGTTGACTATATCACGGGTTTCCGGCTCGACGGGGCGCGTGCGGCAGCGTACGATCGACGGTTATGAGCGTGATGGAAAACCGTCAAATCCAACTGAAACCGGATCAGATCGCCTATCTCGACGAGGCCGTGAAAGCCTTCGGCTTGCCCGACACCGCCAAGGCGCTGCGCATCCTGGTCAACTACGCCAAAGAGAATCCCGACAAGCGCGACGAGATCTTCAGCGACATCCACTGCACCGGCGACTGCTGACGCCGTGAGCGACACTTACGAGCTCGCGACCTGGCAATGGCTGCCCAGGCCGCGGCCTGAGGTGTTCGCATTCTTCGCGGACGCGCACAACCTCGAACGCATCACGCCCGCGTTCCTGCGCTTTCAGGTCCTGACCTCGGATCGGATCGACATGCGGCCCGGAGCGCTCATCGACTACCGGCTGCGCCTGCGCGGCGTTCCGCTGCGCTGGCAGAGCGAAATCACGGCCTGGGAGCCGCCGCACCGGTTCATCGACGTCCAGCGGCGCGGCCCTTACCGGCAGTGGCACCACACGCACACGTTCGAAGAGCAAGACGGCGGCACGATGGTGCGCGACGAAGTGATCTACCGCCTCCCGGGGCTTTCGCTGATCACGCGTGCGGTGAATGCGCTGCTCGTGGCACCGGATACCAGGCGCATCTTCAGCTTCCGGCACACCGCACTGGAAGAAGCCTTCGGCCTGCGCGGTCAGACACGCTCAGGCCCGGTGACGATCAGCAAGCGCCGCCTATAATCGCAGGCTGATGACGACGAACGGAGGCTCCGTCGAAGCGGCGCTGAACGACGCGATCGCGCTCGCGACCTGGCTGCGCGACATCGAGCGCACCGACGGCGCGGTGGAGCGCATCGCCTCACATCTCACGGGCGTGCTGCGCGCTGGCAGCCGCGTGCTCACCTGCGGCAACGGCGGCTCGCTGTGCGACGCGATGCACTTCGCGGAGGAGATGTCGGGACGCTTTCGCGATGATCGGCCGGCGCTCGCGGTGCAGGCGATGGCGGACCCGACGCATCTCACGTGCGTGGCCAACGACTACGGCTTCGAGCGCGTCTTCTCGCGCGGCGTCGAGGCGTGGGGCAAGTCTGGCGACGCGCTGGTCGTCTTTTCCACGTCGGGAAGAAGTCCGAATCTGATCTTCGCGGTCGAAGCGGCGCGCACGCGCGGACTCAGTGTCGTTGGACTGCTCGGGCGCGACGGCGGCGCGCTGAAAAGTGCCTGCGACCACTCGATCATCGTGCCGGGAACGACGTCCGATCGGATTCAGGAAGTGCACATCAAGGTAGTGCACCTGCTGATCGAGTTGATCGAGAAGAAGATGTTCGGATGAAGCGGGCCTGAAGGCCTGCAACTACGCACGCGCTAAGAGTTCGCCCGGTGTGACCGTCGCGGTGCCCCGCTTCCCCACCACGATCGCGGCGGCGCGATTGGCGAGCGGCACGGCGGTCGGGTGATCCAATCCGGCCGCGCGAGCCAACGCAAACGCAGCCACCACGGT
>Ga0105238_10004131_pt1 | contig 14414 bp, 14 predicted proteins | sample KBSC34metaG_FD_81526 | JGI IMG/M metagenome (GOLD analysis project Ga0105238, IMG submission 81526) | Corn rhizosphere microbial communities from Kellogg Biological Station, Michigan, USA - KBS C3-4 metaG | ecosystem: Host-associated > Plants > Roots > Rhizosphere > Soil | place: Michigan, USA... | reverse complement strand
GCCTGATCGGCGCCCTCCTGCGGCACCATCCGCTCGGCGTCGCCCACGACGATCACCTTTCGCTTCGCGATGCTCGGGCTGTACGCCGCGAACTGGACGAGTGCGCGCACGGTGGCGACGAAGATCGCGTCGCTGCCGCTCGGCGGCGCATAGAGTCCGAAGTCCGCCACGCGCGCGCGCACGGCGTCCGCCTGATCCTCGAGAATCTCCTGCGCGGTGGGATCCGTGCTCGCAAGACGTGGCCGCGGAAAGAACCAGCGCAGGTCGGGATGCACGAGCTCCGCGGAGTAGCGACAGCTCGGGCACTTGCCGCATGGGCGCTCGCCCTTGCCCGTACAGAGCAGGAGCTGGCCGAGCCAGAGCGCGAGTCGCTGCTTGCCGACGCCGCGGCGTCCTTCGATCAGCAGGCTCGCCGGCAGCGCGGCGCGCGCGGCGCTGTCTGCGAGCCGACGGCGAAGCGCGTCGTGGCCGAACAGGGGGACGAGGGGCACGCGTGGAATATCGGATACGCGCGGGCCCCCCGCCAGCGAATCGGTCGTTATTCGTCAGCCCGCCGTCGTGTTGCCGCCGAGTACCGAGAGCACTTCGCCCGTTACATAGCTCGAGTCTGCCTCCGAGGCGAAATAGACGTACGCGGGCGCGAGCTCCTCGGGCTGCGCGGCGCGCTTCATCGGGACCTTGGCGCCATGCTGCGCGACTTTCTCGGGCGGCTTGTCCGCCACGTTGAGCGGAGTCCAGACTGGCCCGGGCGCAACGCAGTTCACGCGAATCCCCTTGTCCACGAGGTTCTGCGCGAGTGCCTTCGTGAAGGCGTGAATCGCGCCCTTGGTCGACGAGTAGTCGATGATCTCCTCGCTTCCCTCGAGGCCGGTGACCGAGCCTGTGTTGATGATGGCGCCGCCGCGCCCGAGATGTCGCAGCGCCGCGCGCGCCATGTAGAAGTAGCCGAAGATGTTCGTGCGGAACGTGAGCTCGAGCTGCTCGTCGGAGATGTCTTCGAGCGATGCCTGGTGCTGCTGAAAGGCTGCGTTGTTGACGAGGATGTCGAATCGGCCGAGCTGCCTGCTCGCCTGCTCGACGGCGTCGTCGCAGAACGAGGAGTCGGTGACGTCGCCCGCGATCAACACGCAGCGGCGGCCGACGCTCTCGATGGCGCGCTTCGTCTCTTCCGCATCGCGCTGCTCCTCGGAGAGATAGACGATCGCGACATCGGCACCTTCGCGAGCGAAGAAGTACGCGACCGCGCGGCCGATGCCCGAGTCGCCGCCGGTGACGAGTGCGGCTTTGCCTTCGAGCTTTCCGGCGGGCTTGTATGCGGCGCCCTTGTAGCGCGGACGCGGATCGATCTCCGCTTCGATTCCCGGATGCGGCTGATGCTGCTGAGGATACGGCGGCGCCGGCTCCTTCATCGCGGCCGGCTGCTGCGCTCCCGATTTTTCCTTCTTCCCCTTTTCCTTCGTATCGTTCGCTTCCGCGCGCCGCTGCGAGGCGACGAAAACAGCGCGGGTCTCTGGACGTGTTCTGGATCCGCTCGTGGACTTCGCGGATGTGCTCGAGCCGTTGCCGCGGGATGATTTTCCGCCGCTCTGTTTTTTCGCTGCCATAGCAACTCCTGTGTGATTAGAAAGCCCAAACGCAAGCGCTGGGCCCTCGAGGCGAGCGGCACCGAAACTGCCAGCATAGATTCCGTCGCACTGCGCGCTGATGTCCGGCGCGCTCCAACACGCAGAGGTCACCATGTCGCTACCGCTGGAGTACCTGAAGGTCGCCTTCCTGTCCGCAGATGGTGTGGAGCAGATGGAGCTGGAGGCACCGCTCAACGCGGTTCGTCAAGCGGGGGCGACGGCGTGCATCGTGTCGATCGATCGCGACGCGATCGGCGCGGTGGAGAACGAGGAGCGCAGAGATGCGTTCGAGGTCGACTTCCTGGCGCGGGACATCGAGGCACGCGAGTTTGCCGCGCTCGTCATTCCGGGCGGTTCGCGAAGCCTCGGCTCGCTGCAGCGCGATGTGGGCGCGCAGGAGCTCGTGCGCGCGTTCTGCGAGCTCGACAAGCTCGTTGCGGCAATCGGCTCAGCCTGCTCGTTGCTGATCGCCGCGGACGTCGTGCGAGGTCGGACGCTGTCCGCTCCGCCGGAGCTGCGCGACGAGCTCGAAGCTGGGGGAGGCATCTACTCGGAGCGCGCCGTGCATCGCGACCAGCATCTGATCACCTGCCGCTCGGCCGCCGACCTTCCCGCCTTTTGCGGACTGCTCATCGAACAGCTCGCGCAGCTCTCGGCGAATGCACGCGTGGATGAGGCGAGCGAAGAATCGTTCCCGGCGAGTGATGCTCCGGCGTGGGGGCCCACGGCGATCGGTGCGCGCAAGGGGAAGAAGGAAGGGCGCGCGAACGGAGATTGAGCGGGAAGTCGTGGCGAAGGACAGGCGATGGTACGTCGGGTGCATTGTGGTGTACATGTGATGGCATCACACACACCCAACGCAAGAGAGCACGATATGAGATTCCAGTTCACGAAGCTCGCCACGGTCGTCGCCATGCTCGCCACCGTGGCGGCATGCAGCCATGCCACCCGGAACGTGCGGGATGATGAGGGTGGGCAGCCCACGACGCGCGTGCACGTGGAGAACCAGAACTACCTCGACGCGAACGTCTACGTGATCGGCAACGGCGGAACGCGCCAACGTCTGGGCACGGTCACGGGCAACACCAATCAGGACTTCGTCATTCCCGACTACATCATCGGGCCGGCGAACACGGTGCGCTTTCTGATCGAGCCGATCGGCTCGAATGCGGCGCCGATCAGCAATTCGCTGTCGATACAACCGGGACAGACAGTCACGCTGACGATTCCTCCCAACGTCTGAGCGTCCGAGGGGAAATCGGCTTTGCGAGAAGCGGCCACCGATGTCTGGTGGCCGCTTCTCGCAGTCGCCATCGCGGGCCCGATCGCGCTTGCCGGCGATTCCGCGCGCGCGTAGCATCCGGCATGTCCAAGCCGGGCTCACCTGCCGCCACGATTCGCCGCCAATGGGCGCGACTGCGACCACTTCCTGGTGGACGCGCGCTCTTCAGTCGCATGCTGGGCTTCATGATTCCATACACGGGGAGCATTCATCCGCTGGTGCTCGAGCTTCGTCCGGGCTACGCGAAGGTCCAGATGCGGGATCGGCGCGCCGTGCGGAATCATCTGCGCTCGATTCACGCGATCGCGCTGATGAACCTCGGTGAGGTGACGACGGGACTCGCGATGACGCTGGCGATGCCGGACGGCGCGCGCGGGATCGTCACCGGACTCTCGATGGAGTACCTGAAGAAGGCCCGCGGGCTCCTCACGGCGGAGTGCACGGCACCACCCTTCGATGCGTCGGTGAGCGCGCAGCACGACTTTCGCGCCGACATTGTCGACGCGAGCGGCGCGGTGGTCGCTCGCGCCACGGCGCACTGGCTCGTGGGGCCAGTCGCGCCCACGTGACGTCCATCGACACTGCGTTCTCGCGGCAGGTCGGCATCGAGGTGCCACTGATCTGCGGCGCGATGTATCCGTGCAGCAATCCGGAGCTCGTGGCCGCCGTATCGGACGCCGGAGCAATCGGCGTCGTGCAGCCGATCTCGCTCACCTACGTGCATGGTCACGACTATCGCGCGGGATTGCAGCTCATCCGCTCGCTCACCTCGAAGCCGATCGGCCTCAACGCGCTCATCGAGCAGTCGTCGCGCATCTACCGCGAGCGGATGGACCGGTGGATCGAGATCGCGCTCGAGGAGAGTGTGCGCTTCTTCGTCACCTCGCTCGGGAATCCGAAGTGGGTGGTGCGCCGCGTGGAGAGTGTCGGCGGGGTCGTGTATCACGACGTCACCGAGCGAAAGTGGGCACAGAAGGCGATGGATGGTGGCGTGCACGGGCTGATCGCGGTGAACGCGCGCGCCGGCGGGCACGCCGGTACGCGCACCGCGCAGCAGCTGCTCGATGAGGTGCGCGACTTCGGTCTTCCCGTGATCTGCGCTGGAGGCATCGGCGGTGGCGCGTCGTTCGCCGCTGCGCTGCGCATGGGTTACGCCGGCGCGCAGCTCGGCACGCGCTTCATCGCGACTCCCGAATGCATCGCGAGCGATGCCTACAAGCGCGCGATCGTGAGCTCGAGCTCGGACGACATCGTGCTGACGGAGCGGATCACCGGCGTGCCCGTCGCGGTGATCCGCACGCCGTTCATCGAGCGCATGGGCACGAGCATCGGTCCATTCGCGCGACGACTGTTTCGCGGGCGAAAGACCAAGCACTGGATGCGCAGCTACTACGCATTGCGCTCGCTTCGCCAGCTCAAGAAGGCCTCCCTCGACGAGAGCGCCGACTACTGGCAGGCGGGGAAGAGTGTCTCCGAGATCACCTCGATCAAACCCGCCGCCGAGGTCGTGCACGAGCTCGCGAGCGCAGCGGCGGGGGCCATCGTCTAGGGAGTTCTTCTTTCGGAGGAAAGTCGCACTTTTTGCCTTCTCCATTTGTGTCCGTTGGTGTCCGTTTGTGTCGCTCTTCACAGTTGCTCTTGCCGGTGCGGAGTCGGGCACTACAACTGTGATGGTACGACACGAACGGACACTGACGGACACAAACGGCCAGGAGCTTTTTGTTTGAGCTTCACGCTCGGCGAGGCAGTGGTGCGCCCTGCCGTTACCGCGGCAGGAGGCGTGCGCGAGCTTCGGTCGCCAACGCCACCGCTTCATCCGCAGTCGGGGCGATGGCGCCCACGTGACCCATCTTGCGGCCGGGGCGGGGTGACTTGCCGTAGAGATGCAGGCGCACGGCTGGCATCGCGAGCGCTTCCTGCCAGCGGGGTGCCGCGCCGTGCAGCCACAGGTCGCCGAAGAGATTGGCGATCGCAGCGGGGCGCATGCTCGCCGTGTTTCCGAGCGGGAGATCGCACACTGCCCGGATGCCCTGCTCGAACTGGCTGGTGAGCGATGCCAGCTCCGTGTGATGGAAGCTGTTGTGCGGGCGCGGCGCGAGCTCGTTCACCACGAGCGCGCCATCGCGCAGCAGGAACATCTCGACCGCGAGCAGCCCGACCACATCCATCTGCTCCGCAATGCCTCGCGCCACCCGGATGCCCTCGCTCGCGACGGCTTCGGGCACGGGCGCGGGGATCACCGACCAATCGAGCACGCCGTTCACGTGATGGTTGAGGGCGGGCGGGAAGGTCGCGCACGATCCGTTCGGACGTCGCGCCACCATCACCGAGATCTCTCCCTCGAGATCGAGCGCCTGCTCCACCACGCACGTCGATGATCCGAGCGAGCTCCAGATCGCCGCGACATCATCGTCGGGCTCGGTGCGCGCCTGGCCGCGGCCATCGTAGCCGCCGAAGGCCGACTTCACGAAGGCGTGCGCGCCCGCCTTCCGCATCGCGTCCGCGAGCTCGTTCGCCGAGTCGGCCACCCAGAAGGGACCGAGCGGGAATCCGCGCTCCGCGAGCCACCGCTTCTGCCGCGCGCGATCCTGGATGATGTGCAGCACCTTCCCGCCCGGCCGCACCGGAACGATCGCGCTCGCTGCCGTCATCGCCTCCGCCCCGATCTTCTCGATCTCGACCGTGATCACGTCGCACGCGCGCGCGAGCTCGGTGGCGGCCGCGACATCATCGAGTTTCGCCTGGATCACCCGGTCGGCGACCGGGCCGGCGGCGCAGGAGGAATCCGGATCGAGGATGATGACGTGGTAGCCGAGCACGCGCGCGGCGAGCGTCATCATGCGTCCGAGCTGTCCTCCACCGAAAATGCCGATCGTGGCGCCGGGAAGCACCGGTGTCACCGCGCGCGCTCCTCCTCCATCACCTCGGCGGTGCGTGCCGCACGCCAGGCGCGGAGCCGCTCGCGCAGTTCGGGGCGTTTGCCGGCGCAGATCGCGGCGGCGAGCAGGGCCGCGTTCGCTGCGCCGGGCTTGCCGATCGCGAGCGTGCCGACGGGCACCCCTCGCGGCATCTGCACGATCGAGAGCAGCGAGTCGATGCCGTTGAGCATCGTCGCGGGCACCGGCACTCCGAGCACCGGGAGAATCGTGTGCGCGGCGACCATCCCCGGCAGGTGCGCGGCGCCGCCTGCTGCGGCGATCACCACCTCGAGGCCCCGCGACTCGGCGCTCGTCGCGTACTCGGCCATCCAGACCGGGGTGCGATGCGCCGATACGGTGCGTACCTCGTGCGGGATCTGCAGCTCGGTGAGGAGCTCGATCGCCGGCGCGAGATGCTCGAGATCGCTCTTGCTGCCCATGATGACGCCGACCCAGGGGAGCGGACCGATCGACTCGCTCCGACGCCTCATCGCCACGGGCAGGGGATCATTTGCCCGATTGCCAGGAGTAGGAACGTCCCGCGAGGCGGATGTCGTCGTTGGGAACGACGTGCCATGCGCCGTTGTAGCGTTTCACCGTGATGCGCTCGATCCCGTCATCGCTGGTGCCCGGGGGCGTGGGCGACATCCGGTAGATGACGTGCGTGACGTAGTCGTTCTCCGGCACTTCGCCCAGTATCGTGCGCGTGGTCGTGCGCTCGTTCGACTTGACCGCATCGCCGCCGGCAAGCCAGCTCGCGAAGAGCTGCTCGGGGGAGAGCGTCTCGAGCTGCGCGATCGACTTGGCGCCAGCGAAGCCCTTGAGGAACGTGTCGCTGTAGTGCGACTCCTGTGACTCGAAATACTTCTGAACGCACTTCGGGAGGCCGTACTGCTTCTCGTGCTTCTTCTTGTTGTCGCGCTCGATCTTGTCCGCGTCGGCGTAGACGAGCTGCTGCGCGCGCCACTGGCTGAGGAAGGCGGAATCCGAGAGCTCGGCCACACGCTTCCACTGCTTGCGGGACATGGCATCGAACGCGGCAGTGACGGCGGCGCGCGGTGACGAGAGCGCGGAGTCGCCCATGGACTGTGCCTGCGCCGGCCCGCTCAGCCCGAGCGCGGCGATGGCGACGGCGAGACTCACGGATCGTGCGCGGCTCGAATGCCGGTGCGCGACACGCGCCTCACGGCGCCACAACGTTGCTTGAAACGGCATATACGACTCTGGGATACTCATACCTGGGATAAAGCTATAGCGAGCGCCGCCGGTCCGCGAATGGCCATCGGTCCGTTCTAGGGAGTGGCTCCAAACGCCACCCCGTGCTTCTCCCGGCCGAGCGCGGCAATGGCGGCGGCGAGCAGGAAGACCGTGAGGGCGCTGACGGTCATTGCCTTGGCGTAGGACATGTGCACGGCGAGATCCGCCTGGATGAACGGAACCGAGGAGGCGATGAGCACCCCGCACTGATACGCGAAGCCGGGCATGAAGCCGCGCACCGAGTCGGGAGCGAGCTCGGTGATGTGCGCGGGGATCACGCCCCAGGCTCCCTGTACCATGAACTGCATCAGGAAGGCGCCCAGCACCAGGAGCGCCATCGTCGGTGCGAACGCCCACAGTGGAATCATCAGCACGGCGAGCAGGAGCGCGAGCACGATCGACTTTCGCCTGCCGACGCGATCGGAGAGCATGCCGAAGGCGATCCCGCCCACGATGGCACCCACCGCACCGACCGCGTTGATCGCGGAGCGCATGTGCGGCGACATGTGCCAGTCGCGCTGGAGGAACGTCGGGTACAGATCCTGGGTGCCGTGCGACACGCCGTTCATGCACGCCATCAGCAGTGTGAGATACAGAAAGAGCCGCCACTGCGAGACGATCGCGCGACCCAGCGACCTGAAGTCGTGGTGACGCGTGCGCTGCCAGACTTCCGACTCCTTCACGCGCATGCGCACGAAGATCGCGAGCAGCGCCGGGAGTCCGCCGAGGAAGAAGAGTGGCCGCCATCCCCAGTGCGGGAAGATGAGGAAATACGCCACAGACGCGAGAAGGTTTCCGGTGGCGTACCCTTCCTGAAGCAGTCCCGAGAGCACGCCGCGCAGCTTCACCGGCGCCTTCTCCATCACGAGGGTGGCGCCCACTCCCCACTCGCCGCCCATGCCGATTCCGAAGAGCGCGCGCAGCCAGAAGAACATCGTGTACGACGTGGCGAGCCCCGAAGCGACCTCGATCACCGAGTAGAACACGAGATTGATCATGAGCGGAATGCGACGTCCGTACCGATCGGCGAGCACTCCAAAGATCAATGCACCGATCGGTCGAAATGCGAGCGTCACCGCCAAGGTCTTTGCCATCTCTCTGTCGGAGACGTGAAAATCCTTTCCGATCGCGGTCAGGGTGACGACGACGATGAAGAAATCGAACGCGTCCAGAGTCCATCCGAGGAAGCCCGCGATGACTGCCGCGCGATGATCGGTTGGCGCTTCCGTGACTGTACTGTCGGCGCGAGTGCCTGATGAAAGAATCATCATTTGGAATCGAGTGACTTCTGATTTCGCGGACGCGTCAAGCTAGTACGATCAACCTACTAACCCATAGTACGGCACGATCGCTAGAGGCCCGCGCCCAAGCGACAAAGGCAAACCCGCCGAAAGACGGGGACGCAAAGCCAACGAGGCTACCGCGCACGAGGTTGCGCCACGCCGGTCGGGTTGCCCGAAGAGCCTGTAAGGACTTTGGATATGTCGATCTCTCGCAACGCGCTCACGCTCGTGAGCTGTGCCGCGCTTTTCGCATGTTCGGCGATGGAAGATCCGTCTTCCAGCACGAGCATCCCCCGTTCGCTCGCCAGGTGGGTGCTCGTTTCGCCCGCCGCTCCGACGATCGCTCCCGGTCAATCGCTTGCACTCGATGTCGAGATGCAGGACGCATCGGGACGTGAGGTCACCGGACAACCGGAAGCGTGGAGCACGAGCGACTCGACGATCGCGACCGTCACCAGCGACGGAGTGGTCACCGCTCACGCGATCGGCAGCGCGAAGATCTACATCGCATCGGGCGCGCAGAGCGCGTACGCGGATGTGAACGTCTCCAATGCGCCGGAGGCCCCGCACTGGGTAGCAGTCGCGCCGGCGACGGCGCAGGTCTCGGTGCATTCGATACTGCCGATCTTCGCGTCGGTCACGGATGCGAACAATCACCTCGAGGCCGATGTTCCGGTCACGTGGAGCAGCTCGAATCCCGCGCTCGCGACCGTCGATGCGAGCGGAAACGTGCTCGGCGTCGCGCCGGGCACGCTGAACATCATCGCGCACGCGGGAAGCAACCAGGCGATGACGCAGCTGCACGTGGTGGCCGCCGCGGGTCCGGGCACGGTGGCGCCGCCGCCTCCGGGTCCCGTTCCCCCACCGCCGCCGCCGGTCACGCCGCCGCCCGGAAGCGGATCGCTCTTCAGCACCTACAGCCCGACGTCGCCGCACTGGTCGCACATCAGCACGATGATGACGGACTTCTACTACTCGTGGAACTCCGCCGAGCGTCGCTGGGCGGGGCAGCACTACGACTTCGCGATGTCCGGGTCGGGTGCGGACTGGCGCAGCGTGAATCCCACGGTCGGGCACCTTCCGTACACACTCGAGTGGACCGTGATCGTTCCCAGCGCGCACTACACGCCGTCGCTCGGCACTGGCTACTACACGGACATGGTCGCGTGGTACCGCGCGCACACGTCGTACGACATCGAAAGCGCATTCCTCCACATCGGAGGGACGGCACGCGACTCGTCGCACCGCAAGGTCGTGGCGATCTGGGATTCGCAGCGCTGGATCATCAATCCGGCCGATGAGGGCGCGCGCCTGTATCAGGTGGATCGGTTCCAGCGCATCACGGCGAACGAGTCGGGCGCGTTCGTGGATGAGGCGTCATCGGACATGACGGGCCATACATCCGGCTCGATCGAGTTTCCCGCGGCGTCGGACTTCGAGGCACCGCAGACCCAGACCTTCGCCGCGATCAAGCGCGGCATCGGAAGCAAGACGCTCATGATCAACACGGCCGAGTACACGAAGCCGTTCGATCGCGCGAACGCGATCGCCGCGGGCTCGGTCCATCTCGAGCGACTGAACAACGCGCTGTTCTCGGGAACCTCGCAGACGTGGCAGTGGGTGGAGGACCTGACGAGCCATGGTGTGCTCGTGGATTTCGTGACGCTGTATGCGTCGACGTACGTCAACTCGATTCCCAACACGTACCCGCACGGCAATTCCGCGACGCCGGCGCAGCGCATGAAGCTGTGGGAGCTCGCGAGCTACTACATGGTGGTGCCGTCGACGCCGCAGAACCTGACGCTGCAGCTCGAGAATCAGTGGAACGCGCCGTACTCATCTCTGTGGCTGCGTGCGCAGGAGGCGGACATCGGGCACCCGCTCGGCGCTCGCGTGCTCGCGTCGCGCGGCACCGATCCGCTCGGCCAGGCGTACGCGCTGTACACGCGCGACATGGATCGGGCCCTCGTGATCATGCGTGTGAATCAGGGGTGGGGATCGCACAGCTACACGGATGCGACGGCGGTGACGATTCCTCTGCCCACGACCGATCAGTGGGTGCCGTTGAACGCCGACGGCACACTCGGCTCTCCCGTCACGAGCGTCACCCTGCGCAACGTGGAGGCGGCGATCCTCATCAAGAAGAGCCGGCTGTAGGCCGGCCCGCTGTTCAGTCGCCGAGGAACTCGCCCACGGGGGCGAGCGTCTCGATGTGGTCGCAGAGGATCTTGAAGGCCGCGAGCAACGGCACGGCGATGAACGCGCCGGCAACGCCCCAGATCTCCCACCAGAGGATCAACCCGATCAGAATCGCGACCGGGTTGAGCGTGAGGCGGCGGCCCATCAGGAGCGGCGTGAGCACGTAGGCCTGGACGAGATTGATCGCCAGATAGCTCGCGGGCACCGCGATGATGTGGCCGGCGCCGTCGAACGTCGAGAGCGCGGCGAGCGTGAGCACGCCGACCATCACGAGCGCGCCCAGGTAGGGGACGAACTCGAGGAAGAGCACGAGCACACCCCAGAGCACCGGGTTGGGCATCCCGAGCGCCCACATCACCAGGGCGACCACGCACCCCTCGATGACGTTGATGAGCGCGACCGTCGACAGGTACATCGAGATCGACGTCTCCGTCTCGCGTGCGATCGCGACCGCCTTCTTCTTGTCGCGGAATTCCGGGAGCATCTTCGTGAGCTTCTGCAGGAAGAGATCGCCCGACGCGAGCAGGAAGTAGAGGAGCACGAGCGTCTCGAGCGCACTGGCGAGCAGCGTGGCCGATGTGGAGACGACGCGATCGAAGATGCTCGGTCCGGCGAGCGTCACTTCCTGCGGGCGCGGCGTGCCGCTCGAGGCCGAGGCGGCGCGCGCCATCTGATCGGCCGACTTCGTCACCTGCTCCATGGGGCGACGGAGCTTGCGGATCTTCGTGTTCGCGACCGCGAGGGACTGGGGCGCCTTCGCAATCCACGTCTGCGCGGGCTCGGCGAGGAAGTACCCGCCCGCCACGAGAGCGGCCACGATCGACAGCACGACGAACGCCGCACCGATCGGCTCCGGAATCCGCGCCCGCTTGAGCGTGCGCACGAAGGGGCTGAGCAGGAGGTTGAGCAGCAGTCCGCACGTGACCGGCAGAAAGAACGCGCGCGCGAAGTACAAGGTGTAGAACGACGCGATCACGACGAGCAGAATCGCCGCGAGCGAGCGCACGGCTGGCTGCGATTCCATCGTGCTCTCGAGGTGCTCGATGTTGGCCGGCTGGATCTCGCCGGGTGGCGCGGGGGGCGGGCCAGGCACTGCAGCATCGGCGGGCCGGAGGCCACGGGTCGGATCGGGATCCAGCTCTTCGGCGGGCCAGCGAGCGCTCATCCCCGAAAGCTATGCACGATTCCAGCCAGCGGGCTCGGGCGGTGCCTCGCAGACTCAGCCCGATTCAGGCTATCTTCTGTCTCGCCATGACCTCCAAGCCCCGTGTCACGAGCGATGAGCAGGCTGCGGCACTCAAACTCTGGGTGGTGCTGAGCCGCGCTCACGAGACCGTCGCCGAGCTGGCGAAGCGCGATGTCGAGCGCGGCGAGCTGTCGTTGACGGAGTTCGCGGTGATGGAGGCGCTCCTGCACAAAGGAGATTTGACGGCCGGCGAGGTGAGCAGGCGCGTGCTCCTGCGCAGCGGCAGCCTGACGTACGTCATCGACAAGCTCGTCGAGCGCGATCTGATCCGCCGGAGAGTCTGCGACGAGGACAAGCGCCGAACCTATCTCCAGCTCACCACGGCCGGCAACGCGCTCATGCGCAGGATCTGGCCGGGGCACGCCGCCGCGATCGAGCTCGCCACCGGCGGGCTCACGCTGATGGAGAAGCGAACGGTGGCGCGTCTGCTGAAGAAAATGGGGCTGCACGCCGAGAGCGCCGGAGGGGCGGGAACAAAATCCGGGTGAGATATCTTGAATTCAAGAGATCGTCACCGTCCGTCACCGGAGCACAGTCATGGCCACCACCCAAGCAGCAGTCGGCAGCACCACCTGGAAGATCGATCCCGCGCACACGACCGTCGAGTTTTCGGCGAAGCATCTCATGATCACGACCGTGAAGGGACGCTTTTCCGACGTCGAGGGAGAGATCGTGATCTCCGACGCCGACCCGTCGAAGTCGTCCGTCAGCGCCACACTCAAGTCCGCGAGCATCGATACGCGCACCTCGCAGCGTGACGATCATCTCCGCAGCGCGGATTTTCTCGATGCGGCGAACTATCCGGAGATCACGTTCAGGAGCACCCGCATCACCGGGGACAAGTCGGAGTTCAAGGTGACGGGGAACCTCACCATTCGCGGCGTCACGCGCGAGGTCACCCTCGACGTCACGAATGAGGGCTCGACGAAGGATCCCTGGGGCGGCGATCGCATCGCGTTCAGCGCGACCACGAAGATCGACCGGCGCGATTTCGGCCTGACCTGGAACCAGGCGATCGAGGCCGGGGGAGTGCTCGTCGGAAACGATGTGAAGATTTCGATAGACGTCCAGGCCGTGAAGCAGGCGTAGCTCAGCGTCCCGCGTACATCTGGAAGACGCGAAGGCCGCCCTCCAAGGCGGCCTTCGTGCATCGAGCCCACGCCCTGATCTACTCCGCCTCGAGCCTCGCAGCGATGCGCTTGGGAGCGGTGAGCAGATAGGCATCGCGCAGCAGCTCCCCGACGGTCTTCCAGTTCGGCCTCCGGTCGAGCCGTATGCCGAGCCAGCCCTTGGGACCCACGTAGGGCGGGGCGAAATACCGATCCGCATTTTCGTGCACGAGCATGTCCTGAATCAGGTGTGTGGACTTCACCCACACGCTCGGCCGCCCTGCGCCGTGGTGCGTCTCCGAGGCCGCGTACATCGCGAAGATCTTGTTCTTCACGCGAAAGGTGGGCTCGCCCCACGCCTCCACCTCGTGCGCCTCGGGGAGGGCGAGGCAGAGCTGGCGGAGGCGGTCGACCGGGGCACTGGCGGCGGGCTTTCTCGGCATTGTCGGCGGTGGGTGAGCGAGGGTCGGATTCTAACATCGGAGGCGCCCGGCAGGGCTGTATCACGGTAGCCTGAGCGCCACTCCGATCGTCCTCCTCTGAGCGGCAGGTCGAGGCGCGGAGGGCGCCCGCACATCTCGCAATCCCCGGACGCAGAGGTTCTGATGAAGCTGCGATCATTCGCGCGCGGCGCGACAGTAGTGGCGAATGTGCTCGCGATCGCCGCCTGCGGCAATCGCGACGTCGGCACGGAGGCAGGGAGCGCCGAGCTCGTGGTCGTGGTGAACACGCCCATCGCGCATGCCGGCGCCGTGGCGATCCACGGGCCCGCGGCGAGCACGATGCACGTGACCGCGACGGATACGTTGCGCGGCCTCACCGCCGGCGAATACCTCGCCCGGGCCGACGATGCGTCCGCGTCGGATTCGCTCGTCAGTCCGGTGCTCAACGGCGTCATGTCGGACAGCGCCGTGCTTCTCGCGGCAGACGAAACCAGGAGCATCACCGGCACGTACACGATACGCGGCGGTTCCGGTGCGCTGTGGGTCGGGAAGTGGGGGACGGTGAATCTCGCCGAAGGCTTCACCTCGCCGCAGCTCGCCGCGGCAGGAGTCGTCGCGGCGGCGGACACGGTGGGCTCCGCGGCGGCCGTGAGCACCAGCTCGGGCACCGCCTTCGACTCCGCCGGGAACCTGTGGGTGACGGACTACATCAACCAGGAAATTCACAAGTTCACGCCGGCGCAGCTCGCGAGCGGCGCATCGGTTCCGGCGGTCACGATCTCCACGCAGAAGGAGCCGTGGGGAATCGCGTTCGATACGCACGGCAATCTCTGGGTGAGCTTCTACAACGGAAACTACGTGCTCCGCTATGCGGCGGGCGATGTCGCCGCTTGGAGCGGGCCGCTCACCGATCCGGCACCCGCGCTCAGCATCGCGACGCCCATCGGCCCTCTCGGACTCGCGTTCGACGCACAGGGGAATCTCTGGGTCGCCGGCTTCGATCTGCCGCAGAGCTACGAGATCGACGCAGCGCAGCTGGGCGGCAGCGGCTC
>Ga0105238_10004129_pt1 | contig 14416 bp, 12 predicted proteins | sample KBSC34metaG_FD_81526 | JGI IMG/M metagenome (GOLD analysis project Ga0105238, IMG submission 81526) | Corn rhizosphere microbial communities from Kellogg Biological Station, Michigan, USA - KBS C3-4 metaG | ecosystem: Host-associated > Plants > Roots > Rhizosphere > Soil | place: Michigan, USA... | reverse complement strand
CCGGAACCCAGCCACGTGGCCCAACCCTACATGGTGAATTTCTCCGTGACCGCGGCGGGAGGAACGCCCACCGGACAGGTCACCGTATCGGAGGGCACCAATAGTTGCAGCGCGGCAGTGGCGGTGGGCGGCTGCGTTCTTACCTCCAACACGCCGGGAACCAAGACCATCACGGTGGCGTACTCGGGCGACAGCCAGTTCGGCGGATCTTCAAAAACCATTATGCATTCGGTGGTCTATGGAGGATCGCTGGCGGACCTGGCATCCGGTAGCGGGTGGGAAACCACCTTCACGCTAGTGAATCTGGGAGTGGCGTCCACCTCCGTGTCTCTCAATCTGTTTGCAGACACCGGCAGTTCGCTAAACCTGCCGTTCACGTTTCCCCAAGGCGCCAGCGCGCCGCTGAACGCGTCCACTCTCAATCAAACCATCGGCGGCAATTCCGTGCTGCTTCTCGATACCACGGGACCGATGAGCCAAGCGCTGAAAGTAGGGTGGGGAGATGTGTCGGCGTCGGGCAACGTCAATGCTTACGAGATCTTCCGCTACGGACCCAGCGGCCAGGAAGCCGTGGTGCCGATGGAGACGCGCACCGGCTCCTTCGCGCTGCTTTTCGACAACACCAGCCTGGTGAATACACTCGGCACCGGCCTGGCGCTGACGAACCTGGGACCGCAGCCCGCCACAGTTCCCATCGTGATGAACGATGACAGCGGCGCGCAGATTGCCAGCGGATCGATTCAACTGGCGGCGTTCGGACATACGGCGTTCACGCTGGCCGATCAATATCCCACCACCGCCGGCAAACGCGGCACGGTGCAGTTGGCTGCGCCGCCCACGGGACAGATCAGCGCACTGGGCATTCGCGCCAACGGCAACTCGTTCACCACCATTCCAGCGCTTCAATCCGGCGCCAGCGGCGGGAGTATGGCGCACATCGCCGCGGGCGGCGGGTGGCGATCGATTTTCTACCTGGTGAATTTGAACTCGATCACCTCGAACGTCACACTGAAATTTTTCGACGACAACGGGACCGCGCTCGTGCTGCCGCTCACGTTCTTGCAAAGCGGCGCCACCACCACGGCCGCCAGCGTCACGCAGACCTTGACTGCAGGAGCAACGCTGGTGCTCGAAACGCAGGGCGCGGGCGCTGCGGTGATGCTCGGCTCAGCGCAACTCTCGAGCGACCACGGCGCCAGCGGGTTCGCGTTGTTCCGCTACGATCCCAGCGGACAAGAAGCCACCGCGCCCCTCGAAACCCGTAACGCCCCAGCGTACGTGCTGGCCTACGACAACACCGCGCCGCTAGCGACCGGGGTTGCGCTAGCAAACCTTTCGAATCAGGCAGCCACCGTAGGATTGATCCTACGCGACGATACCGGAACAACTTTACAGACCACTTCTCTGCAGCTACCCGCCAACGGCCACTCCGCCTTCGTCCTCGGCGGGAACTACCCGCTGACCGCCGGCAAGCGCGGGACTGTGGAGTTCGATTCCACCAGCGCACAGATTAGCGTTCTGGGCATTCGGGCGACTGGGAATGCGTTTACCTCGATTCCCGTGTTGACGAGATGAAAACATGTAAAAAGACGTATGATCGAAGCAGAGCCGACGCCCATGGCGGAATACAGTTATACGGTTCTATTTGAACCAGCCGAAGAAGGCGGGTTCGTTGTGACCTGCCCCGCCCTGCCCGGCCTGATCACCGAGGGCAGCACCCTCGAAGAAGCGCGTGCCATGGCTGAAGATGCCATTCGCGAATACATTGAGAGCTTGCGCAAAGATCACTTGCCCATTCCGTCCGACATGGCGCCTATAAAAGAAGAAATCCGCGTAATGGTGCCCGAGCGGGCTGAACCGTAAACTTCCGGCGGCGAGTTCGCTTAGCTACTCTAGCTACCCAGCAACCGCTTCTTCCGCATGATAAGAGCTGCGGACTAACGGCCCGCTTTCGACGTGCTTGAAACCCAACTCGTATCCCAACCTCTTCAGCTCGGCGAATTCCTCGACGCTCACGTAGCGGATGATGGGCAGGTGTTTGAGCGAAGGCCGCAGGTATTGGCCTAACGTGAGAATGTCGACGTTGCTCTGCCGCAAGTCGCGCATCACCTGATGCACTTCTTCGAGCGTCTCGCCCAGGCCCAGCATCAATCCCGACTTCGCGGGAATCTCCGGCCGCTGCTGTTTCACATACGCCAGCATGTCAAGCGAGCGTTCGTAGCGCGCGCCTAGGCGCACCTGGCGATACAGCCGCGGCACGGTCTCGGTATTGTGATTCAGCACGTCGGGCCCGGCTGCGAGCACCAGGTCCATGGCGGCGTGCGAGCCCTGGAAATCCGGAGTCAGCACTTCGATGCCGCATTGGGGCAGGCGCGCGCGGATGGCTTTGATGGTGAGCGCGAACAGTTCGGCGCCGCCATCCTTGCGGTCGTCGCGATTGACGCTGGTGATCACGGCGAACTTCAGTCCCAGGACAGCGCAGGCTTCGGCGACGCGGCGGGGCTCGTCGTAATCCACCGGCAGCGGACCACCTTTTTGCACGGCGCAGAATCCGCAGCGGCGCGTGCACACGTTGCCCAGGATCATGAAGGTGGCGGTGCGCCGGTTCCAGCAATCGCCGATGTTGGGGCAGGCGGCGCTTTCGCAGACCGTGTGCAGGTCGAGCTTCTGCACCAGCTTTTTGAGGTTGTGATAGTTTTCGCCCACCGGTGCAGGCGCGCGCAGCCAAGCGGGTCGCGCGGCGCGTGGTTTGGGTTCAATGCTGACCAGCACTCGTCTCCTGCCTTCCTTCGGTCGTGGTTCTGTGCGCATGCCCGGTGGCAGCCGCAGTCCCTGTCACAGAACCGCGCGCGGAGCAAGCGGCTCACCGCACTACTTCGATTGTAGCAACTGCGCGATTCTGTTCTCGATAATACGCGACTCATCGAAATCGCGGATGCGTCGGAAGAAGGCCGGCGAACGTTCGTAAGCGGCGCGCGGGATGAAGCCGATCAGCTCGCTTTCGGCGATAGCCGTTCCCAGGCGCGCGGCCTCCGCTTCGACCGCCGAGTACAGATCGTCTAGGGGTATGCTCGCGAAGTTCGTCAGGTTCATCGAGACTTGCGCGCACCCCAGCGTCGCCAGGTGCAAGCCCATAGCCTTGACGAAGGGGAACCCGCCCGAAGATTCCCGAACTTTGACGGCGATCTGCCTGGCCACGCCCGCGTCGGGCGTCGCAAGGTTAATGTTGTAAGCGATCAGGAAATTGCGCGCACCCACCATGGCGGCTCCTGCGGTGGCATGCTCGGCGAGATCGCCGATGTCCGGCGGACGCCCGTCGAAGCCCATCCGCCGGGTTTTTTCGAGACGCTTCCGCGATGGGTCCTTAGCCGCAGCCTCGTAAAAATAGACCGGCACGCCGAAGCGCCGCCAGATTTCGGCTCCCGCACGGTGTGCGATGGCGACGCAATCCTCGAGCGTCGAGCCATCCAGCGGGACGAACGGCACCACATCTGCCGCGCCCACTCGCGGATGCACACCAACATGTCGCCGCAGATCGATCAACTCCGCGGCCTTGCCCACCGCCCCCACGGCGGCTTCGAGAACACCCTCCGCCTTCCCCGCGAAAGTGATGACGCTACGATGGTGGTCGGCGTCGGACTCGTAACCGAGTAGCGCCACGCCGCTCACTCTCTGGATCGCGGCAGCGATGGCCGCGATGGTCGACGGCTCACGCCCCTCGGAAAAGTTAGGCACACATTCGATCATTACTGGGATCATAAAGAGTGCACACTCCGAAAGACAACCAGAAGCGGACCCTTGACCGCGTCCTATCCAAGTTCGGAGTCGGCTCGCGCACCGAAGCGCGCAGTTGGATCGGCGCCGGACGCGTCACCGTCAACGGCAAGAAAGTCCAAACGCCGGACGTCTGGATCGACCCGGAGAACGACCGCGTCGAACTCGATGGCCGTCCGCTGACCGCGCGCCAGAAACAATACTTGTTGCTGTACAAACCCAAAGGTTACCTGACCACTTATAAGGACCCGGAAGGACGCCCCACGGTTTACGATCTGCTCACCGGTGTCAAAGACTTCGTGTTCCCGGTGGGCCGCCTGGATCAGGACACCACCGGCCTGCTGATCCTCACCAACGATTCCGCGTTCGGGGATCACATCACCAGCCCCGAATCGAAGGTGCCCAAAACCTATCTGGTGAAAGCGTCGGTCCTTCTCTCCGACGAACAACTGGATCGACTGCGCCAGGGCCTCGCGCTCGCCGACGGCCCCACGCGCCCGGCTCTGGTGACGCGCATTCGCGACGGAGCCAAATATAGTTTTTTCGAAATCACCATCACCGAAGGACGCAACCGGCAGGTTCGCCGCATGGTGGAAGCGCTGGGAGCGAAAGTGCTCAAGCTGGTGCGGACCGCCATTGGCGGCATCGAAATCGGTCCGCTCGAAATCGGCAAATACCGCGCGCTCGCAGCGGAGGAAAGACTCGCGCTAGGCGGAATGTCTAAGAAACCTTCGCACGCGGGACGTCCCGTGGTTCCGCCTGCCGTCCCGCGGGATCGGGAGACTCGTCAGGCCCCGCGCCGAAACGGAAAATCAGCGCGCTGGGCAAGTGAAAATCGCCCCCGCGGCCATAACGGGTCAGCACGGAAGCCGTGATCTGTAGCGCCACGGCGGTCACGATCCAGATTTGCCAGTGGGAAAAAACGCCGCGCAGAGCAAATTCGCCGGTCACGCCGATATCCGACGCTAAGCGCCAGAAACCTAGCACGTAGGCCATCAGCGACGCCGGAATCAACAGCGCGCCGCCGGCCAAAGCCAGATGCCGGTTCTTACCGCGCTCTTTGCGCAGAATCCGCCCAGACCGCAACTTTACGCGAACGATCATGAAATGATACGCCCTTCATAACAGTCTAACAGGTGGCCGGAGGCTGAATCGATCCGCAGGGTCTGTCTCAGGGTCCCCCAACCGCTGCAACAGAGTGATACATTAGTGACCACAGATAGCGCTCCGCTGGCGGTGCTAAGGGAAATTGGGTGGGCCCTGCCGCTTGCACGGACGCACAGCCGACGAGGGAGACGCGCAATGCGGCTTTATAGGTTCTTTGCCACCTGTGGCGTGGCGGTGATGGGTTTCGGGGTCCACCACCTGGATGCCCAAAACCTGACGGGTGACGCCTGGAAGCTAGAGGCCAAGGGCGATGCGGCGGAGGCTCGGGAACAGCTGCAGAAGGCCGCCAACGCCTCACCCAACGATCCACTGGCTCTCGAAGCCTACGCGGAATTCCTGGGCGAGCACCGCGATCCTGCGGCGCGCGGCGCTTATGAAAAACTCTGGCAATTGCTCAGCCGTAACGGCGCGAGCGCGGCCGAACGTTCGAAGGCCGCCCGTCGCCTGGCCGAACTGGACCTGCTCGCCGGAGACCGCGAGAGCGCTGAAAAACATTTGGATGCCTTCCGCTCCGCTGGAGGAAACGGGCTGAGCCTGCCTGCGGCGTCGGCCGCGCAGCATTTTAACTACATCGAGATTCCTGGTCCTCTGCGTTCCTTCGCGCGCATGGCGGCTATCTCGCCCGAGATTGCGCCCGAAGACGTGATGGCGTCGCTCGCGCACAACATTACCTTGAACGGCTATTCGGCCACCCGCGCCAGCGAATCGTTGGAGGCCACCGAATACTTGAAATTGGTGATCCGCTATCTGGCGCAGGCGCGCGAGCTCGAAAAACTCGCGGGACCCGACAAGATTCTGCGCGTGGACATGTGCGAATCGACGGTGACCGGTGACCTGCTGCGCATCCTGGGATATCGCATGCGGGGCGGCTGCGGCTCGGATGTCGCGCTCGAAACCGTGAACCCGTCGCGCGCGTTCCTCACCATCGACTCGGGCTTCCCCTTGTCGGACCTGGAAGCTGCGCTACGCACCAATCGCCCGTTCACTCTGGATTATCACCCGTCTCGCGTGCCCATCCTTTATGGACCCGAATACTGGCAGCCCGCGGCGTCCAGCCAGAAGCCGGTGGAGTTCATCGATTTCTTTCTGGGCGATCCTTCCATCTGCCGCTTGTATTCGGCCACGGCGGCGCTGGATCCCGATACCGCCGAGCAGCTTCGCAAAGACATGCCGGCCGCCAAAGCGAAAATTTACGCGCACGTTCTCGACTTCTTCGGCTCCATGTTCGAAGTGCGTGACGGCAGAGCGGTCGTTCCCGGCGGCGCGCGGTCGGAGAAAATGTGGACGGAGCTGGTCGGCGTCGCGCCTGACAAAGGAGCCGCGTTTTTCGAAAGGCTGATCGAAAAAGACGACGGCTGGTTGGCGTCCTACTACGACTCGCTCGCCCGCATCAACGGGCCAGTAGAGGTGTATCTCACCGAGCCCGAACGGCTCAAGCGCTTCTACCAGGCCATGCGCGGGAAGGTCACCAGCCCCGGGCCGGCGCGTCCGGTGTTCCGCGCGAATACCGACATGGTGCTGCTCACCACACGTATGCGCACGGATGCCGACGGCAAGCCGCACCTGCCCGGCGGTCTGGATGTCTGGAAGAATTTGTTCGCCGGAAAAGCGCAAGCCAAGTATGACTCGCGCCTGGCCAAAGCGGCCCCCGGCTGGAAGGACTCCGAAGAAGTCATTGAGGCCATGTTCGGGCTGTCGCGCAAGATCGTAGAGAACGAGGCGCTGAAGATTTTCATGGCGCTCACCGATATCGAGCGCAATCGCGCGAAGCCTCTCGAGACCAACACCGTCGAGGCGCTGGTGCGCGATTACAAAGCGCTGGGCGCGCAGTATCCGTTGTTTGCGGAAGCCCCGGCGATTTCAGACGCCACCATCCTGGCGTATCTGGACGCAGCCCGCGGGATCGCGCAGATTCGCGACATCGCGCTGCGCGCCGACGCCGCCGGCACCATGCAGGCTTTGGCCGGATTCTGGCAAGTGTTCGTACGCCAGCGCAGCATACAGCCGGGCGAAGCCGATGGCGCGCTGAGCGGGGTGTTGCAGGGCTTCGCGAAAGTGCAGAGCCAGAAGGATGTGTTCGACGCGGGACTAAAAGGCCTCGGCAAACTGCTAGAGGCGGCGCATGCCCCCAGCTCAGGTTCGCCGCAGGATCACATTATGGATCTGCTGGCCGGCACCAAAGCCGCGGGTGATGGCGCCCTGTCCGACGCTCATACCCAGATGATCCAGGATATGACACGCGTGTTCGAAGCGCAGCGCTTGGTTTCGCTCGACACCATCTTGACCTTGGCGGATCGTCTGGAAGCCGCGGCCGCGGGCCAGAAGCTGGATGGCGCTACGGCAGTGCGCCTCGCCGGACGCATCACGGAAATCCAATTGCCGCGCACCACGTTAAACACCCGCGAACGGACCGAGATGTCCTCTGGTTACTGGACCGACAAGCATATCGAGGCCGAGCGCAAGTTGAATCTGCGGGCCGCGATCGATAAGGCGGGCGCCGATCCGCAGAAACTGCGCGACGTGCGCGCGTCGCTGGCGCCGGTGCTGCGCGATACCTTGGTGGGCCTTAACTATGTGCACTACGCTCCGCCGGGAGCGCAGGTTCTGTTCACCAATCCAGCGTTCGTGCGGAGTCACGATTTCTACGGCAGTCCGGATCATCAGCGCACCTGGCTCGCTACGGAAGTCCTGGGCAGCGGTTGGCCCAGCAACGCCGGCGGACGGCTGGTGGGTTCCCTGATCGCCCTGCCCTACGCACTGGCGGAAGCCGAACAGAATTTCCTGATTCCCTCCCGCGAACAAGCTCTCATTTGGGGCGATCTGGTGCCGCAGATGATTCTCAGCGCGGTGATTCCACGCTGGTGGAACGTCACCTCCACGCAGTTGCACTGGGTTGGATTGAACATGGCTTACGCGGAATCCGCGCTCGCGCAATCGGCATTGAACGAAGCCGAGCGGCGGCGCGTCGTCGCCGTGCTCGACCACTACGTTCCGCCGTCACGCCTGAAGAAGATCGAGCGCATGCTGGCGGAAGGCGAAGTTCGCCGGGCGGCCGAAAACGTGGTGCCGTCCGAAATGTATCTGGTGGCTCGCGAGCTGGCGCCGGGCGATCGCGATTCCACGCTGGCTGAAGATCTGCGCAAGCTGGCGGCCGCGGCCCCCGAAGAGCTCGACCCGCGTACCATCTCGCACGCGTTTGGAACCCCCAAACCGCTGCTTTCCACTTCTTATGAGCCGGCGCTGTTGAACCTGCGTACGTTCCCGACGCTAATGGGATATTCCAGCCGGATTCTGGCGGAAAGCTGGGAATCGAACCTGTTGTTCTACGCGGCGCTGGCGGACGAAGTCCACATGCGTCCGGCGGAATTGAACTTACGCGTGCCCGAATGGACCCAGCAGACAGTGGAACGCATCTTCGCCACGCATCTCGAAGACTGGCCGGCGCTCTTGCGCTCGCTCCGCCTGGTAGGCGACGACGTGCGTCAAAAAGCGCGCAAGCAGATGGTTGCGCAAAATCAAAAGACAGAATAGCGGATCGGAATCAGGGAGGACAGCAGCGTGTTTCGGCGACTTGGTCTCATCTTTTTATTGGTGGCACTGGCGGTGGCACAGGACCGTCCCACCTTTCGCGTCAAAGTAGATCTGGTGGTGCTCTCGTTCACCATCACCGATAACAAAGGCCATTACATTAACGGCCTGCAACCCAAGGACTTTCGCATCCTGGAAGACGGCATCCCGCAAAAGCTTTCGAGCTTCGCCGAGGGCAACAAACCGCCGCTCGAAGTCCAGCCCGACGGCTCCGTGCGCCCCATGCAGGTTACCGAACAAGTGAAAGTGGAAGGCCGCCCGGACGCCGTGGTGGGCACCAATGTATTCGTGCTGTTCGACACCAGCAATTATATGTACCGCGGATTCGTCTACGCCTCCGACGCCATTGCCGACTTTGTGCGAGGTTTAGACCGCGCGGATTCGGTGGCGGTCTACACCTATAGCCGCAATCTGACGCGCGCCGCCTCGCTCACCAAGGAGCGCAACGAAGCTGTCTCCGGCTTGCGTAGCGCGGTAGCGGGCGACGATTCGGCACTCTACAATTGTCTGCTGCTCACCCTGCGCGACGCCGCTCGCGTGCCGGGACGCAAAGTGGTGATCGTGTTTTCGAACGGTCCCGATAACGCCAGCATGGTGGCTCCCGACGACGTCCGCGCCGTGGCCGAGGACGAAGGCATTCCGATCTACGTCATTTCCACCAACGAAGTGACCAAGGACCCGGTGTCTTCAAACGTGTTCAAACGCATCTCCACCGGCACCGGCGGCAAATCGTATTTCGCGAAGACCTGGCAGAAGCAGGTGGAAGCGTTCGAAGCCATCCGCGAAGATCTGGGCAACTCCTACACCGTGACGTATTATCCCCAGACCAACCCCAACGAAGGCTTCCGCAAGATTTCCGTGGAAGTGCTATCTGACGCCGGCAAGAAGTATCGCGTGCAAGCCAGACCGGGTTACCGCCCGCATGGCGGATTCTGACGCTTACGCCGGCGTAGTAAGCTGTTTCCCTTTTTCCGCAAGCAGGATCGCCAGCAGCCGCGCCGGCTTGGTCTTGCTGCCGTTGCCCGAAACCGCGTGCAACTGGTTCGGCGTCTCGAGGAACATCTCGCCGGTAGCATAAGTCTTTTCCGGATCGTCCCCCACCTTGGAGCGGATCTCGCCTTCGAGAACGTAAGCGATGGTGATACCGGGATGCCGATGCGCGGCCGAACTTTCGCCGGGAGCGTAGGAAACTTCGACGGCCGTCACCGACCAGTCCTTCAAGTTCAAGTCCGGCAGTGCATGCTCAAAGAGCACCTTCCTGCCGCCAGTCTGCGCGTTCGAAACCAGCGCCTGTGCCAGCAAAGCGCCGGCGCCGCCTAACAAAACTCTGCGATTCATTTTGCACCCCCCTTAATACAGCGTAGCCGGCACTCGCACCTTGGCCTCTTCATCGAAAGCCTTGGCATCGACGAATCCGCAAGTGTGCTTAGCCATCACCGTTCCCATGCTGGGCAGCGAGCCCGGCGCAGCGTGCTTCGCCGGATTCCACAAATCCGACCGCACCAGCGCGCGGCTGCACTGGATATACGCTTCCTTCACCTTCACCACAATCACCGTGCGCGGCGCTTGCCCCTGCATGACGAATTGTTCCGTCAACGCCGGGTCGCGGCTGATCACCGCCTCACCGTTCACGCGAAAACTTTCATTGACACCCGGAATCAAAAACAAAAGTCCGACCGCCGGATTCTTCACCAGGTTCCGCAGCGAATCCAGACGGTTGTTACCCCGCCGGTCGGGGATCAGCAGCGTGTGGTCATCGGCCACCTTGACGAATCCGGGCACGTCGCCGCGCGGCGAATTGTCGGCCGTCCCGCTTTGCGTACCCATAATCAACATCGGCGAAGCAGCAATAAAAGCGCGGCAATGGTCATCCAGATGATCCATCTGCTTACGCACCGACCGCTCCAGCGCCGGCGGATATAGTGCCGCCAATTCCGCTTCCTCGCGAATAACCTGACTGGCGTCGATCTCCATGGTCTACGGCTCCCCTTCCAGTTTACGCAAGCGCACCTCGACGCCCGGGCTGCTTTTCAATGCGTCGGCAAACTCCTGCGTATTCTGCCCGCGGTAATGATACGGATAGACGATCTTAGGTTGGAACGCTGCCACGCACGCAGCGGCCTCCACCGGAGGCATGGTCCGCGGCGGGTTCATCGCCACAAACGCGATGCTGATGTTTTTCAGCGCCCTCATCTCCGGCACGCATTCCGTATCGCCAGAAAAATACAGGCGCGTATCGCCGAAGCTCAAAATATAGCCGTTGCCGATGCCCTTATGATGATACGGCTTGCCGGGCCCCGAACCCAGCTTCAAGTTGTACATTGGCACGGCCTCAATTTCCACTCCCATAAAGGTCTTCTTCTCGCCATTGCTGATCGCATCGGTATCGCCCGCAGTGCCATTCAGCGTATCGGTGACCGCAGGCGGCCCCAGCAGAATCGTGCCATCCTTGCGCAGGGTCTTGAGCAGCGCCGCGTCCATGTGATCGGCGTGCGTGTGCGTGATCACGATGAGGTCGGCCTGTGGCAGCCCCGAATAATCCGCCTGCCCCCACGGATCGACGTGAATGATCTTACCGCCGAATTCCAGCATCACACTGCCGTGATACAGCGGCGTGATCTTGAGCGGACCCTTGGAAGTCTCGACGACGTCCGCTTGCCGGTTGGGCGCGACCGCGCCAAACGTCACAGAGAAGCCGAACACAACCAACGCGCCAACAATTTTCAAATTCATGGATCACTCCTTCGTCAGCACTTCAGCTCGATCCCCCGCGTCCCCGGCCTTGCGGCATGAACGGATTCTATCGCAGATGGGCCGCCCCTGCCGAATACGGTTGACCCCGCTGAGCGCGCCATGACACAATTTGAGGCTGTTGCCGGTCGTCTCAGGAGGGTTACAAATGAAGCTGTTCGGGGTTTTGTGTCTGGTCGCGCTCGTCGGCGCGCCCGTTTACGCGCAAGTCGATCTGGTAGGCGAGTGGGGCCAGCGGCAACATGAAGACCAGCCCGAGCGCGGCCCCGGCCCCGAACTCGGCGACTATTTAGGCCTACCCATCAACGCCGCCGCCCGCGCCAAAGCCGACGCTTGGGACGCTTCTCTACTGACGCTGCCCGAGTGGCAGTGTCGTCCGCATCCCGCCGACTACGGCACCCGCGGCCCGTCCAACATGCGTATCTGGAAAGAGGTCGACGCCGCCACGCAGCAGGTGATCGCCTATCACACGCACATCGCCTGGCAAGCGCCCGAGCGCACCATTTGGATGGACGGCCGCCCGCATCCGCCCGAGTACGCCGCGCACACCTGGCAAGGCTTCTCCACCGGCAAGTGGGAAGGCCAAATGCTGACAGTCACCACCACGCACTTGAAGCCCGGCTTCATCCGCCGCAACGGTGTGCCGCGCAGCGAAAAGGGAGTGCTGGTCGAACATTGGATTCGCCACGGCGACGTCCTGACCATGCTCGAATTTGTCACCGATCCGGTGTATCTCACCGAACCCATGGTCCGCTCGCAAAATTGGGTGTGGACGCGCGACCAGGAACTAGCACCCTATCCTTGCGAATCCGTAACCGAAGTACCGCGCGAATTAGGCTTAGTGCCGCATCATCTGCCGGGGACCAATACCTTCCTGCATGAGTTCTCGGCGAAGTACAAACTCCCCTACGAAGTAACCCGCGGCGGCTCGGAAACCATGTACCCGGAATACCGCCAGCGCATCGAAGCATTCCGCGTCACAGAAAAAACCGCCGCCAGCGCGAAGTAAAACCGAGATCGCATGGGATACTGAGAAGTATCGCCGCCGAAACACAAAAACGACTGATTGTTGCAATTGACGGGCCTGCGGGCGCGGGCAAGAGCACCATCGCCCGCGCCATCGCCCAGCGCCTCGGCTTCACTTATATCGACACCGGGGCGATGTACCGCGCGGTCGCGCTGTGGGCGCTGCGTGTCGGAGTGGATCTCGACGACCTGCATCGCCTGGAGCAACTCGCCAAGGAAGCACGCATCGAGTTCACCGCCGGCGACACCGTGGTGCGCTTGAACGGTGAAGACGTGTCCGCCGCCATCCGCGAGCCGCGCGTCAGCGAAGCCGCCTCGAAAGTCTCCATGGCTCCCGGCGTACGGCGTGCCATGCGCGAAGAGCAGCGCCGCATCGGCGCAACCCAGTCCGTGGTGATGGAAGGCCGCGACATCGGCACCGTCGTGTTCCCCGAAGCGCAAGTGAAGGTCTACCTGGACGCCGCTCCCGAAGTGCGCGCCGGGCGCCGGGCCACCGAGACCGGCGGCGCCCTCGCAGAGATCGCGCAGGAAATCGCCGAGCGTGACCATCGCGACCGTACCCGCACCGAAGCCCCGCTGACGCAAGCGCCCGATGCGGAGTATCTCGACACCACACGCTTGTCACCCAGCGAAGTGGAAGAAGCCATTTTGAAACTGGTTCGCGAACGCACCTCCAATGGAAAGGGACATCATTGAACAGCCGTAGTCATCTTCTCGTGATGAAGTTCGGAGGCACCAGCATGGGCTCGTCCGAACGCATCGACGTAGCCGCGCGCCTCACCACGGAACAACACGCGAAGCGCCCGGTGGCCATCGTAGTATCGGCCATGTCGAAAGTCACCGATCTGTTGCTCGACTCGCTCCGCAAAGCCGAAGCGGGTGATGAAGCCGGCCTGGATGCTAATATTCGAACGCTGGCTGACCGGCATCTGACCTGCTGCCACCAATTGCTGCCTGAAGGTTTCCAGGAGACCGCGCTCGACGGCGTGCGTGGACTCATCGCCGAATTCGAGCGAATTGCAAAAGGTATCCTGATGCTGGGCGAACGCCCACTGTCTTCGGTGGATCGCGCCATAGCTATCGGCGAACGTCTCTCCGCGCTGCTGATGGCCGCGTATCTCGAGTCGCAAGGCACCCGCGCGGCGGCCGTGAACGCGGCGCAGGTGATCGCCACCGACGATGTGTTCGGCAATGCCACGCCGCTGATGGAGGAGACCCGGGAAAAGTCGGTAGCAGTATTGGGCCCCCTGCTGGATCAACGCGTGGTTCCCGTAATCACCGGGTTCAACGCCGCCACGCTTGATGGCCGCCCCACCACGCTCGGACGCGGCGGTTCGGATTTCTCGGCCGCTATCTTAGCCGCGTCGATGGACGCCGAAGAATTGTGGATCTGGACCGACGTCGATGGCATCATGACCGGCGATCCGCGCCTCATCCCCGACGCCCGCGTGCTGGACGAAATCACCTATAACGAAGCCGCCGAGTTGGCCTACGCTGGCGCCAAGGTGCTGCATCCGCGCACGCTCGCCCCGCTGATCGAACGCCAAATCCCCGTCTGGAGCAAAAACAGTTTTGCGCCCGAGAAGCCCGGAACGCGCATCGTCGCGCAGCTAGGCCGCGGCAGCGATGTCGCCGGCGGCCCGCACGCCGTCACTTCGATGACCGAGGTAGCACTGGTGGCCGTCGAACCTGCTAGCGCCGGAGTCAGTGGCACTCGCCTGATGGCGGAAGCGCTCGAAGCTTTAGATGCGGCCGGCGTGGAACTACTCGCCATCACCAGCTCCAGCTATCGCCAGAGTTTTTGTTTCCTGGTGCGCCAGTCCGAATTAAAGGCGGCGCTCGAACACATGGAAGAAACCTTCGCGCTCGAGCTGACGCACGGGTACGTGAAGCCTATCCAGGTGGATTCCAACGTCGGCCTGATCGCCGTAGTAGGCGAAGGTATGCGCGGCACCCCGGGTTTAGCCGGACGCATCTTCACCGCGATTTCCCGCCACAACATCAACATTATTGCGATCGCACAAGGCTCCAGCGAACTAACCATAGCGATTGTGGTTCGCCGCGAAGGCCTGGAAAAAGCGGTGCGAGCAGTGCATGAAGAATGCGGCTT
>Ga0105238_10004128_pt1 | contig 14418 bp, 11 predicted proteins | sample KBSC34metaG_FD_81526 | JGI IMG/M metagenome (GOLD analysis project Ga0105238, IMG submission 81526) | Corn rhizosphere microbial communities from Kellogg Biological Station, Michigan, USA - KBS C3-4 metaG | ecosystem: Host-associated > Plants > Roots > Rhizosphere > Soil | place: Michigan, USA... | reverse complement strand
TCGTGAATCCTTCCTTGCCCTTGGCGGTCTTGTCGGCCGAGATGCCGTTCGACATCAGCACAGCCAACATCTGGTTGGCTTCCACCTCGGTCAGGTTTGAATACAGGTCCTGCTGACATGCGGCGAGGACCAGCGCGCCGAGAAGCGTTACGGCACTCAATATCCGCCGGATACTACGGCTGTGCCGCTCAACCAACTGCCCAACTCCCCCAGCATCGTCCGACCGGCTCACTGCCCCTTTAACAGCGTGTCGAAAGCCTGTGTCGATTTGCCGGTCAATTTCGAGGTGACGTCGACCAGCATGGAGAAATTCACCACCTCCATCTGGACCGATATCAGCGAATTGACGCTGCTGATCGGCGAAGTGAGCGCTTGGTTAATCCGCGCCTGTTGGGCATCGAATACGCCGCGCAGCTTCTGCAGGCCGTCGAGGATCGTGTCGCCGGCAGGCGCCGGACGGGCCACTTGCGGCGGAGCATCGAGCCCGAGCGCGCGCCGTGTCCGCTCCTGCGCATCGACATTGGTGGTCGCCACCGGGGCGCCATCGACCACGGTGGGGCTCTGGGCCTGCGCGACCCTGACCGGGGCATTTGCCGCCTCGGTCCCGGCCACGCTCGAGGCGCGCTCCATGGCGGCCGCGAACCGCCCCGCGGAACTGCCGGTCGGGTCGGCCGAGCTCAGAGCCTGGACGCTGGGCACCGCCACGTCCTCGGTGACCTGCACCACGTTCTCGAGAACCACGGGGGTTACCGCTGTCATGGTCATCCCTCTGCAGAAACGGCGAAAATCGCGGCAAGTTCGACGACGGAGGCGAAGATGTCGCAGCGGGACTTTATCGGCGCCATGGGCCCTTTCGCAAGCCCGAAGCTGCGCGATTTCGCCCCCGGGACGCCATGCCGCGCAGGGCGCGGCAGGAGCCGGTCCGGTCAGCAATGCACCATGCGGGCCACTTCCGGGCCGCCGGCCGGCGTTCGGACCGCGTAGTCCTGTGAACGGCACACGCGGAAGTGCAGTGTTTGGTACTCAGGATTGTAGTCCCGGCCCCAGTAGAAGGTGTTGTGGACGTAAAACCCGATCGGATCCTGATAGAACGCATCCCGATAGATCGATTCCGACCGGTACGTCGGGTCGTACATCAGGGTCGGGAGCGGCGGCCCCAGCCGTCTCATCGCAGGCACCCGCCGGTCGACCACGACGGTTCTGACCGGCCCGCGCCAGCCTCGATTCGGCACATGCCGGACCGCATGGCGCGCGTTGATGCGCCCGCCCGGGATGGCGTAGTCGCTCGCCACCGCCGGGATGGTCGGCCAGGCCATCCATCCGGCCAGACCGATCAGAACCGCGGTCAACGTCGGGTATCGCATGGCGATCATCTCATGAATCGTGTGCCGCCAGAGTGCAGCGTTTGTCCCTTGGGACGCAAGAGTGAAGCATGGCCACGTGGACAGGCTGTGACTGCGGTAGAATGTTGCGTTATCCGGCTGAAGGTCGTTCAGGAGACGTGATCATGTCGCCCAAAATGCCCGCAGGGTTAACGTTCGTGCTCGCGCTGCTTATGGCCTCGATCGCGGTTGCGCAAACCGCCAAGGCGCCACCCAACGCCCAATCGTCGAAGCAGTGCGTCGGATGCGCCTGCAATTGCAGCCCGGGATTTCGCCTTCCGGACGGAAATTGCGCAACCTGGGGCCAGCACTATGCGTTCCAGGCGGCGGGCGGTTATCCGCAGGGCACCGTCGACGAGCTCGACAAATCCCAGGCCAACAATGCGTGCTCGAAGGCCGACATCGAGGCGAAGCGCAGATACGGCCGCCGCTGACGGCCGCGTCTGCACCGTTGCCGGCGAGCGAGCCTTAGGGCTTCGGAATCGCCATCACGATGCCGCGATGCTCCGTCTTGCCGTCGGAAAATGTATCCCACTTGATGAAGCGGGCGTTGATGTTGGTCGACTCGAGCTTCTGCGTCTCGACCGTGATCAGGCCGATCTTTGCCGGAATGTAGTTGTTCCCATCTTCGATGAGCTCATTGGCGGCAGTCATGAAGCCAGTTGCGAGCTCCTCATCGCCATCGCGCCTGGCAGCGATCGCACGCGCAATCAGGCCATTGACCTGATCGAGTAGACCTTCCTTTGGTCCATAGGTGACTGCAATGCTGTCCCGCGGCCCCATCAGCTGCATGAAGGTCTTCAGCTCGCGGGCAAATTGCTCATGCTCAGGCTTCTTCGAGCCCAACAGCCCCGCCATCTGGGACGTGTCGAGGCAGTTCGCGAAATGGCCCGCGACGCTCAGCTTGCTGATGCCGCCCGACGTCGGGTCGGAATTGGACTGTCGCACGTGCTCGCAGCCGGTAAACTGACCGTCGGGCGTGGTGACGAACTTCCATTTGCGCGTGCCCGTCGCGGTGATGGAAACGCCGACGTTCAGCAGGTCGGTATTTTGGGTGCTGTCGGTGATGTTCCAGTTCGACTTTCCGCTGCTATCCGTGCCGACGGTACGGTCGAGGTAATCCTGGCCGCCGGTATCGCGCGCACCTTCGCCGGTGCCGACGTTCAGGAGGTTGTAGAACTTGGCGTAGAGGCCGACGCTCGCGCCGAATGTGGTTGAAACCTCGGTATCGCGCTTGTGCGTGGTTTGATTGAGACTCTCGGTGGAGACCCATTTGCCGCCGAGCGAGATGCCGGCCGTCCCGGTCAGAGTAAGACCGATACCGAGCGTGTCGTCGAAGACCTTGCTGTGTTTTCCCGAGTCGAAGTCGCCCGGCCTGTAACCGCCTTGCGCATAAAGGCCAGCTTGTCCGGTGGCGGTGCCTTTCAGGCGGCCTTCGTAGCCATGGCCGACATCGGTCGCGGTCTCCCAGTCCTTGACGCCGACCTTGTCGCCGTCGATCAGCTTGCCCAGCATATTCACCAGCGCCTGTCGGCCCTGATCGGTCTTCGGGAAGGTCCAGGAGTCGCCCGTGAGCAGGCTTCCCGAGCCCTCGAGGCCGAGCGAGGCTGAAAGTCCGACTTCCCCGAGCACGCCACCTTTGTCGCCGTACTTGAATTTCTGCCCGACCCCGCCCTCGCCGCTGAGCTTGCCCTCCAGCCCGCTGCGGAAGGTGATCTTGTAGCCATCGCTGCCGAGCTCGACCTCCATCTGGCCCAGATGCGCGCCCGCGAGCTTGGCGCGCGCATAGAACGCGCCGTGAAGCTGGATCTTGCCGGTGTCGAGCGTGACGCGCTGCCCGGCCTTGAGGTCGAGTTTGTCGCCCTCCTGGAAGCTATTGAGCATGCTGAGCATCGACTCGCGGGTCTCCGGATCCATCCCGCGACGGCCGATCAGCCGCTCGGGATGCAGGATCTCGCCCATCGTGCGCTTATCCTGCATGCGTTCGATCATCGCGCCGGAGAAGCGTGTCTCGCTTCCCCAGCGCTGGATGTCCTCCGGCGCCATGCGGCTGTAGAGCACCGAGTCGATCTCCGGCGTGAAGGCCGCGATGTCGAGCCCCCAATCCTTCAAGGTCTTCTCGATTGCTTCCCGGGTCTTGGGCGAGGACGGGTCGAACCCTTCGGTGATCTGGCCCTCCTTCATCGCGTAGTCGGAGCCGGCCTTCTGCCATTCGCTGAGAACCGCGGCGCGGACCATGCTCGTCACGTGAGCCATGACCTCGGGAGCCGCGTGACGACGCTCCGCGACCATCCGCTCGAGACTGGGCTCGACCATGCTCATCTGCCCGGTCAGCAGTTCCTTGCCCTGTGGGGCGGTCTCGCGCAGGTAGACGACAGCTTCGGCAACCTCGCGCAACTTGGCGAGCTGCTCGACACTCGGCACCTTGCCGCGGCCGAACAGGTTCCCGTGCCACGGCCGCTTCATTGCGGTCGAGTCGAAGCCGCGAAGATCCTGCAGGCACTGGTCGCGATATCTTGCGACGAGCGGGGCACCTGGGCCGCCTTCGTCGATCAGCTTCTGCGCATCGAGAACGTCGATAATGAGCTTTGCACTTCTGAGCCCGCGCGGATCGTTCGGGTCGATCTCGACCCCGAGCGGCGGATTGTGCGCCTCGGTGAGGACCTTGCGCCGTGCCTCGATCTCGTCATCGATGCCCATGTGATCGCGGTACATCTTGGCGATCTCGGTCTCGATCCCGCGATAAGCCCCTGACTCGAGCTTCATCGCGCGCATACCGTCCGGGCCGAGGACGCGTTCCAGCTGCTTGTTGCGGTCCTTGAAGTGCTCTTTGACCTCGTGGTCGCCGACACCGATCGTCTTGGTCGGGTCCCGTTGCGTCTGGACGAGATGTTCGCGCCGGTAGCTCAGGTCGCTATCGGTGAGGATGTCGCTGAGGAGATGCGCGCCAAGCGCCCGCGCGTTGTCGCTCTCGAAGCCGCGGATGGCCTCTTGGGCGAGCTCGGAGCGCAGCACGATCTTGCTGATCTCGTTGGCCGAGTCGTTGGCCGTCAGGACGCTTTCGATGTTGCCGATACCTTGCTTGGCCAGGGCCTCGACCAGCTTTCCGACCCGCCCGACCGTATTGATGTCGTCCTGCGTCAACCCCGCCTTGATGAGCTCCTCGTTCGAGATGCCCACATGGGCCAATGGATGGGCCAGGCTGATATCGGATCCCATTCCGGAGAAATCGCGCTCGGAGCGCAGGCCCAGGGCCTGATGCTCCTTCAGCACGGTCTGGCGTTGCAGCGCTGAGAACCGCGCGATCAGGATCGCGACCTCGCGTCCCGCTTTCGCACCGCCACGGGCACGGACTTCTTCCATGAATTTCGCGTTGATTTCGTGGCCCGCCAACGAGCTGCCAACTTGACCCTTCTCCCCGGTGACGCGCGCAACGAGCCGGTCCCAGGACCACGGCCGATGGTCACGCCAGGTCTCGATCATGAAGAGACCCGACAGCTTCTTGTCCATCAGGGTGAGCTCGTGCCGCAGCGCGGCGGTGCTCGCACCCTCCTTGCGCGCGGCCGCGATGTCGTCCCACGACGGCTTGATGATTTTGCGAGCTTCTTCGAGCGTCGAGTCCCGGCCTTTGCCGACCAGGTCGAGCAGGCGCGCGCGTTCCTTGACGGTGAGTTGCTCGTCGGTCTTGCCGTACAACGCAACCAGATTATCGGGCAGCAGCGGCCCCTTGGCGCGCTCGTCGCGCAGCTTCTGGACCGCAGAATCGCCACCGATCGCATGCGCCGTGTCGATGTCCAGCTTGGCCTGACGCAGAATCTCGCGTGCCTCGTCGAGCTTCGCCAGCGGGCCGGTGCCGACGAGATCGAGCATTTGCGCCCGTTCCCTGACGGTCAGCTGCTCGTCGGTCTTGTCGAGCAGCGCGATCATCGCATCGGAGGGAAGCGGGCCCTTGGCGCGGTCTTCCTTGTACTTCTCGACCGCAATGTTGCCGCCGGCTGCCTGTTTCAGCGGCAGCACGGCGCTGTCGAATTGCGCGTCGATGCCGTGCAGCGCCGGCGCGGTCTCGCCGCGCGCGATCGCTTCGATGAAGATCGCGACCGACGAGGCGGTGTTGATCAGCAAGTCCGGATCGGACCCGCTGCCATATTGCCGCGAGTGCGGCATCCCATTGGCGATCGCCTTCATCGTGCTGCTGAGCGGGAAACCGTTCGGGAACTTGTCGACGGCCGGGGGCTCAGGCTTGACGTAGACCGAAGAGAACTTGTCGAGCACGCCTTCTGTCGTGGTCACGGCCTCGCCGAGCGCGATCTGGACCTCAAGCTGCGCCGAAAGCTTTCTCAGCTCGGTGGCGGCACCTTTCGCCTGCTCGTTCTCTATCAGTCCGCCGACCTTCTTGGCGAGGTCGTCGATCTTGCGCTTGAGCTGGTCCGGGGTGAGCGTCGTTCCGTTGTTGTCGATAATCGGGTTGCCGCCATTGAAGGAATCGATCATGCGGCCGAGCTCGAGCGCCTCGCGACCACCCTGACCGGTGATCCCGAGCTCCTGCTTGAGATAGGCATTCTCGAGCGCGAGCTCCGGACGCACCTCGCCGCTGCGCGGGTCTTTCAAGGTGCTGTTGACCAGCGACCAGAGCGACGTGATCGCGCCCCCGCGGTTAAGGGGTTGCTGCGACAGGCCGGGGAATTCGGAACCGATGCCGACCGCAATCACCGAACGACGCAACGCGGTGAGCTTTCCGATCTCATCCTTCAGGGCATTGACCTTGTTCTGATCGCCGGCCTTCTCGGCGGCCTTCAGCTCGCTCTTCTTGGTGGAAAGCTCCTTGCCGATTTCGCCCAGCGCCTTGTCGACTTGCGATTTTAGAGTCGTCTGACCGGCGCTGATGTCGACGCCCGCCTTGATACGCTCCTTCGGCGTGGCCATCGGATCCGGCTGATAGTTCAGGATCTCCCGCTGCATGCCGCGCATCTGGCCGAGGCGGGATTCCCAGTTCGTTACCTTGCCCTGGAAGGTCGTCGTCTTCTCGCCCGCGGTCTTGGTCAGTTTCTCGGACTGCTCCGACATACGTTCGGTGAAAGTTTTCGGCTTTTGGTCGAGCTGGACCTCCTGCTTGGGCTGCTCTTGCCGCTCGACCAGCGTCACCGGAAGCTCTTGGCGTGGGACATCCACCTTGGGAGCCTCGACCTTGGGCGCCTCGACCTTGGGGGCGTCGACCTTGGGCGGCGCGACCTTGGGCGGCTTCGGCGCGAGGGCGCGCTGCATGCGGCCGAGCACCATCGCGCCACGGTTGCCGGTGCGCGTCAGGAGATGATCGTTCTTGTACTTGTTCTGCGACTTGACCTTGGGCGGCGCGTCGTGTTTGGCGCGGCCGAAATGGAAGTTCTCGCTCTTCTCCGTCTTTGCCGTGCTGCTTCCGAGGCCAAGCATGGTCCTCGGGTCGGCATGGCGGATTTGCACATCGAGCCCAAGAGGCCGTCCCATGAGATTCCCCGAAGATAGAGACCGATGAACTGCCCAAGCGACTTGACCTGTCGAAGTCGGACAGGTGGACGCACTCACACCCGGATGAAATGATCCGACATGTCGAGGGACTGGGTCTTGTCGTCCCCGTGTTGCTCGGACACTTCCTGCCGCAACGCGCGTACGGTGGCGGCGAGCGCTTCGAGTGTGCCGGAGAGCCTATCAGCGTCGACACTGGCGGCGAGTAACGAATAGCACAGCGTGAGCTCATCGCTGGAGCGATCGAGCGCAAGCCATGCGCCCGACATCGGGAGCCCGAACAAATTGCGCTCCATCGCGCTTTCGAGCGCGGCGACGCGATCGGCGCCGCCGAGGCGCTTCACGGTGCTGTGGAAATAGACGAAGTCGCTGTCGGCGGGGACCTCGAGCGCGAGCGTGACATCATCGCCGAAGGCAAGCGTCACCACGCCATTCGCATCCGGCGCGAGGTCGGCGCCGACCGACGCGCCGAGCTCGCTCAGGACCTGTTCAATCCTCGACTGTGTCATCGAATATTCTCGCTGCCGACCGCGCACACAAATGCCGCGTGGAGGTCATTCCCGCGGCTCTTGAGAAGGCTATGATAGCTCAGTTGCACTTTCGCGACACGGGTGAGCCGACATTTTGCCGGGATGACGGCGCGGCGCGAGAGGCGGAAATTCGCCTGCATGGGCGGTAGGGGCCCGGCAGATGCGGCATGTTGCCGAAATTTCAGTCCGCTCGGAATCCTTGCAACAATGACCGTCGGCGGCGAATCCAAGCACTGCCGGTTATTTACGCGATACCAATGGCCTACATCCTGCCCATGATCGGGAGCAAAGCATGATCTCACATGTGATGGTTGGAGCCATCGACCTCGAAGCGTCGAAGAAATTCTACGACGCCGTGCTCGGCGCCATCGGCATTCCGCCCGGCCGTGTCGACAAGAAGGGCCGCGTTTTCTATCGCACCCAGACCGGCTTGTTCGGCATCACCATGCCGATCGACGGCGCGCCGGCCACGCACGCAAATGGCGGGACGATCGGCTTCAACTGTGACAGCCCGGAAGTCGTGAAGGCGTTCCACGGCGCCGGCGTCGCCAACGGCGGCCAAAGCATCGAGGATCCGCCCGGCTGGCGCGACAGCAGCGTGGGAAAATTCTATCTCGCCTACCTGCGCGACCCGACCGGCAACAAGATCTGCGCGATCACGCCATCGCTGATCCGGTAGCTCTCCCGTAAGCGGCTCACGCAATCGCCTCGTACGTCGACTCGATCAACGCGAGCGCGCGCGGTCCGACATCGACCCCGTCGTGCATCCGGTTGCAGCAGTAGCAGTAACCGACCTGCGCGACCGGATCGGCGAACCCCTGCGCGCCGCCCGCGCCAGAGTGGCCGAAGGTCGCGAGGTTGGGGCCCATGGGACGGTGCGGCGGCGAATTGAGCATGTAGCCGACACCCATGCGCAGCGGATAACCCGAGGTCGACACGCCGCCGCCGGGCTGCTCGGTGGCCAGCGCAGCGAAGCTTTCGGGACGGCCGAGCACCACGCCGTCGAGGCGCCCGCCGCAGGCGACCGCGCCATAGATTCGCGCGACACCACGTGCCGTCCCGTGTCCGTTGACCGCGGGAATCTGCGCGCTGCGCCAGGCGTGCGAATTGAAATCCTCCGAGGCGGGCAGCGTTCGCCACTGGCGATAGGCCACACTTGCGGGATCCTCGCGCTTCGACGCGTTGACCATGTTGTTGGCGGACGGAATCATTGTCGCGCAGCGCGCTTCTTCGTCCGGCGTCAGCTCAAAAAAATAATCCGCGCCGAGCGGCTCCGCGATCTCGCGGCGCAAGAACTGCGCGACCGAGAGGCCGGTCGCGCCGCGCAGGATCGAGCTGACAATGTGGCCGATCGTTGCCGAGTGGTAGAACTGCGTCGTCCCCGGCGGCCACAGGGGGGCTTGAGCCGCAATGCCTGCCGCCATCTTGCCGAAGTCGTAGATGTCTCCTTCGGACAGGCCGTCGGTGACGGGGACGCCGGCGAGATGGCTGAGCGCGGTGCGGACCGTCACGTTCTCCTTGCCGGCTTGGGCGAATGCCGGCCAGTAGCGCGCAACCGGCGCATCCAGATCGACCAGGTCGCGATCCTTGGCCATCGCCACCGCGGTCGCGCAGATGCCTTTTCCGACCGACATCATGCACGCCATGGTGTCGCGCTCCCATGGGAGCGCGCGCGGCGCGTCGCGCAGCCCGCCCCAAAGGTCGACCACCGGCTCGCCGCGGTAGTAGACGGCGACGGCGGCGCCGACCTCGCCGCGCTCGGCGAAGTTGCGTGTGAACGCGGCGCGGACCCGCTCGAAACGCGGATCGCAGGCTCCGGCAACCAATCCTTGAATCGATCCTTGCATCAGGTCCCTCTATCGGGTGAAGACGTCACGTTGCATGCGCTCCACGATTTCGGCCATCTTCGGCTCGATCGTTTTCCAATCGAGACGCAGCAGGCTCGATTGCGGCGCCACGCGCGCGGCCACCTCGGGCTTGAGCTGGGCCTTGCGATTGCAGACCCCGGACTGCATGTCATTGCCGAAGCCGGCCTGCGCCTCGACCGACAGCGCGAAGTTGACGAATTCGAGCAGCAGGTCGCGATTGCGCGCCTTCGCGGGAATATGGAACGAAAGGATTCCGACCGGCGAGCCGTCCTTCGGAAACACGTATTCGACCGGCAGGCCGCCGTCCTTCAGCGCATAGGTGCGGAAGCTCCCCGCCATCGCCACCGCGGCCTCCTTGCGCTCGAATGCGACGGCGATTTCGTTCGGGCTCTTGTACCAGCGGGCCATGTTGGGCCCGATGCGCTTGAGCGCCTCGTATCCGGGCTCGAGGTTCTGGGCACTTCCGCCATGCAGCAGCGCCGCGATCACCACGATCTCATAGAAGGAGCCGCCGCTCGGCTCGGGCAGCATGATCTGGCCCTTGAAGCGCGCATCCCAAAGGTCCTTCCAGCTCACCGGCGGTGGGCCGCGCATCATGTCCGAGCGATAGGCAATCCCGAAGTCGACATAGTTGAAGCCGACCGCGCGGCGGTCGAAGAAGTCGTAGAAGGCGGGATCGATGTCGACCAGATTGGGGATCATCGCGGCGTCAAGATCGAGGAACACGCCTTCGGTCTTGATCGCCTTGATCGAGGTCGGGAGCCCGAGGAACGGCAGATCAATCTCGGGATCGTCCTTGTTGATGATGGCGTTGGTGAGCCATTCGTCGGGCGCGCCGTATTTGAACACGAATTTCGCGCCGGTCCTCTTCTCGAAAGGATCGAGAACGTTCTTGCGATAACGCTGCTCGTAGATCCCGCCGAAGCCGGTCGACACGATCGTCTTCGACTGCGCGCGGACCAGCGCCGGAAAACCGATGACGGCCCCGGCTGCACCGGCGAGAAAACTCCTGCGCTTGATAGACACGTTGCTTCTCGGCATCGATGCTCCTCCTGGGTGGATCGTTACCCTTGTGGTGTTGAACCGAGCACGCGCACCGCCTCGCGCGGCCACGATGCCGCGGCGCGCTCCCCGATTTGAAAGCGGGGGCGGCCGCCACCCGTCTGCAAGCTTTCCCTCACCTCGAGCCCCGGCTCGCCCGCTCCGTCGAGCCTGAGGCGATAGCCGACGAACACGCCCTGGTACGACGCGCGGATGATGGTGCCGGTCGCACGGTTGGTACCGCCAGCGAGGTCCGGCGAAAGCGCGATCCGCTCCGCACGGATCGCGATCGTCGCCGCGCCGGATCGCGGCACCGCGTCGTCGCACGCCAACGCGATCGCGCCGAGCGCCAGCGTGTGCGCTCCGGTGACGGCCGCGTCGAAGATGTTTCCGAATCCCATGAACTCTGCGACGAAGCGGGTTGCCGGCCGTTCGAATATCTCGTCCGGCGGTGCAAGTTGATCGAGCCGCCCGGCGGACATGACGCCGACCCGATCGCTCATCTTGAGCGCCTCCTCCTGGTCGTGTGTCACGAAGACGGCCGTTGTCCCCAGGCGGCGGGTCAGCTCGCGCAGCTCGTCCTGCATGAGCTCGCGCAGTTGCCGATCGAGCGCTCCGAACGGCTCATCGAGCAGAAGCACGTCGGGATCGAAAATAAGCGCGCGCGCGAGCGCAACGCGTTGTTGCTGGCCGCCGGAGAGCTGCGACGGAAAATGATCCGCGCGCGATTTGAGCTGCACCATATTGAGCGCGGCCGTCACCTTCTCGGCCCGCGCCGCGCGACTGACGCCGCGCATGCGCAGGCCGAAGCCGGCATTCTCGGCCACCGTCATGTGCGGAAACAGCGCATGGCTCTGAAACACCATTCCGATGTTGCGGCGATGGGTCGGCTCCCGCGTCACATCGTGGCCGCCAATGGCGATGCGCCCGCGATCGGGCGCGATCAGCCCGGCGATCATCCGCAGCGTGGTCGTCTTGCCGCAGCCGGACGGACCAAGCAGCGTGACAAACTCCCCGGGACGAATCGAAAGAGACAGACCGTCGACGGCGCGGCTTCCCAGATAAGCCTTCTCGATCTCGGAGAGCTCGACCGCGGCCATTGTCAGCTCCCGACCACACGCCGCAGGCCGACCAGGCGCTCCAGCACCACGGCGGCGAGCAGCGAGAGGCAAACGAGCATCGTCGAAAGCGCGGCGATCGAGGGATCGTAGTTGTATTCGACATAGTTCAAGATCGAGAGCGGAAGCGTGTTGGTGCGCGCGCTGGTCAGGAACAACGAAACCGACACATTGTCGAACGAGACCACCAGAGCAAACAGCGCGCCGGCGAGGAGGCCGGGCCAGATCAAGGGCAGCGTGATGATGCGGAACGTCGTGAAGGGGCTGGCGCCGAGCGTGCGCGCGGCCTCCTCCAGCATGACGTCGAAGCGCGTCAGAGAGGCGATCAGCGTTCGCACCAGATAGGGCATTGTGATCAGCACATGCGCGGCAACCAGCCGCAGGCCGATGTCGCGAATGCCGAGGCGTGCCGAGACGAGCAGGATCGACAGGCTGACGACGATCGCCGGCACGAACAGCGGCGCCAGCAGCACGGCCTGTACGGCGCTCTTTCCGGCGAAGTCGCCGCGCACGATGGCGATTGCGGCAGCGAGCGCGAGAGGGGTCGCAATCGCGGTCGCGGCAAGTGCGAGCCAGAGGGAATTGAACGCCGCCTCCGTGAAGATCGGTTGAGCAAGCGCGTGCGCGTACCAGCGCAGCGACAGGTCGCTGGGTGGAAAGTGCGGCAGCGTTCCCCCGCTGAACGAGCTGCCGACGACGACGATCGTCGGAGCGAGAAGGAAGGTCGCAATGAGCGCCGCCGCTATCCGCAGGCCGATCACGCGCGTCGTGCCTCCGCTGCCGGAACGCCGGCCTGCGACACACGGCCGATCCAGCGCAGATAGAGCAGGACCGTCAGCAGCGCCACGGCGAGAAGGACCGTGGCGACCGCCGCGCCGAACGGCCAGTTATGCAGCGCGACGAACTGATTGTAGATCAGCGTCGTCACGAAGTTCGGACCGTTCCCGCCGAGAACGGCCGGCGTCACATAGGCCGAAATGCACAGGCTGAACACGATCGTAGTCCCGGCCCCGATGCCCGGCATCGAGAGCGGCAGGATGACATGCCGAAACACGCGCGCCGGGCTGGCGCCGAGCGTTGCGGCAGCCTCCGTCAGGACCGGCTCGATCCGCTCCAGGGCGGCAAGCACCGAGAGGACCATGAACGGCAGGACGACGTGGACCAGTCCGATCAGAATCCCGACGTCGTTGAACACGAGCCGCAAAGGCTCGTCGATCAACCCCAATCCTTGCAGCGCCTGATTGATCAGGCCGTTCCTGCCGAGGATCACGATCCATCCAAACGACGTGACGACGATACTCACCAGCAGCGGAGACAGGACCAGAATCGTCAACACACCGCGCCAGCGACGGTCCGCGCGCCACATGAAGTGGGCGAACCCATAGCCGAGGACGCCTGCCAGGATGGTGGCAACGACGGAAAGAAGGAACGTTTTGCCGAAGATCGAGAGATAGAACGGATCGCGCAGCAGCTTGTCAAAATTGGCGAACGTGAAGCCGTATCGGGGCTGGAAGCCCGAGCCCGTCGCGTACACGCCGTAGCTCAACAGATAGGCCAGCGGCACCGCGAGCACGATCACGATGACGCACAAGGACGGCAGTATCAGCGCCAGCTCAGACTTTCTCCCCAGCACGAGTAGCCCCCATACCTTGCCGGCCGACACGTCATCGTATTCGCGGCTCGCTACTGCGTCAGCCGCGCCGCCGCCTCACCCGCGAGCCGGCCGAGCGTCACCGCCATGCACAGTCCCGCAGCCGGCAGATAGCCCCACACACCCGGCCCCGAAATGCTCCGTGCGGTGCCGCCGCCGGCAAACAGGTTCGGCATCGCAGTGCCGTCATGGCGCTGGACGCGCGCGTTGTCGTCGACGACGAGCCCGCCCTGGGTGTGGAACAACGCCCCGGTGACTTTGGCGGCGAAGTAAGGTCCCGCGCTGCTCAGCGCCGGGTTCTTGGTGAAGTCGCGGCCCAGCGGGTCGTTTCCCTGGCCGTTCGCAAAGGCGATGCTGTCAGTGACCGTCTTCTGCAGCGCCGCGGCCGGAACACCGATCGCGCCGGCAAGGCTCGCAAGATCGGGCGCTGACTTCACCATGCCAAGCTTCGTCAGCTGCTGATATTCCGGCCAACGCAGATTGCTCGCCCGCAGGCGGTCATCATAGATCACCCACGCGATGCCGTTTGGTTGGGCAAGCACCACCTTCGACTGTCCCGAAATATCGAACAGCTCGTTCGAGAAGCGCTCGCCACGCAGGTTCACCTGGAGGCCGCCCTCCATGATGATGTTGTAGTTGACCAGCACGCCGGACTCGATCGACAGCGCGCCATAGCCCTGGAACGCCGCCATGTCGGCGGTCGCGGCGCCGAGGTCCATGCCCCACTGGATGCCTTCGCCGTCGTCGCCCTCGTGCCCGAAGTAAGGGCTTTCGCCCATATCGGGAATGAAACGGCGCACCATGGCGCGGTTCGCGCCGAAGCCGCAGGTCGCAAGCACCAGCGCGTCGCAGCCGAGCGTCTCGCGCGTTCCGTCCGGCCGTTCGAGACCGACACCGAGGATGCGATCCGTGTCGTCGGCGTAAACGTCGACGACATGCGCATTCGTGGTCAGCGCGGCGCCTTTGTCCTCGGCTGCGCGGATCAGCCGTCCGAGCAGCTCGCCACCGGTGCGCGACGGCAGCCCGTGCAGCCGCGGCACCGAGTGGCCGAAATCGGTTCGCCAGGCGAGCTCGACATCGAATGGAAATTTGTGGCTCTCCATCAGCCAGTCGATCGTCGGCCCGCATTCGCGCGCGACGGTGCGGGCGAGCCGCTGGTCGGTTTCGCCGCGCGTCTTCTTCAGGATGTCGGCGAACATCGCGTCGGCGCTGTCCTGCACGCCCTTCTCGCGCTGCGCCTTGGTGGCCGCCGCGCAGATGAAGCCCTGCGCCATGCTGGTGGTGCCGGAGGGGGTGGCGTCGCGCTCCAGCACCATGACGTCGGCGCCG
>Ga0105238_10004127_pt1 | contig 14420 bp, 17 predicted proteins | sample KBSC34metaG_FD_81526 | JGI IMG/M metagenome (GOLD analysis project Ga0105238, IMG submission 81526) | Corn rhizosphere microbial communities from Kellogg Biological Station, Michigan, USA - KBS C3-4 metaG | ecosystem: Host-associated > Plants > Roots > Rhizosphere > Soil | place: Michigan, USA... | reverse complement strand
TGCCCGAAGAAAAGCTGAACACGGATCACGGATAGGGGAAGGCGCCCAGATCCTTGACGTTCGCGCGGGCGGCATAGGCCGGTTCCACCGTGAAGGCGTTGGGCTTCAGCTTGTACTGTTCCGTCACCTTGAGGTTGGCGGCGCTGGCCGGTGCCGGGAAGGTCACGCCGGCGGGCGGAAAGCCGCTGCCCTTGCCGATCGCGGGCGACCCCATCGGCAACCGGTAATCCGGCGTCAGGACGGGCTTGCCGGCCAGGAACGTCCCCTTCGACTTGTCGAGCGTGCACTGGTTGTAGGTGTAGAAGGGCGCCGTCCAATTGGTGTCCACGAATTTGAGCGTGCCCATGGTCCCGTCGGTGGACGAATTGGTGCAGGCGTTCATCTGCGATGTGCCCGTGTGGACGATGATGTTGTTGGACACCACCATCGTCTGCTGGCTGGTCGCGAGATCGAACACGGCGAGATGATAAGCCTGGGCCCGGGTCGCCTTGATGATGACGGTGTTATCGTAAAAATAAGCCGGCCCGTTGTGATAGGTGCTGTAGCCGTATTGGTCCCCGCCCCAATGGATCGGGTCGACCGAGCCGCCGTCAGGCAGGCTGAAATCGTCGATGATCAGGTTGCCGTAGACCCAGCCGTAATTATAGAGCGGATCGGCGAAGGTGGGCGAGCTGGGGTCCGACTGGGATTCCACCAGATCGACGGCGCGGGCGGCCGAGATGATGGTGTTGTAGCGCACGACCGGTCCCGAGCCGCGATCCTTGAGCGCACTGCCCGGCGCGTTGGCCATCAGCTGGCCGATATAATTGCCCTCATAGAGCGTCCGGATGCCCTGCACATAGAGATTGTGCTCGTGGTCGTCGCCGTCCACGCCGTTGTCGTGGAAGTAGCTTCCGCGGACCACGGTGAAATAGCTGGTGCCGGGAAGATCGTCCTTGTTGTTGACGAAAACACCCAGGCCGTTGCCGAAAATCTCGTCGTTCTGAACCGTCAGATATTGCGATTTCACGACATAGATGCCGGCGGAGAACGCATCGTAAGTCCGCGTCTTGCCGGCATGGTCGGTGAAATGGTTGACCTCGCTGCCGCCGGTGATGCGCAGGTTCTGGATGGTGAGATTGGTCGCCTTGTACTCGTAGGCGTCGTTATAGCCCTTGAAGATGACGATCACGCCGCCGGTCTCGATCAGCTGCCCGCCGGAGGACTCGTAGAATTTCTGCTTGATCGCGTCCTTCGCCGTCACCGCGTTCACGCCGGTGATGGTCGGCAGGCGGCCCTTCGCGTCCGCCACACCGTTGATGATCACCGGCTTGGCCGGCGTCCCGTTGGGGCGCAGCGCGATCTTGGTCGCGTAGGGTGTCGGCGAATAATAGATGTTCACCACGTCCCCGGCCTTGAGATTCAGCCAGGGGAAGGATGTCAGGTCGGTATATGTCTTGCCGGGCCCGATATTGTAGGTGGCGTGGGACCCGACCAGCGGAACGGCGGGGCAGCGCGGCGGCAGGCCGGCCAGCGAGGGCCAGGCCCCGGACAGATCGGGCGCCGGGATGGCCTTGCCCACCGGCGGTATCGTCGGCGCGGGCGAATCCGGAACACTGGAGGGAGCCGCCGGACAGGTCGCGGTATCGGCGATAGCGGGCAGCGAAAATGTCGCCAGCAGGGCGGCGGCGAGCATGCCTGCCTTCGGCGAGATGACGGTCAGCATCCGGTCCGGTCCTTCTTGTCTTTGGCAACACTATACGCGATGCCACCGACCCCGGATCAACCCAAAGATGCGGTATGCGGCCTCAATAAAGCGGCGGCCCGAAGTCCATCGTTTCCCAGCAGCGCGCGTCGAAGCCGCGATAGGCGGTCGTGCCGCGGACGGTGAGCGGCTTGGCGCCGTCGGCGAGGTTGATTTCCAGATAGGGGAAGGTCGGCTTGGCCTTGCTCCACGCGGCCTCGTCGGCCTGCACTTTCTGGATCCATTTCTCGCAGCGCGCCATGTTGCCCTTAGCGTCTTTGACGAAGAACCTGAACTCCTCCAGCCCGATCGGCTGGGCCGAGTGCGGCGGCAGGTTCATCTGATGGAAATAGGCGGTGATCTGGACGATGGTCTCCGGCTTGCCGTCGACCAGCGCCTTGAACTCCCTGAAGGCCGGGCTGCCGCCGACGAAGGGGGTGAAGTCCTGGGCATGGGCCAAACCGGACGTGGCCAGGAGAGCTAAACCCAACAGCGAGATCGCGTTCTTCATGGTCCCCTTTCTACGTCATTCCCGCGAAGGCGGGAATCCAGAATGTCTATCCGCAGATTACGCAGATTTCGCCGATTAAATCCGAGTATCGTCACCTTCTGCGGCCAGCCGTGCAGCAGGAATCTGCGGATAAATTCTTAAACTTGGATTTTCCGCCTTCGCGGGAATGACGATCTAAACCTTCCCTTCCAGAAGATCGGCGACCCTGAGGGGCTTCCTGGCCGGAACCCACTCCAGTTCGGCGCCGGGATGCCAGGTCTCGCTCATCGGCAGGATCGTGTCCCAGCGCGGATACAGGTTCTTCTGCAGCACCAGCTCCTGGGCCATGAAATGCTGGCCGTTATACTGGACCGCCTCGGGGTCGGTGGCCAGCCAGAGCACGGCCCGGGCCGGGACCTCGATCGGGCAGAATATCTCGCGCGGGAAGCCCAGCCGGTCCATCTGGCGCTCGCCGCGCTCGGTCAGCACCGGGCCGGGATCGAGGTCGAAAGACAGGACACCGTCGCGCCCATGCTCGGCCGCCAGTCCGTCGGCCAGCTTGCCCTCGGCCGCCTTGGAGCAGTTGTAGCAGACGCTGGCCGAACCCTCGCCCGGCGGGGCACCCTGGCGGGTATAATTGTGCCGGGTCGACAAGTTGACGACGCAGCCTTTCTGCCGCGCGATCCAGCCGGGCAGGAAGCCCTTGATCAGCGCCAGCGGGGCGAAGAAATTCGCCTGCATCTTGGCCTGGAATTCCGCCACCGGAATGTCCTTGATCCAGGATGAGGTGTAGCGGCCGCTTTCATAGAAGGCATTGTTGACCAGCAGGTCGACCCCGCCCCAGGCTTCCATCACCGTGGCGATGGTGGCGTCGACCGAAAGCGGATCGAGCAGGTCCATCTGGATCGGCAGCCCGGTGACGCCCAGCTCCGCCAGCGCGGCCTGGGTATTGTCGAGGCTGCCCGGCAGAGCCGAGACGGTGCCGTCCGGCGCGATCTCCTGCCCCTTGCCCTCCGTTCGCGTCCTGCCGGTGAAGGCGACGTCGAAGCCGGCCCTGGCCAGTTCCAGCACGGTCGCCCTGCCGATCCCGCGCGTGCCGCCCGTCACCAGGGCCCTGGGTTTCCCCGCCATGACCGCTCCTCCCACCGTTGTGTTGCGCAACTATAAACCGGCCGCGCCCCGAATCGTAGGATCGGTTCTAGAATGCGCCGCCATGCCTGATCTTGCGGAGCTGGATCAGCGGCTCGGCCAGCAGCAGCGGCACGGCCCAGCAGGCGAAGGCGAGAAAGCTGGCGATCTGGTCGGGTGGCGCGACATTCAAGCTGCCTAGAATATGCTCGAAGATGCGGAAGGTTACGAAGGCGAACGTGACGATGTAGGAGCGGATCATCCATTCGCGGTGCTGATGCAGCGCGCGATGATGGATCGCCAGCACCGCCATGCCGGTGGTGACCACCCAGGCGATGGCGAGGCCGCTCAGCCCCGCCGAATAGGCGAAGCCGCCGGTGGTCAGCGCAAGATACAGACCGCCCACCGCGCCGACGGCGACCGCGATCACATAAATCCGTCCCAACGGCCGATGCAGCCCGGCCGTGCGGTCGGTAAGGCCGAGCCAGAGCTGCCCGACACCGGTCAGGATGGCGACGGTGCCGCCGGCCAGATGGGCCAGGAGGCCGAACCGGCGCGGCCACAGCGAATCGTAAGCGCCGGGATCGAACGAACCGTAGAGCAGCACCTTCTGGACAACGAACCACAGCGCCGCCGCGGCCGTGACCGCCAGCAGCAATGCCAGGCCTGGGTGCCGGTGGCGCCCGCCAGCGCCTTGATCCCGAACCGTCATGCGTCCCTCCGCTGTCCCAACCGAAGTTGGCACAGACTAGCATTGTGGAACGGAAATGCGGCTGAAGATTTTCGGCCCGGCTGGGCCGCCGTTTTGCCTACCTGGCGAACAGGACGACGACGATGACGACCAGCAGCACGCCGAAGCCGCCGACCGGGTAATAGCCCCAGCCGGCGCTGTAGGGCCAGACGGGGAAGGAACCGACAAGCAGCAGCACCAGAAGGATAATCAGCAGAAGACGCATCTTGGATACTCCGAAAAATCGCTAACCTGTTGTTGAGAAACGGTATCAGTTACGATTTTTGTTCCTCAGCGGGGTGGCGGGCACCGCCGGCTCCGGCATGTTTCGCGCGCGGGTCAGGCATGAAGCCGCGCGGTTCGTGCCCACCGGAAGCGGTGTTAGCCTCCCTCCTCGTCGCAGCATGACCGCCTCATGAGGGTGAGATGACCGATATCAGCATCGACACGAAGCCGAAGCCGGCCGAGACGGCCGCCGTCGCGGTGCTGGGCGCGGTCAGCTTCAGCCACATGCTGAACGACATGATGCAGTCGATGCTGCCGGCCATCTATCCGATGCTCAAAAGCTCGCTGGGCCTCGGCTTCGGCGAGATCGGCCTCATCACACTCGCCTATCAGATGACCGCCTCGCTGCTGCAGCCGGTGGTCGGGCTGGCGGCGGACAAGCGGCCCCAGCCCTATTCGCTGGCGGCCGGCATGGGCTTCACCTTCGTCGGCCTGCTGCTGCTGTCGCGCAGCAACGGTTTCTACATGGTCCTGGCCGCCGCAGCGCTGATCGGCATGGGCTCGTCGATCTTCCACCCGGAGGCTTCGCGCGTCGCCCGCATGGCGTCGGGCGGGCGGCACGGGATGGCCCAATCCTTCTTCCAGGTCGGCGGCAATGCCGGCTCGGCGATCGGCCCCTTGCTGGCGGCCTTCATCGTGGTGCGCCACGGGCAGGGCAGCGTCGCCTGGTTCTCGGCGGCCGCGCTCCTGGGAATGGTCGTGCTCGGGCGCGTGGGCAGCTGGTATGCCGCGCATGTGCGGGACGGTGCCAAGCGCGCCGCGCCGGTCCACGAGACGGGCCTTACCCGCCGCCAGACCGGCCGTGCCATCGGTGTGCTGATGCTGCTGATCTTCTCCAAGTATTTCTACCTGGCCAGCATCACCAGCTATTTCACCTTCTATCTGATCGACAAGTTCCACGTGTCGGTCGACACGTCGCAGCTGTATCTGTTCATCTTCCTGGGCGCGGTGGCGGTGGGCACCATCGTCGGCGGCCCGATCGGCGACCGGTTCGGACGCAAGCAGGTGATCTGGGCTTCGATCCTGGGTGTGCTGCCCTTCACGCTGCTGATGCCGCATGTCGGGCTGGTCTGGACCGGCGTGCTGGCCTCGGTCATCGGCCTGATCCTGGCCTCCGCGTTCCCTGCGATCATCGTCTATGCGCAGGAACTGATGCCCGGAAAGGTCGGCATGGTCGCAGGACTGTTCTTCGGCTTCGCCTTCGGCATGGGCGGCATCGGGGCCGCCGTACTGGGCGACCTGGCGGACGCGACCAGCATCCGCTTTGTCTACGAAGTCTGCGCCTTCCTGCCGGCGATCGGGCTGCTGACCGTCTTCCTGCCGAACCTTCGCCAGGCGCCGGCTTAACCGGGCGGCGGCCCCAGCACCTTGCGGACGATGTCCAGCACATCGTCGACCTTGAACGGCTTGTGCAGGAAGGCGGTATAGCCCTTGATCCGGTTCTGGATGTTGGGCTCCGGCAGCGAGCACATCAGGACGAACGGAATGCGCTGGTAACGCTTGTCGGCCTGCAGCGCGGCGAACAACGCCGCCCCGTCCATCACCGGCATCATCAGGTCCGACAGGATCAGATCGACCCGGTTGCCGGCCAGCCGCTCCAGCGCATGGTTGCCGTTGATCGCGGTGACGACGCGATAGCCGTCATCGGTCAGGATGGCCTCGAGGACCTCCCCGATACCGAATTCGTCGTCGACCACCAGGACAGTCTGCATAATCATCTGCTCGTATCGGTCAGTACGCCGTCATCGCCGGCTGCCGGCGCGTCGACGCCCCGGCCAAAACCGCTGAGCAAAGCCTCCACATTGTTGAAACTGTCGCCGACGTCGAGCCCGTTCTTGCCGAGCAGGAACTCACGCAGCATCGGGTCGAATTCGTTGTCGCGCATCTTCAGGACCGAAATCAGCCGGAAGAGCCTGGAGTGCAGCTCGACATAGCGCAGCAGGATCAGATTTTCGGTAATCGTGGAGAGCTCGCTGACCGGAGCGCGGGAGATCGGGCCGATCAGGTCCGGCACTTCCAGCGTGGCGAAGGTGGTGACGCCCATGCCGCGCAGTTCATTCACCAGCGCGGTGAAGAACGGCGCGATACGGTCCTGGCTCGTGGTCAGGCGCTGGAATGCCGACAGCCCGTCGATCACCACCCGCTTGACCTTCCGGCGCCGCACCGTGTCCAGCAAGGTCTCGGACAGGGCATCGATCAGATCTTCGGTCGGCGGCTGCCACATCAGCTCGACATGGCCATCCTTGACCAGCTTGCGCAGACCGAGCCCCAAACTGTCCGACTTCGTCAGCACACGGGCATTGGATTCGAAGAAGCCGAAATGCAGGCCCGGCTCAGCCTCGGACGCCGCGGACAGGAACTGCAGGCCCAGTGCCGTCTTGCCGGACCCAGTCGGCCCGACAACCAGCGTGGTTGAGCCGGCGGTCAGCCCGCCGCCGGCCATCTTGTCCAGGCTTGCCGATCCGGTGGTGATCTGGCGCGTCTGCCCGCCCGGATCGCGCGACGGCTCAGACAGCAGGGATTCCGTGCGCGGGAACACCTCGATGCCGTTCTGGGTGATGCGGAAGGCGTGGCGGCCGCGCAGATAGGCGCTGCCGCGGAATTTGCGGACATGGAGGTCGCGCACCGAACGCCAGCCATACTGCTCGTCGGAGAGTTCGATCAGCCCGTCGACCATGGTGTGCTCGGGCGAGATAGCGGCCTCGCCGGCGCTGGTCAGCAGGAACATGGTGCAGTCGGTCACGACCGCCTGGGTTTGCAGCCCATGGATGAACTTCTTGAATTCGAGCTCTGAAGGCGCCGAATGCTCGGCGGCGACCAGCCCGTCGAGAACCAGTACGGAGATCTTGCGGCCCTGAATTTCGCGCCGGATCAGGGTCAACAGGCCCTTCAGCCCCTCCTCCTCGAGGATGCGAAAGGCGCTGATATATTCCAGCGAGCGGGTGATCTCCTCACGGTGGAAAAACTGCATCTCGCCCATATGCATCAGCATGCGGTCGTGATTTTCCGCCAGCAGCGTCACGTAGAGCGCCCGGCCGCCGGCGGCGACATGGTCATAGCAGACCTGGTTGCCCAGGATGGTCTTCCCGGCGCCCGGCGGTCCCTGGATGATATAGATGCCGCCACGCAGGAACCCGCCGTTCAAAATGACGTCGAGGCCCGCGATCCCCGTAGGCATCCGCGACAGAAGCGGCGTGCCGTCAGCCTTGGACTGGCTCATTCTCGTCTCGATCGTTGAGTGGCAGAATCACCGCGAAGGTTGCGCCATTTCCCAGAGCACTGTCGAGTTCGATTCTGCCTCCCATTTCAGCAACTAAGCGTCCGACAACCCAGAGTCCGACGCCGAACCCGCCACCGTCGGCGCGGGCCATCACCTTCTCGAACGGTGCGAAAATCCGCGTCTGATCGTCAGGCGAAATGCCGGGCCCACGATCCCTGATCGTCAGCCGCATGGCGCCGGCCTCGTGCGCCAGCGTGATGTCGATCGGCTGTCCCGACCCGAACTTGATCGCGTTCGAAACCAGGTTTTCCAGAATCTGCTCGACCGCCATCGGATCGATGAACGCGGTCAGGCTTTGCGGCGTGATGATCCGCAGCTCCGACCCGCCATGCCCGGCCATCGCGACATAGCCGGCGGCGATGGCGCGAACATGGGCGGCGACATCCAGCCGGACAGGCTCGAGCGCGATCCGGTCGGAAGCGAGACGGGTGAAATCGAGCAGGACGTTGGCCCGTTTGACATAGCGGCCGACGATCACCTCCAGCTGTTCCAGCCCGTCGATCACCCGCGCCATCTCGCCCCGGCGGGCCGATTTGAGCAGCAGGCCGACCTGAAGCACCAGCGGGGCCATGGGGTTGCGCAATTCGTGCGCGGCGATCGACAGGAACCGGTCACGGGCGCGCAACGCCTCCTCAAGCTCCAATATCCGGGCCTCGACGAGGGCCGGCGGCAGGGCGGGCGGCTGCGCGGTGAGATCCGTCATCGCGTTCGAGATCAGAATGGCGTGGCCGCGGGATTGTCGTGCTCGATCACCTTCAGCACGCGCTCCAGCTTTGCATCGATATCGCCCAGGCGGGCTGCGATGGATTCGAGCGCACGGGTCTGGCGTTCCATCAACCGGCCGGCGGACGAGGCATGAAGATGGGCTTTTCGGGCTGACAGCAAGAGGTCCACCTTCCGACGGGCCGTTGCAAGATGCTGGCCTTCCATTGGTAACGCACAACCCTCGGATTTTGTTGCGAGGATTCCGAAAATCGGAACCGTTGCCGATTACGCGGGGTTAGACGATTCAACGTACCCAGTGGAGCTGAAAAATGACCCGCTTTCTTCTGACAGGCGCTATGAGCCTGATGATTCTTGCAGGCGCGACCGCCTGTAACGACCGCTACGATCCCGGGCAGCGCGCCGCCGGCGGCGCCTTGATCGGCGCAGGCGCGGGTGCAGCCATCGGCGGCATCGCGGGCGGCGGCGGTGGCGCCGCGGTCGGCGCCCTGGCCGGTGGCGCCACCGGCGCCGCGGTCGGCGCGGCCACCACGCCGGAGCGTCCGCGCCCGTATGCGCCGCCGCCCCCGCCGCCGGGCTACTGATCCGGCAGCGGACAGACCGAGACAGGAAGCGGGCTCTCCCCCACGGGAGGGCCCGTTTTCGTTTATGCCCCCTTTTGCCGTTTCCGATCGGGCCGTATAGGTTTCGCTGAGCCCGGCTTAATGCCGGACCAGGGAGCAAGGGGAACCAGCCGGCATGAACGATCAGACGATCGCGGCCCGGATCGACAGACTGCCGATATCGCCGATGCATCGGCGGTTGCTGTTCATCCTCGCCGTGCCGCTGTTCTTCGATGTCGGCGACATCTTCACCTTTTCCAACGCCGCCCCGGCGCTGATCAAATACTGGCACGTCACCAACGACGACATCGCGCTCGCGACCGCATCGGGCTTCCTGGGCATGGCGATCGGCGGCACGCTGGGCGGTATCCTGGCCGACAGGATCGGCCGCATCCGGGCGATGATGCTGTTCACCGCCACATTCTCCCTGTTCTCGCTGGCCAACGGCTTCGTCTCGACCGTGCCGATGCTGGTGGGCTTACGCTTCCTGACCGGGCTGGGCATCGCCTCTGCCACGGTCAGCGTCATCACCTATATCGCCGAGCTTTACCCCGCCAAGGTGCGCGGGCGCTGGCAGAGCTGGGCCATGGTGATCGCGCTGATGGGCATCACCGTCACCAGCTGGGTGGCGCGCCTGGTGATCCCGCTGGGCGAGAATGGCTGGCGCTGGATATTCGTCTGGGGCGCGTTCGGCCTGCCCTTCCTGATCTTTGCCCGGCGGATGAACGAATCCCCGCGCTGGCTGCTGCGCGTCGGGCGCCAGGCAGAGGCCGTGGCCTCGCTTGAGCGGATCGAAGCTGACGTCGCACGCACTAAAGGTCCACTTCCCGAAGTGCGGCCGCTGGCGCCGAAGCCCGCGACACCAGCGCTGGGCTGGTCCGCCCTGTTCAGCCCGGCCCATATCCGCCCGACCGTCTCGCTGTGCGCCATCTGGTTCTTCCAGACCATCGGCTTCTACGGCTTCATGTCATGGGTCCCGACCCTGCTGGCGCGCCAAGGGTTCGAGATGGTGCACAGCCTCAACTATATCACGCTGATCAATCTGGGTGCGCTGCCCGGCGCGCTGTTCGCCGTGTTCCTGTCCGAGCGGTGGGAGCGGAAATATTCGATCGTCGGCGTGTCGCTCGCCATCGCGCTGTTCGGCCTGCTCTACGGGCTCAGCTTCACGCCGGTCGCAATCGTGATCTTCGGCTTCCTGGCGGCGACGATGATGGACACGTTCTCCGCGCTCGCTTTTTCCTACACGCCCGAGCAATTCCCGACCGATGTGCGCAACAGCGGCACTGGTCTCGCCTATGGCGTGGGGCGCCTGGCCAATGTGATCAACCCGTTCATCGTGTCGGCCATCTTCGCCCATTTCGGCTATCAGACCGTGTTCGCCTATATCGCGGGCGCCTGGGTCGTAACCGCCGTCATCGCGCTCGCCTTCGGCATGAAGACGACAGGCCGCACACTCGAAACCATCAGCGACGAGCCGGCCGGCACCACCGGCATCGCCCTGCCCCGCGCCTCGGAGGCCGCCCAATGAACGACATGACCCGCCCGGCCGATCTCGAATCCGCCGTTGCCCAGATCCGCGCCCTGGTCGGCGACCGGATCACCACCGCGATGGCGGTGCGCCAGCATCACGGCGCCGACGCCAGCTGGCATCCGCCGCTGCCGCCCGACGCGGTGGTCTATGCCCATTCGACCGACGAGGTCTCGGCCATCGTCAAGATCTGCGCCGCCACGCGCACGCCGATCATCCCGTTCGGCGTCGGCAGCTCGATGGAAGGCCATATCGGCGCGCTGCAGGGCGGGATCACTATCGACCTCAGCGAGATGAACCAGATCGTCGCGGTTCATGCCGAGGATATGGACGTCACCGTCCAGCCGGGCGTGACCCGCAAGCAGCTCAACACCTGGCTGCGCGACACCGGGCTGATGTTCCCGATCGACCCCGGGGCCGACGCCTCGATCGGCGGCATGACCGCGACCCGCGCCTCCGGCACCAACGCCGTGCGCTACGGCACGATGCGGGAGAATGTGCTGGCGCTGACCGTGGTGCTGCCCAACGGCGACATCATCCATACCGGCGGGCGGGCGCGGAAATCCTCCGCGGGCTATGACCTGACGCGCCTGTTCGTCGGCTCCGAAGGCACGCTGGGCATCTTCACCGAGATCACGCTGCGCCTCTACGGCATCCCGGAGGCGACGTCGTCAGCCATCTGCAACTTCGCCGACCTGGACGGGGCGGTGAACACGGTGATCCAGACCATCCAGTCCGGCGTGCCAGTGGCGCGGATCGAGCTGATGGACGACACGCAGATGGACGCGCTGAACCGCTACTCGAAGCTCAACTATCCGGTCGAGCCGACCCTGCTGCTGGAATTCACCGGCACCGAGGCCGGGGTGGTCGAGCAGGCCGAGATGGTCCAGGCGATCGCCGGGGAGCATGGCGGCAAGAACTTCCAATGGGCCACCGTCGCCGAAGAGCGCAACAGGCTGTGGCAGGCGCGGCATGATGCGCTGTGGGCGATCCTGGCGCTGCAGCCCGGCCGGCAGGCCTTCCCCACCGATGTCTGCGTCCCGATCTCCCGCCTGGCCGAATGCATCGCCGAGACCAAGACCGACCTGGAGACGACCTGGCTGAAGGCCCCGATCCTGGGCCATGTCGGCGACGGCAATTTCCACATGGTGCTGCTGATCGACCGCGACGATCCGAAGGACATCGCCGAGGTCGAGCGGCTGAACGACCGGCTGGTGAACCGCGCCATCGCCATGGGCGGCACCTGCACCGGCGAGCACGGCATCGGCAGCTACAAGATGCGCTTCCTCGATGCCGAGCACGGCAAGGCGCTGGAGCTCATGAAGCTGCTGAAGCGGTCGATCGACCCGCAGAACATCATGAATCCCGGCAAGATGTTCGACCTGAACTAACGTCAACTGGAGTTTCGCTATGGTGAAGATGTCGATCGGCCTTCTGGGCATCGAACGGCTGATAGGCGGCGATTTCGCCAAGGTGGTCGATGTCGCGCGCCAGGCCGAAGAGGCGGGCATCGACATGGTGAGCATCACCGACCACGTCGTGATGGGCGAGCATCTGGAGAAATATCCCTATGGGTCGTTTCCCCTGCCGCTCACCTATCCGTGGTTCGAGCCGATGGTCGTGCTGGGCGCCATCGCCAGCGCAACCAAGACCATCCGCCTGTCGACCGGCGTCCTGATCTCCCCACTGCGCCCTGCAATTCTACTCGCCAAGCAATTGGCGACGCTCGACGTCATGTCGCACGGGCGCGCCACCATCGGGATCGGCATCGGCTGGCAGAAGGAGGAATACGACGCGGCGGGCCTGCCTTGGGAGACGCGCTACAAGCAGTTCGACGAGCAGGTCGCGGTGTGCAAGCTGCTGTGGGCTGAGGCGCCCGCCAGCTTCCACGGCACGACCGTCAATTTCGACAAGATCCACGCTTTCCCCCGCCTGGTTCAGGCCGGTGGTGTTCCCCTCTGGTTCGGCTTGGCGCCGACCGAGAAGAACTTCGCCCGCATCGCCGAATATGGCGACGGCTGGATCCCGATGGAGCGCGATCCGGTTTTGCTGGCCGGGCACGTCAAGGCGCTGCGGGGTGCCTTCGTGGCCAAAGGCCGCGCGCCCGGGGACGCCAAAGTCCGCGTCGGCATTCGCCCCGCCGAGGGCAGCGATCTCGACGCCGTGCTGGCCTCCTGCGGGGCCGTGGTGGATGCCGGCGCGGACGTGCTGGAGTTCATCGTCTCGGCCTGGTGCAAGACTGGGGACGAGCTGCCGGGGTTCTTTAAGAAACTGGTTGCTTGGCGCGATGGAGCGATGTCGTAAACTGCCCATCATGAAGCGCACATCGAAAGGCGACGAGATTTTGCAGGCTAAAGGACCGGCAAGCCCGAGCGTGCCAGATTCCACGCATAAGCCGCTTAAGCGCCTGGGAGTCGCCGAGGGAAAGTTCGTCGTCCCGGACGACATCGACTCCGACAACGACCTGATTGCGGGACTATTCGAAGGGCGGTCACCGGTCGGGCCATGAACAACATCGCTGACGAACGGAATCTTCTCCAGCTCGCTTATCGCTACGCCCAGGCGGTGGACCGGCGCGATGCCGATGCGCTGGTCTCGGTCTTTGCCGAGAACGGCATCATCGCGCGGCCCGGCTCGGTGTGGCAGGGGCATGATAAGCTGCGCGGGATCATCGTTCGGCTGAACACGATGTACGGCAAGACACTCCACACCGTGCGCAATCAGACCGCCGTCATCGACGGCGACAGGGCCGAGGGTGAGACTTACTGCGTGGCGATGCATATTCTGAAGTCCGACGACGGCAAGCGGACGCGGATGGATATGGGCATCCGCTATCAGGACAGCTTCGTGCGGCAGGATGGCGTCTGGCGTTTCGCCCGGCGGGAGTTGATCGTCGACTGGGTGGAACATACCGAACTGAAGGCGAAGGCTTAGAGATGTCGCTGACCACCTGCCTGATCGTGATGCTGGGCGGCGCGCTCGGCACCCTCGCCCGCTACCTCATCGGGCTGGCCGCGATTCCGATCAGCCAGGACCTGCCGATGGGCACGATCATCATCAATATCCTCGGCTCCTTCATCATCGGCTTCTTCGGCACGCTGACCCTGGCCCATGGCCGCTTTCCGGCTCATGAGAATCTGCGCCTGTTCGTGATGATCGGCATCTGCGGCGGCTTCACCACCTTCTCGTCGTTCAGCCTGCAGACGCTTGACCTGTTGCGCGCCGGCGCGCCGTTCCGGGCCGGCATCAACATCGTGGCATCGGTCGTGCTCTGCGTGCTGGCAGTGGCGCTCGGCCACTATATCGCGTCGCAGATCAACGGCGGCGCCAAAGCCATCGCCCAGGTCATGATCGAGGAAGAGGGATGACCGATTTCGCCGCCTATCTCGAAGACAAGCACGCGATCGAGCAGGTCTATATCCGCTATTGCGACCTCATCGACCAGAAGGCGTTCGACCGGCTGGACGAGGTCTTCACCCAGGATTGCATCGGCGACTACCGCTCGACCAACGGCAAGGTGCAGGAGGGCCTGGCCCCGCTGATCGCGCATGTGACCCGCGGCATGGGCCCGGGCTCGGACTGCGGCGCCACCCACCACAATGTCTGCAACTTCCGCGTCACGGTCGACGGCGACAGCGCGACATCCAAGGCGCATTTCTATGCCGTCCATGAAGGCATCAACCATTGCGCCGGCGAGCATTACACCTGCTGGGGCGAATATGACGACCAGTGGACCCGCACCGGCAATGGCTGGCGCGTCAGCCGCCGCACCTACCGCAACTTCCTGATCGACGGCACGACGGACGTCGTGCGGAAGGTGCGGGGGTAGGTCCAAAATCAGAGCTTGAGATAGTTAGAACAAAAAGGGTATAATTCAATACAAAGAGACCTTCTTGAGATCGTCGATGCTGCGTCTGATTTGGTCACGAAG
>Ga0105238_10004126_pt1 | contig 14421 bp, 33 predicted proteins | sample KBSC34metaG_FD_81526 | JGI IMG/M metagenome (GOLD analysis project Ga0105238, IMG submission 81526) | Corn rhizosphere microbial communities from Kellogg Biological Station, Michigan, USA - KBS C3-4 metaG | ecosystem: Host-associated > Plants > Roots > Rhizosphere > Soil | place: Michigan, USA... | reverse complement strand
CCGGGCCGGCGGGCCATGTACTCAAATGCGGCCTCAAAGGCTTTACCGGCGAGATCCGCTTGCCGCCCCGCTATCTGCCTTTGTAGATCTGCCATCCCAGCAATCCTAACGCCAAAACCAACACGGCGGCCAGAAGGATGCGGGATTTCCTTTGCGAGCGCCGGCGCAGGCGGTAGAGCTCCATCTCAATCACGTCGCGGCGTTCCATAAGGAAAGCTTAACGCCGCCCGACGACGACGGCAACCCCACGGTTAACGCGGTTTCCGGTGGCGCAGCTTCCAGACCTCGCTTTGCAGCGCCGCGTTTTCCTGCACGCATTGCCGGTGGCGCCCGCGAATTTCCGCACTCAACGCCAGGATTTGCGTGCTGCGGGCCTGCACTTCTTTGATTTGCTCGGTAATTTTTTCCATTTGGGAAACCACGTTCACGGTGTGCCCCCACGCAAAAGACATCGCCGCGATAATCAGTGTCAATATAAGCCAACGCATTTCAGCCTCCAGGCCGCCAAGCAAATCGCATGGGGTGCGGTTTCCGCGACCACGCAGTCGTGCAGGTTTTGGTTTTCCGGCTTGTACTGCACAGCCACCCTTCCACCTTTATGCCGGTAGTAGTTGAGCCCCTGCGAAACCGTGATCAGGTAGCCCTCTTGGTTGAGCTCCCCGACGATCAACCAGGCCTGCTGGATGTTGCGGGTCGGCCACCAGGGCCGCTTCCAGTACTCGGTGCGCGGGCATTCACACCAAGATTTTTTATCCCCACACCAATACGCTAATTTAGGAAACGTGTGGGCCAGAATGACATCCAGCTCTTCTAAAGTTGGGCCGGCGGCGGGCATCGCCCCTCCATAAAAACCGGCAAATCCGTGGAGTCGAAATGCTTGTGCACGTGCCTTTGCAGGTAAAACAAGCAAAGCGCGAGTTCGCCACGGTGCCGGCCGGGCTGCACGTACTGGCTAATGGTCGTCATGCAGCCGTCGTGCAACTCCACCAATACCAGGGCCTGGGTGCGGTTCGCCGACATCCGGGCGAACATCTTGTTGACGTGATCCACGATGGGCTTCGCGCCCTCTTAGATTTCAATTCGCAAGCGCGTTCCCCCATTCGGCAAGTAGGTCTTCGTATTTGAGGTCCAGCTCTTCCTTGGTTTCGAACTCGTAGAAATCCTCTTGCCCACAAGGGTGCTGGACTACGAGCTTAAACGGTTTACTGGGGTCACCACGTTTTGTCTTCACGGCGCGCCTTTCAACGGCGGCCCATCGCTTTTATGAAATTCCCCGGCATCCGCGGCGGGTTCCTTCTCTAGGGCACCAAGCATGTTTTTAAGCTGGCCTAGATTCAAGGCCAACGGGCTTTCCTGCTTGTATTTCTGCTTCATAAACTCAAAGGCCTTCGCGGGTGTCCAACCGACCACCAAAAGGCGGGCTTCAATTTTTGCCCGCAAGTCGGTGAGCTCGGTTTCTTCGGCGGCCGAGTTTTTAGCCGCGGGCTTAGGGGCGGAGCTCGGCGGCAACGGCGCCGGCCGGCCATTGGAACCACCCGAGGAGCGCGGGGCGGGCGGCTTACGGCCATCGCCAAGCTCCGGCGTCGCCTCTTCGGAGTCCTTATCCTCCTTAGTGGGAATACAAAAAGTTTGAAGAAAAGAGTATTTTTGGGCGGCGCTCATGGCTTTATTGACGCTTTTATCGCCAACATCCATCCCTTCCCCAGTAATGGGCCCGACTTTTACATTGCTGCCGTCTTCAGTAAAAAAATTGAACGTCATCTTTACCAAGGTATGCATCATCTGACCCCCACTACGGGTAGGCCTCGTGGTTTGCACGATCTCCAATACTTCTGGGACCGGGAAAACCTTGTGCTTCACCATGGCTTCGTGGGTAGCGTTATATACGTCGTCGATGCCGCGAAAACTATAATGCTGCTCTTTATTTTGGCGATCCTTAGCCACAGCGCCAATTTCGCTCATCACCGCGGCCATACGGGTAAAAATTAAGGCCTTGTGTTCCATCTATTCCTCCCTCAGCACGCGGCCGTCGCTATCGAAGTGATAGGTGCTCTGCCGCAGCTGGGTGACCGTCACGCGGCCAAAAAATTTGGGTGGGTTGCCGGCATCGACGATGACTTCCATTTTGTAGGTGTGGGAGTTCGTGATGCCGAGTTCGGTAATTAATTCGCGGGCCGCGGCCTGCATCGCCGCGGCGAACCGCTCTTTGGTTTGGCGGCTGATTTCCGCGGGAAGTACGCCTGGTACGCTCATCGTGTTCCTCAAAAAAATGCCCGGCATCGTAACGGCCGTGTTCGAACTTCCCTCCGGGCTGGGTTCCTCTAACTGCATCGGGCAGCTAAGTCCCTCCACCTGCTGCAGGATGGTGGTTTAGCCTTCGTTGGTTGGCCGGCAGCAGATGGAGTGGCTTCGCAGCCCTATTCCGTTGGGGGGTTTTTAGCGTTTCGGCGCTGTTCTAGCAATTTGTTTTCCTGCTCTTCTTTGAAGCGCTGAGCAAGGCTGGCGCCAAAAAAGAACGCGCACACCACGATTAAAAATAAAACGTAGAGCAAAACAAAAATCATTGGCCGCATACGCCCCCCACGCCTTTATGGCATGGCGGCGCCGCCATCACAAGAGGGCTACCAGACGGTGATTTTTTGCTTGGTCTTCTCGGCGGGCAAAGGCTTGCCGCCGTCGCAGAGCACCGGCATCCGGTAGGTGATCTGGCCGTCGGGCCGCACGATGCATAAACTTTGCTGCGCCGGCTCAGGCGGAAAGTTGTACTGGTCGGCGAACTCGTCGTAGCCCTTCATGCTGCCGTTCACCAGCAGGGATTCGGTGTGGATGTACTGGTGGAAATGCCCGACCATCATCACGTCGAACGGCTTCTGGAAACTGTTTTGCTTTTTTTGCTTGCGGTGCTGGCCCAACATGAGGGGCGGGAATATGCCGGAGATCCCGCTGCCGCCGTGAAACTGGTCGCCATGGGTGAGCAAAAAGTTTTTGCTGTAAACGCCAAAAAGGATATCCGGGGTTTCCGGCGCGGTGATCGTCACGCGGTTGTCGTCGCGGAACGCCTTCACCAAAAGCTGGTAGATCAGCCAATCGAAGTTGTCGCGGGCCCGGGCCTTGAAATGGTATTTTTCATTTAGGCGGCCGTGGTTACCGGTCACGCAGGGCACGAAGACGCGACCGAACTCGTCGGCCAGCAGTTTGATGCCGGACTCCAAGTAGCTGGCCATATCTAAACACGTCTTTAAAATCTTCTCTTGGTTGGTTTCGCGCAATTCCTTGTGGATATTGCCGCTAACCATGTCGCCGCCCAACGCCAACACGAAGCCGTCGTACTTCGGCGCGTTCATATAGGATTTCAGAAGCACCACGGTCTGCTCGAAGGTATGGCGCATCCGGCGCACCGCTATTTCGCGGTTGTACTCGTTGGGGTAAATCATTTCCTGGCTGCGTACCACCTCGTCGAAGTGGATATCGGAGAGGAAGAGCATCGGGATACCGGTAATGCTTCGGTCCCGCACGCGGGTCACCCACGTCGGCGCGGCGGGCGGCGGCATGCTGCCCAAAAGGCGCAACGCTTGCCCACGGTGTTTTTCCTCGGCCAGCTTGGTTTCCAGGTCTTTAATGCGCTCTTTTGCTTCCCGTAGTTCCGGAGGAGTGTTGGTGGTGCCACCGATGCCGGGGCGCTCGCCATGGGCCAGGAGAAAACCAGAATAGCTATGGTATTCTTTTACGATAGCCCGGCGGGAAATCTTTACCCAGCCCTTAGCGCTGGCTCGGTCCCAATCGTCGCTGGTAGGGGTTTTTCCTAATTTAGATTTTAAGCGTAGAAGCTCTGCCCGAAACCGATCCTTGGTATTCGCCATAAACTTATGCTGAACGGCAAGGATTCGAAGTGCAAGTTTTTTTGTTTGAGATCGTTTTTACCAGCGTTCCACGCGGTCGTCTTCCGGGGCTTCCGCGGGTTTGATTTCGCGCGGCCACGCCAGCGTGAAAACGATGGGCGGCAACCGCGTGACTTCGACGAGTTCGCATTCGCGGTGGCCGTCGGCAAAGCTATCGCAACACCGGCAGCCCTGCCGTGCCGGAGCACCGCTTTCAAAAAGCTGCTGCTGACAAAAGCGTAGGCAAGCCACTACCACCAACCATCGCATCCCCTATTTTAACGTAGTGCGGCGGCGGTTATCCAGCGTTTTGGCGCGGCCGGCTGCGCAGCATTTCCAAGATTTCGCGGGTTTTCTGCGACACGTATTCCGGTGGCATCGAGGGCAGCTCTTCGACGGCGCGCACCACGCGGGGCGCCTGTACGTGGGTCAACGGGAAATTTTGGTAAACCGTGTAGCCGGGCTGCGTGCGCTTGGAAGCGAAAATGCCCTCCCAGAAATCCTCGCGGCTATCGCAATCCTTGAAGCCGCCGGCGATCCGCAGCGCGTGCTCGAACTCCGTGGGCTCGAAGTAAAGACCGAGCGAAGGTGATCCGGGCTCCCGGGCATAAAGGGTTTCGGTTATGCCTTTGCAGCGGATGCGCCGCAACACGCGTTCCATGCGTTGATTTTAACCGCAGCTAATAACTTTTACCTAACGACTTCTTGCCACGATTTCATTTTCTTTGGATGCCGCGTCAAATAAGTTGAGTTGCCCGTATTTTTCGGCGAGGAAGTGCTCCAACGCGCGGGGGTCCATTTTGCGCAGGCACCCCGGGCCGATGCCCAGCCGCCGCGCCCTGGCGTTTTGCAAGACGCGGCGGCACCGCAGACAACGTACCTCCGTCATTGCTTACAGAGGGCCCGCAGCGCGTTTAGGCTGCCTTCGAATTTGTTGCCGTCGACGTCTTCAATGATTTTGCCGTTGCTGCCCTTCATGCGGAGGTGCTCGGTGTTCTGCCAGAAAACCAACCGCGGCCACGGCTTGCAGAGGTGCACCTTGGATTCCGTGGTGGTGTACGCGCTGAGCCACGGCAGGAAGCGTTGGAAGCGCTCGGGGTTGCGGAAGCCCGTAAAGAAGTACGGATTAGTGTAGAGCATCGGCGTCATCCCGGACTGCTTCTCGATTTCCACCAGGCACGCATACGCTTTATCGGCGCCGGCGTCGTCCAGGGTGCCGCGGGTGCCGCCGTGGTCGCTGTCGTGGTAGCCCAGGTCTTTGGAGGCGTTGTCCCACTCGACATCCAGGCAAAGCGGCAGGTCGCCTTTCTCGATGGGCCCCGCGGCGGCCAAGAGTTGCCGGGCCTGCGCGAGCGGATCGTGATCGTAGCGGAAAAAATGGTAGCAGGTAAAAATGAAGTCGAACTGCCGCGCCACCGCCTTGTGCTTGGCCAGCATGTAGTCGACGCGATCCGTGGTGCCGTCCGTTGCTTTGGCGATTAGGAAGCGGTAGCCCTTCGCGCGGGCGTCGGCGCCGTCGACGGTATCCTGGTAATGGCTGACATCGATACCCAGAATGGGCCCCGGCTCATCAGGGTGGCTATTGGCGGGGGGTTGCACGGGTACCACCGGGGTAGGGGTAATTACCGGGATTGGCGCAGAACGCACAGGCACAGCCGGGGACGTTTGAGCCGGTGGCGCCGGGAACGAATCTTTTTTTTTAGAAAACAGGCCCAGCAGCCATTGGATAAAACTCATTGGATCCTCCCGGAATGGTAAAGACGGTCGCCGTTGAGCTCCCACCCTAATTTTTGCAAATGCTGCCACACCCGCGGATGCCTGCGCAAGAATGTTAGGTGCCCGCGGTGCCACGAGTCGCCGTTCTGCGTGTGGCAACCCGAGCAAAGCGGGATTACGTTGTGCGCGTCATCGCCGCCACCTGATCCACGGGTTTTGATGTGGTGTGCCTCACTGGGCCCCCGCTTACCGCAGCACAGGCAAGGCAAAGCGCGGATCTGCTGCAGGAATGCGGGATCTTTTACGGCTGGCATCGTATGCCCTTCAATTTGTCCTCGGCGTCGCCTTGGTGGTTTTCCGGCACGGCTTCCGCGCATTCCGGGCAAAGCGTTTCATCGGCGGGGATCGCCACGCCGCACGCCGTGCACTCCGAGAAGCTATTTTCGGTTGGTTTTTCGCTGGGCACGGCGGATCGCCTTGCGGCGGTGCCGCTTTTTAAGCAAGTACATTTCAGCCTTCATGATGCCGCGGAGTTCGGTAATATCTTCGGCCATTAGATGGTGACCTCACAGCGCACCGAAATGTATTGCAGTTGGCTGAGCAGCTTAAAGCTGACATCGCCTTGCCCGGTGAATCCCATAAATTCTGCCACCGGGATGCCTTCGTCGTCACGCACCAAGCGATCCTTTCCCAACGTAAGATTGTAACACCGCAAGTATTCCTGCAGCACCTCTTCGTTGCCGGCTACCAGAAAATGTGCGTGCGTAGCGGCTGCGTTTAATGCATCGGCCAAAGTAAAGCGTTCCATTAGTGCAGTTCTTCTTCGACGTAGTACGGCCCACCGGGTTTATAAAGATCGGTGTAAATCTGGCTGGCAAAGCGGGTCACCTGCTCATCGGTGGCCATATCCAGCTCCACCCAGCCTTCTTTCTCAGTGCGCACCTTCTCCACTTTTTGGCCGCCCGGCATACGGAAACCTCTTAGGAATTTCCGGGCATCCGCGGGGTCGGTGAGGTCAAAGTTTTTAACGGGCAGCATAAGGTTCCTCCGAAGGATATTTTTGCATTTTAAAGCCCGGCCAGCAAGAAACCCCCGCCCCCTACATAGCCTTCGATTAGTTGGTCGAAGGGGTATTAATTGAACCCCCAAGCGAGGAGACACGGGCTTGCCCGTGGCCCGCAGCGCGGCGGCCAAACGTTAGTGCGGCAGGGGGAACGCTGGTGCCAAGCACTTGCAATGCATTGTGTTGGTGGCGCTTGAGGGCAAGACAGCCCCCACCATAACGGGAGGACCGTCTTTTGCTTGGGGCGTCATATGACGCGACGATGTTGTTTAAGGCCGAAGCCCCCCAGCAGCCCACATCGGCCAGGTATTTTGAGGAACGGGTTCTTTTTATTCCCCGCCGGGCCCATCTTTTGCCGCCCCCAACGGGACGGAGTATCGTGATGGCCCAAAACACCTGGCGCAACCAGCTTTGCGGCTTTGCTAGTCATGGTAGCCGCAACCGACCTGGGCGCCACCGTAATCGAGCCGAACACCCAGGTGGGCCGAAAGACAAGAAGGCCGCAGGAGCGGATTTTAATCTTGCGCGGTTTTTAAACCGCAGTTAGAAGCACTCACGCTTGCAAAGCGGGCTCCCTTATGGGAATCTGGCAATGCGTGCGTGGGTGCTTCTTATCTCTCGACAATTTAAGCCTGCACCGGGCCCGGCGAATTCGCAAGAGTTCCCGGGCCTTAGCTTTTTGCGTCACCCCCGAAAACCGCGCTAATAGCGGTTCCCCAGCCAAAACTATTCCCTAACCTCCCGATTTGACTACTTGCGCTATAGTTGTTTTTATAACATACTATTTATATAGGTTATTAAATGAGGAGCCAAAAATGCGCGTTAAACTTAACCCCCAGCAGCTCGCAGCCCACTACGTACAACAAGCCTACGACATGGCTTATACCGCCAAAGTGGAGCTACAGGACGCCGAGTTGGAGGACCCACGCCTTAACCCAGCCCTTATGGCTGAAACCCACGCCAAGATAAAAGAGCTTTTACGCTCCTTAGTTGAGCTTGGCGCAAAACCCCAAAAACACTAACCGTAAACCAAGAGCGCGAAAACCGAAGAAATGGAGAAAACTATGGCCGCCAAAAACCTGAGAAAACTTAGCCCCGAAGAAACCGCGTTGGTAATGCGGGCCTTGCTCACCCACCGCGACATCACGCGCGCCTGGGGCAACCACAGAGGCGGCGCGGAGGCCCGTGCGGAGGCCAAGGCCTGTACGGCGCTGCTTCGCCGTCTAGAGCGTCTTAAGAAGCTTTAAACGTATCCGGAGGAGCCATGCCCTACACGCAAGCCAAAGTGCAGCAGGTTTTAGAGCAAGCCTTCGAGGATCGCCGCCAGGAACTCTTGGTGCAGCTCAACCGCGCAAACCGCCTCGCCAAGCAAGCGTTGGCCAGCGGCGACTCGGTTTCCCTGCTTTACGCCAGCGAAAAAATTTCGGAGTGCCGCCGGCTCTTGGGCTGGGACACCGCTAAAACGGAGGAAAAATATATTTCGGCCCTAGCTGAAGCCATCGCCAAAGCGGAGGGAAAATGATCAAAGGCCAAGTGAAAATTCCGGAGCACCCGCAGTGGGAAGCCCGTCAAAGCCGGTGTGATTACCACGAAAGCCATCCCTGTATTGTTTGCGGCAAGCCGATCAAGAACGCCTTCGAAAACGAAGAGGTCTACTGGCTGCGCTTGGGGCCTGGCGGTAAAAATTACGCTATTCCCTGTGAAACGCCCGACCAAGGTGGCGCCGAAATGGGCTGCGAACCCGTCGGCAACGATTGCCTGCGCCGCAATCCTGAGCTGCGCAAATTGGCCTTCAGGAGGAAAGATGCGCGGTAAAACCACGTTCCGCGAGCTCACCCAGTACCAGATTCAATGCGGGCAGCAGCTCCGCCACATCATCAACTGCGATGCCGAACAGGAACCCCGCGAAAGAATCGCAAAAAATGCTTTCGTTATGGAATGTCGTGCGCTAAACAAGCCCGTGCATATCCGAGCCGTGGACTGCTGGGTGGAAACCGAAAACCAGGTAGGCGAGGCCATCCACCGCCAGTTGGTGCCCGCGGATAAATGGAGTCATAAAGTTTGGAGCCTGGAATGAGCGACACCCGTAACGAAGTCCACGATTTAGTAAACGCGATGCGCAAAGCGGGCATCCCGCGGTTCGAGCCCCGTAATTTCTGTGACGCCGATTTCGAAGACCTCGGCGAGGTGGTGAAGCTGGCCCGCAAGCACCGCGTAATCCAGGAGCGCTGGCACTCAGAGGAAATGGGCTGCGACACCAAGTTTGCCCTGGAAGAGCGTCAGGCCAACATCGAAAGCAGCATCCAAATGACGGTGCAGCGCTACGGGCTGCGGGCCAAGTTTTCCGGTGACCCACGGGGCTTCACCGTGAAACTGCACACGCCGAAAGGCGGTGTATTCAATACGTTGGGCGGCGCCACCGAGGGCTACGGGATCGGAAGGACACAGTGAGAATTTTGGCAATAGGCGGGTTTACGGCCAGCCTGAAATCGTGGGGCCGCTGCGACCTCGCGGTAAAAAGCGGCGAAGAAGTGCACGTGCATACGCTTTACCAGGGCCACAGCGTTTACAAGGCTCGGGATGTCGCACAGTTGGCCGCGAAAACCTTAAAGCTGGCCGGCGTGGATTTTGAAATCATAGAAGATATTGAGGCGGTGGAATAGATGAAAAAAGAATATATACGAGTAATCCCACGTGATTTTTTTAATGAAGCGAAGCTTTTAAAATGCCTCGGGCTTGTGGCGATAGCCGTACTGGATAACAAAAACGGATTGTATTCCCATTTGATTTTTAACCACGAAGGCGAGCCGTTCGACATTCGCCAATGGGATCATGACGGCTCGCTTTACGTGGCAAACGCCCACATAAATAAGGTTTCAGGAGGCCATAAAATTGATTTATTTTCTCCATATAATTCGAAGGAAAATTTTCCCCTAATGTTTCAGTTTGGTGATTCTTGTGATTGTGTTTTTGCAGATAACGGGGAATTTTCTACCGAGTTTTTGGCCGTTGCGAAAGCGGTGGCCCGGTGAAACGCAAAAAACTCTACCTATACGAGGTCGGTGTGCCGGTCACCCAGCTCTGGGTGTTCCGCGTGACAGCCAAAAACCGCAAATCCGCGTATCGCTTTGCTAAAACCGGCACCGGAAACAGCGAACAGGTTTGCACGCTTTCCGGCCGAAAATACGTGAAGCGCCTAAGAAAGGCCACCGAGGAGGATCTATAAAACGCGAAATCCTTTGCCCGCGTTGTGCACCCCAGAGCTACCAAAACGTCAAGGCGCCGGAATACGTCGTGCACCGGTTGGGCCGGTTACTTAACCAGGTTTTCTGCGACGGCTGTAATCGCGTTCTGCTACCCGACGCGCCAGCCATTGCGTTATCAGTGTGTCTAACCAAACAGGAGTACATTCCATGGGAAAAAAAATATCTGCGCCTCAGTATAAGCTAAAGCGCCACTATGTCGCGCTCGGAGGGTTTCTACGTGAGGCCCGGCTGAAAGCCGACCTCTCGCAGCGCAACGTTTCCGTGGACCTGGGCTACAGCAGCGCGCAGTTCATCTCGAATTTCGAGAGAGGCATCGCGGCGCCGCCGGTAAAAAAGCTTTGCCGCATCTTAGATATGTACGGGGTTTCCAACGTTTCGGCGGTCGAATTGCTGCTTCAAGGCAAGGCGGCGAAGCTACGCGCCGACATAGCCGCGGAAAAAAGCTTGCGAAAGCCTCGCCGTGGTGGCAAAAAGCGCGTGGCCTTCAAGGAGTAATGCCATGCAAAAAGAAATTAACTACACCCAACGCCGTAGCCTATGGCGCCTCGTGCGTCATTGGGAAACCAAGAGCCGCGTCGCCAAGCGAAACGGCAATAAAGATCGCGCGCTTTACGTCGGCCAGTGCAGCCTGGAGCTCCAAAAGCTTTTGAAGGCCGCGCATCTCGCCAACCCGATTAAAAAGAAAGCCGCGAAGAAAACCACTACCCAAAAGGTGATCTAGATGGGGTGCTGCGTTTGTCCGCGCTGCAAGCGTGAGATCAACGAGAAATACTGCTGGAACTGTGGTGTCACAACGGTTTTTGGGGAGTTTCACCAGGTACCCACGGCCGCGCAACGCAAGGTTTTGCGGGAGGCCGCGGAACGCCAGATGCGCTACGAAGAACATCGCCGCAAGCAGATGTATGGCCGCCGCCGGTACGCGGAGCGCATGGCTTCACAGGAGCCCCACCGTGATTTCGCGCAGGTGCAATACCACCTCGGCGAAGCGATGTTCTTTTTAGAGCGCCTGGGTTCCCCGGAATCCCTGGGGGCCCGCATATCCTTCTTTAAGGGCTTGGTGCAGCTCTGGTGGACGGCTTCACGACTGCCGCCCGAGAAACCAGGAAAAACGCTTCCCAGCGAATCTTCGGCGTCTTAAACTCGCTCCAAGAGGAGCCCTATGAAACCCAACGTCGCCGACATCAACAGCCTACGCCCGAAACCCCCGATCCCCACCGACAAATGGCGGGAAGCCAGCCAGCAGCTTTCCATTTCGTTTTGCCAAAGCACGGCCAAAGGTTTTCACCATGTGATGCACCAAGCCATACTGATGGTGCCGGAAATCAGCCGCAACGCCGAAAGTTTCGGGCAGATCGCCGACTACATGCTGGACGGCTTCGTCGCCAGCTTGGTCAGCACCGCCACCCAGCTGAACCCCGATGAAACCAAGACCATGGAGGAAAGCATCGTCGCGCAGATCCGGGTGAAGTTTGAGGAAACCCGCAAAGAATTGCTGCGGCAGAAACTCCTTACGAAGTAACGCCGGCCGGCGGTATACCCGGTGCAGGGGCGTGTCACTGCGGTCCGATAGGGGCTCCCACGGGGGCCCCTTCTTACGTTTTTGGGTGCTCTTTATCGTACTGTTGGGCGGCGGTATCGGCGCCGGATTTCACCTGGGCGGCGTAGCTGTCATGCAGGTTTACGCTGATCAATCCGGCACCAGCCATCGCCTTGGTCATCGCCAGGAACGCGGCCTGCGCTTCCGCGGCATTGCTGCTGTTTTGGATGATGAAATTAAGGAACGCCAACGCGAAAGGCGTGACGTACCCGAGAATCGAAACGATGGTGGCGAGCATTATTTCCCCCTGATAAGGATGGCGCTGTAACCCAGCGTGGTGAGGCGGTGCCGGCGTTGCTTGCCGAGCGGCGCGACCTCGGTAAACGCGTACACGCATTCCCGCGGTGGCATTTTAAATTGGTAGGTTTTGCCGTCCGGGGCTTGGGGCATCGGGCAGGCGTCGCTGCCCTTCACCACGGTTTCGACGGGGAACGCGATCTGCTCGATCAGCCCCTGCTTGGACTGGCACACCGTGACTCCGTTGCTGTGATAGTTTTCGCCGTTGCAAAGCACCTGCGCGGGCAACGTGGCGTCGGTGTCCTCAAAGTCGATCATCGCCCAACTATGGCGGCCCTGCGTGCGCTCGTAGCCGCCCAACCGCACCACGCAACTCCCGGTGGTTTCTATCGGAGCCGCGGGCACGTAGGTGCCCTTGGTTTCTCTTTTGTTGGTGATGATGCCGAAGATCCCGCGGGTGCCGGCGTCTTCCTGCTCTTCTTCGCGGTGGCAGGTTTCAAAAGTAAAGAGGTCGAGGTCACCCTTGGCGACGACATCAAAGGCGTAGCTGGATTTCCGCGGCGCAACCAAAACGCCTTCCCGCGTGACGCCGTTGACGGTGATCTGCATGTCGCGCTTATAAAACGTGCCGGGATCCAATTGCTGATTTGGGATCGTCGCGCAGCCCATCAAAAAAAGCATGGGCAGCAAGAGCAGGAAAAAACAACCGAGGCGGAGCAAGGATTTCATATCAGGCATTTCCAAAGATACGCTGCCGTGAGTAAAGAAGCGCAGCACGATATTGGCGACGGCGTGCCCTATGACGACGGCCCGCGCGTGGTGTTCCAAAAAATGGATGCTGTGCGGAGAAACGGCGGCCAGCACCGCTAGCGCGCCGTTCAGATGGATAATTTTGCTGCGCGCGATGGGCTTCGGCGCTTCAAGCATTACGCGGTAGGGGCGGCCGGAGCACCCCAAAGGGCTTCCGCGGCTTCTTCGAGAGGGAGTAAGAAGCCATTGGCGAATGCCACCTTGTCTTCTTTGGCATCGGCGCTGATGCTGCTGAGTTGGGCGATCGCGGCTTCCAAGGGCACCAAGCTATCGGCCACCACCACGGCAAGGGGTTTTTTGGCGGCGAGGTCTTGGATCACGGTTTGCAAAAGCTTGCCTACCGCGTAGCTGCTGGATTCCACGTTTACGGTTACTTGTTGTTTAGCCATTTGGGCTCCTCAAGAGAAGGTTTGGGTTCGTTGTTATTAGAGCAGACATCTTTCACTGCGACAACTGTGTTCTGAGGTCCTGGATTTCCATCCGCAAGTTGTGCACTTGATCCCCGATCACCCGGATAAACCACTCGCTACTCTCGTGGTCTTTTTGCATCTGGTACAGCGCGAGTAGCGGCAGCAGGTAGCCCGCCCCCATGGTTTCGACGCTGGGAACCCTGCGCAGCCAAAGCAGGAACGCCAGAAAGCCTTTGCGCTGCGCCTCGCTTTCAAACTTAAACGTTTCGGCGAGCTGGGTCAGGCGGTGGATCTGCGCTTCCATTTCACCCCTGGGTGGGGGCGTTGGGCCCCCGCGTGGCGGTGAGGAATCCTTCGATGTGCGCCAGTTTCATGGATATCGCCTTCAGCTCGCCGGAGAGCGGCCCCAGCACGCTTTCCTGGGTGGCACGTAACCCGGTAATCTCGGACTCCAAATTCTTTTGCTTCTCGGCGATCAGCTCTTTATAGGCAGCCAAAGCCGCCTTATGGCGTTCGTCGACCTCACGGATGTGCTGGCCCTGCCTAACGTTCCACGTAACGAAGGCGATCGCGGACCCCAAAAGGTAAACAACGACTTCGATATGTTGCCCCAGCCATTCCATGGCAGCCTCCTTTTTTTAGCGTGGACCCATACACATCACTTGGAACGTGCTGTCCCGCGGGTTGCCGGTAAAATCTGCGGTCGAAAACGTCTGCAGCACATTGCTCGGCGTCGCCACCGTGGTATCGATGAAGCAAACCTGCTCAACCCCGCTGGTCTGCGCGGTGCACGTGCAGGCCGGCGGCGCACTAAAGGTTCCCGCGGCAATCGTCAGCGTTTGCGCGCCGGTACCGGTACGCGTGGCCGCGGTAATCCAGTTACCGCTTTGCGATGCCACCGCGCTGACGGTCCCGTTGTTCGTTATGGTCGCGCGCTGCAAGCGCTCTTGCCCGGCACTGCTGGTCGAAACGCTGTTCACCAGGTAGGGTGCGCCCATCGGGGAGTCGATTTGTTTCACCGTCCAGCTAAGCGCGGGCCCCTCGGGGGAGTTTCCGGATTCCACGTTTTGAATCTGCGAGGAGTTTCCGTTGGTGCGCGCGTATATTTGGAAATTCGCCGATCCCGCCTGCGCCGCCGTATATTGACCGCACATCGACTGACTGAAAGCCGCGCTAAGGCTGTTCATGCCGGCCGCCGCGGCGATAATATTTCCGCTGCCGTCCACGATGCGCGGGAAGAAGTTGGCCCCGGAGTTCGGGTTGACGTACATGTTCGCGCAGATCTCGTAGTTGCCGGCCGCCGGTAGGTTGCAGGTGATGCCCGGCGCGGTGCCGAAATTCGAACACGTCAGATTGCGCGCCGTCGTGGTTGGCGTCAAAGTGATGCCGCTACCCGCGGTGCTGGTGTCCCACACCGTGCTGTTATTGAAACTCCAGCCGCTGG
>Ga0105238_10004125_pt1 | contig 14423 bp, 10 predicted proteins | sample KBSC34metaG_FD_81526 | JGI IMG/M metagenome (GOLD analysis project Ga0105238, IMG submission 81526) | Corn rhizosphere microbial communities from Kellogg Biological Station, Michigan, USA - KBS C3-4 metaG | ecosystem: Host-associated > Plants > Roots > Rhizosphere > Soil | place: Michigan, USA... | reverse complement strand
CGGCGAGCGCCGGATTGCCGCCGGCCGGCGGCGCATTTGCCGAAGGTTGATACGGCGGCTGCATCGTATTGACGCCGAAGTAGTCGGGCGTGAGCTGCGCATCGCGCACGAATACTGGCACGCCGTCGATCGCCGAGGCGGGGCTCTTGCTTGTGTCGACCTGCAGCGACACGCCATCGGCGGCGACAGCGGAGATCGCGCTGGCAAACGTCACCGGATCTGCAGCGGTCTTGAAGTCGTACGGCGCGCACGCGCAGATCAGGTATTGATGGTTCAGGAACGAACCGCCAAAAGCGCCCTGGAAGAAATTATCGGCCAGCACGTACTGGCGCGCGATCTGGTACAGCGCGGTGGTCGCGCCGCTGTCGAAGTGACCCATCACTTCACCACCGGCATCGCTCCATGCAGCGAACTTGTCGTTCTTGCCGCCGTCGATCTGCATCTGGTTCTGGTAGAAGCGGTGCACGAGGTCGTGCAATTTGTAGTCGAAGGTGACCGCATAGCCGTGTGGATCGTCGAGCGCGAACGGTGCGTTCGCATGGTTGCGGGTGGCCTCGGTGGTGATCTGTTTCGGATCGGACGGGTCGGTCAGTCCGCTGCCGTTGATCGGCGGCAGCTGCGACAACAGCGAACCGTCACGGTCGCGTTGCGACTTCTGCGCTGCGGTAGCGTTCGCGATGCCGTTCACGCCGGGGAAGTTTCCATACAGGTGATCGAAGCCGCGGTTCTCGGCAAAGATCACCACAATGGTGTTGATGTCCTTCAAGCTGGGCTTGGCAGTGCTTGCCGCGCTTGCATCGAGGGAACCTGCCAGCGACGCAATGGTCGCAGTGAGCAACAAGGGACGGTATTGCATGGAGCCTCCGGACGGTGACTGTGAACGCCGACGGCGCCGAGCAGCCCGCGCCGTGAACCATTCACGCTAGCGCGCGGATGTTTCAGCCGGGTGTTATCCGTGTGATACAAATACGTCACATGACGGTTTTATCGTGTGCGCCATGCATACGCACGCCTGTCGATCGATAGTGCTCACCGCATTGGCGGCGGCATTCGCTGTCCTCGCAGCCTGCATGTTCGCTGGCGTGTCGAAAGCCGAAGAGATCGATCCGTTCAAGCGCACCGAATTGTTGCGCAGGGCGGGGCGCGCGATTTTCGCTGACCCGAAACTGTCACGCTCCCAACGTCTGGCCTGCGCGAGCTGTCATGCGCCGTCGCGGCGCTACAACCCGCCGAATGCGCTGGATATCGAGCCTGGCGGCAAGAGCCTCGACGCATTTTCCTTCCGCACGCCGCCGACGCTGACCTACCTCGCGCGCATTCCGGCCTACAGCAATCACTACCACGATTCCGACGAAGAGAGCGACGAGTCGATCGACAACGGGCCGACCGGTGGGCTCACCTGGGACGGGCGTGTCGACGGCGGCGCCAACCAGGCGGAGTTGCCGCTGCTGGCGGAAAATGAAATGGCGAATACGCGCGCTGGCGTGGCGGTGGCGGTGCGTGCGGCGCCGTACACGAAGTTGCTCAAGGCGGCATTGGGTGAACACTGCCTCGACGACGATCTGGCGGCGTTTCGTGCCACGGTGCGTGCACTCGCGGCATTCGAGGAGGACTACGACGAGTTCAATGCGTACACCAGCAAATACGACGCCTACTTGAATGGTCTGTCCAAGTTGAGCGCGCAGGAAGCACACGGCCTGGAACTGTTCAATGCGCAGGACAAGGGCAATTGCGCACAGTGTCACCTGAGCAAGCGATCTCTCGACGGTGGGGCGCCGGCATTCTCGGACTATGGATTGATCGCACTTGCCGTGCCGCGCAATCCGAACATTGCCAGCAATCGCGATCCCGCATTCCACGATCTCGGTGCCTGCGGTCCGCTGCGCACCGACAAATCCGCCGACGCGTCATTCTGCGGCCTGTTCCGCACGCCGACCTTGCGCAACGTCGCCTTGCGCAAGACGTTTTTCCACAATGGGAAATTTCACGAGTTGCGCGACGTCGTCGACTTCTACGTGACCCGCGATATCGCGCCGGAGCGCTGGTATTCGCGCAACGCCGACGGCAGCGTGCATCCGTACGACGACCTGCCTGAGCGCTATCACGCCAACATCAACCGCGATCCGCCATTTGCAGATCAGCACCCCGGCGCGACAGCGCGCCTCGACGCAGGCCAGATCGACGATGTTGTCGCCTTCATGAAGACGCTGACCGACGGGTATCTGCAGGCGAACCCGTATCGCGCAGCCCGTGCCGCACTACATGCCGCGCCGTTGTCCAAGCCCGTGCCGCCGCACTGACAAACGAAAGCGGATGGCAAAGCCGAGCGCACGCCTTTGCCGGAATTGCGCGATCGGGCTCCCGCTGGACAGCCATCGACAGTAGCACCCACGCTACCTCGTGTTGATGCGTCCGTGGCGTGCCATCATGCGTCGAGTAGGGGACTGTTCGGCTATTCTTGCCCAAGATGAGCTACCTGACCCACCTTGGCACACTTCGCCTCCCGCGGCTTGTGTGTTGCCTGTCGATGGCTGTGTCAGCCGGTGGACGCGCGGACGAAACACCGGCTCCAGTTGCGCATGAGCAGTCCGGTCAAGCGACGCAACTCAACGAAATCATCGTGCAGGAGCCCGAGCCGAGATTCGTCGCGCCGACGCGTCGCGATCGCATCGGCCGCATCTGGGCGCCAGTGCTGATCGATGGCAAGGGTCCTTACCGGCTCGTGCTCGACACCGGAGCGAATCGATCCGCGGTAACCGAGCGCACCGCACAAAGCCTCGGTATTCCAGAGTCCGGCCGGGCATCGGCGCAGGTCACGGGATTCACCGGCTCGGCCGTGGTATCGACGATTCACGTCAGCAGCATGGAAATCGGCGACCTGGAGCTTGAACCGGCAAACCTGCCGGTGCTTGCCGATGTCTTTGGTGGTGCCGATGGCGTGTTGTCGCTCACGGGGTTGTCGAGAGAGCGCATCGTCGCCGATTTCGTGCACGATCGGTTGGAAATCGCCTGGTCGCAGCGGGAACACGCGCCGCGCGGGTATGCGGTGGTGCCGCTGCACATGGTCAATGGCTTGCCGGTGGCGCTGGTGCGCATCGGCGGTGTGACCACCAAAGCCATCATCGATACCGGCGCGCAGCTATCGGTCGGCAACCTTGCGCTGCGCGATGCGCTGGCGCGCTCGGCGCCGCGCAATGCGGTACGCGAAGAGATCGTCGGCGTGACGCTCGACATGCAGAGCGGCGATCGCATTCCGTCGCCCGACATGCAGATCGGCCATTTGACGATCCGTGGCCTGAACATCGTCTATGGCGACATGTACCTGTTCCAGCACTGGCGCTTCACGAACGAGCCGGCGCTGGCCATCGGCATGGATCTGCTCGGCTCATTCGACGTATTGATCATCGATTGTGCCCAGCGCGAGATGCAGCTGCTGCCGCGCAGGAAAGCCCAGGCGCAGCCGTAGCAGCACCGAAGCAGCCTACTGTGTTAGCGTAAATGCGTTCCGACCCAGTCCTTCCGGCGGAGTCCGGCAAGGTTCGTGCGGCGGCGTGCGGGATGGAGGGCGAAGCGAATGCCGAGCAAAAAGGATGTCGTCCGGTCCAATGTGGACTTGGCGACGATTTCCGAGGAGGAACTGCTCGGCTTGCGCTTGTCGGAGCTGCCGCTGCGAATCGAGGGAACCTGGCTGGAGGCGCGTGTCGCGCAGCTGTACCAGGAACTGGAAGCACGCAACCTCCCGTTCAAGCCGCGCTGTTACCTTGCCGACGAGTGGTTGACGCCGGAAAACGAACCGGTGATCGGCATCCCATTCTATCTGGCGCATCCGCGGCTGATCGACCTGCAGCGCAAGATGATGCTCGAGGCCGAAGGCGACACCGACGACTGGTGCATGAAGCTGTTGCGCCACGAATGCGGCCATGCGCTCAGTTATGCCTACGACCTGAATCGCCGGCGCAGTTGGCAGCGCGTCTTCGGACATTCCTCGGAGGCATACGAGGACACGTACCGCTTTCGCCCATACAGCAAGAGTTTCGTCCGCCATCTCGACTACTACTATGCGCAATACCACCCGGATGAGGATTTCGTCGAAACCTTCGCTGTCTGGCTGACGCCGGGCCTGGACTGGCGCAAGAAGTACGCCGGCTGGAAGGCGCTCGACAAGCTGCTGTTCGTCGACAAGCTGATGCGCAGCATCGCTGGCAAGCCGCCGCTGCGCGCCAGCGGACGGCAGTTGTGGAAGGTGGCGAACATCCGCAGTACGCTCAAGCGCTACTACGAGAAGCGCCGGCATGCCGAAGCCGAGGACTTTCCGGAATTCCACGACGACAACCTGCTGCGCATGTTCAGCGCCGGCAAGAGCAAGGGCGACACACGGCGCCCGGTGGCGAAGCTGTTGCAGGCGCATCGCAAGGCGCTGCTCGTCGCGGTGTCGAACTGGACCGGCGAAGGGCGCTTCATGGTCAACAAGGTTTACAAGGCGGTGCTGCAGCGCAGCCGTTCGCTGCGTCTGGTCAGCGACGAGCCAGACACGGTGGCGCTGCTGCAGCTGACAACCTATCTCACAACATTGATGATGAACTACCGTTACACGACACGTTTGCGCGGCAATCTTTGAGAAGATCTTCGCGCTGGCGCGCGGAACAGCAATCGGAAGCCCGAGAGGCACTGACATGGCCACGCGTGTGCTGATGGTGTTCGACCTGCCATATGCCGTGAAACCCGATCACGACTTTGTCGCGGAATTTTCCGACCCCGACGGCAGCTACACCGAGAACGATGTCTGGCACGCGCTGCAGGAATGCGGCTATGAGGTGCATCGTCTGAGCCTGTTCGACGACATACGGCCGCTGCTGGATGCCGTGCGCGACCTCAAGCCGGACGTGATCTTCAATCTGTGCGAGACGTACAACAACGCCACGCACTGGGACAAGAACATCGTCGCGACCATGGAACTGCTCGGCGTGCCAGTGACCGGCGCCAGCTCGAACGCGGTTTTCCTGTGCAACGACAAGGGGCTGTGCAAGAAGATCCTGCGCTTTCACCGCGTGCGCGTGGCGCGCTTTCATACTTTCTATCGCGGCCACAAAGTCTGGTTGCCGAAGGCATTGAAGCTGCCGTGCATCATCAAGCCGCTGACGGAGGAAGCTTCGCGCGGCATTTCGCAGGCCTCGATCGTCGACGACGAAAGCGCCTTTCTGGCGCGCATCAAGATGATTCACGAGCGCATGAATCTCGACGTCATCGCGGAGGAGTACATCGATGGCCGCGAGCTGTACGTCAGCGTCATCGGCGACCGCGCCTTGCGCATCCTGCCCGCGCGCGAGATGACGTTCGGCCAGATGGCCGAGGACGAACCGCGCATCGCCACCTACAAGGCCAAGTGGGACGACAAATATCGCAAGCGCTGGGGCATCAGGAACCACGATGCAAAAGCTCTCGATCCGGAACTGCAGAAAAGCATCGACGACGTCTGCAAGCGTGCCTACCGCGCGCTGAACATCCGCAGCTACGCGCGTTTCGATCTGCGCGTGACCGCGGCCGGCAACGTCTACGTGATCGAACCCAACGCCAATCCGTGCATCGCCAAGGACGACGAGCTGGCGCAATCGGCGCTGAAAGCCGGCATTTCCTACACGAGCCTGATCCGCAAAGTGGTCAATCAGGCGCTGCGGCGCAAGGGCTGAACTCGCCATCCTCGCCACGCAACGCTGCCTGCTATCAACCAAAACACCGCCATCAGCGCCCTGCGCAGCTATGCCCTGCGGTGCAACAGTGGCGCGCTCGCCACTGGCAAGCCCTGCTCCTGTGCGGGGTCGGCGGACTTGGCCGATGCCTCTGGTTTCGGTTGCTGAACCGGCAGCTTGATCAGCATGGTGGTGCCACGGCCTAGCGTGCTGTCGACGTGGATCGAACCGTGGTGCTTGAGTACGATGCCGTAGGAAATCGACAAACCCAATCCCGTCCCGCTACCGACAGGCTTTGTGGTGAAGAACGGATCGAAGATGCGCGGCAAGATTTCGTGCGGGATACCCTGACCGTCGTCCTCGATGGCAACCCAAACCTGATCACCTGATTGGCCGGTACTGACGATGATCCGACCGCGCTCCAAAATCGCTTGACCCGCGTTCATGAGTACGTTCATGAACACCTGATTGAGCTCGGCCGGCAAGCACTCCACGAGCGGTATTTCGCCAAACTGCTTGACGATCTGCGCTTTGAATTTCAACTCGTTGGCGACGATATTCAACGTCGACTCCAGGCCCTGGTGCAGATCCGCGCGCACCCAGTTCTCGCCGTGGTCGATGCGGGAGAAATCCTTCAGGTCGCGCACGATTTTCGCAACGCGACCAAGTCCCTCGCGCGATTCGGTCAGCAATTGCGGCAGATCCGATGTCAGCACGTCGACATCGAAGCGGCGGCGTATCTCGATCAATTCCTCCGCCGCGGCGCGCGAATGGTCCATTGCCGACAACGCTTCCAGCGCCGCCAGCAACCGCGCGGTGTATTGCTGCAGCGTATACAGGTTCGAGCTGACGTAGCCAATCGGATTGTTGATCTCGTGCGCGACGCCGGCGGCGAGCTGTCCGATCGAAGCGAGTTTTTCGGATTGGACGAGCTGATTCTGCGTGTGTTCGAGCCGGTCATTCAATGTCAGCAGCTCGCCGTTGCGATGCTGCAGCGCCAGGTTCGTCTGGCGTTGCTGCTCGTTGGCGTCATTGAGACTACGTGTGCGTTCCTGCACCAGCGCCTCCAGGCGCCGCCCGCGACGCAGATAGCGCGCGCGGATCAGCAGCGGCGCGGCCGCGGCCAACAGCAGCAGCAAGGACGCTGCCGAGATCTGCACGTTGCGGCGCTCGTACCAGCGCGGCACCATGGTGAAATCCAGCTCGGCCAGAGTCGGATTGGCGCCCGCCGTGTATCCGGTCGCGGAGGTACTCATGCGCGCTTCGACCCGGAAACGGAATTGTCCGGGTGGAAGGTTCGTGTAGTACGCGACGCGACGGGTGCCGACGTCGTGCCATTGCGTGTCGTAACCTTCCAATCGATAGCGGAACAGGATGCCGTGCGGCTCGCGAAAGCTCAGAGCGGTAAAGTCCAGTTCGATGTCGCGTCGCGGGCTGTCGATTTGGATTTGGTCGCTGCGAAGAAAGGAGCTCTGTTCGTGTTTGAGTTGTTCCACCACGACAGTCGGCGTCTGCGGCGAAGGCTGGATCGCATGCGTATCGACCCGCACGGCTCCGTGAATCGCCGGGAACCACAACGTGGCGCCGTCCGCCAGAACGCGCGAACGCCCGCCACCGTTGCAACAATGGATGTGCTGCATACCGGTGAGTCTGCCGAGCACGCGCTCCGGCGCGATTCGCACCGTCGGCACGGCGCTCCGCGGATCGGGCAAGTCTGTCACGGGTATGCGCCACACGCCGTTTATGTTCGGCACGTACAGGTAGCCGTCCAGCACTTGCAGTGCCCAGCTGTTGTTGCTCGGCAGCCCGTTGCGCTCGTCGAGCAGCAGCAGATGTCCGCCGCTAATCAGCGCGATGCCGGCGTTGCGCGTGCTGATGGCAATCAGTCCGGGCCGGATCGTCGCTGCCGAGGTGACGAAGGTGCCTTCCAACGGCTGCGCCCAATCCGGGATGCGTAGAACGTCGCCTTCAAGTTGACGCATTCCCATGTCGGTGCTGACGAGCAGAGCCCCGTCTTCGGCGATGTGAATGCCGCGGACGGGCGCTTCGGCTACGCCTGCAGCCAGCGACATTTGGCGTAGCTCGTCGCCTTCGTAGCGAAACAAACCGTTTTGCGCGCCGATCCAGTAAACGTTGCCCTGCGGTAGCACCGCATTGACCTGCGCATGACTCAGGCGGCTGAATGCCCGTGGCGTCACGACGCGTTGGCCGTCGTATACCGCAAGGCCAGCGCGCATGCCGATCCACAAGCGCCCGGCGGTGTCGTAGTTCAGTTCGTAGGCGGTCAGATTGGGTATCTGCCGGCTGGAGACGATTTCGTGCATCCCGTCCGGGTCTATGCGCATGATGTTGGAGTTGGAACCCAATACGATGCGGCCTTGCGGGTCGCGCGTGATGCTCCAGATCAGCGAATCGGTGAGACCTTCGGCCGCGCCGATACGCGCGGCCCAGCCGTTCCATAGGCGAAACACGCCTTCCGTGCGGCTGCCGAGCCACAGATTGCCTTCGCGATCCTCGTAGGCGCTGACCACGTACGAGTTGCGTGTGAGATCCTCGTCGCGAATCCGTTCGAGCGTGCCCTCGGGACGGCGCCGGAACAATGTGGTCGGGGTGCCGATCCAGATGTTGCCGTCGTGGTCGCGCAGCAGGCTCTCGACGCGCGCCTGTGGCACGTCGTCGAGCGGTTGTTGGCGCAGCTCAGCGCTGTCGCGCGGCAGCTCGAACAATCCGGCCGGCGTACCGATCCACAACCCTTCGGGGAATACTGCGAGCCGCGTGGCGGGTGCAGTCTGCGCCGCGGTTATGGGGTACGTGTGTTCGCCCGCGCTATCCAGCCGCGTCACGATGCCCATGCCGCCGATCCAGATCGCATCGCCGTCGGCGACGACTGAATATACCGGCGCAGTGACCGATGATGCGACGAACGCTGCGCCGTCGTAGCGCAGCGCGCCATTCGGCGTGGCCGCCCAAATCGTGCCATCGCGAGCCTGCGCCAGGCCTTGCACATCCTTGACCGGCACGCGCGTTGCGACATTGTGGAAATGTCCACCTTCGCGCAGGATTATGCCCTTGAGCGTGCCGAACCAGAGCCGACCCTGTTGGTCGGACAGGCTCGCCTGCACATTGAACGGATCAGTGCCGTCGCTATTGGTGCGGTCGAATACGTCAAAATGCACGCCGTCGAAGCGCGCCAGCCCGTCCTGGGTTCCGACCCACAGATAGCCTTGCTGGTCTTGCGTGATGCTGATCGCGGAGGTTTGTGGCAACCCTTGACTGGTGTTCCAGTTGTCGACGCCGTAGTCGTGAAAACTTCGGGCCGGATCGAGCGCGTGCGCAAGCCCGACCCAGGCCAGCGGCGCCAGCCACAACAAATTTCGAATTGCCCTGCACATGGCTTCAGCGAGACCCTTACTCATCCGAGGTTTACGCTTCCCTCACAAATCGCAGAAAAGCTGGGTGAAATCATAAGTGGCGCCCACACGGCAGGGAATCCGTGGGACTACCTAGTCCAGGCCCTGTCGGAGCTCAATATTCCGCGTGGAAGAACCACCGATATGCGAGCCGACGCGCGACCGGCTGGCATTCCACTTCCGGCGTTGACTACGTACTTGCCCGGATTGTCGGGTCGTCGCCCGGTGCCCAAAATCAGCTCACATAGTTGAGCCGCACCGCACACGCTCGTTGTCGAAGGCATCGCATCGCGGACATCTATCCTTTGACTGAGGAATTCGCCATGTCCAGTGCCGCAGTAAATCAGTTCCTGCCTCAAGCGAATGCTGCACAGGCCGAACGGGCTTTGATCAGGCTGTCGGAGTGCGGTCAATTCTCGCCGCAGGTACGTGAACTATTGCAGAGCCTGGTTGACCTTTCCGCGTTCGCATTGGAACTTCCAATTTCCGAGACCTTGAGCGAGTTCGAAAAGCAGCTCGTTCGTCTTGCGGACAAGGCGACGATCAATCAGCAAGACATGTATTTCGATTCGGTGCACCAGCTACGGCACGGCCGCTCCGACGTGGTTCCGCGTTTTCTGCGCAGCATCGAAGACTCGCTTGCTGGCCTGGGCGAAAGTCGATCTTCGGGCAGCGTGCGCGCATCCGGATCGCCTACAGTCAAGCTGGCGCTAACCGACAGTGCGCAGCTGGATGACTCGCTCGTGCTGTCCGACATCGCAACGAAAGTCGAATTGCGTGTGCGGGAACCGCTATATGCGCTCGGGCATCGTTTTGGCGCGCTCGCGGGAACGACGCGTATCGCTACGGAAATCATGCCGCTGGGTCCGCGATCGATCGTCGAGGCGCTGCGTTACGGAACTGCGCATCTCGACCTCGTGCTCGAGGATCGGCTGTTGTTGTACCGCTGCTTCGAACGCGTAGTGATGAACCAGATCGGAACGCTCTATGTGGCACTCAACAATTGTCTGGCCGAACGCAATGTCTTGCCTCACTTGCACACGTTGTCGACCGGGGCTGATGCCACGACCGAGCCAGCCGCGTCCGTTTCCACAAATCGCCTATCCGGCACAGCGCGGCCCGGCGAAGCGCAGCCCACGCCATTAGCCCGTCCATCGACTGTTGGCCCGCGCCTCGTGTCCACGACCATCCGCCGAAATTCGAGCGCCCGCCATTCCTTCGGGAAGATGAGGCAACTGCTGGCCGCATGCCGTGGCGCGGAAACCTACACGGCCAGCAGCGGGGAATTGCAGGTTGTGCTGGCTGAGCTGCAAGCGCGCCAAGCCGCTGCCGCCAGCACCGATGCCAAACCGTCACTGCGCTCGGCCGAAGAGATCAAGCAGGAAATCCTCGCGCTTTTGCACGAGCGCTGCGCCGACGGTCGCACGCCGCGCATTGGTGAAGAAGACAACGACGCCATCGACTTGACTGCAATGTTGTTCGAATTCCTGTCGCGTCGCGCTCGCTCTGACGGCATGGCCAACTGGATCCTCGCAAAGCTCCAGCTGCCGATCCTGCGTGCAGCGCTCAAGGACACGGGGTTCTTCTCGGACGCAACGCATGCCGCGCGCCGGGTTCTCAATGATTTCGCCGAGGCCGGCCAATTCTGGATCGACGAAAACGAAGCCGAAAAGGATCCGGCACTGGTTGAGACGCTACAACGTTTGGTCAACCAGATTGCTTGCGAATACCAGGGTGAGGCGGCGGTGCTTGTCGCAGCATTGCAGGAACTTTCGCGACATATCGAGACGCTTGCGCGTCGAGTCGAAGTCGCCGAGCGGCGCCACGTCGAAGCCGCGATGGGTCGCGAGAAACTCGAGCAATCCAGACTGCTGGCTGCCGCGGCGATCGGCGAGCGGGTTGCCAGAAACAAGCCGAACGAGTTTCTGCGCACGCTGCTGGAGCATGGCTGGACGGACGTGCTTACCGTTGCTCTGCTCCGCGAGGGTGCGGACAGCGCCAGCTATCGGCGCCGGCTGGATGTCGTCGATCAGTTGTTGGCTGCCGTGCCTGCGACGGAAGGGCAATCGCCGTCGCCGGAATTGCGATTCGAAGTCGAATCCGGCTTGAAACAAGTGGGCCTATACGATGACGACATCCGGTCAATTGCGCAAAAACTGTTTGTACGCGCGGAACACGAGCAGCCAGACAATCCGATCTCACAAACCGAGTTGGCGATCAAGCTCAAGCAGAGAGTACGACTCGGCGGAGAGCAGAAGCGGGCCTTGCCACCGGCATCGGTTCTCGAACCCAAGGCTCTGGAACCCAAGGAGCAGGCCGCCCTCGAACGTCTTCAGAGGCTTCCGCTCGGGACGTGGTTCGAGTTCACGGTCAATCCAGAAGGGGACACGGTGCGGCGCAAATTGTCCTGGTACTCCGTGCATACCGGCTGCTGCCTGTTCATCAATCAACACGGCGTACCGTCGGAGGAAAAAACGATGCAAGAACTCGCACGCGACATAGCTGGTGAGCAGGCGCGAATGGCCAGCGCGCAGCAGGAACCGCTCATCGGCCACGCTTGGACGTCCATTTGCGACACTCTGAACAGTTTCTCGGAATGCAAGCAGGGTTCCCGTGAGTCGATTTCGCCATTGACGGAACGCAGGCCGGATAAAGCTCCACATCACTTGCTGCGGCAAACCCCGCAACCGCAGAAATCGCTCACGCTGCTGGTGGTGGACGACGAAGTGAACATCCAGCGCGCGCTGACACGCCTTCTACGCGACGAGGGATATCGCATACTCTGTGCAACAAGCGCCAGCGAAGGCATGGAGATGCTCAGGCAGCATGAAGTTCAGGTAATAGTTTCGGATCAGCGCATGCCCGGCATGAGCGGGACGGATTTCCTGAATATTGTCAAGACCACTCATCCCAACACCGTACGAATTCTGCTTAGTGGCTACTCGGATGTCGCCGCAGTGACAAATGCGATCAACCGTGGAGTGGTCTACAAATTTCTCACCAAGCCATGGGACGACGATGATATCCGGACGCAGGTACGCGATGCATTTCGAGCGAGCGACTTTCAAACGGAAGACTTTCTTCAGTCAGGAGACTCGCTGCACGGGGCGATCAGCGCCGCTGCATGACCTAGCGGATTTGCGTTCGGTGGAATCGACGTCGTCGCAGGCCTACGCCACGCAAACATGCGCGCTGCGAAATCAGCTGATTGTCAGCTGATTCGTGCCTTGCTCATGTACGGCAGAACGAACATGTACAGGCCGCTGAACAGCAACAGGAACAACGGCAACAGCGGCGAGTACGTGATCCATGCCGGCGGCGGCCCCTTGGCCATTGCCGCAAAGTTTGCAATGACGGTCAGGGTGAAGAACATCGACATCCAGCGGTGGAACTGGCGAATCCATTTGTTCCAATTCATGGCAAATTTCTCCGAATGACGCATCCGCGGGTCGGGCGCGTTGCTTGTAGACAGGTGTCACATTCCTGGAATCAGCCTCGGCGAAAAATCCAGGCTGTCCGGTGCGTGCCTTCAGCGCGCCTGGATCATCTTCCAGCCGTTGCCGGAGGGATCGCGGAAGCTGGCGTCCACTCTGCCGTAGCGGTCGATCGGTTCCTGCGTGAATTCGACGCCGCGTGAACGCATCTGTTCGCAGGCGGCACGGCAGTCGTCGACGACCAGCACGAGCGGCGGCATGCCGCCTTTCGCAACGATTTCGCGCATTGCCTGCACCGTCGCCGCGTCCAGTGTCGGTTGCTCCGGGGCGAACAGCCCGAGCTGAAACGACGGCTGCTCCGGGTGCTGCACCGTGAGCCAGCGATAGTTGCCGTTGCGCGCGTCGGTATGCACGCGGAATCCAAGCTTGCCGACGTAGAACTCGACCGCCTCATCCTGATCGCGGACGTACAGACCAACCACTTCGATACCCTGACTCATGGCGCCTCCTCTGGTTCGGACGCGTCATTTATATCGCGCGCCTCCTGGCGCCGCTTCTCCGAAACTGCGATTGTGAGGGCAGGGCGCTGCGCGGCGCTGACGAAGCAGGCCGGCACGCGCTCGAGTTCATGCAAGGTGCCCTTCTGTTGCGAACGCAGGTCGCCGGGGCTTTCGCCGGTGATATCGCGAAACGTGCGGCCGAATGTCCCCAGGCTTTTCCAGCCGGTCTGGAACGCGATGTCGGTGATGGGCAGGTCGGTGTCGCGCAACAAAGCGGTGGCTCGCTCGATGCGGCGTGTCAGCAGATAGCGGTGCGGCGGAACGCCAAACGCGTCCTTGAACGAACGCGCGAAATGCGCTTCGGAAACGCAGCTGACCCGAGCCAGGCGTCTGACCGGCCACTCTTCGTGCGAAGCGGCATCCATACGGTCCTTGGCACGCAGCAGGCGGCGTAACAACTCGGGATCCTGGCTTGCCGATGCCGCTAGCGGCCTGCTTCCCCGACCTGGTGAGGTTGTCATCGCGACTTGAAGCAGAGGCTGACGAATGCCGCGATGAAACCGATGCAACCTACCGGCAAAGCAAATACGAGCAACTCACCCAGCCCGCTATTTTTCATTCCAAGTCCGACCATGCCGACAAAGATCAGGAACGCGCTCGCGCCAAAGGCGTACAGCGTGGCGAACCCGCTGAAGAACCTGCCAAGCGCTGAATCATCGTCTTCCCAATATTCCTCGTCCGACATCGCCACCCAAAGAAAAGGCAGCGCGGACATGAACAGCAGCCAATTCGGCACGTGATGCCCCGGGCGTTCATTCCAGTGCAGCAGCAGCAGTGGCACACCTCCCGTCAACACGACGATCAGGATACGTCGCAGCATCGAAACCGTGCTCCTCGCGGATGGTGTTGAAGAAGAATAGCCGAGTCGGGCCGGTCTTCGAAATGCATGGCGGGCCTGTTCGCGTTGCCCATCGATCGACAGATGGGCAGAGCAATGCAGATCAGGCGATTCCGACCGGACTTGCGATCGCCGCCGCGGCAGCAAGCTTGTGCACGGCCTGCCAGGGCGGTCCGACCGACTTGCCCATTGCGCGCAGCATGGCATCGATATCCGTGCCAGCAACCGCCCTGGCTGCGTCACCGAATACGCGGTCGCGATCGTACCAATGCACCGACCAGCCGCGTGCCTTCGCGGCGGCAGCCAGGGCCTCGCGATACATGATCGAGTCGGCCATGGTCGCCGCGTGCGTGTCGGCGATGATTTGCTCGGTGGTCGGCGGCAGCTTCGGGCACATGCGGATCGAGATACGCGTGATCTCCACGGACACTGCCTTGGCCAAGACGTCGAGTCCGTCGCGAGCACCGTGTGCCGCAGCTTCGCGCACGCGTTCG
>Ga0105238_10004124_pt1 | contig 14423 bp, 16 predicted proteins | sample KBSC34metaG_FD_81526 | JGI IMG/M metagenome (GOLD analysis project Ga0105238, IMG submission 81526) | Corn rhizosphere microbial communities from Kellogg Biological Station, Michigan, USA - KBS C3-4 metaG | ecosystem: Host-associated > Plants > Roots > Rhizosphere > Soil | place: Michigan, USA... | reverse complement strand
GAGAGGAGGCGATAGTAAAATAGCGCCGGTTGCCGCGGGCATCGGTGTTGGCATGCGGCAGCGTCCATTCCAGATATTGCCCCGGCTTGAAGCGTAGTGGGCGGTCGGGAATGAAGGCAAAGTCGGAAGCGCTCGGGGTTAACTTGGAGATCTGTTTTAAGCGCAGCTGCAGCCGAATACGCGGGCTTACCGCATAGCCAATGGCGTTACCCGCCACCAGAGCCAATTCAGGCGTGGAAAAGACATTTCCAATATGCATCTGGGGCAAAAACAGCAGTCCGACCAGACCTCCATATCCAACTTGCTGCTTGGTGGTAGGGGGAACCGTGGCCGGCTCGGTCAGCATTACAAACGCCAGGAAGAACAATGGTGATTGTAGGAGAATCTGATGGGCACCGTTGCTAATGCTGGTATGAGTCAGTAGGTTTATCACCATTTCGCCAACCACGCCGACGATTAAAAAGCTGAATACTAGCCGAAATCGCTTAATCCGCCGCACTACCAGGATGCCGCCGATGATAACTGCCGGTAGTAGCAGACTGTTGCCAACCCACCAGCTGGCAGCTTGACCCAAGCCCACCGCCGTAATTACTACAGCAATAGCAGCCGGATTGAAGATATGTTGGCGGCGCCAGGCCAGGATATATTTGGAGGCCATTGCCAAAACGCCGGCCCACCCCAGCAAAAGAATGGCGTGAGGCGTCCCCACTGGCGTCAGAATGAGGGCCAAAATCAACCCGGTAATGTAAGCTGATTCAACATTGGTGGGAGCCTCAAAAACTCGCGCAAATACCACGTTTGCCACCCAACACACAGCCACCAGGAAGCTAGCGGAAAAGGCCACGGCAACGGGGTCGTACGGGAGGCGTCCGGTAGCACACAAGCCGATCGCCACCAGCACGAGAGCTATTAAGTAATAAAGTACCAACCGGTACATCGTCAACGAATCGAGGAAGTGGTCAAGCTTAGTAATCATTTGTCCGCCAAGTAGCTTTCGAAGCCGCTGGTCATGGTGGCGTGGCGGTTCTTATCTATCATGTAGCCTTCAAGCCCATCACGCTGCTCCAGAAAGGCAATACCGGGGCGCCCCATGGCAAAGGCCGCCGTTGCAAAACGGTCGGCTTCATATATATTGGGGCCAATGACGGTGAGGCTGGCGATATCGGTGAGCTTGGCCGCGGGCTGATAAGGATCGTAAATATGCTGGCCGCGGATGGCGGTCCCCGATGTGGCCACCCCGATATTATGCGCGGCAATGGCTTTAACAATTTCATCGTGCTTGAAGGGATTGCGAATGCCAACGCGCCAAGGAATCCCGGAGGAATTCACTCCATGGGCTTGAATATCACCGCCGGCCTCAACGGTAAAGTTATGGCAGCCACGATCACGCAATATCTCGGCAGCGTGCTGAATTGCCCATCCTTTTACCAAGCCGGAAGGATCGCGCTTGCCAGCGTGCACAATATTAAAGTAGCCGCTGGTGTCTTTGCGGGTCTGTTCGCACAACTTCAGCACTGTCTGCATATCAGAGCTGAGTTTGGCTTCTGGTAATGTGCCGGCATTCAGCTGAGAAATTTCACTCTCTGGCTTGTAGGTGCTGAAACGGTTGTCAATCTCCGTAAAATAGTCGTAAACCTCGTTAAACAACGTGGGATGAATGCGGCCACCGACAATCTCCACGGTGATTGGCATCCCCATGATCGACCGCGTTTGCTTCATTGACTAGGACTTGGCGCTGGCCAGAGCCGCGCCCAATGACTGTACAAAAGCTTGGCTGGTATCGGTGGCGCCGGTAACAGTATCAACCCTAGCGCTCTGTGCTTGGATGGCCTCTTGCTTCAGCACTGGCATTGAAGCCATGCTGACTTGGACGGAATTGGGCTGGTCGTTAGGGTATTGCAAGAACTGGACATCTGTGAGCTTGCCTCCTTGAATGACTGCCTTGACCTGGATATTGCCATAGAAGGCATCGGCAACACTACCGGTGTAGTTGCCATCCTTAAAGACAGTGGTCGAGGTGGAGGGGGTGGTGGTTGTGGGTGTCGTGGTAGTAGATTTAGAGCGCGAAGGATTTACCGCAGCGGCGTGACCAGCCTCCTGGCGCTCGTGCAAGCTGTAGGCGACGAAACTCACGACCACAAAGGCTGAAAGCAAAAGCTTTTTCTTCATAGATGTATCATACCAAACGTTAATTGATGAAGCATAAAGGTAGTATGCCAAGGACGACTGAGAAGTAGCTGAGTCTACTCGCACTACCGCCTGGCCTCGGCTTACCACCTACTATGACGACGTTTCGCCTTAAACGTTACAATTAAGACGAAAAAAGGCCTTGGATAGAACTTTACACGTTGAGTCAAGCATTTTACGTCCAAAACTCATAAGAACTTTGAGTGAAGTTTTTGCGCTTTTTCTACAGACCGAGCGTAGGCGGGTTGGTACTATTGCAAGCATCGTAGTGACGGTCGAGTCAAAGCGCAAGCTGCTTGCAGTGAGCGCAGAGAGTCGACAAGCGGTAACCAATCCGTAACGTCGCTTCGAACGGAAGGAATTAGTCAGCCTTCCAGGGGTACGCAGGTCTCGCAAGAGCCCGATGCGAATGGTCACTGTTCCTGGCCTAATGTGCTTAGCACAATCCCTCGTTTCAAAGGCTAACCCTCAGCGATCGATGAGGTGGTGCCGGAGAAATGGAAAGCCATTCAGTACGCCAGAACTCCTTCGGGAGTTCCCGGTAAGAATGTACAGGAACTATTTCCTAGGTGAAAACGGCTACTGTGCCAACCCAGGCCTCGGTCTGAGAAAGTATGGTAAGTCGGTGTAACGACAAAAGGGTTTGCCCATGAGCCCAGGTCGTATGAAGCCTAACGTGGGACACGGTGAGGAATGGGGCTTTGCCCCACGTGTAATCCTAGGCGTCCGCCCTCACCCCTAACTTCAGGCCTCCGCGGGCCAGAAGACCGCATCTAGACCCGTGCCGCACATCTGCGGCACGGGTCAATACTTTTTCGACAGTTATACTGGAGGTATGCTCCCGCAATCATTTTTTACCCAGGACGCCATTAGGCTCGCCGAAGCCTTGCTTGGATGCGAGCTTGTTCATACTATTAAAGGCCAAACGACCGCTGGCATCATTGTCGAGACCGAAGCCTATCGCCAAGACGACGAGGCTAGTCATTCTTTCCGCGGCCAGACTCCACGCAACGCCGTGATGTTCGGACCGGGCGGATACGCGTACGTCTACTTCACTTATGGCATGCACTATTGTTTTAACGTTGTGGCGGGAAAGCCGGGTTTCGCCGAAGCCGTCCTAATCCGAGCATTGCAGCCCACGCAAGGGATACCATTCATGCAACAGCGCCGCCATACGACCGCCCCTCACAATCTATGCAGTGGGCCGGCCAAGCTAGCTCAAGCTATGGCCTTGGGGCCAGATCAGTACGGCGCCAGCGTAACCACTCCGCAGCTCCATATTGGCGATCGCACAGTAGTGCCTGCAGTGCTGGCGGGGCCTCGTATTGGCATCAAACATGCCGTCGATAAACCTTGGCGATTCTGGATTGGCGATAATCCTTACATAACTAAACATACATTTAATAAACGTCCCGTATAGTAGCCATGTGGAGCAGCAAAAAATCACCCGAAAACTTGTTGTCTGTCTGATCTTGATCGGGTTGGCAGTAGTGGGTTCTAGTGTCACCCAACGAGGCAAAGTAGATTTGCCAGGAACAGGGGAGCCGACCCGACCGGGCTATTACCGTGTTGTCCATGTCACCGATGGCGACACTTTTAATGTGCGCATTGCCGGCAAGGTCGAGACAGTCCGTCTGGTAGGAATGGATACGCCGGAGACCCACGACCCGCGTAAACCGGTACAGTGCTACGGCCCACAGGCCGCCGATGAGGCTCATCATTTACTCGATGGTAAGCAAGTGCGATTAGTTGGCGATCCCACTGATAGCGACCGCGACAAGTACCATCGTCTGCTCAGGTATGCGTATTTGGAAAATGGCACGCTCTACAACCAGTACATGGTGGAGAACGGCTACGCCTTTGCCTACATCATCTTTCCGAACATTAAATTAGAGCAGTTTAAGGAATGGGAGGCGGAGGCCAAACAGAAACGGCTGGGTATTTGGGGCGCCTGCCAAGTCCATTTGGATGGCAAAATCGAACAAACCCAGCCCGCACCGTAGGTCGGGTTATTCCGAAGCTAGCATCTCCGGCTTACCAACCTTGGCGCTGAGGATTACCTGTCGAACCTCGCCGTCGTGATCCTTAATTTGGGTTGCCTGGGTTTCGTTATAGTAGGTGACCAAATGGTGACTCATAATTTCCTGTAAATCTTTTTGCTTGAACTTCAACTCCTCCAGTTCAGAGTTCATAGTTTGAAAGTCGCGGTCAGATTCTAAGAGCTTCTTGGCCTGCTGACGCTTGGTTGTCAGTTCTTTAATCTCTTCTTGCAGTTCCTGATATTCTTGATTCTGGGTCAATACATCTTTCAGGTTATCGCGGATCGTTTTGACCTGGTGGCGGGTTTCGTCCATCTCTTGCATGAGCCGGTGGATGGCGCTGATGGTGGTTTCGTCTGCGGAAGAAGAGTTGGGATCCATGGGCATATGATACATTAATCACCGATAATATACAGTCGGCGTTCGGCCCGGGTGACCGCCGTATAGAGCCAGCGCCGCCAGTCGTCATCGCTCATGTGGCGGGACCGCTCCTCGAACACCAATACGGTGTCGGCCGAGGAGCCTTGGGCTTTGTGTACGGTAAGAGCGTAGCCAAAATCGAAAAGATCCCCCCGGACGCTGGTGCCGGGAAGATTAGGGACCGGGGAAACGGTTTCCTTAGCGCCGAACTGGGAACGAAGGACCGTGCCGACGTATTCGCGCTCATCCAAACGAATACCGACCAGCCACCACTCCTTGCTATCATCGTCCTCGGCCGGCTCAATCCAAGTGATGATGCCGGTCATGCCGTTATAAAGCTTGGCCTGGGTGTTATTACGCAAGCAGATAACGTGGTCGCCCGCAACCGGTTCAGGCGTGTCGAAACCCAACGAAGCCCGCAGGGAGGCGTTGAGACGCACTCGCGTGTGGTTGTAGCCGCTGAGCACCAGCCAATCGGGACGCCATTGCTCCATTAATTCCTCCATAGCCACGCCGATATCGTCATTACTGCGGGAGTACTTAACCACATCCTTGCCGTAACGGCCGGGTGGGATTTCGCCATTGGTGCGCGCCAGGGTCGCGACTTCCACAATCGGGCTGTCGGCCGCCTGACGATAAACCCGCTCGAGGCGGATCATCGGTTCGGCCATCAAATTAAAACTACTGCCGACGGGCGGCAATTGCCCATGGTCACCGACCGCCAAAACCGGGATACCATATGAAAGCAGGTCGTCCCACAACTCGGCCGTTACCATACTGGCCTCATCCACGATAATCAGATTGGCTTCGAGTTTGGGCTTTTTGCGCCAGCCGGTCATCGCGCCACTGGCATCGGTTTCGGTGGTGTAAACCAAGCCATGGATCGTACTGAGCGAATCGCCGCTGCGGCTGACTTTTTGGGCGCGCAAGGTGCGCTCCAACACTCGAACCGCTTTACCGGTAAAGGAACAAAACCCAACTTTTACGTCCGGGTCGTTATCTCGGAGGGCTTGGCGCACATAGGCAATTAACGTAGTTTTACCGGTGCCGGCATAACCGCCAAGCGTCAGAAATGGGCTGGATTTACTGCGATACCATTTGCCTATCTGGCGCAGAGCGGCGACTTGATCGGGAGAAAGCTGATAGGACATGCTCCCAGTCTAGCTGACTCCGCGGCAGTTCCAAAAAAAGCGGGCTGAGTCGGCGGCTGGGTTGTGGCAACTTACGATGCGCTGAGCACTACCGCATCGTAGAGTTGAATATAGTAATGGTGGAGGGGAGCATGGCAACAACACGACCAGCGCGACAACGCCAAGGTGCGGCCAGAATCTTGGGGTCGGGAACAACCCCCTTGAATAAGGTTCGCAAATTGGTGGCTTTGGGCTACGACGAAGCGGCCGCCGACGACATGGTGACCAACGCCCAAGTCGGACCAAGCATGGCAATGTTTTACGAGCATTTGCCCAAGCCCGAGTACGACGAAGACAAGCTTTAAGCCGATTTTGTCTTAACTAAGCCGCGGAAGCTATACTTGAGGTATGGCTGTACCAGCATTTACGAAACAAACCGACAAACCGCTATTTCCCGACGTATTTTGGAATCGCCCGACTATGCGTCAGCGGGCCGGCCGACTGCTGCTAATTGGCGGCCACAAGGGCGAATTCAGCCTCCTCCAGGCCATATACCAAAGCGCCGAGGCGGCCGGCATTGGTGAATGCATAGCTGCGATGCCCGATAGCTTGCGCCGTACCATTGGTGAGAGTGGTTTTGGGCGGTTTGTACCCGCCTCGGCCTCCGGTTCGCTAGGGAGGGCGGCCCTTGGCGAGCTACTCGAGCTCGCCACCGATGCCGATGCCTTGATTATCGGCGCCAACCTTACTAATAACGCCGAGACCGCCGTCGTTATCGAATCGCTTATCACCAAACTTGAGCAGCCAGTCGTTATTACCGAAGAGGTTATTGATATTCTGCAATTTCATCCCGACCTTATCACCGGCAACCCGCGAGCCTTGGTTGTCACAACTATGCCGGGTTTGTTTGCGCTGGCCGGCCATCATCACATGCCGATTGCCATCAAACCGCATGGCGGGGTAGTGGGGAAAATTGAAATTCTGCAGCAGCTGGCGGCTATCAGCCGATGCTGCTACTTGGTGTTCGATGGCGAGATCCTAGTACAGGCCGGTGGCAAGACTAGCCTGACGCCGCTGGGGCAACCATTGTCAAACCTGCCCGGTGCGGTTGTGGGCATGGCAGCCACCTTTTGGGTGCAAGGCCTCTCCCGCGCCTACGAGTCCCTGACAACAGCCGCGTTCGTGCTAGCCGCCGCGGCCACCAGCGAACCGGCCACCTATGCTAACCTTACCAAGCAGATAAGCGCTGCTCTTGATCGCCTGAGTACTTAAATTACCAATCCTATAAATACGTGAAGGAGCCCTCACCCTCAGGGCTCCTTCGTTTGTGTGTCCGAGGTCCTTGAACAATATGAGTACTCAATACTCGCGGAAACCCCTGACACGTGCAAGGTACCATATAACGCTTATGGTTGCAATAGGTAGGACAACCAAAGCAACAGCTACTAATTTAGTGCTTGAACTTACACATTTTATATGTGATAATTATTTATAGAGCCTTCTGCAATAACAACTTGCAGGCGCCTAGCATTACTTGAAGTCTAAACAGTCAGCAGCACTGCAGTATCGGATGGAAATCTATTACCACTGAGGAGGTGAAGGCATGAGCCAGCCCCATGTCCTCGATCAGATACTCGATAACCCAACCAGACTGCCAAATACCGAGCTAGTTCCGAACACCGATCTGCGTACGAGCGACGAGGCACTGCATATCTGTTTTCACTGTAGCGGAGGGTTTGTTTACCCACTCGACTGGTACGAGGAAGGACCGTGTCATTGGCGAATCGTTCTTCGCTGCCCTGAATGCGAGGCGAGGCGTGAGGGCGTCTTTGAGCAGCCGATGGCGGAAAGACTCGACGACGAGCTGGACCGCGCCGCGGGCTCAGTCGTTCACGATCTAGCTGACATCAGCCGAGCAAATATGATCGAGGCGGTTGAGTTCTTCATCCGTGCGCTCGAGGCCGATCTGGTCACCCCGCAAGACTTCTGAACCTACCATGTAGGGCGGCAGGGACGCTGCCCTACATGGCTACCCGCACAAGCACCCGTTTGTGCGGCTTTTTTATAGCTAGTAAGCCTAGACTTATTAATGCAATCATGATAAAATAGTTTATTCCCCCAGTCTGATAATCGGTATCAGGCGCGTGCAGGAAGGTACCCCCGTGAACAGCACAACAGCTTTGCGCGCTACTGCGCTTTCGCCCGAGATGGCGGCTCGCTTGCGCGAGCACCTCCCGGAGGACGACGTGCTCCAGGGTGTCATCAGCATCGGCACTACGGAGGCAGTCGAAGAGTGGCTGCAATACCATTTTGAAATGCACCGGTTGGCTGAGGACGAGATCATCCACCTCCTCGATACCAGGGAGATAAGCCAATTGCGCCAGATGTTGGGCGAGTGCGTCTGGGTGAAAGAGATGCTCAAGTCTCTTGAAGCCGAGCGTACGACGAAAACCCACGACAGACGCAAACGGGAACTCGAAAATATGACGGTCTCGGTGGAAGACAATCGCCGACGGCTGCGCCCAACCGTGTTCTGTCTTTCGGCCTATGTCGATGAGCCCGTTCGCGAGCGCATCGTCGACCACCTCGAAGCGGCTGGTTTCCACGAGGACCTGTTTTCCTGGTCCAGCGTGCGCATAACCTGTGCCGACAACCGCCGGTTTTCCGAAAACGAACTGATGCAAATCAGACGGGCAATCCAAAAGGGTTCCCTCGAGACGGCGGAGACATTGCTTGCAACCGAGTCGCGCCACCTTTCGGTGGTATAAGCCGTTCACATTACTATGCCCAACCTTGGGCTCACGTCCCGCTAGCTAGCAGGCAAAAACACCTCGGTGTCGCTGTTAGTTAGCGGGGTGTTTTTGTTTTGTATACTAAGGGTATGTCTGAAATTCATGTACACGGAAAGGCGGGACGCCTGAAGATCGGTGAAAACTCCTACCGCTGCGTGGTTGGCGCTAGCGGGGTCGTCGACGCAACTGCCAAGAAAGAGGGTGATGGTGCAACACCGGCCGGAAGTTACCTTTTTCGCAAGGTACACTATCGCCCCGACCGACTCGACACTCCTGCAACCGGACTGCCGGTACACGCCATGGCCAAAGATGATGGCTGGAGCGACGATAGCAATGATCCCGACAACTACAATCGCCTGGTGAAGCTGCCCTACCCCGGCAGTCATGAGGAGTTGTGGCGTGAGGATCATGTGTACGACATTGTTGTAGAGATTGGCTACAACGACGACCCACCCATCTTAGGCAAGGGGAGTGCCATTTTTATGCACCTGGTGCGTGAGGCTTATACTCCCACCGCCGGCTGCGTCGCGCTGTCGCAACCGGATTTGCTAGAAGTTCTGGGGCAAACAAATCCGGGAACTAAGATTATTATTTATACATAAAAGCCAGCGATTTCCTGCAAAAAAGAGTATAGTAGAATTATCAAGCTTTTAGGGAGGTAAAGATGCCAACCTCGAAGGAATCACAAAAACGGCGGGCCAAAAACGAAAAGTCTTTTCGTGACTTCAACGTGCGGACGCGCAAGGCCGCTGAAACCGTTATGGCCAGAGTTGATAAAGATTCTTTTCCTCTCGGGATGATGTGTGAGTGTGGCAATCCTAATTGCACTCAGCGACTGGAGCTAACCATCAAAGAGCGGGAACAAATCCGCGAAAACAAGGACTACTTTATTGTGGTGCGTGGCCACGAAGACCTGGAAATTGAGAAAATAGTCGATCAGCGCCCCCAATACAGCGTTGTCGAGAAGCTGCCGCAGGCAAAGAAATGGATGTACGCGTAGGTAGTGAGGCAGCCCAACCTATATGCGAAAGCCCCGCTAGATCCGAGCACTGCCCGAACCTAGCGGGTCTCGCTCGCCCCAGCGGGGCATCTTTTCTTCTTTAGAGATGTCGGTAAATGGCGTCCTAGCCGATGAGAGGGGCGTAGAAGCCGGGCTCATCCCAGACAGCGATTGGGAACTGGGCCTCACCGTAGCTAACGAACCCGATCGGATCGAACAGCGCCGGCTTGCTGTCTACGTAGACCTTCAGCTCAGAGAGATGGAAGCCGAGCTTGGGCGAGGTACTTCTAAGATGAACTAGTAGTTCCCGCACCCTAACGGGCATCTCGACACTTGAGTTAAGGTCGATCTCGGTGTCCTCCCATACTGCCCTCACGCTATCGATCCATTCTTGGGCACCGACGCTGGCGGCCCAGCAGCACCCCATCAAGATGACCGCTACGGGCACCGCTGCTACAAGCCAGGAACCAACGCCGAAGACAGCGCAGACCACGGCCAGGAAGAGCGGTGTTGCGACGAGGAACGTCTTCGAAACGACGAGGCGCAAAGACGCTTCATGACGAACCGCCATCCTCTTCCTCGCGAATTCGCGCAACTCCCGTTGCTTCATGTAACGACTGACCTCGACAGGGTCGTAGATGTCGGTCCCATGCTCGCGCAACATCGAGAGCAGGTAGTCCTCGTCGCTGGCGGGCTGAACTGCATGGCGCTCCAGGAAAGTCTCGACTGGCATTCTTTCGAGTGCCGGAGTCCGGATAGCTACAGCAGTCTCCACTACCTACCTCCTTAAGTTGCAATGTACTAGACATTTTTATCTTACCACTACATCGATTCCGTCAGCTAGGTTTGAACAGTCTGCTTAGGAGAAGGCACGGCTGCCAAACGCTTCCTGTAGCTGACGGCCAGAGATGCCAACTCTTCTTTAACTTCCTGGTTCGAAAGCACCGAGCCCTTCAACGACGCTTTCAATAGGTCATGGGTTTGCTGCAGTAGCTTGTCGTGGCCCGCGATCTTGGGATGGCCCTCGATCTGCCTGACTAGATGCAGGATGTCATAGCTCTCAGAAGACAGGCCGTCCTTAAAACGGCGCTCAGCCTGAACCTGCCAGATACGCCGATGCCGTACCAGCAGCATGCCGATAGCCAAGAAAGCCGCCCACAACGCCGCCAGCCCCAGAACCAGCCACTGCCACCGATAGAGACCGTAGTCGCGGATTGGCTCAGGAGGCGACCACAGCATATTCGGTAGGGTTTCAGGGGAAGCCCTTACAACTTCATTTATGAATTCAGGGGTAAAGTTGCCGGCATCGTAGCTGTAATAGGTCGTTCCTTCGGCTTCGTACTTCAGAATTGTCCAGCCCAGCTCATGAGCAGCGGTACTAAATTCACCCCAGTGAACGCGGTAGTGTTCAAGAGCCGCCTTGGCATCCACTGGTTGGTTAAAGGTGGCGACGGAGTTAGGCTCTTCCTTGAGTTCTATCAACTTCCTAGCCAAGCGGCCAATCACCGATTCGTCGCTCCTACGACCGTAGGCAATTAGGGTAAACAGCCGGTTGACAGCCACCTCTTGAGAGTGATTTTCCCGAGAGGTTTGCACGCGTACGGCGCGGACTATTACCGGGATGCCATAGCCGAGCAAACCCGCCACACTAATGACAAGCGCTAGCAGAGTAGCCCGGCGCAGCCACTTTTGGCCCGAATATGACGGTAGGTACGGCTTGATCGTGGCATCCACGAAGCCATCTCCTTACGAGTAGGTTGCAGAGGTGCGCCCGATCCGATCTTCAGATGGGATAAGGCAGTTCATTAATACCAGGTTGAATGCATGAAGTCAATTATTGATAATTCCATTTGGTACCGCTGGTCGGACTTGAACCGACATGAGGTTGCCCTCACGGGATTTTGAGTCCCGCGTGTCTACCAATTCCACCACAGCGGCGCAAACCTGGTTAAGGTTGGAGTTATGACCTAAAAAGATTATCATAGTTATATACCGATTTGAACGTTTTTGCATATGAGCGAACCAACAATAGCCCGATTTCCCCACAACGCTTTGCCCAACCGCGACCACAACGCCCACGCGGCTAATAAAGCACGTGAACGCATCGCCGCGTTGCCGGATCCTTATCTGGAACACGCTACGCCGGCGAAAGAGCATTTGGTTGGCGAGATCAAGCCGGTAAGCCCGGCCGCCGAAGCCGATGGGGGAAAGCCCGCCGCTAAAAGTCCAGGTGCGCCTGTAAAGATCGAAGCCATCGAGGCGTCGGCACCTATAGCCGCTACAACCGCCGACACCGCATCCAATCCGCTAGCCACACCCAAACAGCCTATCGAGGCTCTGGATGCGGCTTCCACCGGGCCGACACCGCCGACGCCCAAACGCAGCTTACCCAGCCGTTTGCGGCCGCTATTAATCGGCCTGGGAACCTTTGTGGTTTTGTACTTCATTTTTAAGCCGGAGTTGCTCCTCAGCCAGCTGGACTATCTGACCCACCACAAAACTACTCCCACACCAGCCGCCCCGGCGGCCGCAGCCATCCCCGCCGCCCCCACCATTAGCATCCCGAAGATCAGCGTTAACGCCCCGGTGGTGTATGCGACCAGCAATGATGAAAATGCCATTCTGACGGACCTGCAAAGCGGCGTAGTCCACTATGCCAATACGGCGCTGCCAGGCCAGCCGGGCAATAGTGTGATTTTCGGCCATTCCTCAAATGACTGGTGGGAGCCCGGCAATTATAAGTTTGTATTCGTGCTACTGGATAAGCTGGTGCCCGGCGACACCTTCAGCGTAAATTACAATTCGCACCGCTACATTTACCAAGTAACTTCGACGACGGTGGTGGATCCAACTGACGTGGCGGTACTGAATCAAACGCCGGATCCGGAAATGACTTTGATTACCTGCTCGCCTCCAGGCACCAGCTGGAAACGATTAGTGGTGGTGGCAAAACAAATCAGCCCCGCCCCGACAGCAGCGGCCAACCCGGCGACCTCCGACGCAGCTAAGAACAACGGAACCTTACCGAGCAATGCGCCCAGCCTCAACGACGAACTAGGCTCTTGGTGGAAGGGAGTGAAGAACTTTTTGACCGGCGGCAGCGACAAGAAGTCTCCTTCGACCCAAACTACTAGCACGCCCAATACCACCACGACATTACCCGCCACGCAGTAGGGAAGCGCGGCAGAGCCTTACTGGCGGATTTTAATAGCCTTGAGTAAGGTGGATCCGGTTGAGGTCGGGGACGTGGCAATCACTGATTTGGTGTCTTCGGAACCGGACGGCGGAAGGGTATCGCCCCGGGTTACGACCACGGCGTAGTTGCCATCATATTCACTGAGGACAATTTGGTTATTACGGTTAAAAAGAAGATGGTAATTATCGAACCAACTGATGCCCGTGACCATCGAGTTAATTTGTGGCATCACATAGGTAGTAGCGCGCTGGAGGTCGTAGGTCGCAACATGCTGATCATCATACTGGAGTAAAAAGCGGCCGTCGGGATTGAAGCTGACATGCTGGCCAGCCGCCGCCAAGGTTGTTATTACCGGCTTGGAGTAGACGTTGCTGTAGAGCGTTACTGTTCGCTGATCCTGGGAGGCTACCGCCACCTCGGGAGTTCCCAAATAATCCGTGAAGGCCAACTCATACCCGGTGCTCGGCGGCAAGCCGGTGACAAGTTGGGCCTTATTCCCACTACTATCGAGCGACCACAGCGAAGGGAGACCGGTCGTGACGTAGAGTATACGATCGGAGGCGTAAGCATAGCTAGCAACGTGGTCGGCCAGCACCGGTGACACAATCTGATTGCTCAGATCCAACCGCCGCAACTGCTTATCTGAGCTAAGCCAGTACAATTGCCGGGCGTTGTTGGGGTTAAAGCTGGCATTATCAATGTCCTGCTTAAACGTAGCATCCAGGTCGGTGGGCGTGCCACCACCGGCACCCACAACCAAAAGTGTGGTCTTGTCGCCAACCTGGCTTTTGATGAGGACGCGCGAATTGTCGTCTGCCCAGCTCAGAAGTTGTATCGTCTCGGCCGGCGTGGTATCGCTGGCGGGAGCGGCAGCGTAAATCCGCTTTTGTTGGTGACTGCTGGTATCGAGCGTCCAGACCCCGGCAGTAGGGCCGCTGGGCACCACGAAACCGATTATGGCATGGTCGCGTGAAGCCAGCGACTGGCTGATGGCCGGATAGGTGCCGAACACCGACACTGCCAGATGTTGGGGAATGAGAATGACGTACTCCGCCAAGTCGGCCTGGGAGGCTACCACCCACAGCGGCTTGGTCCACGTACGGTAGCCATTTTTAGTGACCGTAAAGTTGTAGGTGCCGGATTCGAAACTGTGGCGATAGGGAGTGCGCTGCGATTGTAGCTTGCTCTCAACCGTTACGTAGGCATTACTGGGTGTGGTATGCAAAATGATGAGGCCGCGGTGAATCAGGCGACCGGTAGCGAAATCAAAGCTATAGCCATTGCCGTAGGCAATCAAGGCGATGGTGCCAAAGACCACAATAGCCGTGGCTATTACATATCCGAAAATAATGACGATTCTACGTACCATATCGACTGTACTATAGGCCAAGTTGGCGGCTGGCGCCAGCCTCAGGTGGTGGCCGCGGGCGCTGGCCTCCGCTATAATCGCTGTTATGTTCGGCAAAAAGTTGGCCATCGACCTCGGGACGGCAAACGTTCTGGTTTACGAGCCCAAACAAGGCATTGTTATTAATGAGCCCAGCGTGGTGGCGATTAGCACCAGCGACAATTCGGTGATGGCGATTGGCGACGAGGCCAAGGAGATGCTAGGGCGGACACCAGATACGATTGTGGCTTCATATCCGCTGCGCGACGGTG
>Ga0105238_10004123_pt1 | contig 14426 bp, 12 predicted proteins | sample KBSC34metaG_FD_81526 | JGI IMG/M metagenome (GOLD analysis project Ga0105238, IMG submission 81526) | Corn rhizosphere microbial communities from Kellogg Biological Station, Michigan, USA - KBS C3-4 metaG | ecosystem: Host-associated > Plants > Roots > Rhizosphere > Soil | place: Michigan, USA... | reverse complement strand
GGGTGTTTCCAGGTGGATCTCCGGCAACTTCGACGGCGCAGAACCCGACTAACGTGAAGTTCAGTACGCCGGGAGAGTACACCGTATCGCTTACCGAGATTGACGCGACTGGAAACTCTGACCCCAGCCCGCCGACGCGGACAATCACTGTCCTGCCGGCGAGCGCCGATTTCGACATCTCCGTCAGTCCGTCGGGCAACACGGTTCTGCCTGGCGGATCAACTACTTACAACGTCACTGTCACACCACTAAGCGGATTCACTGGTCCAGTAACTCTGAGTGTCGGTAGCGAATCAGGGTTCCCCGCAGGGATCACGAGCGGAGGCTTCAGTCCTTCCTCGATCTCGGGCGGGGGGACGTCGACTCTCACCATGAACACGATGACGAGCACGGCACCTTACGCTCTCTCGCTGACAGTGACCGGAACGTCTGGCACAATCGCGCATACCGGCTCAAGCACATTACTCGTAAATCTTGCGGCGCCCGCAAGCCTCAGCGCCATGGCGGATGGCTCCGGGCAGGTTGCGCTTTCGTGGCCGACGGTCGTTTCGGCAACCAGCTATCACCTCAAGCGCTCGCTGGTTAGTGGCGGACCATACGTTACGATTGCCTGCACCAGCAGTACCAGCTATACCGATTCTGCCGTCATCAGCGGCACCCCCTATTTCTACGTCGTCTCGGCGGCATACAGCGCCAATCCGGACGCTGGGGGAGAGAGTGCCGACTCCGGTGAAGCTGCTGCTACTCCGCAGGCATCGCCAACCTTCAGCCTTTCAGCCTCGCCGAACTCGCTTTCGGTGCAGCAGGGAAGCAGCGGTTCCGTGACGATCAGTACCTCGGCACTAAACGGGTTCAACAACATTGTTGGGCTGTCGGTCACAGGTCTGCCTGCGAATGTGACCGCGACATTCACCCCGACGTCCATCGCGGCGCCGGGCACGGGTAGCTCGACACTTGTTTTCGCGGTGGGAGCGAGCGCTGCAACTGGCAACTACACCTTGACCGTTTCGGGAACTGGAGGCGGATTGACCAAGACCGCCACTGTCACACTTTCCATTACCGCATCGACAGCAGTGAGCTTTACGATCAGTGCAAATCCAAGTTCCCTCACTGCATCCGTTAAAGGGATCACCGGCCTAAGTACGATCAGCGCGGTTGTGATGCAGGGAGCGCCGACGATCGCACTCTCCACTTCCGGCCTACCCAAGAACGTGACGGTTAGCTTCAGTCCGACTTCGATAACTGGCACCACTACTTCACAGATGAGCGTGAAGGCCGTCGGCAAGGCTACTCCGGGCACTTATACGTTCACAGTCAATGGAACAGCGAACGGAGTAACCAAGACAACACCAGTGTCATTGGCGATCAAGTGATGGCTCTTGGAGTCTGGCAACACCTGAGAAATAGGAGAAAATCTGATTTCAGCGGTGCGCATTCATTCCGGCTCTGCGCGAATTACCGACAATCTTGACACACTCGAAGCCAGCGTTAAGCGGCTAACGCCTTGATCATCATCTACGGCCTCGTTTCGATTCTGTTGAGATAAAACTGATTAATTGAGCGAATCACCGGCAAACGTCGAATTGAGGCCAATTCCTTGCCAATGTCTCCATTGGCGACTTCCCGCTGAAGAAATTTTTAGCGAGTTCATGCGGACGGCACGAAAGTTGGCCGCCCCAAATGTATGCTGATCTCGCCGTACTCAAGAGGCTATGGAACAGTACATTCACACCCTTATTCCGATCGACTCTCAGTTCAGTCCGAGTTCTGATCAGGTTTCGATCTTCTACCAGAAGCTTGTGTCTGAATCCATGTTCAGTCCTATTTCCGACCAACGCTGGCTGCCCGGTTTGATCGTCAAGAAACCATCCGGGAAATTACGGTGGGGAGTCAATCCGATGACCGGAGAGAAGATTTCAGTTCCAGCGCAGGACCAGCTCAAGCTTGAAAAGTTTGAAGACATTCGGGCCGTAATTGAAGTATGCGATCACTACACCGTTGCCCAATCCGGACAATGGACCGGAGAAAATCGACCGATCAATCTGTTCGGGACGGATGGTGTTCCATACGAAGACGCTTATGTCTGCACCGTTGCCTGTGAGCGTCGTACCCAACAGGTCTCTACTTCAGCTTGGGATGTCGAGGCAGGTCCGAACTCACATGACGTTCCGGACTTTGGCTCACCTTGTACTGACGGTGCAAGCGAGGGAATATTCCCAAATCCATGGACCGGGGAAGCGATTGTCGTTGCCGATGCTGGTTGTGCTCAGTTCTGGATTGAATTCGAGTTTGGCAAGTTCATCTACCCCCACGTGGCGCACAGCCTTGACGTGATGAGTCCTGAGATCGTTCAGCACGTTGAGCAGTGCTTTGGCACAAAGTTTGTGCAAGGCTGCCGATTCTGGTGATTGCTCCTGAATAACCGGCTTCCCTGAACTTGAGGCCATTTTGTTGCCAGTGTCTGTGTAACGTCGACCCGCTGGCGAGGCTCAATCAGGTGTTCTGCTTACGCTTCTCATGGTTCCTTGCAGGTCGATAAGTGACATTCCCTGCAATGGAGCCCTCAACTGGCCGGAAATGCCACAATAAAGCATCGCCCCCTTCGGATGAGACCACAACGGCAGCTTTACATCCAATGGATATGAGTTCACCGGACACCCATGCGATTGACTCCCTCGACGCCACCTCTGGATCCTGTCTTCCCTCCGTCCATTTCAGCTTCGAAAACACCTACGCCCGCCTGCCGGAGCACTTCTACGCCCGTCAGGCCCCCACGCCTGTAGCGGCGCCACAGCTCGTCAAGGTGAATATGGAACTTGCTCGTGGCCTTGGCCTTGATGCGAACATGCTGAGCAGCGCGGATGGCGTCGAGATCCTGGCCGGCAATCGTGTGGCCCATGGATCTGAGCCCATTTCGCTCGCCTATGCAGGTCACCAGTTCGGCTATTTTGTTCCACAGCTCGGCGACGGACGCGCCATCCTGCTCGGCGAGGTCATTGGCAACGACGGCGTCCGCTACGACATTCAGCTCAAGGGATCAGGCCCCACTCCATTCTCCCGCCGTGGAGACGGAAGAGCCGTGCTCGGACCAGTCTTGCGCGAGTACATCGTCAGTGAGGCTATGGCCGCGCTCGGTGTGCCTACTACCCGCGCGCTCGCCGCCGTCACCACCGGCGAACGCGTACTCCGCGACACCATCTTGCCCGGCGCCATATTCACGCGCGTAGCAGCGAGCCACCTCCGCGTCGGCACATTCCAGTTTTTCGCTGCGAGGGGCGACACAGAAGGTCTACTCACACTCGCCAACTACGCAATCGCTCGCCACTATCCGCAGGCCGCGCAGGCTGAAAATCCATTTCGCGCTCTGCTCGACGCTGTAATTTCCCGCCAGGCGCACCTCGTCGCGCAATGGATGCTCATCGGATTCATCCACGGGGTCATGAATACTGACAACACCTCCATCTCGGGTGAGACCATCGACTACGGCCCGTGCGCCTTCATGGAGTCATACGATCCCGCTACAGTCTTCAGCGCCATCGACGAGAACGGACGCTACGCATACGCCAATCAACCCCGGATCACCCTCTGGAACCTGACCAGGCTCGCCGAAGCAATGCTCCCCCTTCTCAAGCTGGAATCGCCTAGTCAGAAAACGGGTAGCCTGAAGGCGGGTAGTCAGAAATCAGATAGCCAGAAAGAAGCAGTGACTTCGGCCAACGAAGCGCTCGCCGCCTTCAATCCCCAGTTTCAAGCAGCCCGTCTCGCCGGCTTGCGCCGTAAACTCGGCCTCTTCGAGGAGCGTGACGAAGATCTCACGTTGGCTGAAGATTTGCTTGACCGCATGGCCGCCAATCGCGCCGACTTCACACTAACCTTCCGCCGCCTTTGCGATGCCGCTGCGGGAGTCGAGGGCGACGCTGGAGTACGTGAACTCTTCATCGTCCCGTCCGCTTACGATGAGTGGGTAGCGAAATGGCGAAAACGCCTTGCAGAGGAATCCACCTCACCCGATGTGCTCGCGGCGGCTATGCGAAGAGCAAATCCGGCGATTATTCCGCGCAACCACATCGTCGAGGAAGCGCTCAACGCGGCGATCTGGAAAGGTGACTTCCAACCGTTCGAGAGGTTGCTCGATGTGGTGTCACGTCCCTACGACGACCGGCCCGATCTCGACCGCTTCGCGACTCCGGCCCGTCCTGAAGAATGCGTCCGCCAAACCTTTTGCGGGACCTAAGTTGCGGCTTTACCGATCAGCGGCATCACAAATCCGCGGAAGCTCACGTCTCTTGAGACGTGCCTTTTGATGTGTGACCGGTCATCCGGACTTTGACAATATTTCGCCTGGGCCGAGAAGATGTGGCTTGCGGTTCAAAAATGAACCCACAATGCGGAGAGAATCTCATGGAGTTCTTGCGATACGACCCGCACAAGCACATCAATTCTGATGCCTGGCTTGCACTTGATGAATCGAAGCGAGCGCAGTTAGTCGTTCAATACCACCGACAACGGCATATCCGGGTTCCCAATAAGACTATTCACGCTTTGATCCACGTGATCGTCGAGAATCAAATCGCACTCGGGGATGCCTTTCCGGCAAAGGGTGTCCTTCTTCGGTTGATGCGCGAAGGTCTCGACCGACACGAAGCGATCCACGCTATTGGTTCCGTGTTGTCGGAGACTTTCTTTACGACGATGAATGGAAAGACCGTAAGCGGCGGTCTCAATGCGCACTACGTCGAGAAACTCAGAGCGCTGTCTGCCGATTCCTGGAGAAGGCTCTGACGCAGGTCGTGGTACATCCAACCCTAGATATCAAGTGTCCATTCGATTCACCTCTGAACGGTGTCCGCGTCATCGGGGAGTGTGACCGGCGATAGGGCCACGAGGTCAACAAGTTGCCACTTTTTCGCCTGGCTGATCGCTTTCGTCTTCAGCCGAAAACGCTCATCTATGTTGCGCCGGGGACTATCTCTTATCCGCCTCCGCGGAGATTTGCCGAATCACATGTCCCTTTTCGTCTAGGAACTCAATGCTTGGATTTCCATCTTCTCTGACCCGCATGACATTGCGATTTCTTCCATTCGCATCCATCAGAGACATTAATGCAGTGCCGTCCTTGTCGCTACCCACCCAGATCCGACGGTGGTCCTTGCCACTCACTGCGAGACCTGCAAACCGATCCGTGGCGTCGTCCACGCCAACGAGCTGAATGATCTGATTTCCTCCATAGCGGTCAAAGGAAAAACTGCCGCCGGAATCAACGACCTCTCCCTTTTCGCTGAGATGACCACTGAAAATCAGTCCTCCGTTCTCTGTGCCTTCATCGTTGTAGAAGATCATTCCGGCCTGAGGCCGTGCTTTGCCCACCTCTGGATGTTCCTTCCCCTTGATGATCACTGGCGGCAACGACTTCTTGTTTGCGAGGACCAGTCGCACTGTGCCGTTGGGCTCTACAACCTCGAGCCTGTGAACCCGAATGCGATCGAATGTCGAAGTGTCACGGGCCCCCGCCCCAGTGAGCATCACGATTGCAAGTACCGTGCTGACCGTAGCCGAGTAACCGAGAAGAACTTGATTTCCAATTGATCGCATAGTCCCCTTGGGTTCTGTTCTGGCAGACAGAAGTGTAGCTTAGGCCGGTTTCGGCTAGGAACTTACGCCAAATTGCTCCTTGAACCCGGAATCTAACACGCTGGCTTTTGCCTCCCTTTCGCCTCAAATCGACAGTCGGCGACCACTCGGGAAACACCCCGTCTAGGCTCACGAAAAGTTCAATTTGCATTAGACTTTCCGGTGTGAACATCAGGCTTTTAGTTCTGTTGTTTTTCATTTCGATACATCTATGCGTCTGGTCCCAGGCGGGATATTCCCGTTCGGCTACGGCGATTGCGGGACGGCGTACTACGATTCCTGCGCCTGACGGTAAAACGTCGATCATCGTGAAGCATTATGAAGGCCTTCCCGCGATTCTGATTCGTGTAGGAAGTCGCGTCTACAGTCCACAGATAGCTGCCCTCATAAATGCCGAAGCTGCATGGGCGACGGACTCTAAAGCGTTCTTCATCACATACAGCGACGCTGGAAACGTAGGTAGGTACCATGTGCTCGTTGGCTATGTCACAGATTCAGGCATTCACGTCATTGAGCCAGTTCCCGATGGTAGTCGGTTATTTAAGCCCACGTGCTTCGATCCCGAGCCGCCCAACGTTGGTGCAATTGGATGGATTGGCAACGGTTCAGACCGATTGGCAATTGCCATCGAGGTACCGCCTCATTCAAGTTGCGCGAGCATGGGCACATTCAAGGCATTCGTGATTCAACTGCCGAACGGAGAAGTCGTATCAACGTATGAGCAGATCGAAGCGAAGCGCACATTTTCGAACTTGATCGGCCGGGAGCTTAGAGACGCCGATGATGAATGCGCCGACAAGCCTCAATCATGTATCCCGTGTGGAATGAAGGGCGGCAATTGCGGTGAGTAGCAGCAGTCAGCACCGCACCGCTTTCGCGCGGCCCGAATAACCGGCAAACCGAAACTTGAGAGCAATTTCTCGGCCCCACTTTCCCCAGCGCCGACCATGCAGGAATAACTCGCCACAACGGGCCAAATTAAACTGATTGACATGGAAAACGCTGGATCGATTGAGTCCATCTGGTCAAATGAGAAACCGCGGATAGACAAGACTGGACATCGTTGGAATTTCCGATACTGGTATGCGGGCGCTCTCAGCGATCCACACTGTCGGGCTGCTCGACTGTTCTTCTGGGATGATCAGAAGAGTTGCTGCGGTGTCGTGCTGATTCCCCCAAGCGCGGTGAAGCCTTACTCGCGATTGAGGATTCTCATCGAGAAGGTAGTTGCCGACTCCAACCTCAGGAGACAACATCAACGAGAGCTGCAGTTCCCACTTGAAGATCACTACTCCAGGTATCCCGCTTTTCCAGAGGAAGGCACGAATCATCTTCGACGGCTTAATTGAGGTCGAGGTTTTCCCCATGTGAGTTGCCGGAGTCGGCGCCCCAAACCGTCCAGAACGCAATCGAAGTAGGAGAATCGGCGAATGCGAGCACTCTGATGCCGCTTTCAAAGCTGAGTCCCGTCTTACCGAGACCTACTGGCATGCCGAGTTCTTGTTGACGACGAGCCGGTCTTCTTGCGCATAGTGGAGCTTTGCTTAACGGGCTTGCTGGCCGGCTTTGTCCGGCGCGACACGGCAGCCGGTGTGTCGTCCTTGCCGTTCACCGCAGCGACCATGGCATGTTCGGCGTCATCAGGTATGCCGTTGCGCTTGAGCTGCTGCTTGCGCGCGAGCATCTGCTCTCCCAAAGCTTCAAAGTCGATCTCTAGCCCCTTGACCTTGGGCAGCATCTCGCCTTCCTCTTCCTTTATGTGGTGACGCACGCTCTCGGCCAGCACCGTGAACTTTGCCTCGCGGTGATCGTTCCGACGGCCGTCGCGGTCAAGCTCGGCGATAAGCACGCGCGCAACGTGATGCTCTTCATCGGCCTCGTTCATCAGGTCCCGACCTACCTGCTTGCGCACCGCCGGATAAAAGATCTCTTCCTCGATCGCAGCATGAATCTTGAGCTCGATCAAAGCTTCGCCAATGATTTTTTCCTTTTCGGCAGCGCCATCAGCTTTCTTAAACTGATCGAACAAATTCTTAACGCGATCATGATCTTTTATTAAGATGGCGATCGCGTGATTTTCTGGTAGAAGCAGCTTTTCGAGCATGTGTTCTCCTTATCCACGCACCGATGACACTCCGGCCATGCGCCAGTAATGTCAGTCAACTTAGTTTCAGAATTCGTCCAGAAGGATGTATTTACCTTTGCAGCCCTACGGCCAAGGAGGAGACGATCTCGCTCGAGAATCGACGGTAATGAAACTATTACCGGTGTGAAAGTTGCGAATCCGTACTCATCCTTTACTCGCTGAACTCACCTGGATCACTTGTAGGTCAATACGAGGTTACGGATGGGCCGAATCGAAGGCGGCATTCTGGTGCATTTTGTTGGATGGACTCGCAGCCTCATTCTGGGTGAATTATCGGCTACCCGGAGAGCGCCGGGATAAACCGGCGTGTTGTAGGGGATGCAAGAGCCCTACGGGAAAGGAGCAAGCGACTCTATCCTGGCCTCTAGTTTTGCGGAACACATCGTGAGATGTGTTCCGAAGCGTAAGCCGGAGGTGTCAGTGGGCGGGGTGATTGAGCTTCGAAAAGCCGGAAGAACAGGATGCCGACTCTATTCCGCGAGGGAGGAAGGCAACACGGTGGCCGCGTTATTCGCGAGCGGCTATCCGGTCCTGCGTAGTCTAAGAGCCCAGGCACGCTGACTAGACAACATGCACGAGAACCGGGAGATCTCCAGTGCGCCTTCGGGAAGATGCGAAGGCCGGCCCGTGAAGGCCAAAAGCCGTACGACGGGCATGCACGTGCTGGAGAAGTCGGACTGCGCCGTAATACCGATGAACCGGCCGAACAATGGAAGGTGACTTCTTGCGGAGGTTAAGGAGGGAAGGGCGCAGCTGAAGGAGAACATCGTTGGGGCACACATGCTCCTGACTCAGAGCAGGAACCAGCATGTCCCAGTGTTCGGCGGTGTGCGCTGGGTAAACTGCAGTCTAGTTTGCCTCACGCCATGATCCTTCAAAAGAGCCGTATGCGTAGACGCGCCCGTACGGATCTGTGCGGGGTTGCGCCTTGAAACTCATGAAGTTCAGCCTCCTGAAATGGAGGCCGCGGCAAAGCCTAGCTCGCAGCCGCGTACCAAGTCTTGCGTGATGTCCGGAAACGGCCGTTGCGAAGCGTAGACCGGGAGGTTGCAGGCCAGAATGCCGTAAACGGAAAGATAGCCCCGAAATCGATCGTGGTGGAAGCAGCCGACCTTATCCCTGTAGAGGGAAGGCAGAAACTCAGTAGGCGTTATGGCAAGTGTGCTGAGTTGCTTCCGGGGTTCGTACCGCTAGCATGCAACCAAAGGATTTCATGGGAACAAGGGAGATCCGTCAGGCTCAAGCCTGGCTTGTAGGCTCTGACAAGCTGGAAATGCGAGGAAGATCCGAAGGCCTGACGGAAGTCAGACTGCCTGATAGTACTTCGAGGTCGGGAGAGCCGGCTACATGGGGAAGCGGGCAGCGGAAGTTGAATTGTTCGTGGGAAACATGAGCTCTATTCAAAGAGAGGATTCGGCCTTCTATGCAAAGGGAAGATCAGCCAGTCATGACAACAGGACTCGAACGAATCCCGATCACAATGCATCAAAGCACTGCTTGGACTGTGTCCATGTCACTCAAAAGACGTCTCGTAGCTGCGGCAGTGATTCTCCTTGGTAGTGCAGGGACTGCCGGAGAACCTCCGGATCTGGTGGCATGGGTGTGGTGTCGTATTCCTCAACGACAAGCCAAACACGAGGGTTCAATGACGAAGTCATGCGCTTCAGCGCCTGCTCGCGCGCTGTAAGAAGCTTGCACTAACGAAAGTTATTGACCAGCATGATGTCGCCGGTTACATCGCCTTCTTGCGAATAGAGGATCCAGCGGCCATCGGGAGAAACCGAGAGGCCCGAGCTGAAATCATGGTCCACCTCAAAGATTGTCCGTATGCGTTTACTGGCGAATTCAAAGTACCGAACCGACCTCGGTGCCTCGTCAGGCACAAAATAGATGCCGCCCGGACAGAGTCGCCAGGTCACGCCATCGCGCATGTGTTGTAACCCATCCACCTCTGATTCCGTGCCGGGCTGCCCCGGCAGAGGCACCGTCTTGAGCAATGGTCCAGCCCTGTCGACGCTTCCAAAATAAACAGTTTTCCCATCGAAAGACTCCTGCGGATTGATCGCATTGAGATCTTTGGATACCACAGTGGCGTCGCCGCCGGATGCAGGAGAACGATAGATCCCCTCCCTGCCGGATTGTTGGGAAACGAAGTAAATCCACTTTCCATCGTGGGACCAGCTCGGTCGAATGGCGGGGGCAATATTTGTGACCAGGGTTCGAGGCTTCCCTTCGGCCAGGTCCGCAACGTGAATTTCCCAATGGTCGCCGGAAAAGGAGTCAAACACGATGCTGTTTCCGTCGGGTGACCATTGCGGACTGCCGCTCGCAGAACGGGGATCTGAGATCTGGACCAGGTTGCTGCCATCCTCATTGCTAACCCAGACACTCTGCACGCCAGAGCGCGTAGACGCAAACGCAATGCGCTTTTCGTCCGGAGAGTATTGAGCATCGAACTGTGGCCGGGAGGAACGGATAAGTTCTACAGCCGGAGCTTCTGTGTGAAGAAGGTCTCTGCGCCATATGCTTGTTGGAACGGAAAGTGAGCCATAGGCAAGTTTGTCTCCTTTAGGAGAAAGCGTAGGATGGATGCCTTCGAGTGCAAGCCGCTTCGCCGAACCATTCGCAACAGAGACTTCATCGAGTTCGGCCCCGGATTCCCCTTTCCACCTGGAGTAAATGAGTTTCGTATCATCAGTCGACCATGTCAATCCGGTTGGCATAGTCCAGAACGGCGCAATCATCTTCGACTTTCCGTCCGGAACTGAAAGGGAATATAGCGTGGCTTCGAATCCATTTCGAAAACACCAGTATGCAAGAGACTCGCCGTTGTGGGAGAACGCGGGCAGACCTTCAGCGAAGCACATTGGATTGGCCGGAATCCGCCTGGTCGCCAATGTTTCCGTTGAAAGGAGATAGATCCGTCTGCGGTTGTCGTCCGGCGCCAGATCCTCGAAGGCGATCCACTTGCCGTCCGGCGACCAACTGATAACCACATTAAAAGGATCTCGGGTAGAACGTAACTTTTGTTCTGGCCCGCCAAGCGCGGAAATAACGTAGATTCCCGAGTCATTGCCGGATTGGCGGTAAAACGCGATCTGCGTGCCGTCAGGAGACCATGCCAGACTCAGAGAATCCGAGGGATGCTGCGTCAGCCGCAGAAGAGTTTCGCTTCCCAGGGCCTTGACATATAGATCGAACTGATTGAACCCCTTGCCCCCACGTCCGGGGCTCCAGGCAAAGGCGATTCTGGAGCCTTCCGGAGAGAAAGCCGGGGATGCCGCCCAGCCGGGCAAAGCCGTAAACGGAACGGCGGTCAAAACTGCCGGCGCCTGAGATTCCTCGTGCCGAGTCCCTTTATAGGCAAGTAAAGCTGCAAGCGCAACGACCGAGATGGCGAGAATACTTACGCCGATCTTCAGCCACGTTTGACGATGGTGCCGACCGGGAACTGCTTCGACCGTGTCTGCGGCAGCGACGGGCCGAACCGTCGACTGTAGTTCACCGATGAAGCGATACCCCCGGCGCGGCAACGTCTCGACAAAGCGTGGAGTTTCCGCTGAGTCGCCCAGCACCTCGCGGATCTTGTTGATAGCTGTGTTGAGATTTCGTTCGACATCAACAAACGTGTCCGGCCATAGGCGCTTCTGCAGCTCTTCCCGTGTGACCACTTCGCCCGGTCTCTCCAGCAGGATTGCGAGCACCTGAAACGGCTGTCCGCCGAACTTGAGCTTCACTGCATCTTTGCGCAGCTCTCCCGTTCGCAGGTCGGCTTCGAATATGCCGAACCGTATAACTCGCGTCGGTGATTGTGTCTCGGCCAAGGGGAAGCCTTCTTGTAGCCCGACGCCAGCTCTGGTGGAGGGGAGCCGCCTTGGCGTCAATTTCCCAACTTCAACAAAGCCCGGCAGTTGAGCCAATCAACATCTTTTCCATACATCTTTGACACGCATTTTACCCCTGATCGATTGAGGTAGCCACATATAGCCGCCAATGTCGCCTCGGCTCGCAACCCGCGCGCGGAGGCCGACATGAAATTCACAGCGATCCGCCCATCTCTACTGATCGTTCTTGCTGCCCAACTCTCCTTCACTTGCACTTTCGGCCACGCAGAAGCACATTGCCCTGCTGGCATTCCTGACCTGCACCCGCGTGTCGTCGCAGGCGCTCTGCTTGTCATTCCGGTGATGGTCAACGGCTCCGGACCGTACGACTTCATGGTTGACACCGGGAGCCAACTGAACATCCTCGACCCCTCGCTGGCGGCGACACTGCATCTCGAACCAAAAGCCCACATCGGCCTGATCACTACTGCCAATATCAAACAGGCATCAGTCGCCGTCATTGATCTCCTGCAAGCGGGCCCGTACGCAGTCCAGCACCCTTTCGTGGCCGTCCAGGACCTCGGAATGCTCCAAGCCGCTGATCCTCGCATTCGGGGCGTGCTTGGTGAGAACTTCATCGGACACTTTGACCTGCTCATCGACTACCGACGTAAGTTGCTTTGTCTCGACCAGGGGGGAGCGATAGAGAAGGATCTTCGCTGGGAGCGCATTCCATTCGTGACCTCCAGCCGCACTGACCCTGACGTTCCGTTTTCAGAGCGGCTTGTCATTGCAGTCAAACTGTCGGACACCGGAGCGCGGCCGATCCTGCTTCAGATCGACTCCGGAAGCGATGGCCCAATTCTCTTCGCCGGCAACAAGGAGTTGGAGAAGGCTCTTCTGAGAAAGGCCACCCTGCAGGGACCGGAAGTAGGTGAAGCACGGCGGGCGTTTGCCGTCCTCCCGCCTCAAGATGTGAAGCTTGGCAATCAAACCCTCCATAGGGTGCCCTTTGTTACTCCATCCAGTGCTTCAATGAGCAGTTCAGATCGGGAGGAAGATGGGGTGCTGGCTACCGTGCTCTTTGACCGGGTGTACATCAGCCACTCGAATCGATATATCTCCTTCGATTTGAGATGAGCACCTGCAGATGCACTGCACTCCACGCAGCGCGAATCGAGTTTTGGGCGAATTACCGGCCACTCGGACCCTAGGCAAATTTCGGCCAACATTTCGCTCGACTCGAAATGTTCAGACTAGGTCAGGGTTGTACTGGTATAGGAACTCATCGTCAAAGAACAGAGTTGGTTTTATCAGTCGATACTCTTCGCATCGATTCGTTCCTTCCAGACAAATCTCAAGCAGGAAGCCATCTTCAATACGTTTGAGATTGCAGGTCCGGGTGTCAGGAAACTTGAACGTGGATTTGACGTTGTCGGCTTTTCCCCGAAAAACTCGCGCAGATTTGCGAAGCACCCAGACTATGCTGTGGCCGAATTCAAACCTCTCAGTCACACTTCCGATCACGACTTCGATGTGGAATTTGCCGAAACAATCATCGCCGTCAAATTCCTCCCAGTGGAATAGCACTTCCGCAGCGGTGGTTTTCGCCAGAATGCTTGCAGAGTCTCTCATTCAGCAGCAGTATAGGGCACCGTATTCACTCTAAGGAGTCATCCCAGGGCGAGTCACCGGCAACTCGGACATAACCACGAAAAAGGCGAAAATCTGACAAAGTTCCGAATTGGCGACCACTCACCCGAGCACGGAGAAGAAGAGTACACTTCAGAAGATTTGAAAGCTCCTCACCTGCAGGAAGGCGGAATGAAAGTCACTGGTTTCGTTCTCTTCGGAGTGTTGGTGTTGATCTACCTACACCTGGTGAAAGAGATATGGCGACTTGTGGCAGAGACCAAGCAGCTTGGGTCGGCAACGAGATTCAACCGGTTTTGGTGGACACCGGCATGGCGCCTGCATAGAGCGGCGTTTCCATCCAGCGTACTTCGGCGTAGCATCGTTCATCGATTCATCGCAATCACAGGGCTCGGAATTATCTGCTTCTTCCTGATTGTGTGGGCGGATATTCATTCTTTGGGATGGTTGGGTTGGTAACGGCAAGGTTAGAACTGCGTCGGGAGCCAGATCACCGGCTGTGGCACTTTGCCGTCCTTTCGCCTCAAAGCGACGGTAGGCGACGATACACTCAGAATGAGATTGCTACACTCACGATTATGGAAAAACAACTCCGCTGGTTCGTGATCGTTCTCGCGTGTATAGGAGCGATTGCGATCCTCGGCGCGATTGGCTGGGGTGCGCTTTTCTTCGCATTCAAGGACTTCGCTGGAGGGAACTGCACAGACTCCGAACAGAAAGTTCTGGTCTCGCCCGACGGTAGCCATTCAATCAAGAGTTTCCATCGCGAATGTGGTAGCACATACGATTTCTACTTCGTCTACCTTAGCACCGGAAATCCGAACAAAGGGTACGAGTATACGCCCATCGTGGAATTAAAAAACATCGCCCCCGGTGCTGCCGCAGTGAAATGGGATAGCTCCGATCAAGTTACAGTCACGTATCCCAGTTCCGCTACCGTGGTTGATGCTTACGCCAAGACGCTTGGAGTGCGGGTAATCCTGAATCCACCCGTCCGATAGCTCGATTTCGACTCCGAAAGATCAAGGGGCAGTCGTTTCGGGAGGATTACCGGCAACTCGGAGAGCGCCGGGCTAAACCGGCATGCTGTAGGGGATGCAAGAGCCCTACGGGAAAGGAGCAAGCGACTCTATCCTGGCCTCTAGTTTTGCGGAGCACATCGTGAGATGTGT